>Ga0210003_1002004_pt1 | contig 17455 bp, 14 predicted proteins | sample LantaG_FD_182804 | JGI IMG/M metagenome (GOLD analysis project Ga0210003, IMG submission 182804) | Deep subsurface microbial communities from Baltic Sea to uncover new lineages of life (NeLLi) - Landsort_02402 metaG (SPAdes) (version 2) | ecosystem: Environmental > Aquatic > Marine > Oceanic >...
ATACCCTGCTATAAATATATATTTATTTATGGCAGTATTTATAGAAAGCCCCAAATTATAATCTGTATGTTCACCAATTATATTCACTCTTCCGGGAGATAAAATGTTTACAAGACCTTCTCTTCTAAAATCATCTTCTCTTTCTTTATCACCTCTTATAAACTTTTCAAAAAATAAATTTTTCAGCTTTTCAAAAAAAACCTTATTTTCATATCTTTCCATTTTATATTATTATAATATCCTTTTTCTTATGTTTCGTTTAATAACTATTTCTTAAAGTAAGGTAGATAGTAAAATCATAAATATCTTTTAAAAATAAAAATTCTCTCTTCTCGCTTTGATACTTTACTGATTAAAAACATTACCCTTTGACTGAACCCGCTGTAAGACCAGCAACCAGATATTTTTGAAAGAAAATAAATATAATAATCACTGGTAAGGTGACAATTGTAGCTCCCGCACACATATCAGACCAAAGATACTGAAATTCGCCAACATAAGTCATTAAGAAACCAGGAGGAATAGTTAACATATCATTTTTTAAACTCAATGTAAGAGAGAAGAGTAAATTATTCCAAGCTACTAAAAATGAAAAGAGTGCTACAGCTACTATTCCTGGAGAAATTACAGGAATAACTATTCTTAAAAGTGTACTCATTTTGCCACTTCCATCAACATATGCAGCTTCTTCTATTTCCTTTGGAATTGTGTCACAAAAACCCTTAATCATCCAAATTGAAAAAGGCAAAGAAAAGGTGGTTAAAGCTAAGATCAACCCAAAATAGGTGTTTAAAAGACCTAAATTTTTAAACACGACATAAAGAGAAATTACTATAGCTACATAAGGAAACATCTGTGTAGCTAAAATTAAAAGAAATATTGCCCTTTGACCAGAAAATCTAAATCTTGAAAAACTATAACCTGCTAGAACTGCTAAAATTATAGTAACAATTGTAACAGATACAGACACAATTAAGCCATTTTTAAAAAAAACAAGAAACCCTCCTCTATCAGTAATTTGTTTTATATAGCTTTCCAATGTAAAGGAAACCGGGATCCAACTCGGTGGGACATTAAAAGCTTCAGATTTTGGTTTGAAAGATGTAGAAATCATCCAAAAAATTGGGAAAAAAGCAAAAGTTAAAATTATAAATAATACTAAATAAATAAATATTCTAGAAATAACTTTAAATAATCTATATTTTCTAATACCCAACACTTTTCCTTTCCATATTCTTTATATAAAAGAAAGAAAAAAATAAAAGCACAATAAGCCAAATCACACCTATCGTAGAAGCATAACCTAATTGAAAGTTTCTAAACGCTGTTCTATAAGAATATATTGCAAAAGTTGTAGTTGCATTAACAGGACCACCCAAGGTAGTTGTCCAAATAATGTCAAAGTTGTTAAAATTCCAAATAACCATTAACGTAGTAGTTATTAAAATGACGTTTTTAAGATAAGGCAAAGTAATATGAAAAAATTTTTGTAAAATATTAGCACCATCTATCATTGCAGCCTCATTTATATCCTCTGGAATAGCTTGCAAAGCTGCCAAAAACATCAACATATAAAATGGAAATTGATTCCATATATTTGCAAATATTACTGCAAACATAGAAGCTCCTGATTTACCAAACCAGGGAATAAATTCAGAGATTATGTGCATTTTCTTTAAAACATAATTAATAATTCCTACTTCTGAATTGAACATATATAAAAAAAGTAAAGATACTATTACACCTGGTACTACCCACGGAGTTAAGGCAATTCCTCTGAAAAATCTTTGCAATACTATTTTTTGATTCAATACTAATGCCAGGGATAACCCAATAGTGAAACCCCCAAGAATTGAAAAGAAAACAAAAACAATTGTATTTTTAAATGATTCCCAAAAGATTTTATCTTTAAATAAAAATTCATAATTTTTAAAAAAAATGAACTTAATCTTATCTGGCTCAATAATGTTATAAGATTTAAGACTCATTATTAACCCATTTAAAAGAGGGTACATCATCACAAAACTAATAATAAAAACTGAAGGAAGTATCAATAAAATAGCAAAACTCTTACTACTCAATCCCTTATTATATCTATTTATCATTAACTCTACTTAACCTCATAAATTTAATATAATTTTACCCGAGGAGTTAATATATTCTCCCCGGGTAAATTTTACCATATTTATTTACTATATCTTCACTGTCAATTAATCATAACAATAGTAAATCAACAGTGATAATTATTCTTCTCCGTACAAGAGCTTCAAACTTGCTTCACAATTAGCCAGAATATCATCTATTGACTTATCTGTAGTAACAGTTTCTTGCATAGCATTAATTATGAATGCTGACGCTGGAGTATATTTCGGTCCAAAAGGAAATGCTTTCATATTAGGCATTACCTCTTCTAAAAATGGATTCATTACAGCATTATCAAAGCTCTCACTATAAGCAGCATTTGAGCTTTTCAAAGGAAGAACGGCTCCCATGGGTAACAGATATGTAGTTATAGAAACATCACTGGATGCTAAAAACTTAATGAATTCCCACGCCATTTCCTTGTTCTTACACTGACTTGAAATACCCAAATTATGAATATCTGCAAGTATCTGTGGAGATGACACCTTATCACTCATTGGAGTAGTAGTAACTCCAAACTTATCAAAAAATGCATCTCCTTCAAGTTCAGGATTCAAACTTCTCATTATTCCAAGACAGTATGGACCATCTAATTTGAATGCGATTTTATCTTCTGCCATTAATGTCCTCAAGTCTTTTATCTGCAACCCTAATGGGTTGTATCCTTCCACTACTATTTCCCTTAGCCATTCAAAACACTCTTTATTCTCAGGAGTATTAAAATTAACCCCACCCTCTAGTGGAGTTGCTCCAAATGTCCACATCCAAGGAATAAAACCAATCAATGAATAATCAATCTTTGTAGTATCTACTCCTAAACCATATACACCTTCAGCACCTAGTGTATCTTTAATTTTTTTACATGCGTCCATTAGCTCATCCATTGTTGTAGGCACAGATTCTATACCAGCAGCAGCCATTATATCCTTATTATACCAAAAGCCATGCGAAGTTAATGCATATGGAACAGCATATAACTTTCCCTCATAAGTTCCTATCCCCAGTCCACCTTCATAATTATCAGCTAAATATTCTGGTTCAGCAATTTCATTTAAGTCCATTAATGCGCCCATTGAACCTAATTCAAATGGCCAGTTACCATTTAACTGCATCACATCTGGAGAATTTCCACCAGCTGCCATTGTTATTAATTGCTCCCTAACTTGGTCAAATGGAATTCCTAAATTTTCAAATGTCACGTTAGGATGTAATTCAATAAACGCATCCATCACAGCATCAAGAGTTGCTCTTGTAGCTTCCTCTGCTGAAGCCCAATTTGCAAAAACCAATTTGATTTCTTCTTCAGCTGGAGCTGCCTCTTCAGTTACTTCTTCCTCTGCTGGAGTTGCTTCTTCAGTTACTTCTTCCTCTGCTGGAGCTGCTTCTTCAGCTTTACAACCTACTCCCATAAAGACTATAGAAACAGCAAATATCACTGCTAGTAATAAAATTAAACAAGATTTAGTTATTTTCATCTACCTCTCACTCCTTTTCTAAAATTTTTACCTTAAATCAACATAAGCAAAATAAATTTTTTCTTCCTGTTCCTCACCTCCTCATATTAAAACATTATACTCTTAATAATTAATACTTTTTCACCTCCTTCTGCTAATAAACTAATTGATATTAATTACATCATCTATATAAAACTCACCCTTCGATAATATTTATATTAATGTTTAGTACCTATAATTAATAAACTTACCCTTACTTAAACTATTACTATCTTTTGTTAAAACAAGTAAAGCCTATGCTCATCTAAATAAAACTTATAGCTACATTATATATATTAAACCCTATCTATAAATCTTAATGGCCCGTAATAAAGCGCTTGCGCAAGTGCTTTATTATAATATAAAAAAATACTAACTATGTCAAGCTTCCTAAAAAAGCTTTCCTTAAAAAAATTTTTAAGCATCCTTTAAACACGGTATCAATAATCCCCATACTCAATCCCCGTCTTAATATAAGTTTCTAAGTTTTTTAGAGGTGTTTCATATTCAAGAAAATCAGCTGATTGTAAGATAAATTTTCCTCTAACCTTTCCTACTTCTACTGTTTTCTCAGTTACCTTCTTAATTTTATCAATAGGGCCAGGCTTTAATATATTTACTTGGTCTACATTCCCAACAATGATAAACTTACCTTTAGATCTACTTTTAGCCTCAGCTAAATCACCATCACCAAGAGGTGGTGGTGAAAAAGGCTCAACCATTTTAGGGCCTACTCCTATGTATGATTCAACTAGATCCATTATTTTTCCACAGTTATGATATAGAGCAGGAACTCCTCGACTCTGTACAATATCTATATATATCTTTTCAAAAGGCAAAATATATTTATCAAACGTTTTTTTACCCACAAATCCACCTGCAACATTTGCTCCTATACAATGGACATCCACTCCGGAATCACTTATAGCATCTGTATAATCTTTTATTCTTTCTATAGAAAAGTTCATTAATTTTTCATAAAACTTGTAATCTGTTAAAAATAAAGAGTACAAAGAATTTAAATTTATTAGCAACGATGCATTATTAAATGGACCATGAGGTGACCAGACTCCAACTATTCCATTATCTCTAACTGCTTCTTTTATAACACTTACAATTTTCTTTATCTTTTTTGGATAAGCCTTATCCATCCCAGGTTCATATTTCATGATTATATCTAAATCTTTCTCAGTCTTTATAGGTTTGTTTGTGCAAGCATAAACGTATGAACCTGGACCAATTTCATTAACAGTGAAATCCTGGGCGATCTTCCCATCTGGGGTATTGATAGTTGAACTTCTGACTATACTTTTACCTCTCTTAAATTCTTCGGTATAAACTTCCCAATTTTCTGTTTCTATGTCAATATTTACACCACCATGATGCACATAGATTGGAACTGCCCCAAATAGTAATCTTACAAATACATCTGCTCCAAGTTGTTTTTGAATTTCTATTACTTTTAATTGAGTTTTAAGGTGATCGTTTTTACTAATATCTGGGTACAATTGATTTATAAAAAACCCTTGATCTTGAATAAATAATGTTACAGGAACTCTATCTGGAATTTCTCCACTTATCACTTTTAGAAAGCGCTCTCTTCCTTTCATAATCTACTCCATCTTAATTTTATGTTCTATTTAATATATATAGTTTATATAAAGAAGAATTTATATTTAATTTTTTTATAGATTTTCATTAATACTTAATATTAAATCTTAAATATCACATCCCAAGTTATTTGATCTCCACCTTTGATCGTGCCAAAACCGTTTCTCTGAATACACTCTTCTAAACTATCAGTAATTCCATTACATGGTTCGATTGCAATATGGCTATATTTATATAAACCTTCTTCTGGCCACCCTTTGCTATTTATCCAAAGCCCGCAATATTTAATTCTATCTTTATTAAAAACTATGTCCATTTTTTCATTATTATTACAGTATTTTAATGTTACTACTCCAGTTGAAAGATTTGATAACACAAATTTAACAGCATATTCTTTGCCTACGCCAATTTTCGAAAAATCTATTCTTCTACCATCTTCAGTTTCTATAACTGGCCATATATACTTCTTATCTCTTAATATCAATTCGTTATCAGTACTAAAATCCACAGTTACATCAGGAGATCTTTCTATTATTAACTCTGTGTTTTCAAGCAATTTAAATATAGGATGAATTGCCCATATAAAATCAAATTTAAACTGGCTCAAATTTTCAACTTTATAAGATAACTTAATTACATTACCATCTATACCAATTACTCTATTAAAGGTGTAAGGAAATCTTACTCCACAGACCTTCTGTATAATTTTATCTCCCTTAACTATTGTTTTAGAACTTAACGGCCATATCTCTCCATGATCAGGTATATTTACATTTTTCCAGGGAAAATCAATATATTTACAAGGTGCAATAGTTGGAAAACATTCATCAACACCACTACTATCTGAAAAAGCAAAATTAGAATCATAAGAGAATTTTTGTAACTTAATAGTTTTATTTCTCCACACAAAATCAAAACCCGTTTCTCTATTAATAATTGATATTATTTTTCCCCCAAGCTCAGGAATAGTTGATAGAGACAATTTTTCATTTCGAATAGTTAAAGCTCTAAACCCTTCTAATTTTGTTTCTTTAATCTCAACCATATAGTTTCTCTTCCCGATTAATTTTTTATTAATTTTCATTTCCTACACTCTTCCAACACTTCTATCATACTAACAATATTTTCAATTGGTGTTTTTGCCTGAATATTATGAATAGAGCTAAACACAAATCCTCCATCCTTACCAAATATCTTTACTCTTTCTTTTACTTCTCTTTTTACTTCTTCACTTGTACCAAAAGGCAGTGTCTTCTGTGTATCTACTCCTCCACCCCAAAATACTATATCTTTCCCATATTTTTCTTTAAGGGAAGCTGGATCCATACCTTCTGCTGAGCATTGCACTGGATTTAGAATATCAAAACCTGCATCAATAAACTCAGAAATTAAAGGCTCAACACCACCACAGGTATGAATAAATGTTTTCCATTTAGTATTTTTATGTATCCAACTGTTCAATTTCCTGTGAAACGGCTTATATATTTCTCTATAAGAGTCATTAGAGATAAATGGTCCTCTTTGAGTACCAAAATCAGTACCGCTAATAAAAATAACATCTATCTTATTTAGTACTGCCTGATATATCCTTTTTAGGTTCTCAATAGTAATGTCACACTGTCTACTAAAAACCTCATATATATAATCTTTTCTTGTGGCAATTGATATATACCATTCCTGTATATCTCTTATTCCTTTTGGGTTTCTAAGAAATGGTGCAGGTACCAGTGCAACGTCACCAAAGCTTATACCTCCAACATTCATAACAATAGCAAAGTTGGTATTTTTATATAAATAATCTGCTTCCTTTTCAATGTATTCTATCTCTTCATCACTAATAAGTCTAAATTCTTCCAAGTTGTCTTCTACATTTAAATTATTATCCTCTATTGGAGGTTGGCGTATTATTGCATCAAAATAATATCCGTTTTTTGGCATGCGTGCACTCGGTGGAACAGACCTATCACCTTGAGGGTACTGGAGAATGCTGCCATCTTTTTCTATTTTTGTATTAAAGAGCTCTGGTACCAAAACAGGTGTATTGTCAAACAGCCTCCATTCTTTCCAGTTAGCATTTTCAAATCCAAACATATTACTTTTTCCTGATAGTTCTACACAATCTATCCCCATTACCTCTTTTAGGTCATCGGCTACATCCCCGAGCATCTGATATGGCTCTACTACTTTTGCTGGTGGATCATTAGATAAACCATAATAATCTCTTAATTTTGATACAACACTTGCTGTAATTCCTGTAACCGAAGTTGCTCCAAAATCAATAGGAACCCTGTCCGTTTCTTTGTGGCTTAAAGCTAACTGAACTCTTTCTCTTGAATTCATATAAATTTTTCCTGACTATAATTATTTATCGAATTATATACCAAGCAATACACATTTAGCTCTGTTGGTAAGCACTTGCACAAGTACTTACTTATAATACAAAAAATTAATAATCCTGTCAAGTTTCCGGATTACTTTATTTAAGATCTTGCAAAATTTTCTATTCCTTAAATTTTTAAAACCTCTCGCCTTTCATTCTCACCATAATAACTAACCTAAATAAAAATTAGTAACACTAGCAATTATTTTCATAAATCTCCTCAAATAGTAACCGGATATTTTCCATACTTCTCTGCAGCATTCCAGAAAGCAAAAAAATTACCTAAAGAAGTATCTATCTGTACATGATGGGTTGGACTGATTATAAACCCTCCACCCGGTCCCATATTTTTAATTCTATCCTTTACTTCATCCTCTATTTGTCCAGGAGTTCCAAAAGGTAAAGTTCCCTGTATATCAATACTTCCCCAGAAACTTAAGTTTTTCCCATAACGTTTCTTTAGGTAGTGTGGATCCATACACTTTGGTTGAACCGGATTTAGAATATCAAGTCCTATTTCTGCCAGATCATCTATTATAGGATAAATATTTCCGTCTGAATGATAAGCGATTTTAAGGTCTGGATTTATAGATTTTAATTCAGAATATAGTTTTTCCATCCTGGGTTTTAAATACTTACGCCACATCTCAGGAGAAATTAACATTCCTTTCTGTCCCCCTACATCATCACCCGTCCATATAATATCTACTCCCAGGCTTGCAAGTTTTTTACCTGCATAAAGGTGGTATTTAAAAGGAATATCTAAAATCTTATCTGCAAGCTCCTCATTTGTAATAAGATCCATCATAAGTTTATCCAGCCCTCTTAGAGCCCAGGCTGTCTCAAATATAGTAGTAACAATTACACCCATAATAGGATATTCTTTCCCAAACTCTTCTATTAGCCTCTTTGACGGTTCATAGTGGGATTCAATAGCAGGGTCAGGTGAGATGTAGCTTTCTATAGATTCATCGTCTTGTAAGGGACTGCCTGATATTTCAGTATACTTCCCAGTCCCATTTTTTGTTTTATATTCAACAATTTTCCAGTGGACCCCCCACTCATCAGTATAATCCCTGTCAAGTCTCTGGTAATAAGAATTGGCAAATCCCTGAGCAGTAAGTAGAATATCGTTTCCTAATTTAAGCTCAAGTTCGTGATTAGTGCCACCATGAGGGTTAAACAGTTCATCTTTTATTTTAAAATGTTTACGCAATCTACCAGCAAATTCCGGAGTAAAACTTGCCAGTCTGGGTACCCTATCAGGTTCCCTGTGATTTAACGCTTCCAGTACTCTCTCTTTTGGACTCATCATTGCTTCTCTTCTCCTATTATTTTTTCCAACCTTCTTAATACTTTCTAAATAGAAGAAATAATTGTCCCACCTAAATCAAGGGGGATGTAATCAGGTTCCTTATGATTTAAAGTAGCAATTACACGTTCCCTGCAATTCACAGGCACCGCTTTCCTTAAAAAGACGCATTAAAAGATTAAAAGATCAGTGCCTATCCTATTTTTCCACTCTCCCAAATAGCGATTTTATAGACCTTATTAATTTTCTACCCAGATTTAATCTTTTATTCATATAAGCATAAATGGTAAGAGATAGAACTATAACCAAACCAAAGATAAACTGGGTCCAGAACCCCGAAATTCCTCCTGAAACAATTCCAGCTTCCAGAGACCCCATGATGATAGCTCCAATAAAAGTTCCAAAAATAGTTCCCATTCCGCCAAAAACTGAAGTCCCTCCTATGAAAACGGAGGCCAGTGACTTCATAAGATAGCCTTCTCCTGTTGACGGCCATAAATACAGTACTTCCAGAGTGACAAGCACGCCCGCAAATGCAGCGCAGACTCCCACCTGCATAAAGACAATTGTTTTTACCTTCGCTACATTTACACCCATCATTTTTGCACTTACCGCATCGTCACCAGTATAAAGTATATGAGCACCAAATCTATGACGATTTAAAATCAGTGCGAAAACTATAGCAATAACAATAGCCCATATTGCCTGGGCAGGAACTAAGCCTCCTATCCTTCCAACCAGTGCTTTGTATAAAATCGTTCCCTGTGTACCTACCAGGGACAATCCTCGTCCCCCGCTTGCTATATAAACAAGCCCCCGCCACATAAACATCATTCCTATGGTTAATATCAATGAAGGGATTCCGACTCTTACTATAAGGACACTGTTTATAAATCCGGCAAGTAAACCTACAGCCAGACAAATAACAAAGGCTAAATAGATATTGTTTGTCTGGTTAAATACAGCCGAAAACACCCAGGCACAAAACCCCATTACTGAAGGAAAGGAAAGATCAATCTCCCCTAAAATAACGACTGGTGTTATCGACAAAGCTAAAATAGCCGAAAAAGGAATGGTTGACATAAAAGCATAATAGATCCTATAGCTAAGAAAAGTTCTAGGATTTCCAATAATAAATATTACAAATACAATTAATAACACTCCCAATATACTCAACTGTAATTTGGATTCACTTATTTTTAGTTTAATTTTTTCCAGCATTTTTACTGTTCCTCTTTTAATTCCAGTTTTTTAAACTTCCTTCCGTATCAAGTTCTCTACTCAGACAGTTTAACTTAAAGTCTACAGTATACTATTTATATTATAAATTTGCCTTGGTGTAACTTCTTACAACCAAGGCAAATTCCAACATATCCCACAGCCAGGCTTTCTCTTTACCACTGTCTTATGCTAACACTCCATGTTTGGCTACATATTCTAACTTTTCAACAAGTTCATCCAGTGATAAATCTTTCTTTATAAATTCCCCTATAGTACTTCCGCGATCTAAAATAACAAATCTATCTGCCACCGAATAAACATGGTAAATACTATGGGTTATAAAAATACAAGATTTACCTTGCTCTTTTGCCCATCTTACAAAGTCCAATACTTTATTGGTTTCAGAAAGTGAAAGATTATTGGTAGGTTCATCTAAAATAATTAATTGCGCATCAAAATAAAGAGCTCTGGCTATCGCTATTCCCTGTTTTTCTCCACCGGATAAACCCATAACACCCAGATTGGGGGTAAGGCCTGACTGGGTAAATCCAATCATTTTCTTTAGCAGATTAATTGCTTCTTTCTGTGATTCACCTATTTTGATAAATCCTGTCCGCCCATAAGTCAACTCTCTTCCCATAAAAAGATTTCGCCAGATGTTCTGCTTTTCAGCCAGAGCTCTGTCCTGAAAAACAGTTTCAATTCCCATATTGCGCGAATTTTCAACAGTATGCCTCTTTACTTCCTCATCCTTCCAATAAATCTCCCCCTCATCCTGTTTTTCTACTCCAGTCAGTACTTTAATCAGGGTAGATTTACCAGCTCCATTATCTCCTATCAGTCCTACAATTTCATTTCTTCCAATTGTAAAATCCACTCCATTTAACGCAGTAACTGCCCCATAGGATTTATGTATATTTACCATTTTTACCAAAGGCGAAGTTACTAATAGAGTTGGAGAAATTACTGCGTTATCTCTCATGGCTTATCTAATTCCTTCCTCTGCCAGGCCTGCTAAAGCCTCTACATTTTCTGCATTTATAAAACCGCTTCCGGTATCAATGGGAAGACCTGCAAATTTGTAGGTCTTGGTCAGGCAAACCTGAAGAATCGGTAGATATCCCTGCAGCCATGGCTGCTGATCAAGTATGAGCCCCAGGTATCCAGATCTAATAGCTTCAACCGAAGCTGATGAAAGATCAAAGCCAGCAGTACTTATTTCACCTGGTTCTACATTTGCTGCTTTCAAATATGTTCCCACTGTTGAAGTAAGCGCACCATGGTCAGTTATTATTAATTTAACATCTGGATTTGCAGATATATATCCAGTTATTACCGGGGTGCCCATAGTTGCATCTGAGTTTATTTCATCTGAAATTTCCAGGTAATCAACTGTCAGTCCTGCCTCTTCGAGAGCGTCTATACAACCCTGTGTCCTCAGCCCACGGGTTTCTTGTGCTAAAAGACCCCAAACTAAAGCTTTATCTCCTTTAGCTAGGCCAAACTCCAGCACACTCTGTCTGGCTAAAGACACTCCTGCAGAGTAGTTGGAGGCGCCAACATAGCCAAAACCATTAGCGCCATACTTTGCTTGAATACTTGGAAGTTCCGTATTCTGGCTGGTTACTATAATTCCTTTTGATTCAGCCTCATCTACCAGTGGTGCAAATGCAACTTCACCCGGATGCCCCATTATACAAATACCATCAGGTGCTGCTGCAATCGCTTCTTTAAATTGTGATATCATTTTATCAGGATCCCAATCAGACCAAACATAAGTCACAGTTGGTCCCAAATCCTCTTCTGCAGCTTTTGCTCCATTGTAAACAACACTTGCAAATGGACCCCCTTCAGGTCCACCAGGGAAGAACCATATGGTTACGCCCTCAAAATGTTTTCCTGCCAGTGCTTCTTCTCCTGCTGCTGCTTTGCATCCAACAAATGAAAAAACCGCAATCATCGATATGCTTAATATCAGCACTACTGCCCATAATAATGCTTTTTTCATTTTTCCTGCACTCCTTTCTCATTTTGCCATTTTAGTTACTTTTAATAAAATTAATTGGGAGATTTGCTTCAAACCTTTTTCATATTTTATATCATTGCAAATCTCATTTTACTGATTATTAAAACCACCTCCTTTTCCCCTTATCTTCTTATATCTTTATCTATTTTTTATTCTTTGCTTTTTTTAGGATATATTTACATCTCTTAATATACATCTATATTTTTCCAATCAGGTCTTTAGTGATTAAATTTTTCCAAAGGCTTTAATGATTTGTTAGTTAGTAATTTTACTTAACATTAGATTATATGTCAACTATTTATTTTTCTTAAAAACAAATTACCAATATTGTAAATTTGTAAAACATATATATTATTTCTTTACCAAATACAATTTTATTAAACTTTATACAAGCGCTTTCGTAAGTATTTACTATATATTATAAAAAACTTCTTTATAAGTCAAACCTCACAATTTTCCTGGAATTTAATTAAATTATTTTATTAATTATCAATCCTTCTCTCTGAGGTGCTTTCTCTTACAATAAGTTTTGTCTTAAAAATACATGTCTGTTTGGGTAACTTTTTATCTTTAATTCTATTCAGCAGCAGTTCCATTGCAGTTTTACCTATTCTGTATCTTTCCAGCCCTATAGTAGTCAGCGCAGGTGAGACTATTTCAGTTAATGCTATATTATCCAATCCTATAATAGATATATCATCAGGTACTTTAATACCGCCTGCCTTAAAAGCCTTCATTGCCCCGATAGCTGTCAGATCATTTGAACAAACAATTGCTGTTGGGAGCACTTTTCCCTTTAATATTTTTTGAGCAGCTTTATAACCACCATCTATCTTGTGATTACCCTCCAATATATTATAATCTAAATTACTATCTTTATGTTTTTTTACAGCATCAATAAAATTTCTCACTCTTATTTTTGCTGTTTTTAGTGTTTTTGGACCACTTATAAAATAAATACTTCTATGTTTAAGAGAAACCAAATGAGAAATAGCTTCTGCTATACCAACTCTGTAATCAAAATACAGGCTATCCACGCCTACGTTTCTTTTACCCCAATCAACCAGTACAAAATTTACATCTGTATCCATAAGCTGGTTTATTATAGAGCTGTCTATCTGACTGGAAGCAACAATTATGCCGTCTATCTTTCTTTTAATTAAAGCTCCTATAGATTTTAAACCTTTTCCAATATCATAATCTGTATTACATAAAAATACATTATACTCATTTTTTACCGCTAATTCTTCTACCCCCTGCACGAGTTCCGGGTAAAATGGATTTCTAATATCAGAAATAACCAGTCCGATAGTGTGTGTTTTCCCGGTTGCCAGACTTCTTGCAAGCAGGTTAGGTTGATATTTAAGTTTTTTCATTACCTCAAGTACTCTTCTTTTTGTTTCAGGCATGACAAATCTGGTTTCATTAATTACATGTGAAACCGTTGTTGGAGACACTTTTGCTAGTTTTGCTATGTCATTATAGTTAACTATTATATGCTCCTGACCAAAAAAACTATAAATATTAAGAAAGCACTTGCGCAAAATAATTTTACCATAACCATTCTTAAAAATAAATATATATTCTAATTACCAAACCATTAGATCTAAATTATAGATATGTGGAAAGCTTAAGCTAAAACAACTGATATTTTTATAATAGTATAAATTACTTTATAATATACGGTAAATTATAACTTTTTTAATTTCATTTAAGTATAAACACAGGTTATATGATTAAAATATTACTTTATTCAAGGAACACAAAAAACACAGACAAGATAAAAGAAATTTTAGAAAATAAAGATTTTATTGTATTTAACATGTTTTATGTAAATTTTTATTAAAATTAAGATATAATAATTTCAGAAGTTTTAAAGTACTTTAAATAATTAGGATATTTATTAAAAAATTAAAGGAAGTGATAATATGGAAAAAAATGAAGAGATGAAAGATTATGTACTTAAAAAAGCTCATGACAATGATATAAAATTTATAAGTTTATGGTTTACAGATGTTCAGGGCTTTTTAAAAAGTTTTGCCATCACAGTAGAAGAACTCGAAAATGCACTATCAGAAGGTATGGGATTTGATGGGTCTTCCATCGAAGGCTTCTCAAGAATCGAGGAAAGCGATGTTATTGCTATGCCCGATCCTATTACTTTCCAGATACTCCCCTGGAGTCCCAAAGAAAATGGTGCTGCCAGGATGTTCTGCGACATACTGGAGCCAGATGGTTCAAATTTTAAAGGCGATCCAAGATGGGTTCTCAAAAGAACACTAAAAAAAGCAAAAGATCTGGGATACACTTTTTATGTTGGGCCGGAACTGGAATTCTTTTATTTTAAAAGTGATAAGGGAGAACCTGAAATATTAGATAAAGGTGGATATTTTGATTTAACTACCCTTGATGTAGCCAGTGAGCTCAGGAGTACGACTGTATTATTCTTAGAAGCAATGGGTATTGGGGTTGAATATTCGCATCACGAAGTAGCTCCTTCTCAGCAAGAAATAGATTTGAGATATGCGGATGCTCTTACTATGGCTGATAATGCTATGACCTATAGAATTATAGTAAAAGAAGTGGCAACCCGGAATAACGTATATGCAACTTTTATGCCAAAACCTTTATTCAGTGAAAATGGGAGCGGTATGCATACCCACCAGTCTCTGTTTAAAGGAGATAGGAATGCGTTTTACGATGCAAACGATAAATATCACCTGTCTGAAATAGGTAAAAATTATATTGCCGGAACACTAAAACATTGCAAGGAAATAGTGGCAATAACCAACCAATGGGTTAACTCTTATAAAAGGCTTGTACCCGGGTTTGAAGCTCCGGTGTATATATCCTGGGCAAGAAGGAACAGATCTACCCTTGTTCGGGTACCAATGTACAAACCAGAAAAGGAAACATCGACTAGAATAGAATTCAGGTGTCCGGATCCTGCCTGTAATCCCTATCTTGCTTTCAGCGTAATGCTGGCAGCTGGACTGGAAGGTATAAAAAATAAATATAAACTTCCTGAGCCTATAGAAGAAAACATTTTTGAAATGGATGTCAAAAGAAGGGAAGAAGCCGGAATAGAAACTCTCCCCAATAATTTGTATGAAGCAGTAAAAATTATGGAAGGAAGCAAATTGGTTAAAGAAACACTCGGAGATCATATATTCCAAAAATTTATAGACAATAAAAAAATTGAGTGGGATAGATATAGAACCCATGTTTCCAAGTATGAGCTGGATTCTTATCTGTCAGTATTATAAGATTCCTGAAACTCTGCACGACCAAAGTCGGCTGGTTCTTAGGTACTGACCAGCTTCCGCTATAAGCCAAAACTTACAGGTGACTATTTAGTTTCCCTAAGATTTTCACTATCAAAGATTCCATTGAATCCATTAACGATAGTATAACGCCCGCTTCAAGACGTTTTTATAAAATTTTAAATTACATTTTTTAAAGCCTGTGCTAATTCATAACTACCTAATCTTTTAATTTCTTTATCATGAAGTGCTATGAATTCTTTAAAATCTTTATTACAACCATTTTGATTAATACTACTAAAATCATCATTTACATGTTGTATTAAAAATGCTGAATAAATATCTCTTTGTACTTTAATACCGTCTAAATCATCCCATCTTTGTAATTTATTAAAGTAATATATTTAAATTAGGAAACCAGATCACCGCTATCCAGATAAAATAAGTGAGTTTTACTCTTATCAAAATCTAAATATAAATTCATACCCGGCATGATACTACCTGTATTCTTTATGAAATTAACTACATTGATTATACTACCATTAACCTTGCATCTTATATTTGCTCTTGGAGGAAATTTTTGAATTAAATCAACCTTCGCCATAATTTTGTTTTTAGCGTAAACAGTATAAAAACCCACATCTTCAGGTCTTATACCAAGAACTAATTCTTTCTTAGCTATTTCTTTTATAGTATCTTTATTTATACAAGATGGAATATCAAATCTGCACTTATCAAAAATAAATTTATTATCCTTTATCTTTCCCCGGATAAAATTCATGCCTAAAATACCAAAAAAATCCGCAGCCAGCATATTTTTAGGGTGAAAATATATATCAAATGGACTATCTATTTGAATAAACCCGCCTTTATCAAGCACTGCAACTCTATCTGCTAAAGCCATGGCTTCACTACTGTCAGAAGTTACATAAATAGTAGTAGATTTAATCTCTGTAACCAGCCTTTTAAGATAGGTCCTGGTATTCATTCTTATTTTAGCATCCAGATTGCTTAGTGGTTCATCCAATAGAAAAACATTGGGATTATCCCTGATTATTGCTCTTCCAGTAGCCACTCTCTGTTTATGGCCTGCAGATAACTCCATAGGATAAAAATTAAGGTATCTTTCTATTCCAATATCAATTTGTTCTACGGTTGATTTCAATTTTTGAGCAACTCTTTCATTTGAATATTTTTTTATTCGTAGTGGAAACGATATATTTTCTTTTGCCATTAGATTCGGATACAGAGCATATCCCTGAAAGACCATAGCAATATTTCTCTCCACTGGGCTTAAATAAGTTATGTCAACATCATCCATGTATACTCTTCCTGTATGATTTGTATCCAGGCCAGCTACAATTTTTAGAAGAGTAGTTTTACCACCACCAGAAGGACCTGTTATGCAAAAGAATTCCTTATCTTTTATATCTAGAGAAATATTGTTGAGTATGAGATCTTTGCCGTAGTATTTGGTAACATTTTTTATAGAGATCCTGGCCATTTTTATACACCACCTTTGTGTATTGTTGACCTTCTAATACGGTTAAATTATACCACAGAATAACACTTTCTTCTTTAAGGATTATCATTTTAACACTAATTTAGTTATAATCTAACCGCCACTTTTTTCATCAATCAAAACTTTATCAATGAAAATTTCAACTAATTCTGGATCAAATTGCTTTCCACTAAACCTTCTTAATTCCATAATAGCTTCATCCTTACTCATTTTTCTCTTATAAGGTCTGCCATTTCTCATAACATCGTAAGCATCCACAATAGCTAATATTCTAGATATAATAGGAATTTGCTCTCCTTTTAGCCCCCACGGATAGCCGGTCCCATCCCACCACTCATGATGATAAAGAATAACATCAGCCAGATAAGCAATTTGTGTAGAATAAAACTTAAATTTTCTATTTTATTTGAATACCAGTTTATTGAGATAAAAAAATATTTTAAATAAGGATGATATTTTTCTCAAGTAAAGTACACCTATTACTC
>Ga0210003_1002005_pt1 | contig 17451 bp, 42 predicted proteins | sample LantaG_FD_182804 | JGI IMG/M metagenome (GOLD analysis project Ga0210003, IMG submission 182804) | Deep subsurface microbial communities from Baltic Sea to uncover new lineages of life (NeLLi) - Landsort_02402 metaG (SPAdes) (version 2) | ecosystem: Environmental > Aquatic > Marine > Oceanic >...
CCTGTTAGAACAGTTAAACAACAAATAAAGGAGAATAAAATGAGAATAGATAAGGGAATAATTATATGTGCTGTTATAGGCGGCTTAGTGGGTTTTTTTTGGTATGACTTCGACTATGACATATATAAAGAATCTTCAAAGGCAAGTTGAATCTAGATATAATATAGGATTTGCTCAGGGGATGTCAACTGGATACAATTATGGATGGACAGAAGGGTATCAATCTGGAGTGAAAGAAGCTATGTCCATGGCTACTGAAGCTGGAGTTGGATATTATACGTATGATAAGGACAGGACGAAGAAGATTTTCGTATTTGGAGCTATTGGTCCTGTAAAACCAATTGGCCCTATGAAATAGAGCATACACTGAATATATTAATTAATCACCTTGACTTTTCCTGCTTTTTATATATAATTTAGATAATTAAATAAGGAGCATAATGGACAAGTTATATTGGTTAGATTTAGTTAATTCATTGTTTTTTGTGATTCCTGCTATTGCTATGTGGCTTAATGTTTATAAGCTCGTTAAAGACAAAGAAATTAAGGGGGTCAAACTCATTCCTGCCTATTGTTTTTCTGCTAGTACTCTTTGGGGAATGTACTATTATTATCAAATTGGTCAAATTGGAAGTTTTTTGACAATAACCTTTATGGCTATGGGCAACACAACATGGACATCATTAGCGGTTTATTATACTTATAGGAAAAAATAATTTGAAAATATATCTTGACAATTTTAATAATTTTTGATAGCGTATTAAGAATAAAGAAAGGAATAAAGGAATAAAGATGCTTGTTAAACTAAATACCTCAGATGATTCACATTCAATCAGCATGGAAACAGTAGATGAAGATGGCAAAGTAACACCCTTGATGACAGGAGTATTGTCGGTGGGAGATTCTATATGCTCGCCCGAAGATAAAGAGCGATTGATGATAATTAAAGAAATGGTGGGTTTATGGAACTCTTATTTAGGTTAATATCAACAAATGACAAATGATAAAATACAAAGAAAGGCAATATAATGATGTATATATGGAAAACTAGCAAGGCAATGAGATCATATGAAGGAACGGCACGTCCTATAGACGAAGATCATATGATTCCTCTTTATAATTTAGAAAAAGAAGATTTTGCTCAGAATACAGAATATCTTCCTATTAGAATAAGAACAGAATCAAAGATAAAAAATGCTACTTTAGTTATGACTAGTGATTCTAAACGCAGTGCCAGTTTTGACAAGGAAAAAGCACGTATTCTTGATATGGTGATAGAAAGGAATTTAGTGATAAAGTGAAAAAGTTTAAAATTGTAAAGTTCTTTAAAGGTGGTTCAACTATTTATTATGCCAAAATGTCTGTTCGCAACAAAATCAAACGAAACTGTTGGCAACATCAGTTAGAAGAATGGGGCGAAGGAACCGATGGAGGGCATGCATATGGTTATCGTATAGAGGCTAATAAGATTACATCTGTCCCAAGAGATTTAGATACAAACAGAATTTTAGAATTCAATCCTGATTATCTTGCTAAAATTAAAACAAAGGTTAAAAAATTGTGAAAGATTATGCTCTTAGTGTTTTGTTAGAGAAAAATGAAGGTTCAATAAGGGAAAATATGTTGCTTATATTAGAAGATTTAGGTCTTAAGAGGATTTCTGAGGATATCGCCTATGCTGACTATGAAATATTTATCGGACAAATTACCATACAAAATACAATATGTAGGATATATATAGACACTTCTTCTTATAGATGGAGGTTTACAGGGGATGTACACCCTTTATATGCAACAGAAGATGATATGATTATAGATTTTAATGTCACTGTCCCAGACCTAATAAAAGTCTTAATGGATTATTCTTTTAAACGAGGTGAGATTAATAAATGCAGTGAAATTAAAAAATCATTGGATGTGAATTAATTAAATAAAGGTATAAAACACATAGGACTAAAACAATGAATATGAATGACATAGAATTAGATACAAAAGGTAATGGATGAAGATAAGCGTTATGGGTTGTTTTTAAGGGCATTTCAAATGGGGCTAGAGCAACTGGGTATAACCGATATCCATTTTTCTCCAGTGAAAGTATCAAAAGATTCCTATAATGTCATAAATAGAGAGGACAATAAGTTAGTTTTTACAATGATTAGGGAAACTAATAATAAGGATGGCTCAATTAGTGACATAACGACAGAAGGTAACAAAAGGAGAGCTGACAAAATGAAAGTAAAGATTTTAAAAGATTGCGAGCATACTGGAATCAAAGCTGGGGAAATTTATGAGGCAGAACCCTATCACTTAGACCCATCAAGCAAAGTGGTTCTTTTAGAGCGAGTGCCAGATGGATTTGACCCATGTTGTACTGAATATAGGTATAATGTTGAGACTTGTGACATAACGACAGAAGGTAACAAAAGGAGAGTGAGATGAGTATTAGAAAAAAATATTCAAAGAAGGTAGAGAGAGCCTTATTAGATGGGAATGTGAATAAAGCAGTAGACATGATTATGGCGATTATGAGTGGTGATGTTGAAAAAGCAACAAAACTGTATATGTTGACTAATTATCAACCTACAGAAGGTAACAAATGAAAAATGGAATAATTAGGAATCTTGATGATCTTAGCGATGATGAGAGAAAAGAGATTCTATTAAATGGGTGGAAAGAAGAACTGAATTGGGATGCTGTAAAAGATTTATTGGAACACTCTAAAGTTATGCAAGTACGATTCCCAATACCTACTGGAAAAATAGAATTGTTTATTCCTATTGAATTAATGCAACAAGCAACAGAATATGCAAAATCTATTAGGCTAGATGTTGAGTTGCATGATTTAAATGATTTTATAGACAAAACGACAGAAGGTAACAAATGAAAGAAGATGAGAAAAAGAAACTAGTCAAGAGAAATAAAGATGCTATGAAAAAGCATTGGGAAGATTTTAAGAAAAGCGATGATTATTTGACTAAGCCATATTTTCCCCTATTAATCTCTCCTGACTTAATTTGTGACATAACGACAGAAGGTAACAAATGAAGACTTGGTATAGAGCAGTTTGTGATGAGCATAAAGAAATGTGCCACATCCTAGTGAGTAATCCTTCATGCGGAGCACATTACTTAAAACAACATGATAAAGAAATTCAGAAGTGGCTTACGGATCATTCTAACTGTGAATTAAGACTAGTCCACAGGGATGAAAATCTAGAACCAATCTTAGGTGTTTATGAGGATTTTCCAAAACCAATTAGTGACAAAACGACAGAAGGTAACAAAAATAGATAAATAAATGAGCTTTTGGGCAAAGGCAAAGTGGAGTATAAATGAACATATTAGAAATTATAGTATCAATAATAATAGCGTTTTGCATATTTCAAAAATTCACTCCAAGATATATGTGGATAATTTATGGACTAGCTTGCCTGACTATATCTCTAATAGATTTTACTATAGAATTATGGGGGCAGGCTTTTTTAAACTTAACAATATCTTTGATAGCTTTTAAAAACTATATTAAAAAATGAAAGGAATAAATTATGCCATTACTACCACCACCACCAGCAATAAGTTTGGAACAGTTTAAAGAAGCAATAAAAAATGGTAAAACTACAATGAGAGAAATTGACCCCGCTTTTGCTAAATGGGTCGATGATTCAAAAGTAACAGAGAAGTGGCAGTTAATGACAATTATTGTCGGGATAACAGGGCTTCTCTTTATATTCTTTTGTATTGCCATTAACGTTTTAAGGAACTCCTAAATTAAGGCTTGACACTTCTCTGAACTTTTGATATGATACTTTGATAATTAAATAAGAGATTAAAAACTATATTAAAAAATAAAAGGAATACAATGAAAAAAGAAACACAAAGAACTAAAGACCTAATAGGAGCAGATTTGGACTATATGTGGAATGAATATGAACAATTGACAATGGGAAGATTCCTTTTGGAAAAATATGTATTACTTGAACAAATAGGAAACACTAGAGAAATAAAGAAAATAGATTCTCCCGACAACTTAAAAAATTATTGCAAGTCATCACTTCTTTTCCTTAAAAAAGCTAAAATTAAATGGGCACAAGTGGAGTGGGATTTAATAGGAGAATGGCTTAAAGAGCAACCTAAAGCGGAAGAATGGACTCAAATTAAAATTGATGAATATAAAGCATTACTTTGAAAGGTTAATTATGTCCCTAAAACCAACAGATACTACATTATTTAAAATACGAAGAATAACTGATGGCAAATTTTTATCCGCAGATCTTACATGGTCAGAGGAAATTAATGCCAAAATATTATTCAATACACACTCCGTTACATCTTTGCTTGGAAATAATAAAATACTAACACCTAAAATAGATTTTAATGATTTAGAGGTAGTTCACTATGTGTGTGATCCAGTATATCAACAAAAAGCGGCAACTTGGCAAAACATATCAGAAACAAAATTTAAAAAAAGAATGTCAGAAGCTAAGGGGCTTACTCGTTTCCTTGTTGCTATCATAATGCAATGTCAAAAAAATAACGGTATGTTTATGTCAAGAGAGGGCATACCAATTAATATTGAAATTGATGAAAAAGGATGGGTTGAATTAAACCACCTTATTAATGCAATAAAACCAATAAGTGAAAAAATCTCAATAGAAAAAATAAAAGACGCTGTACTTTTTAGCAAAAATAACAAATTTAACGGTATAGTTTTTGACAAAGAAGAAGAAAAAATAAAAATAACCCCAAAGGAAAAATATAATGAGTACACCTAGTGAAAAATATAAAAATGATGAAAAATTCCATATGATTGTAGATGTAATGGTTGATATGCTAGAATCGGGGATATGTGATTACCATGCAATACAACAGGCTTCTATATTTGCGTCAATAAGACATGGTATGATTCATGGAATGCCACCTTGCCCTGTAGCCCTTAACTTCTTAAAAGAAAAAAGTATTTATAATTCAATTAAGGAGGATATTAATGAATAAGCCTGTATCGGTTAAAGAATTAGTTGAGGATTCAGTTAGGGATTCAGTTTGTAATTCAGTTTATTATTCAGTTGAGAATTCAGTTTCTAATTCAGTTGAGAATTCAGTTTATTATTCTGTTGAGAATTCAGTTTGGAAGGCAGTTGGGAAGTCAGTTAGGAATTCTGTTTATTGGTCAATTAAAAGAGATATTAATGAATAAGCCTGTATCGGTTGAGGATAAAGTTAATTGGTTAGTTTATCTTTCAGTTTATCATTCAGTTTTTAATTCAGTTAATTATTCAGTTTTTAATTCAGTTAGGGATTCAGTTAAGAATTCAGTTAAGAATTCAGTTAGGGATTCTGTTGAGCATTCTGTTTGGGATTCAATCAAGGAAGATATTAGGAGTGATATTAATGAATAAGCCTGTATCGGTTAAAGAATTAGTTTGTGATGCAGTTGAGAATTCAGTTTGGAAGTCAATTGTGAATTCAGTTGGTTATAATTCTGCTTATAATTCAGTTTATAATTCAGTTTATTATTTAGTTAGGGATTCAATTGGTTCAGTTGAGAATTCAGTTTCTAATTCAGTTAGGGAAGATATAAATGAATAAGCCTGTTTCAGTTAAGGATATAGTTTTTAATTCAGTTAATTATTCAGTTTTTAATTCAGTTAATGTTTCAGTTGGGAATTTAGTTAGGGGTTCAGTTAGTGAGTCAGTTTATTGGTCAGTTGAGGATTCAATTAGGGATTCAGTTTGGAAATCAGTTTTTAATTCAGTTTGGGGAGATATAAATGAATAAACCGAAATCAGTTAAGAATAAAGTTCGTGATTCAGTTGAAATTTCAGTTTGGGAACATTTAGTTAATCTAAAAACAAATAAGGAGTAAATATGGGATACACAAAAGATGACCTCAATAATATGTTAGAAGATGTAATTAATGAATTAGATCTATCTGAAGATATGATTAAAATACATGGGCAAAGAGGAACACCGCCAGCAGAATTAGTTCGGCTTGTTTTGGAAGAAAAAGACCGTAAAGTTGCTATGCTTAAAAAAGGTATGGTAGATGTTGATGCTTCATTACCTATGAGTGAGTTGCATTATGGATAAAGTTGTCAAACAAATGTACAATGCATTAAAAAAATCATGTGAATACTGTCAAGATGATAACGGCTATGCGGCATACTCAGAAGATGGCAGTATGAATTGTCATTTGTGCGAAACAGGTAAAGCTATAAAAGCATATGACCAAACACAACTTATAATAAATAAACCTAAATCAGTTAAAGATATAGTTTGGGATTCAGTTGAGGATTCAGTTGAGGATTCAGTTTATGATTCAGTTTATGATTTAGTTTTACATTCAGTTGAGGATGCAGTTTATGATTCAGTTTGGAATTTAGTTAGGGGTTCAGTTAGGGAAAAAATTGAAATTAGGAGAGAAATTAATGAATAAGCCTGTATCAGTTAAAAATATAGTTTGTGATTCTGCTTGGAAGGCTGTTTGGGATTCAGTTAGTGATTCTGTTTGTGATTCAGTTGAGAAGTCAGTTTTACATTCAGTTGAGTATTCAGTTTGGGATTCAGTTTATAAATCAGTTGGGAATTCAGTTTGGAATTTAGTTTGGGGGGCTATTAGGGAAAAAATTGAAATTAGGAGTGATATAAATGAATAAACCTGTATCTGTTAAAGAATTAGTTAGGGATTCAGTTAGGGATTTAGTTTATAATTCAGTTTGGAAATCAGTTTTGAATTCAGTTAAGAAGTCAGTTAAGAAGTCAGTTGGGGAGGAAGTTTGGAATTCAGTTAAGGAGGAAGTTTGGAATTCAGTTAAGGAAATAATATGAAAAAATTATCAAACATCACAGAGCCAACGCATATTAATGGTATAAGAAAAGCTACAGCTACATATGATGATGGCAAGACTGAGGAAATATTCATGACTCAATATGATTATAGAAAACACCTACAAATGGAGAAGATTCTTAATATAGTTGGCGAAAAGATGTTTAAAGAAATTAAGCCTGTCATTGAAGAACTTGGAGAATTAGAATATAACGAGGGACTTGAAGATGGAGAGTCGGTTGGTATTTATTGTTGATGTTTATATAAGGAGACAAATATGAAAGCATGGTCAATCTATAATGGTTTCTTTTATTCAGATGGTAGTTTTTCAGGAGTGGCTTTTAAAACAAAGAATTCAGCCGTTAAATGGATTCAAAAACAAGGCTACAAATATAACAAATCAGAAAACCTATATATAAATGACGACATAGACAATGGTAACAAAACATACGGTCAGTGGTATAGAATAGAAGAAATGGATTTTATAAACGAGTAAATACAGGTAGTTGAGAATTCAGTTAGAGAGAAAGAAGAATGGGAGGAAACCAATGAATAAGCCTAAATCAGTTAGATATGAAGTTTATTATTCTGTTTATAATTCAGTTAAGGATTCAGTTTGGAATTCAGTTAAGGAGTCAGTTTATTATTCAGTTTGGAATTCAGCTAGGGATACAGCTAGGGATACAGTTTTTGATTCAGTTTGGTGGGCTGTTAGGAATTCTGTTTACAATTCAGTTTTTGATTCAGTTTGGGATTCAGTTGAGAAGTCAGAGGATATAAATGAATAAACTAAAATTAGTTCGGACTTCAGTTAGGGATCTCCTAATCCTTCACCTTCCCTATTGTTCTTGAATCGGTATGCAACTTATAACCTTTTTTCTGAAGATTCGCAGCTATAGTTTTGTTAATATATCTAGCTTGAGGATATATGCCAGAATTCTTCACGTCAAACATATAATAGCTGTGCCCATAGAATGTATTCTTATGCTGTTTGAGAATCCATCCCTCAGCCAATAACTTCTCACATTCTTGAGTTGTTGGGTGATATTTGCTCATTTTGCCCCATTATTATTTTAAACCGACTTCAGCATCAAGCTTTGCAAAGAACCATTTTCTTGACTTTTTACTAAGATGAGAATTAACATCTTTTGGTTCAAGGTTATTATCGGTCATTGTATCTATTTCTTCTTTGGTAATATCGTTAACTACCCATCTTAGGAAATCACCAGTTCCGTTACGGGTGGGTTCTATGGAATTACTCGTAAAAACCTGTTCAATAGCCTGATTAAGCCTATTCTCTGTAACAGCGTAATCAACAAACTCCTTGATACTGTTAAGTTTCTCTGTGTCAACCTTAGCGAGTTTCTTAACCTTAGAAGAGCTATGTTTGTCTCCTTTTACCTTAAACACATGCCGAGTATTTTTGTAGTAGCCTATATACACAACACCCTCACCTATTCCAGAAACACCAAATGCTTTACCTACAGGACATTCTCTTTCAACTTGTTCTGTAATTTCAATAAGTTTGTTTTGTATTTCTGCTGGATTTTCAAAGTTAATATCTATATCAAAAGACTCGTAATCATTAATATTATAAATACGATTCTCAGGACTTTTGCAATGGCTCCACTTATCTCTCTCTAGGTAGTAGTTCGACTGGTCTTCATCGTCTGTAATAACCTTTACGGCAAAAATCATGAACATTTTATCTAGTCCATTAATAGCAACACCTTTCTGAATATTGCCTCCACACCATTCTCCAAAAATAATAATGGTTTCATTTTTAAAATTATTTTTGGATTTAATATCAAGAAGCATTTCTTTAAGGATATCCTTTTTAGATTCCATAAAGAAGGCACAACCTGCATTGTCTTTCTCTATAGTAATGATTTGTTTGCGTCCTTGATACCATATATTATCATCTTTATCCATGGCAATACCAGCATTAGAGCCATGGAGTTTTACAGTGCCATGAAAGCTAACTGTTGGCATTTCTGCGTCACGGTTCATAACCGCCTCACCATTATCCATACCTACAAACTGAGCTGCATATTTGATGTCACGAACTACATTTCTGAACTGACCAATATCTGAAAATTTATTGTGTTTCATTTTTATTATCCTTTCTAAAGATTTTAAAGATTCTAAAGATCAAGTTATATTTCTTGTATTATTTCCCATTTGAAGCTTGGAGATTGAACTAACACTTTAGCAGAACAATTTGTATCACATGCTTCTTGATCCATAGTGAATTTGTATAACCTATTCGTTTTAAGTTGCAACTCCACAATCATGAACATTATCTCATTAAATGTATCTTCTTCTATTTGTGTTTTTTCTTCTTTAGTCATTTTCATTTTCAGTCATTCCCGTCTAATATTTCCGATTCCATGAATTTTAATCGTTCCACAAAATTCTTATATTCTTCTCTCGTATCGGCTACTTTTAGTGATGCCATTCCAAAATGCAGATAAACACCATCTTCCCACACATCACCATCTTTATCGTAACGGTTAACACTGAATGTCGGCTTTGCATATCTATCGTTCATAATTCTTCGCTCCTTTAAATACTATATTTTTCACTTCTTGAATATATTTGATTCTATTTTCAAGGTGTTTAATTTCCTCTTTTAGTTCTTTTTTTTCTTTCTCTAGTTTTGGCGTATTTCACATCAACCGTTGCATCCATAATACATTCGTGCAAATTTGATATTCTAGTGAAGAATAGAGTTTCTAATTCTTCTGCCTGAACCAATTTAAGATTGAATTCAAAATGTATTTTTTCCATTATTTTCCTATTATATTTCTAATATTTCAACATATTATACAATATATTGGACTAAAATCAAGTTAAATTTAAAATTAAGTTGCAATCCTAATAATATTATGCGATTTTCATTTATTCATGCTTGACTTTTAATTATTTTTTTGTATTATGTAGTGTCTGACATACTCCCCATGCTAAAGCAATGGGGGTTCTTGGCTTCGCTAACGCTCAGCTAGAGGACTGTCCGACCTCTTAAATCTTTCTATTCCAAAATCTTTTATGTTAATGGCAGCATTGATATCTCTATCATGATGAGAAGAACATTTTTTACATGTCCACTCCCTTTCTTCTCTTTTTAGTGCATGGTAGACATTCCCACACTTACTACAGGTTTTAGAACTAGCATCCCATCTGCCAATTGTCAAGAGATTTTTACCTTTCTCTTCACACTTGTATTCTAACATAGTTCTGAGCATTCTCCACCCAACATCTCCTATTGCTCTGTCCATATGCTTATTATTCTCTTTGCTCTGTAGCATGTCTTTTACTGCTAAATCTTCAACACTAATGCTTGTGTAGTCTTGGTTTTCGACTAGACTTGTTGTTAGTTTATGAAGAAAATCTTTTCTGGTATTACTTATTTTTTCATGTATTTTTGCAATTTTTAGTTTTGTTTTTTCGTATGACTTAGATCCCCTTTCCTGTCTACTTAGTTTTTGTTGTGTTTCTTTTAGTTTTTGTTGATATTGCTTGAGGTGTCTTGGATTGTCAGTTTTTGTTCCGTCAGAATAAGTTGCTAAGTAAGTTACTCCTAAATCAATACCTAGTGTCTTATTTTTGGTTGGTTTTTTCTTTTTCAGTGCTTTTTGGTGATCGTCGTAAATAATAGAAGCATAATACTTATTGTTTTTTCTGCTTATGGTTATATTTCTGAATTCAGCATTAACTGGGACATTAAACTTATCTTTGAATCTTACCCATCCAATTTTAGGTAGTTTTATATAGTGTTTATCATGATCAACCTTAAAACCTTGAGGGAATCTAAATGATTGCTTAGGGTTTTTCCTTGATTTGAATTTAGGGAATGAGTTGTTTTTACGAAAGAAATGTGAAAATGCCGACTCTAAATCTTTAATTGATTGTTGAAGAGTTTGTGAATGAACTTCTTTTAGCCATCCTTTACCTTCTTCGTGCTTTACTTTTGTGAGGAGTCCCATTAGTTTTGCTTCACTAATAGATTTCTCATGCTGTTTGTAGAATTCTATTTTCTGATTTAATGCCCAATTATACACAAAACGATTACAGCCAAAATGTTTTTCTATAAGCTCTATCTGGTTTTTCTTAGGATATATTTTTACTTTAATTGCTTTCATATTTATTTTATTCTAATTATTTTATCAAATTCCTTCTTTTTTGATAAGTATCTCTTGATTTATTAATTAATTTAAGTATAATGATTAGGAAATGAAGAAAAAACTAGACAATTATGCTCGAATTCATCCCTGCGCTAAAGCAACAGGGCTTTCTTCATCGGAGAATTGTAAAAATAAAAGGAATAATATGAGTATTAATAATAATATATGGTTTAGTTCAGATTTACACTTAGGACATAAAAACATTATCCATTTGTGTAATAGACCTTTTGATAATATAACACATATGGAAGAAACATTAATATCAAACCATAACGCAATGGTTAAGCCTGAAGACGATTATTACGATTTGGGAGATGTAGCTTATAGATGTAATGCTGAATATGCTGTCCAGAGACTAAGAAGGTTAAATGGTAAAATCCATATTATACTAGGCAATCACGACAAACCATTAAGGCAAGCAATTAATAGGGGGATGGTAGATGACCTTATAGAGAGCGGAAAACTTCACATTATAGGCAGTACAGATAATAACATAATTTCTGCCTATCAAATGACTTATAAAGGAGTCAAACTAATTCTATCCCATTATGCTTACAGAACATGGCCCCAAGCTTTCAGGGGTGCTATTCATCTTTATGGGCATTCACACAATAACTTGCCCCCATATTATAGATCTTTTGATGTTGGAGTGGATGCTAACTATTTTATGCCCTTAAATATAGGTACCATTTTTGAAAAAATAAGCAAATTAACAGAAGATTTTCAAGAAAAATAATGCCTCTTTGTTATAAGTTCTTAATAATCAACAACTTATATCAAAAAAAATAAAGTAAACATTATCTTGACAAGTTCCTATTTATTTGATAAGTTTATACCAGAATAAAAAAAGGAAGGTATAAATATATGAGTTCAATGACGTATTACAATGAAATAATTAAAACATCTCCACTTCTAAATCAAGAAGAAGAAAAACAACTTGCTGACACTATAAAAAATGGAGAGGGAAAAAGTAAACAACAGGCTAGAGAAAAACTATTTAATGCCAATGTAAGACTTGTCATTAAATTTGCTAATAAAGCATCTAGCAATTATAATATTCCTGTTGAAGATTTGCTAAGCGACGGTAGCATAGGTCTAATGGCGGCTATTGACAGATTTGATCCTTGGAAGTTTAAAAATAAGTTCAGCACATATGCTTGTGAATATGTCAAACTTCATATTAACAAAGCTATTGAAAAAGCCTATAGTAAAGTCCATGTACCTCAAAATGTTTTACTTAAAACAAAGAGGTACGAAAAAATAGTAGAAGATGACCCTGATATTTCTAATGATGAATTGACAAAGCAATTAGATATTACCCCCAATGCTCTTAGGAAGATTAAAACTCATAGTGAAAATAGTGTTGTTTCCATGAGCGCACAGGTCAACTCAATAAAAAACGACACGTCTAAACTTACTCTTCAAGACTGCATTAAGGATGAGAGTGCACCAGACCCAAGCTATGAGGCTATAAAAGGAGATGAAAAGGCTATGTTAATGACCGTAGTTGACTCATTAAATACAATGCAAAAAGATATAATCTACAAAAGATTCTTTTCAGAAGATACCCCAACACTATCTTGCGTTGCGAAAGAATATGGATTATCTAAAGAAAGAATAAGGCAGGTACAAGATGAGGCTCTAGCTATAATGAAAAAAAGAATAAATAGCAGGAGGAAATATGGTGACTCCTGATAATGGCTATAGAAATTTTGGAGAAGGTTTTGATAAGTATATGAAATCTATTGAAAACATCACTCGTATATCTACAGAGGAGGAAATAAACCTTTCAGTTATTATAAAAGCTAATAAAAATAAAAAAGAAGTTAGGGATGCCATTGACAAGCTTGTAGTTTCTAATCTGTTATTAGTAGTTAAATTTGCAATTAATTATTATCAGTCTGTTGGAAAGGGAGAGTTTGAAATTTCTATTATGGATTTAATAAGTCAAGGAAATATCGGTCTTTTTAAAGCCGCAAGCTCTTTTAATAGTGATAAAGGTAAGTTTTCTACTTATGCCAGCCATTACATAAAAAGATATATACAAAACGAAAGATATGAGAGTAGATTTATCCGTCTACCTATTAATTATTACACTATTATAAATGCCGTAAAGAAAAAAATGAATGATATCCCTAATGATGAAAAAATATCAGACGAAATGCTTGAGGAAATAGCTAAAAAACAAGATAGTAACTTAAATCATGTTAAATTTGTTATGGAATGTTATGAAAAGAATATCTTGAGTATCGAACAACCTATAGATTCTCCTTCTTGCAATGAAGATGATAATAACGGTATATTAGACATATACCCTTCAAGCGATAAATCTTTAAACGATTTAATAAGTGAAAAAGAAGGTAGAGAGTACTTATTTAAAAAAATAGATACACTTTCAAATCCTGAACAGAAAATAATATTTGCTAAGTATTTTGATGGTGAGGAAGTAACCTGTAAAGATTTAGCTGGAGCATGGGGCGTTTCCAAACAAAGAGTAAGCCAAATACTCATTTCAGCCCTTAAAAAGCTCAAATACAAGATATTAGAAGATAGAATAAATGGCAAAGAAAATATGTGAAAAAAAGTATTGACAAATCCTGTTTTTTTTAGTAGATTGGTATCAACAAAATAAGAAAGGGAATACAATGAACAAGATACTGTTAAAACTAAAAAACGATCCAGAAGCTGTTATAACTGAAAACCCTATTCAAAATGTAATAGGACAAGAAGATGCCAAGAATAAACTGGCTTTTTTCACTATGTCTCATTCTGAGGAAACTCCATTTCCTACATTGCTCTTATCAGGCTCACAAGGTCTTGGAAAAACATATATGTCACAAAAGATTGCTGACTCTCTTGGTCGTGATATGATTGAAATTAATTGTGGTAGTATTAGTTCTGCAAAAGATTTTATAGAAAAAATTTGGCTTGGTCAAATCTTTCGTGAAGGTGATAAGCCTAGAACGCTTCTTTTAGATGAGGCTCATAAACTTTCATTTGAAGTAACCACATTACTTCTCTCATTCCTTAACCCTAATGAAGAGAATAAAAATACAGTTGTTTATGAGGATTATGCAATAGAATATAATTTTCATACCACTAACATCATATTTGCAACTACTGATGCTCATATGATGTTCAAACCATTGCTTAATAGATGTACTGAAATCTACTTTAATCAATATACTAACGATGAACTCTTCAAAATCTTGAAGATGTATATTCCTGACATTAATATCAAATGCAGTAAAAAAGAAATCTCAGATGCTTGCAGAGGCAGAGCTAGGGATGCATTTGTCCTTACTCAGAACATCAAAAGATATTGTGTTATGAAAAAATCTAATAAACTTGAAAAAGCAGGATGGGATGCTTTAAAAAAACTGTTTGGTATTTATAAACTAGGCTTAAACAGTCAGGAAATAAATTTTCTGCAGATTCTTAATAAGCATGCACCTGTATCTGCAAAGAATATGGCTATTAAACTTGGCGTAAATGTAAACAATATTGAAGAAGAACTCGAAATTAGACCTAGAGAGCTTGGTTTGATACAGAGTACCTCTAGAGGGCGTTGTCTTACTGATGCAGGAAAGAAGTACCTCTCAAGCATTTAAACGCCTTGTGGGTTAAATATGAGATTGTCAGAAGGTTATGAAGAGGTTATTGCCGAATCATTAATCAAATATTTGACTAAGGGGCTATATTGTGAAAGCAAATAAATTTAGAAAAAAAGAGTATAGGGATTTATTAGATGAGCTTTGCCCATATAAATGCAAGGAAAAGGAGTGTTTTTTAAAGGATGTTTTGTTTGATTTACACCCAAATCCAAGGCTTTTGACACAAATAAAATGTATTCATAAATTTAAAAAAGCAATAGCTAAAGAAAGAAACATAGACGCAAAGAAAATTACATCTTCAGAAGCGCTCCAAATATGGATAGATAGAGGATATGCTGAAAGCTTTGCAGAAAATTACAATGAAGACAAAACATTCAATCAAGTATATAAAGATACTATTGCTAATAGTTAGTATTATGGTTATTTTACCATTAATAGGCTGTTATACTCCTCCTCATCCTCATTTGGCTATTATGGAATCTCTCAATGAACGAATAATAAAGCTAGAAGAAAGACAGAAAACCTTAGAAACCAATATTAAAAGGGGAAACGGTGACGCTGGTGACGCTGGGGGAGCTGGTGACGCTAAAATTCTAACAGACCAACAAAAAGAGCTTTTTATTTTCATGATGGAGTATTTTGAGCAAAAATATGAATCATCGAACAAAAAAAGAAGAAAATAGTTGACTTTCTATTAATATTTAGTATACTACACTAACAATCAAATAAGGATTAACTTAATTTTTAGAAAGGATAGAAAAATGGATAATGTAACATCAATGTTTTCAGTCAGACAAGTTCCGTGGCATAAGAAGGGCGTTATACTCAATAACCCTCCAACATCAAAAGAAGCCATTAAAGAGGCAGGATTAGATTGGGAAGTTGAATCCCATGAAATCTATTTGAAAGGATGCGATGGTTATGGAGGCACTTTTTCTTCCCCAGAATATTACAGAATTCCAAAAAGAAGAGCTTTAATTAAAACATCTAACGGAACACCACTATCAATAGTTTCAGATAAATACAAGCCACTCCAAAATAGCGAAGCTTTTGATTGGTTTGATCCCATTATCAGAAGTGGCAAGGCTACTTATGAGACCGCTGGGGAACTTCAAAATGGCAAAAAGATTTGGATTTTAGCAAAACTTGACGATGATATGGAGATCGTAAAGGGAGATGCTATTAGGAGATATCTCTTACTTGCAAACGGACATGATGGAGTCACAAGTATTCTTATACAACCAACTGGAATAAGAGTAGTCTGTCAAAACACCTTAAATGCAAGTCTCGGTACTGGTATGGTTCAAAGTATTTGCCATCAGGGAGATATGAGAAGAAAAATGGAGAAAATTAAACGAGTTCTAGGTATGGCTTCTGATGCGTTTAATGAACGTAAAGAAATCTATAAGAAAATGGCTAATTTCTCAGTTAACAACAATATTATTGGAGAATATGTCACAACTCTTATTCCACCTGCAAACAAAGAGGCTACTGACAGGATAAAACGTAATGTACAGTGTTCTCAGGAAAGAATTTGGGAACTACATGAAAATGGTTTTGGTTCAGATATTAATGGCGTCAGAGGTACTATGTGGGGAATTTATAACGCTGCCGTAGAATATTCGGATTATGACATGCCTCGTAAAGTAAGGGATCTACCGAATTATCAGTTGTTCGGAATGGGGGCACAATTCAAAAAGAGAGCCTTTCAAAAAGCTGTAGAATTAATGAAGTAGATTTGTGAACCGCTGAGTATTGAAGACTAGGAATTCTCTTCGTTATTCAGTGGTTTTCTTGGTGCCTTGTTAAAACCATAATGCTTAAACAAACTTTTATTTCTAACTTTCCCTTTTCTAAAGGCTGTTTTATTTTCTAGATAAAAATAAGTGGTTTCCCCATGCGGTTCGTAATTTTCCCAATAATAATTCATATCTAAGCTATCATTATGCTCGGTATATTTTGCTAAAACTCTTTCTTCTCGTCTAGGACGTGCCATCTCTTTCCAAAGCTCAAACAGTTCATTAGGAATATTCTTATCTCCAAAGTATATCCAAGCAGCACAAGGAAGCAACCTACTCTCTCTCTTTTTCCTGTCCCTCCAATGACACCTAACATGAACATACCTCCTTAAAGAAATCTGTAATCGTTTACATTCTAAGGACTGATCAAAATCCTCTGGTAATGGGGCTAAGGGAAGAATATCCCAGTCTAAATATAAAAACTTGCCATACAACCTTGATGCCTCTACCCAAGTATATAATTTATGCGCCCAAATCTTATTTTTAGGAAATTTGTACGGACCTTCATGTATCAATATTGAATTAATACCTTGATCTAATAGAAGTTTATGATTGGCAACTCCATAAGTTAGACAAGTAGCATCTATTTTGTAGGGGTGTTCTTTAATAAAATCAATGTCATTCAAAATCTTGTCGTATCTACCTTCGTCCCCCCATAATGTTCTTATAAATTGCATATGTGTACTATTCTAATAAATATTAGAAAATACCTTTTTCTTGATATTTTATTGTATAATGGGTTTTTTAGGTTGACTTTTGTGAAAATATATGTATACTACATTAACAATCAAATAATAGGTATTAATTGTGAAAACAATAACACAGATAATAGATGACTTATATATCAAAAAAGCCGAAAGAGGATGGGATACTCTCTATTGGCTCATAGATGTACATGATACCATAATCAAAGGCAATTATAGCTCAAAAGAAAATTTCACTGATACTTATCCCTATTGTTTTGCTACACTTAAACTTTTGTCACAAAGAGAAGATTGCAAGCTTATTATGTGGACTTCCAGTTGTCAACT
>Ga0210003_1002007_pt1 | contig 17434 bp, 11 predicted proteins | sample LantaG_FD_182804 | JGI IMG/M metagenome (GOLD analysis project Ga0210003, IMG submission 182804) | Deep subsurface microbial communities from Baltic Sea to uncover new lineages of life (NeLLi) - Landsort_02402 metaG (SPAdes) (version 2) | ecosystem: Environmental > Aquatic > Marine > Oceanic >...
GGGGGGGGGGGGGGGGGGGAAGGGTTTGAAAGTTTTTTTCGGTTTTTTTTTTTAAGAGAGAGAGAGGGAGGACGAGAGTGTGAGTTTCGTTTCAAAGAAAAAAAAACTCAACCACCTCCTCCACCCCCACCACCCTTCCTCTCCTCCCTCACCGTCGCCAGCGTGTCGGGCCTGCAAATCTCCGGCGAGACCTGGCCCTGGCTGAGAGACTGCAGGTACGTCTGGCACTGCTGCAGGTCGGAGACGTTCGGGAGGCCCGCGCGCGCCGGGGCGGCGGCGAGCGCGAGCGCGAGAAGCAGCGCGACGGCGGCGAGGAGGAGCGAGCGGAGGGCGAACATCTTTTATGGAGGGAGAGAAAGAGGCTGTTGTTTTCAGTGTTCTGTTCGTATATTTTTTTGGAGGCGGATGAGCGATCGGTGCGGGGGGTGGGGCGGGGAAGAGAAGGGAAAAGAAATAGAAGAAGAAGGAGAAGGAGAAGGAGAAGGAGAAGGAGAAGGAGAAGGAGAAGGAGAAGGAGAAGGAGAAGGAGAAGGAGAAGGAGAAGGAGAAGGAGAAGGAGAAGGAGAAGAAGAAAAAGAGGAGGTCGAAAAAAAGAAACGAAACCGCCGCAATTGGTTAAGAACGCCTCGCCGCCAGGAGCAGCTCTTCTCTCCTCCAACCCTTCGAACTCTCGTCATAAAAAGTCCAGAGTTGTTCGGCAAGAGCCTCCAAGTCGCGGGAGCTGAAAAGAGAAGACGAGGGGAGAGGGAACGAGAGAGGGGAATACGGATTGCAGTTTGCAATTCGCCAAACATGGTGGTTGGACCTCTCTCTTTCTCTCCCGCTTCCTCCATTTGCCACGCGCAACTGCCCGCAACAATCGAAGAGGCACACAACACCGTCTCCTCACACTCCTTGAAAATGGAAAAGAAGCGCGAGAAACAGGTTTAAAAAAAACGGGAAGAAATCAACTCACGGTTTTTTTTCCTTGGCGGCGGAGAAAGAAGAAGAAAAGTGATGAAGGCAACTGTTTTTTTTTTTTTTTTTACAACTCCAAGAGAGCAAAAGCAAAGCAGAAACAGTCTGCTCTCTCTATTTCTATGTCTATGTCGCTTTAACGCGAGGGGAAAGGCTAGAAAAAGGCTGCTGAGGGCTTCGGGGAAAAAAGAGCCCGGGAAGATGAAAGGAAACGGGGAGGAAAGAAAAAAAACGTCAATACTCGTCCTCGCTGCTGCTGCTACCGCTGCCGTTCCCTCCACCTCCACCTCCGCCTCCACCTCCACCAAACCCAGCCCTCTCCCCCACACCACCACCAGCACCAAACGCGGCCCTCCTCCTGACCTTCTCGAGGGCGGCGGCCTGCTCTGCCGGTCCCAGCTTCCTGAAGTCGAACACGCTCTTATCTCCAATATCCTCGGCCTCGGGCTGCGAGAGCTTTCCGAAGGCAAATGCCAGCGCGAAGGCCGATACCATCACGCTCCCCAGCCTCTCTAACGGAACGACAAACGCCTCTGAAACGCCCACCGAGGGCGCGAAAAGGTGGAACAGGCACAGAGAAGGGATCGCCAGGAAGAGCAGGGCCGCCTCAAGCTTGCCGAAGCAGATCCCTTCCTTGAAAGCGAGTCCCGTCGCAGCTGCGGCCGCGGGCCCTACAAGCCAGATAGAGCTCGGGTCGCTGGCGATGGCGGCGGCGATCGAAGAGGAAGTGGAGACGGAGATCGCCTCGGCGGCTGCGGCGGCGGCATTCGTCGAGGAGGAGGCGGCGTCTCCTCCTTCGGTCAGAACGCCGTGGCCCGCGGCGACCGCGACCGCGCCGACGCAGCCGAGCGCCCAGAGGAGCTGCAAAAAGCGTTTCAGAGGCGTGACGTAGACGTGAACCAGCGCCAGCGCCGCGCCGAGCCCGACGGCGGAGGCCACGGCGAGGGCGTCGACCGCCTGGGCCGGGAGAGGCGCCAGCGGGAAGGAAGAGGAAGCAGAGGAAGCGTCGAAGCCGCTCCCGGCGAGGCCGCCGGAGCCGAGCACGCAGAGCGCAAACGCGGCGGCCGAGACGCAGAGCGAGGCCCGGTAGGCCCGCACCTCCAGCACGTCTGCCTCCGTCAGCGTCCAAGCACCGTAGACGCCCTGGAAGGAGGTGCCGACGCCGCCGCGGGAGGGCTCGGTCTGGCCCAGGGCGCGCGGGGGTCGGGGGAGGCGGGGGAGGAGGTGGGGAGGGGAGCGGCGCGAGGAGGGGGGTCGGGTCGAGATCATCGTCGCCGGCGGCGGCGACGACGACGACAGTGACTTGAATGGAGGCGTCGCGGCGCGCAGGGAGAGCGCCGATGCTCGCGCCGACGCCTGCAGCGGCTTCCTTGCTCCGGAGCCGAGCGCCGCGCGCGGTTTCGAAGCGAAGGAGCGCATGGTCGAGAGCGGTAGCAAGAGGGGAAAAAGTGGGTGAGGTCAATCGAATTTCCCTCAAACGTCCCGAGAGAAAATGAAAAGAAAGCGCCTCTTCGTTGCATTTTTTTATCCTTTTTTCCTCGAAATTTTCAAAAATGCCTTCTCCCTCCATGTCTTCTCTCTTCCGCAGGCGCAAGCGGAAGCAGCTCGCTGCTCCAATCGAGCCCGCCACAGTTGCGGTCGTCGCAGATGCCTCCGTCGTCGTCACGACCAGCAGAGCGCCGGACGTGAAGCAGGTCGAGAACGCGGAGAAGGAAGCGCCGACGGCGACGGAAAGGCCGAGCGCGTCGATCAGCATCGAGCAACGGAGTCGAAACCGCCGACGCTCTTCAATGGCATGGGTTCTCTTCATCGCGTCCGTGCTGGTCGCGATCGTCGCGTTTTCGATAATCAAGCAGCAGCAGAGCCTGGGAGACGTCAACTTGTCTCGCCTTTTGAGGAGAAAGGCTTCATCGGAGCGTCCCAGCTTCGTCAAAGAGCGAGGTGGAATCGGCATTGAAACCATCGACGACGATGACGACGACGCAAGCGCTTCTTCGACCTCTTCGACCTCTTCGAGCTCTGCTGCCGACGAAGAGGAGCTCGCCGCCGAGGCCCGCAGGGCCGCCGAGAGCGCCACCGCTTCTTCCTCGGGCCCTTCTGGCTTTATCTCGCAGGAAGAGTGGGAGGAGGCCTTGATTGCAGTGGCAGCAGCAGAAGGCGACGATAACGACAACGACAACGACGACGAAACCTCCTCTTCTTCCTCTTCTTCTGCCCTCGCTTCCCTCGAGGCCCTCATCCGAGCCCGCGCCGGGGCGGCAGCCCGTGGAGCTTTACTCGCCGACGCTGCCTCCCTGTCCTGGCAGGGCGTCTCTCGAGAAATCATCCTCGAGACGCTCAAGAGGTGCCCGAGCTCCGTCGAAAGAGAGCCCGAGTTTTTCGAAGGAGGAGAGAATGAGGAAGAAGGAGACGAAGAAGACGAAACCTCCTCTTCTTCCGCTCCTTCTTCCACAAAATGCCCCCTCGCCTCCTCCTTACCGCGCTCCTACCCGGGAGAAGTCACGCCCCCGGGCTCCTTCTCGGCCCTCGGGTACGAAACGCTGCCCCTGCTGCAGTCGCTGATGGCATCGAACGGTTTCGACAAGAGGCACTACTCTTCGGCCGCCGCGGCGTTCTTCTCGAGGACTCCCGGGCACGTCAACGCGCTCCCTCGGAGGGTGACGGCTGCTGCCGTGGTCGCTACTGCCGGAGGAGGCGGGGAGGCGCCTCAGGCGGCGGCGAGGAATGCTGCCGAGGACAGCTCAGCGTCGTCGGCCGTCGTGAAAGTCGCCCCTCTCGTCGCGAGGTTCGCGGGCACCCCGAAGCTGCGAGGGGCCGTGGCCGGCGCTCTCTCGGTCCACCAGAGGTCGAGAACGAAAGACAACAAGGGTCGCAAAACCGGGGGCGGCGCTGCGGCAGCCAGGGCTGCGGCGGGCGCCGCGGCCGCCGTGCTCGAGAGGGCCGTCGTCCTAGGCGAGTCTCTTCCGGAAGCTGTCGCTTCCGCTTCTCGACTCGAGACGCTCTCCGACTTGGGTCGCTCTTACCTCTCGGAGGTGATTGGGGCATCGGAGAAGGAAGAATCTGCTGCTGCTCTTTCGGAGCTGCTCCTGAGGAACGCCGGCAAGGGCGACGGCGGCGAACAAGGGGTCTTGCTCTCCGAGGAGTCTGAGTCTGATGAGCCCGAAAAAGACGAAGACTTGGGCTCCTGGGACTCGGCGCCGGTGGCCCTAAAGGGCGCCCTTGCCGCTTCTTTGCTCCACCCTGACGACTTCGCCGCCGCCGTCCGCGCCTCGATGCTCGCTGGGGGAGATGCGTCGGCGCGGGCGCACCTGGTGGGGGCGTTCCTTGGAGCGGCGACTTCGACGGAGACGGCGGCAACGACGGAGACGACGAAGTCGAAGCTCTCGTCGTCGAAATCAAAATCAAAATCGAAGAACTCGAAGCCTCCGCCGTCCGACTGGAGGCCGCGGGTGGAGAAGGCGGTGCAGGCCGACGCGATGATCCATTTGATATTACACCAGCGCGGCGAGAGGGTGCCCGTGGCGATGCCGGGGGAGCAGGTGCCCGGGGCGGAGTGAAAGGAGAGGGAAAAGAGGTTGTAAAAAAAAATGAAAAAACATTTTTTCTGTTTTTTTTCGCCTTGATTTTTTTTCTTTCGCTTCGATGGCTCCTTCGTCGTCGAAATCGAAGAGCTCCGCGCTCCTCGTGCTGCTGCTCTTCTGCGTTCTTCTGCTCGCGTCATGCGTCGAGGCACAATCAGCGACCGTCGCCGACCCGGAACCGGCGCAGAAGCCGCTCGTGCCTGACCTGGAGCTGGAGCTGCCTCCGAAGAGGAAGACGACGACGACAGAGCTAAAGAGCGACAACGAAGAGATCGAGCGAGCGCTGCCTTCTCCTTCTCCTTCGCCTTCAAAGGCCAAGCGCAGCGAAGGGGGCAAGGGCTTTGGCGGCGGCAACAGCAGCACCAGCGGTCGTCGCGCTGCTCCTGGCAGGCGCAAGAGGGATGACTTTGACTACTTTTTGTTTGTCCGGTGAGTTGAGAATTCCGAGGAGAGAAGAAGCTCCAATTTGGAGAAAACAGATGCACCTCAACTACCAAAAGGAAAAAAACTCAACCTTCACAAAACCTTTCTTCAACCTTCTGCCATCCGCCACAGCCAATACGACCCCGCCATCTGCGACTCCATGTCCTGTCGCAACTTCCCCAAGAGGCAGGACTTCACCATCCACGGCCTCTGGCCCGAGAGGCTCGACGGAAGCTGGCCGCAGTACTGCAACTCGTCGGACCGGTTTGATCCGGAGCGCGTCGAGGGCTTGCTGCCTCGGCTGCGGGAGCAGTGGCCGAGCTTCGGGATGGGCGCCGACGCGCAGTTCTGGGGCCACGAGTGGATGAGGCACGGGACCTGCGCCGGGAAAGGCGGGAAAGGAAGTGGAGCGAAGAAGAAGAGGAACGAGAGCGAGGTCGATCCCTCGAGCCTAGGGATCGACGAGGAGACTTATTTCGGCGCTGTCCTGGATTTGCACTCGAAATACCCTCTGCTCCCTGCCCTCGAGGCCGCCGGCATCGTGCCGGACGACGACAGGACCTACGAGAGGACAGAGGTCGTCGCGGCCTTACAGGCCAGCGCGAACGCGACGGGGAAGACGCGGGCGGCCGTTCACTGCGGCAGCGGCCGCCGCGGCTCCAACGAGCTCACCGAGGTGTGGCTCTGTTTGTCCAAAGAGAGGCTGGAGCCGTTCGACTGCCCAGAGAACGTGGCCGTGAGGAGGGTGGGGAAGGGAGGGGACACGGCGAAGGCGGCGGCGGCGAAGGGCGGAGGGTGCGAGACCCTGAAGCTGCCGAAGCTCAAGGCGAGGCCGCCGTCGTCGCAGAAGAAGAAGAACAGCAACAGCAACAACAGCAAAGCTGCTGCTTCTTCTTCTGTTCCCAAGGGTGGGTTTGGAGCTGCAGGGGACGCCGCCGTGACGCTCGTGGCGGAGAAGAGCCTTTGAGGAGAGGAGAAGAGAAGGAGAAAGAAGAAGAGAGACTTTCAAAAAAACTTTTTGTTTTAGCGACGAGAACACCTCGCTCGTCCCTTCCCTCGCGACGACGACGACGATGACGACGGCGCTATTCCGAAAACATCTCTCTTGTAACTAATTGTTTAAACTGCTAATCGTTGATTGGTTTGTTCTTTCTGAATTGCATAAAAAAGTAGCGAGTAGGGAGGGGCAGAGTTGTTGTTTTCGTAGTTCTTCTTTTTTTGTCTTTTTTATTTCTCTCGTGGGTGGAAGGGAAGGAGGAGGAGCCGCAGGTGCCTTTTCGGGGTCTCTCGTTGCGCGCTCACTCGTTTGTTGAATGGTGGGTTGGGGGAAAAGGGATCAAGTGAAAAGAAAGAAAGAAGAAGAAGGGAAGAGCTTCAGGGTGGGGGAAGTTAAAAAAAAACTGATGAAAATCTCTCTCTCTCTCGTTGTCTCTCCTTCTCTCTCTCTCGTGCGCGCTCGTTGTCTCTCTCTCGAACTCTCTAACTCTCTAAAAACAGAACAAACTGAATAGGCAAGAAAGCGGGGGAAATAGCGCTCTCTTCAGAATTTCACGGAAATTTTTTGATGGAAAAAAAGCTGAGCTGAGTTTTTTGTTTGTTTGTTTTCTCTCTTTTCTTTCCGCTGCTGCTGCTGCTGCTGCTGTTTAGACAGAAGCGGCAGGAGGGAGGGCCACGGCTGCAACGCCAGCAGCAGCAGCAGCAGTGGCAGCAGCGGCAGCGGCAGCGGCGCGCTTCTTGTGCGCGGGCTCAAAATCCTCGAGCCTTCCGCCGCCGCCGCCGCCGCTGCCCTCCCCCTCCGCTGCTTCCTCCTCGCCAAAGCCGCTGCCTTCGCCGCTCCCTTCCTCGCCGTTAGCGCTGGCGTGCTCCCTCTTCGGCGGCACGGGCGTCGTCGGCGGGGCCGCAGCAGGCGCAGTGGTGCCGTTTTGCAGCGGCGTAGGGGGCCTTCCAAGACCTCCTCCCTGCGGCTGCTGTCGTTGTTGCGTCGGCGAAGCAGCTTCCGCGGCAGCAGCGGCGGCGGCGGCCTCGGCGGCAGCGAGCGCGGCAGACAGAGCGGCAGCGCGCTCCTTCTGCGCCTCCGTCGGTTGCGTCCCCCCGTCCGAGGGAGCAGCAGCGGCCACGGCGGCCGCGGCAGCCGCCTCGCGGAGGGCAGCCAGCCCGGCAGAGGCCGCTCTGGCGGCGGCGGCGGCCCCGTCGGCCCTCGCGTCTGCCTCGGCTTTCGCCTTTGCCAAAAAGCTGACCTCTGTCCGGGCAGCCGCGGCGGCCTCCTCTGCCCCGGCGGCGCGGCCCCTGGCCTCTCCCTCGGCCCTGGCGGCGTCGATGATGCGCTGCTGGTGCTGGTGCTGCTGCCGGTTTTGGTTCCTGGCGATGGCGGTCAGGTCTCCGGTACTCGCTTGGCGCTCTGCCGCGGCGGCAGAGCTATTGCGCGGAGGGAGAGAAGCCCGGGCTGCGGCCTTTCTCGAGGAGGAGGCCAGCGCCGCGGCGGCAGCAGCGGACGCGGCGGCGGCTTTCGCGGCGGCAGCTGCGCGAGGGGAAGAGGCGCCGTCGTCGGCGTCGTCCTCATCCTCCTCGGAGTTGTCGTCGTCGTGAGGGCGCGCGGCGGCGGCGGCGGCGGCGGCGTTGGCCGCGAGGAGCTGATTGCTCGACGCCACGCGCGCGAGAGGCGGCTTCGACGCGGCGGCCGCCGCGACGGCGGCGGCGGCGGTTCCGGGAGCGAGCTGCAGCGTGGTCGCTGTCGTCTTCTGCGCGGGGCTCGACGACGCCGCGGCGAGCAGGGCGTCGAAGAGCTCGGAGGAGCTCCTGGCCGGCGTCGTCGCCGTCGCCGCCGTCGCGGCCGCGGCGGGGGCGGGGCCGGCGGCGGCAGTGGCACCGGCAGCGGCAGCGAGGGGCGCGCCCCCGGTGGGGGTCGTTCCAGCGTTCGCGACGCCTCTCCCCGCCGAGCCGCTGGTGCCGCTCGCGGTGGCCCTCGCCGGAATAGGAGGAGCGGCAGCGGCAGCAGCAGCAGCAGCAGCATTGTTGTTGTTATTCGGGTTTCTCGGCGGAGAAACGACGGGAGGCGTTGTCACTCCCGGGGGAGCTCCTGTCGCCGTCGCCGCCGCGGTGGAAGCAGGCGCCGAAGGGGGAGCTCCTGCCGGAGGAGGAGGATCCTGAGGGGCAGGCGCGGCGGAGGGCTCCGCAGCGGGTCCAGAGCCGCCGCCGCCGCCGCTGCCAGAGGCGCCCTCGCCTCCTCCTCCTCCTCCTCCTGCTCCTGCTCCTCCTCCGTTTTCTTTCCCGTCACCGGCCTTTTTCTCGACCCCACCTCCTCCGCCGCCGCCTGCATCTTTTTTACCTCCCCCTCCCCCTCCCCCTCTCCCAAACCCGCCGTAGCACTCGCAGCAGCAGCACGCGTCCTCCCCGACCGTCACCAACTGGTCCGTGCCTCCCGTCTTCGCGTCCACGACCTCGATGTCGACCAGGCAGGGGCACAGGCCGAGCAGCTCGAGATCGGTTCGGACCACGGTCGCGAGGTAATTGTCGTCGCCGCCGTACCGGTTGCGGTCGAGGCTGGTGGCGTAGCGCTTTCCCTTTCCGTCGGAAACCGTCGCCTTCCTCCTGGAGTCGTCGCCTCCTGCTGCACCTCCCCCGGTGATGACGCACCCGAGGAGGATGTTGGAGGTGGTGACGGAGGTCGGTGGGAGGTGCGAGGCCTTGTGGGCGGGCGCGGCGGCGGCGACGGCGGCGGCGAGGCCCGCCGAGGCGTTGCGGCCCGTCGGCCTGTCGTTGTAGCTCGTGTGCGGCTTCTTCTCGCTGTTTTTCGCGCAGAAGCTCTCTCCCCCGCCGCCTCCTCCGCCGCCGCCTCCGCCGTGGGGCATCTCGACCACCTTGGTCTTGCGCGCCTGCGTTGCGAGCGTCGCCATCGCGTTGGGGCAGCCGCCCGGGCGAGCCCTCTCCGCCGCGGTCAGGGCCACGAGCAGCTGCAGGAAAGCTGCGGTCACCGACGGCGCCGGCTCGGTCTCCAAGGGCAGAGGAGTCGCCGACTGAGGGCCCAGGGTGGCGACGGCGCGGGCGTCGTAGTGCTGCCAGCGGAAGTGCGCCTTGTAGCTGTGGTTGTTGTTGTTGTTGTTGTTTTTAGTGCGGAAGGAAGGGTGAGTGAAAGAGAAAGAGAGGAAGAAAGAAAGAGAGAGAGGGAAAAGATAGAAAAAAGAGCGCTTTGCGTCGAGAAAAACGAAGGAAGAAAAAATCCACGCGCGAGAGGCGCTGCTTGATTGGAGAAAGGAAAAAAGTTCCGAAACTTCGAAAGCGTCCCGGCGAGCTCCGTGGAGCTCGCAACGACCCCAAACTAGCCCCACTCGATAGCAAAAACCAAAACAGAAAGACTCACAGGAGCTGGTTGTTCGTCGGGCGGGTACGACCGGGCTTCCCGCCTCCGACATTCGCCGCTCCTCCTCCGGCGCCGGTCGTCGCCGTCGCAGCGGCAGCGCCGCCGCCCGAGCCCGACGAGTTGCGTCGCTCTCCGATGTCGCCGAGCCCCGAGCTGTAGGAGCTGGGCCTCGACAGCGTTCTCTGCGGTCTGGTGCGCACGGGCGCGTCCGATCCTGGTGTCGCGGCGACGTCCGGGAGCGAGGGCGGGCGGGAGAGCGCTGTATTTTTTTTAGGGGAAGAGAGAGAGAGAAAGGGAGGTGACATTGGAAGAGATGAGCGATCGACGGACGATGAAAAAAGAAGAAGGGGAAAAAAGCTCCCCCCCGCGCGGAGGTCACACAGGCTTTTTTGGATTCCTCCCCCACGCCACAGACACGGAGCACATCAATCGCGGAGCCAAGGGCCAATCGGATCGCGGCGAAACGTAGCGTTTGGGTCGCGGCGACACGCAAAAAAACAATCAAGGAAGAAAAAAAACGTACGCTGCTGCTGCTGCCTCGGGCGGGCCGGCGGAGAGTCGTGCGCCGCTGCTGCTGCCGCTGCCGCGGGCTCGTCGACAAAAGGCAGGACTTCGTCGGCCATGCGCGCGCGCTGCGGCTTCCTCTTGCGGCCGCGATGGCGCTCGCTGGCCTGCTCTCCTCCAGCGCCTGAGCTCAGGTCGCCATAGGAGGAGGAGAGCCTCATCGAGGGCGGTGTCGGAAAGGAAGGAGTCTCTCTCTCTCTCTCTCTCGAATGGAAGAAGAGGAAAAAGAGAAAGAAAAAAATGAAAAAAATGAAAAAAATCTCGACGCACTCGAGTCGAGGGCGTTGCTTTTTTTTGTCTCTCTCTCTCTCTTTCTCCTTCTTTCTCACTCTCACTCGCGCCCTCTCTTCCCCTTCCGTTTCCCCCAATTTCTGAAAAGTTCTAAAATTCGTGTTGTTGTTGGTCTTGGTGTTGCATTCGTGTCGGGAAAGAAGAAAAAGAAAAGTGCTGGTGATCATGAAACAAAAAGGAAACTGAAAACTCTCTCTCTTCTTCTTCTTCAAGACCTCCCCGCTCCCGCTCCCCCGGCGCCGCGCAGCCTGATCCTGATCCGCGGGCCCTGCTGCTGCTGCCCTTGCTGCTGCTGCTGCTGCTGCTGCTGCTGCTGCTGCTGCTGCTGCTGCTGCTGCTGCTGCTGCTGCTGCTGCTGCTGCTGCTGCTGCTGCTGCTGCTGCTGCTGCTGCTGCTGCTGCTGAGGCGGCGGAGGAGGAGGCGGAAGCACCGGAGGCGAAGGAACAGCGGCGCTCGGGAGCAGCAGCCCCAGCCTCTCTTTCAGACCGGAGACCAGCGACCCCGCGTCGGCCGCCACCGACGACCCCTCGCCGTTGTACCTCGCCGCGTTCGCCGCCACCAGCTCCAGGTCCGCCTTCAGGGCCGATTGAGTGCGGTAGAACCCGGCGCGGAGCCTCCGAGCGACGACGTCCAGCCCCAAGGGTAAAGGCACGACGGCGTTGTAAGCAACAAGAGCCTCGGCGCCGGTCGCGAGGTCGACGACGCAGGGGTAGCGCTCCGAGGGTTTTGGCGTGGGCGCGAACAGCGAGAAGCGCGGGTCCGCTGCCGTTTCTTCGACGGCGGTGAGCGCGGAGGCAGCGGCGTTGAGGTCGAGCGATGGGAGCTCGGCACGGCAGGAAGAGACGTCGGCGCCGAGCGGGAAGAGCTCCCACGGGGACTGAGCTCCGAGCTGGCTTCCAGCTCCTCCATCGCTCGAGGTCGAGGCATCGAGCCACTCGACGCCGTACCGCTCCCAGAGCGCCGCCTCGCCCCAGGGGTCGGCCGCTACGGCGTCCTCCCTCCCGGAGCAGGCGTCAGAGAGGATCCGGCACCTATACCAGGAGCCGCCGGGAGCAGCAGCAGCAGCGGAAGCAGAAGCGGAAGCAGCAGCTTCGCCGTCGCCGCCGCCGTCGGGCCAGAAGGACTGGCACTCGTCGCCGGGGCGCCACGAGGTTGTCCGGGCGGCGGCGTCGAAGCGCTGCCTGGGGACGAGGAACTCGGCGGCGCCGGCCGCAGGGTGCGGGAGCCTGACCTGGATCGAAAAAGAGGAAGATGTTGGAGGAGGCGTTGGGGCGAGTCCAGCGCTGCCGCTCCATCTGCGCCGAGTCGCCGCAGCCGTCGCCGTCGCCGCTCCTCCTCGTCCGCCGCCGCCGCCCCTCTCGCCCGTCAGCTCCAGCGTCAGGACGGGCTCCGTCGCTCCCGTCAGCGGGTCGATCTCGTAGCTGATGGAGGAGACCGTCGCGGGTTCCGCGGGCCTGAGGAGTCCCGGGTGCTGCGACCAGGGAGGGGGCAGGGAGGAGACGGCGGCGGGGAGGGGCACGGAAACCGAAGCGGAGGCAGAAGCGGCAGCGGCGGCGCGCCCTCGCCGCTGCTCTTGCTGCTCCGCCGCGGCGGCGACGGCGGCGGCGGCCTCGGCCTCCGCCGCGTCCAGGAAGGCCCGGTGCCCCTCTCGGAGGTAGACCACGGAGTCTCCGACCTGAGGCACGAAGACCCCGGGAAGCGTCGCGGAAGAAAGGAGCCAGGAGTAGCCGCTGAGGGGCCGGGGCTTGGAGCGAGGATTGGGGTTCGACGGCGGGCGGCCGCGAGCAGCGGCATTCCCGTTCCCGTTTCCGTTCCCTTCGTCCTCGTCTTCCGAGTCCGAAATCTCCCCCGACGCGGCCCAAGGGCGCCCCCCGCGCCGGGCCCTCTTGCGGCGCCGGGAGCCGGCACGGCCACCTTCGTCCTCGGAGCTCTCTTCCTCTCCCTCTTCTTCCTCTTCTTCATCGGAAGAAGAAGGGGAACGAGCGCGCCGCCGCCGCTGTTGTTGCTGCTGTTGTTGTCTTTGCTGCTGCTGCCGCCCGCGGCCCCTGCCGCGGCCTCTCCCCGCCGCAGCGGTCGTCCTCCTCCCCACCCTCCTCCTCCCGTCGTCGTCGTCAGAGCTGTCGCCGTCATCGCCAGCTTCTTCCTCAGAATCGTCCTCGTCCTCGTCGTCGTCGTCGTCGTCGGAAGCAGAGATCCTGACGTCGAAGTCGGCGTCCTCGCTGTCGTCATCCTCCTCTTCTTCCAGCGCCTCGTCTTCTTCTTCATCAGAAACAGCCCGTGGGGGCCTCCATCCCCTCGCCGCGGCATCCGCTCTCACTGCCGCGTCGTCGGCGGCTGCGATGTCGGCGGGGACGGGGACAGGCATCCCGGAGAAGGACACGAGGGCGTTGGTGGCGTTGGTGGCGTTGCTGTTGCGTCCGACCCCTCCTCCGCTTTCGCCGCCACCGCCGCCGGAAGCGGAAGAAGCCAGCGCCGCTCCGAACCGCGAGACGGCCCTGTCCGAGGCCGCGTCGAGCACCGCCTGGTCCCCTCCGGCCTCGTAGGCAGCCCAGACCGCGGCGGTGGCGGTGGGAGGGGCGTGGAGGACGGCGCGCGGGAGCGGGAGGGGGAGGAGAGGAGAAGAGGACAAAGGTCGTCGTCGGCGCTCGGCTTCGTCTTCGACTTCGACTTCTTCTTCGTCTTCTTCGTCTTCTTCCTCTTCTCTCGCTCCCCCCGCTTCTCCCACTCGCGTCTCGGCCACGGCGTCTTCCAGGCTCAGCGAGCTAAGCCTCCCGGCCCTCCAGGCGCGCTGGTACCTCGGAGGGTAAGGGGTGCCGAGGAAGTCGCAGAGCAGGAGCGGTGGAGGAGGAGGAGGAGTGGCGGCGGTCTCGGTTCCGGCGGGAGCGGCGGCGGAGAAAGCGGCGAGCGAGAGCGTGCTCGAGGGCGGAACAGCGGCGGCAGCAGAGGCCTCCGCCTCCGCTCCCGCTCCCGCTTCGACGCTCGCGACAGCCACATTCCCCTCCCCCGCAATCGCCGCGGCCTCCTCCAGCGTCGTCGTCGCCTCGCCGGAGAAGAACTGGTCGTAGCGGGTCCTCGCCACGGCGCGCGCAGGGAAAGAATCATCGAAGAGGTGGAGCTGGCCCGCGGCGTCGGCGACCGCAAACGTCGCGCCGCCGGTCGGGCCTCCGTCGCTTCCGCTTGCGCTCCCCCGGGGAGGGCACCAGCGCCCGTCGATGACCTGGATGGCGTCGGGCCACTCGCCTGGCACGGGGAAAGAAGACGGAGCGGAGGCGGAAGAAGAGGGGCCGCCGAGGGGCGCCGTGATCGGCCCGGAGATGAGGCGGCCGCTCCTCGGAGCAGCGGTCGCCGTCGTCGCCGCTGCCCTCGTCGTCGAAACTCCTCCCCCGCCGCCGCTCGCCGCCAGCGGCGGCCCCGTCCTCCTGGTCGAGAACTCCGCCACCGCCTGCGAGCTCCCCAGGTCCCACACCATCACCTTCCCGTCGTATCCCGCGGACAGGAGCAGCGACGGGTCCGAAGGGTGCGCGTCGAGGACGTGTACAGGGGCCGAATGGCCCATCAGAATTTTAACCTTTGGGCCCTTTTCTTCTTCGTCGTCTTCGTCGCCGTCGTCTTCGTCGGCGTCGGCGTCGTCTTCTTCACCTCCTCCGCCGCCGCTTCCACCCCTCCTCTTCCGAACCCCGTTCTCGGACAGCTCGTAGTCCCAGGCCCGCACCGAGAAGTCGCTCATCGACGCCAGCACCTTCTTCCCGTCGCAGGTCCAAGTCACCTGGAAGACGGCGGGCACGGGCGGAGGCTTGCGGCGGCGCTTGGCCTCTCGGGCGTTGATGCGCTCCTCGTCGGCGCTCAGCGACAAAGTCATCACCCGGTCCCAGAGGGGCGGCTGTTTCTGCTGCTGCTCTTGCTGCTGCTGGTGCTGTTGTGAGCTGCTCCTCCGCCGGGGCCGGTGGGAGTGCGAAGGGTTTTTGTCTTTTGGCTTTTCCTCGGTCTTCGGCCTCTGCCGCTGCCGCCACACGCGGACCCGTCCGTCCTTGCCCCCCGCGGTCACCATCGCGTCCCCCAGAGGCGAGAACTGCAGCGCCGTGAGCTCCCTGCAGTGGGCAGGCAGCCTGTGCAGCTCGGTCGGGTGAGGGACGTCGGCCAGCGAGAAGAAGGCCGAGAGGTCGAGAGGAGGAGAGTTGGAAGTGGAAGTGGAGGAAGAGTTGGCGGCGGCAGACGCAGCGGCCTTGGCTTTGGCCTCTGCCGCGGCAAGCGCCTCCTCGACACCCCAGCTCCAGAGGTAGAGGCAGCCGTCGACTCCCCCCGCCGCCAGCGTGGCCCCGTCCGGGGAGAAGGTGCAGACCAACAGGCCGGGGGGCAGGCGGCGAGGAGGAGAAGAAGGAGCTCCTCCGCCGCTGCGCTCTGCTTCGGGCAGCGGAGGCAGAGCGATGTCGTCGTCGCCGACGAAAATCACCTCTTCCTCGGCCTCCTCCTCAGCCGCCGCCGCCGCCGCCGTCGCCGCCGCAGCAGCCCGCGTCGAGGAGCGTATCCTCTCTGCCGCGACGGCCGCCGCGGCGCGCTGAGACCGCTGTGAATAGTGCTGCCCCGGCTGCTGCTGCTGCTCTTGCTGCTGGGAGGCCGCGGCGATTCTGGTCGAGGGCCTGCGGACCCTCCCGCTGCTCCTTGCGCCGCCGCCGTCGTTGGCTCCTCCACTGCCTCCTCCGTCGCCGAGGCCGCCGCCACTCGGAACGGAAGTCCCCGCTCCGAAGGCGCCCCCCGCCGTCGGGCTCAAAACACGCAGACACCTCCCGGGCACGTGCATCGCCGAGGAGGGAGAGGTCCCGCAGTCCCAGAGGCGCAGGGTGCCGTCCAGAGATGAAGAGAGCAGGGCCCGGGAGAGAGGCAAGGACGACGATGAAGACGACGAAGAAGAAGAGGAGGTCGAGGTCGAGCTTCCTTTCTTTCCCCTTTGACAGAAGTCGACAAAGGTCACCGGCGCCGTGTGCCCCACCAGCACCGACACTGGCCTTCCCAAGTGACTATTCCCGTCGTTTCCTCTTCCTCCTCGGCTCGCCTCCCAGACCCTGACGGTGCCGTCTGTGCTCGCCGATGCCACCGCCGCGCCGTCGGCCGAGACCGACAGGTTCGTGACTTCGTCCTCGTGGCCCCTGCAGACGGCCAGCAGGCGAGCGGTGGCGGCGTCCCAGCAGCGCAGGGTGGCGTCGTCGCTGGCCGTGAAGAGTGACGAGCCGCAGGGGGAGAAGGCGACGCAGTAGACGGCTTGCCTGTGGCCTCGGACGGTGGCGACGAGGCGGGTCGAGGAGGCGGCGTGGGGCGCGGCAAAGGAGCGCGAGGAGGAGGAAACGAGGCCGGCGGCGGAGGCAGAGGGAGGGGCGCGGCCGCCGGGGCCCTGGCCCCCGCGCTGCCTCAGGGACAGCAGAGCTGGGAGGGGGGCGCCGCGGAAGGTGGGTGGAACGGACCACTGCGGTGGGGCCGTCGGGGCGGAGCAGAAGAAGGAAGCGGGGAGAGGGAGAGGAAGAGAGGAAGGAAGAGTTTGCTGCTGCGTTGCTGTTGTTCGACCTCCTCCTCCTCCTGCTGCTGCTGCTGCTGCAGACTCTTCGGGCCGCGGGTTCTTCGGTGGCCTCCCTCGCCCTCGCGGCGTCCCGTGCGGAGGAGAAACAGGCAGAAGAGCGAGGTGCGGGGGCAGAGACGGCGCTGTCGCTGAAGGGCCTCCCGCAGCAACTCCGTCGTTTGCTCCTCCTCCTCCTCCTCCGTCGCCGCCGACACCACTCACCGCCGCCGCCGCTGCCGCCGCTGCCCGCAGCGCCGCGCCCCCGCCGGCGAGGAGCGAGGTGGCCCCGGCGAGAGCCGGCCCGCCGTACCTCCTCGCCGCTGCCAGCGCGTCGGCGGCGAGGGCAGCGAAGAGCCACGGCGGCGGAGGAGGAGGGGGCTGAGAGGAAGAAGAAGGAGGAGAGGAGGTCGAAGGCAGCGACGAAGAAGCGGCAGAGGAAGAGAGCGAGGCCAGGACCTGCTCGTAAGACCGCGCGTGCGCCCTCCCCTGGATGTCGAACCTCGGCGGGAGCGCGCCTCGGGCCGCTGCCGCCGCCGCCGCTGCCGGTAGCGCCTCGGGCAGGGCGGCGGAGAGCCAGTGGAGGGCGAGGAAGGTGACTTCGGAAGGGTCGACCTGTGTTTTTTTTTTTTCGTTTTTTGGCGAAGTCGATGGTGAGAGAGCAAGTGGGGAAAAACGCGCCAACCCTCCTCTGTCAGCGAGCGCTGGCGCATTTCTTGTTCCGACACCGCCAGAGCGTAGCAGCGACCTTGCTCTAAGCTCACCTGAAGCGAACCCGGTAAACTCATCGCGGCGGCGGCTGCAGAAGAAGGAGCGGCGATGACGATGATGTCGCCATCGACGCCATCGACGCCGCTGACGCTGCCATCGGCCTCCCGCTCCTCTTCCATGGCGCTTGGCTCTCTTTCTCTCTAGCTCAAGACCGTGCTCGACAGAGCTTGGAACACGTGTGACATGGAAGGAAGCGGTTTTGTGGAGCGCTGGAGAGAGAGAGAGAGAGAGAGAGAGGGAGCGAATGAGTCGTCCTCTTCTCTCGAGAAGGAAAAAGTGAGAGAGATTGTTTTTCTTCTTCTTCTTCTCCTTCAACCTCTTTTTTCTTCTTGTCCTCGTTACACCCCTCTTCTCAAAGTTCTCTATCAACGCGCTCTCTCAACGCTCTCTCTCAACGCTCTATCTCTGGAGCGCTCTCTACAAATAAAAAAAAACGCATCAGACTCCAGCGGGCTCCCTCTTGTTCCTCTCCCCCCTCTTCTCCTTCTTCTCCTCCTTCTTCCGCTTTCCTCCTCCTCCTTCTTCTTCCTTCGCTTCAGCGGCCCTCTCCTCCGCCTCCCTCGCGAGCTCCGCGGCCGCGGCCCTGTATCGCAGCACCGCCCCGGGCGGCAGGACCCCGTCGAACACGGCCCGCACGGTTGAGAACAGCGGGAACCTCCGGGCCCCCTCTGCGGCGCCCCACTTGCGCTCTATCGCCTCGGAGCACTCGCGGCTCGTCAGCTCCCCCTGCAGGGACTGGCCAGCAAGCAGCTCCGCCTCGAGCGCGTCGACGGTCTCTCTGCCCGGAAGCATGGTCCCGGCGGTCACGCGCACGGCGTACTCGCGGGCGACGCGGGCGTTGCGCCCTCCGTAGCTCGAGGCGACGACGTCGGAGATGCCCTGTTTGGAGATTTTATGTTTTTTTTTGGTTTTGAGAGTCGGGTTTTTTTTTCGTGCGGAAAAAAA
>Ga0210003_1002008_pt1 | contig 17434 bp, 22 predicted proteins | sample LantaG_FD_182804 | JGI IMG/M metagenome (GOLD analysis project Ga0210003, IMG submission 182804) | Deep subsurface microbial communities from Baltic Sea to uncover new lineages of life (NeLLi) - Landsort_02402 metaG (SPAdes) (version 2) | ecosystem: Environmental > Aquatic > Marine > Oceanic >...
TGTTATAAGATGGTTTACTACTTGTTCTTGGTTTACTATAATTAGGTGTATAAGTCTTAGTAGTTTTTGAACCATCTTGTAATACCCTTGTATAAGGTGATTTATTTCTACTATTTGGTGTAACCCTTGTTGTTCTAACAGTTGTAGTATTCCTATTTTGTCTTTGAACTTCAACACCATTCTTATTAGTATTATTTCCTGTATAAGTTCTATTCTGATTCAAACTTCTAGTAGACATATTTTTATTTAATCTTTCAACTGGTTCACTTTTTCTATTAATAGTTGCAGTTGGTTTAGATATTGAAGTTGATGATCTAGTATATGCATTATACGGTGATTTTTTAGATGCTGTATATGGGTTATTTATATAACCATTACTATATGTTTTTGTATATGGACTATTGTAATATCTTCTTGAACCTAGACTTGCTGTATAACGTCCGTTACCATTATTATATCTATAATTAGGATAATAACGATTATGATTATAATATCTATTATAATGATTTCCATAATAAGGGTAGTATGAACCATAATATGCTTCATAGTTGTAATAACCACCATACCATGAACCATAAGAAGGATACCCGTAGTATCCACCATAGTAATATGGGTCATTATAATAAGGGTTATAATAAGAATGACCAAAATATAATCTTCTATTCATTCTAAATTGCCAATCATAATCATTATTATCAATATAATAGTTATTAACTACAGTTGTTTGTTCGGTTTCTTCTTGTAAAACGAAATTAATAGGAAATGTAAACTGAACATTTACTGCTTTACCTCTTTGTTCACCTGGTTTCCATTTAGGTGATGATTCAACTACTCTTATAGCTTCTTTATCAAGTGATGGGTCAATACTTTCTTCTATTTCAGCATTAACTACACGACCATCTTTATTAACTACAAAAGAAACTATCACTTTACCTGTAATACCATTTTCAACGGCTATATCAGGATATATTACATTTTCTGCAATATACTTACGAAATTCTTTTGCATCTTTTCCTTTAAAGGTTGGCATATCTTCAACAACCATAAAGACTTCTTCATCTTGAATATCTTGACCATATCGAACTTTTTCTTGTTCCATTCTATACTTTTCGTAATTAGACATTTCTTTTCTTATAGTATCTTGTGGTTCAATCTTAATAGGACGAATCATATTACTATTTTCATAAAGATAATGCATTAATTCTCTATCAGACATATTTTCAACAGCATCAAAATCTATTGTTGAAACAATAGCTTCACCTTCATAAACGGTTTTTGTTGGTCTTTCTTTTGAATAAACAGTAAAAGAAAATAATACTGTAAGTAATATTAAAAATAGCTTTTTCATAATAATTAGTTGTTTTATATAATAATAGTCAATTATCGTGCCACAAATAAAAAATCCAGTATTAAACTGGATTTTCTAATTCATATACTCGTTGTTCAAGTGCTACTATTTTAGAACTTAGTTGTTGTATTGATTTATGAAAATAAGGATATAATGTAGATGGCATAATTGTTAGGTATGGATTATCTGGGTCATCATCAGGAACTTCACCCGATTCTATAACCATGTTAGGGATTAATGGTTGTACTTCTTGTGCAATCCATCCTGTTGTTTTTTCGGTTTTTTCTAAATCATCAATATAATAAAAAGACTTAACTGGTAAATTATTTAATATATCTAATGCATCTTCTTCCCACATTGTTATACCAGTTTTTCTTCTAATATCAGATGAACCATTAATAAACCCTGGTGTATAACTATGTACATTAATACCACCATCATAAATTGTTCCATTTCCCCTATAAAATCTAACATAATTTAAATAGGTTGTTGTCGTATTCCAATCTCTAATCATATGTAATAATGCTGGATCGTTATCAGAACTATAATTTGTGTTTTGTATAGTTAAAACTGGTTCAAAGTCTCTATTGTGTTCAATATGAGTAGAACCGTGTAAATAAGTTTCCATGTATCCAGAAGCATTATAACTTGATTCTAAAATGGTTCTAGTTACAGATGTACCTAAATTCGGATTATAATATATTTTAAATTTATCACCATCAGAATCATCAATCCCAACTGTGCATTCTTCATCACCACAATCAAACAGCATAGCAGCATCACCATTTAATCCTGTATTAGTAATATTGAATAATGTTGAATCTGATGATGCTAATGATCTACTAATCTGTATCATTGTATTAGAATAAATTAATCCACCATCAATAAAAGGAGTTCCATAAATAGCTCCATTGACGGTTAAATCATCACCTACTATTATATCATCAGTTGTTGTTAAATCAGCACAGGTTATATTACCTGTTGTAGAAAGTAAAGAACCATTCCAAGTTAAAGAATTATTACCTTTCAATCCTAATGTACCACTAACAGTAACTACACTATTAGCAACAGGTGATTCAAGTGCTATGTCTAATCTTTTAGCACTAGTACCATTATGTCCATAAAAATTTGAACCATCATAATAGATTGAACCTGCTGGTGCATTTGGTGGTGCTGTAGAATTTGCTAATTTTATTCGAGGTATATAAACTGTATCAGAATCTTTAGCTTCTTGTGTATTTCCACCTAATATAACCGATCTAAGAATACCTGTTAACATAAAATTACCATTCCCACCTATTATAACTGATGATTCTGATGAAGAACCTATATCGTGATTAGTTCCACCTAATATTGCTGAATAATTTGCTAAAGAACCGTGTGATCCTGATAATGAATAAGAATGTACAAATGAATTTAATCCACTTGATGTTAACTTATTTATCGTACCTGAACCTCTACCTGAAACGTATGCTAATACACCTGATGCTTCAACAAATTCACCCCTTGCATAAGTATAAAGATTACTAGCTACAGCATTATTACCTTGTGCGTAAGCTGTATCACCTGATGCAGATATATTCAATCCTTGTGCAATAGAATATAATCCTTCAGCTACACCAGAAACTCTATTACCAACAGTTAAGTAATCTACTTCTAATCTAACAAAGTTACCTGTTGAAATATCATTTATAATTGGTTCATATTCACCATCCGAATTCTTTGTTACTAAATTACCGTTTTCATCAAATCCTAATATTACGTAACCATTTTCTGGTGTATCTATATCATATTGTATGTTGGTTTTCTTTAATTTGATTGGCATCGTTATACTACATTATTTTTTATTATATATTAAATTTGTTAAATAGAATTAAACTTTTATGCTATTTCTATATAAAAGGTATAAGGATTATTTTTAAAATAGGTGTGGTTCGGAGTCGTTACTTAAAAACTATAAATAATTTCGTGGAACGATTTTTTAATAAATTAGATAAATAAGTATATGAATATCCACATAGATAAATTACGTCAAACGTAGACAAAGAACCACACCTTAATTTAATTTCAAATTATGAGTATATTTAACAAAAGAACATTTAGTAAAGAAACATTATCTGTGTCAAAACCAGAAGTTATGTCAGAATATAGAAAAATGACTGATGATGAACTTAGGAAAAAAGTTAGTTCTAAGTTTAGTATGGTTGTTAAATTACATCCAAATAAAAAATTTGAATTTTTAATTCTATTTAAAGAAGTACCACTTACCAGGAAACAATCATTAATGGTTTTAGAAAAATTGACTACAAGTAGTCAAATGATAGCTTATGCTTATAGACATTTAGTAAGATGTGCATATCATTATGGTGTACCTAAAATTGTCATTGAAAATTATACTGATAGTAAAGAATCATATGAAGATGAAGGTGATCCATATTGGGGTATTAAACCAGCTAAAAAAGATTTAAATCGTAGAATAGAAATGCGAAAAAATGCGAATACATTAATGACTGCTACTAATGAAATGATTTATAGAAGCAAATCCCGAAAATCTAAACTCAATAACATCATTGACAAAATAGTTGATAACGAAAATTAATATATACTTAAAAATATATTAGTTAAAATGTTAATTCTAGAGTTTAGTCAATACGATAAATATTTAAGTGATGAAGAATTTATGAAGTATTTTAATACTTTAAAAGCAAAAGTATTAGAACTTTATCCACAAATCAATCCTAACCTAGAATTAGTAATAGATAAAATTAATGCTTTATATTTCGATGATTATGAAATTGATGATGTAATTAATTCTTTATTCTATGATGGTCATATTTTACAATTCACAAATATAAGTCAACCGTAAATTATTTATAAAGTAATTTAATTAGATCATTAGCAAGAATAGTGATTAATTTCTTACCACCAATTTCTACATCCGGAACATCTCTAATAATAGAAAACTTATCTTCACCATCAATTTTTAATTGTTCGATATAAGGAGAGATTGCTTCATCTTGTGAATAGTATTTCTTCAGTTCATTAATAAAATCATATAAGTTAAATCCTAACTTATTATTATATTTAATTACTTGTAATCCATTATCATCTTTTTCGATAAGAATATACCATAACTGTTTCTTAGAAACTTTAATATTTTCTAAAAAGTTATATGCACTTTGTGCTTTAGTATTCTTTGGGAATTTAGCTACCTTACCGATAAAATTTACATCGTTCTTCTCTGCCATTAAAATGATCTTCTTTTTACTTATATATTTAATGTAATTAGTCTTAAATGGTCATTTAATAATTTAATATATAATCATATGAAAAAGTATCATGAATTCATAAGCATTATCAAGGAAAATAACACGGTTGATATTAATTTATTTCCACCAGATATCAAAAAAACACTTGATGAATATGATTATAATCAACACGGTTTTGATTGGAATGAAGAAACAGATAAACAAGGTGAAAACTTTAATAAATGGTTAAAGGATAGAACAAATGTTGAATTTTCAAAAAATATAGATAAGCTCATTAAATTAACGGATCAAGATTTATCAACTAAAAGACTAAGAGAATATGGTGATAAAAAAGTAAAGGAATTAGAACAAAAAATATTAAATGAATTAACTGAAGAACAAGTAGAAGAAATTTTATATGATGGTGTTATGAATGTAGCTAAATTTGAAGAATTTGTTAAAAGAAACCCAGAATATCAAAATATATTTAATGAATGGGAAAAGCTTCTGATGAAAGATATAGATACGACTATAAAAAATACGAATGCATTTCGTCCAATATCGTATAAAAGAATAAAAGAATTAAACGAATTCTTAAAGAAATTAAAAAACGACCCAACTATTCAAAGATCGTTGTGGTAATTAATTATTATGTCTATCGTAATATTTAGATACGGTAGGGTTGAACCAGTTACGGAGAATAACATTTGATGTAATCATAGTAACAATAACTGGTTGAAGTAAATCTAAGAAACCTGCAGTTTTAGCATTTTCATATAACCTTCTAGATAAAGACTTTTCAAGAATATGGTCTTTATATGTTTCAGCATTATGCAACTCTTTATCATGTCTGTGATTAAGATCATATAATTCAGGAATATGTACACCTTTTTCTAAACTATCAGCCATTAGTTATTAGTTTCCTTTTTTGTAACACCAACAAATACAATATTAAGTGGTCCTAAACCACCTGCATCTGGTGTATCATTATAATATGTGAAGTTTCTATCTGACCATCCACCTCTAATTAGTGCTAATTCGTCCTTTTCAACGATTATATCACCTAATATTGGGTCTAGACCATAGATAGTATCACTATCGGGTTTAAGCTTGTGATAGTCCTCGTTCTTCTTTGAAAAAAATGTTATTTGTGTACTATCTACACCATCTATTTCCTCTATAACTTTAATCATATCAGAACGAACAATTCTATCATCTCTATCTAATTCAGTTAAATAATCAGATGTTTGTGATAACACATTTTGTTTAATGGTATCATCAGCATAACCTTCATATTTTCTGATATAAATATTCATAACATACATACTTAATCTTGGTTGAATAACTTCTATTACTGTATTAGTTGTAATACTACCTAACATTTTCAAATATGTTAAGGTCTTGTCGATCTCATAATCATCTAAATAAAATGCATCTACAGGTACATTAAAATAGTTAATACCACCTGTATAATAATTAGAAATTTTAGGAATTAAGAAAAGGAATATTTTATTATCATTTTCAAAATTATTATCATCTAAAGTATTATAAACATTTACTTTAGAAAACAATTCTAATCTACTTAAATTATATATGTATTGACTTGGTGTAGCTAATACAAAGTTTCTTGATACATTCGGTAATACTGCTTTAATAAAATCATCTGTTTCACCGTTTGATGCGAATGTAATATCTTTATCAATGATAACATCAAAATTATTTGTTACATCTACTGTATCATCGTTATTATCTGTTATTTCTGTTAGAAATTGAAAATCGTTTCTTGTTGGTGTAAGAATTTGTCCTGCTGTTCCTTCTGTTAATAAATATCTTACTGTAATGATAGAACTTACTGCTGGTATGAATCCGAAATCCCCGTTACCAAAATATAAATCTAATCCACCATTCATACCTGTTCTAGTATAACATGCTATTTCATTTCTTAGCATATCATATAAGCTTTCTTTTAATGATACAGGATTATTGTTATATAAAACTTCGACATCAAAATTATCAATTTCTGCCGTTGATGCTATATTAACACTAAACGATTGATTTTCTTCCCCGGTTCCAGTATATTGTTGTTCTTCATAAACACCCTGGACAACATTTATAAATATTTCTGATGATTGTGATAAACGATAAACATCTTCATCTTTACCTAATCTGATTGTATAATTATAACCGTTGGTTTTATTCTTTAAAAGTGTTTTATCTTGAATCTTAATTAAACCACCTGCTATTTCGGAGTTAATATTTACACCTGGTTTTAATTTAAGTTTAATAGTACCTGTTGCTGTAATAGCTCTAGTTGGATTATGACCACCTATTCGTGCTAAATTTCGAATAGCTTTAGTGTTATCCGCTTCTTCTACTTGGAAATTTCTTACGACATTCTTTTGATAAATAGTTGTCCACTGGAAAAATTCTTTTAACACATTCACAACTTGACCAAATGGTGAAGCATTAGAATACATTTCATCCGATCTACTATAAACAGTTCTTAAATAAGTATTTATTTGTGCTGTTAATTCTTCATATTTTAGTTCTATGTAATTAAAAAATGCCATTTAATTAAGCTATATTATTTTTAAGAGTTTCCCCTATTGTTTGTACTAATCCTTTTACATCAGGTATAGTAACATCGTGAAACCATTCACCTTCTTTGAATGTGATTTTATAATCATTATTTTCTAATTTTTTCAATCTCATTTCAATAAATCTTGAATCATCTATATTGATATCGAATTTAAAAGATAACGATTCACATGGTATATTATCCATAATAGGATGATACGTAATACTATATATTGATATATTATCTACATCATTTTTACGTAACCAATCATTCACATCACCCGCCATTGATACATTTATATCAGATAAATCCGAAATATCTCTACCAAATTCTCTTTTATTTATTACTTGGTTTAATTTAATTTCTAAATTATTTATATCACTAAAAGGGATTTCTTTGTAATCACAATTTATATCATATAAGTAAAAGAACTTATTCTTCAATAAACCTTTTTTATCATCATCTACAAGAAAAACAAATTTCGTATGTAACACATCAGTCTTTTCAAAAAATAAATTATTGATAGTAATAATCAATTTTAATTCTTGTGTCTTTTTATCTTTTTCATATACCGTTGAAACTGAAGCTACTTTAGTATCATTAAATACTCCCTTGATAACTTTTTCGACTTCTAATAAACTTATAATTGATTCTTGTTCATTTAATTTTAGAAAGTCTAAATATCTAATTTCCATATTATAAATATATTTTTTGTATTAAATATCTATCTTCAATTGAAGATGTATTACTTTCATCTACTCTAGTTATAATAAACTTAAATGCTTTTGGAAGATATGCTTTTGGAATACCCACAGATGTTTTATTATATGTGTTTAATAGTATTTTAAATTCTACCTGGTTAAAGTCACTTTCGGTTGTACCTACTTCATACATTCCTGAATAATCAACTAATTCCCCTGTTAAATCATCAATAAATTTAAAATTTTCCATATAAACCTTTTCTTCATATGTTGCACTACCAATAACATTTTGTTCTGTTGGATATAACAACGTATAAATTAACGGTGTTGATCCTGTTACATTAACTAAATTTATATTATGTGAAACGTAAGTATCGTTATAATATGATTTATTATATGTTACATCACCTGGAATATAGTCACCTATATCTGTTGGTAGCCAAAAATTATCTACTAATGTTGTCTTAACTGCACCACCTACATCATCATTATCATAATATATGCTTATCTTCATATTATTAGAATAATAACCACTATCTGCATCTACAATAATTTCAGCAGATTGCTTATATGATAAATCTTTATCGAATAAAACACCCATTACATCATAATTGGTAATATCATTGTTTGTTATCCTAACCATTAATTTATTTGAATCAGGTACTTCTACAAGATATTCATTACCAGTGGATACTTTATAATTAAAAATGTCAGAAGTATGAATATTTACTATATCAGAATATTCAACATTCTTTATGTTGAATGAGATCGTTGGATAAACACCACCATAGTTTGTTGTAATTGAAACTGTTTCAGAATCAACAAATTGATACTGCTCATATAACTTTAATAATTCTTCTAAATTCTTTAATTTGGATTTAATTAAATCAATATCGGTTTGTGTATAAATAATACTTTTCATATTATTTATTTCTTCGGTTATCGAAGTAAATGTTGTAATAATATTCATAAATGATTCGTTTAACTTAGCAACATTACTCATTACATTTTGATATAAATCAAAACCGAATGTATTATTAACAGCTAATGGATCGAATGACATAGAGCTCGTATCATTATCAACTGATGTTGATAAATTTAAAGTATGGATATAAGATAAACCATCGTGTTCATCGTTACTTACTAACTTTTGATATGGTGTAATATATGTATCATCAGTTCCATCGTCATTACCTGGATTATTAAGGAATGTTATTCCATAAAGGTTAGTGTAAATATTTTCATCATTTACTTCATCACCTTCTATTTCATAATACCAAAGAATAGCATTATATTCAAAGTCTTGTGGTTCTTGATCATCTATTGTAATTTGGTTAAATTCATCAAAGTTAAAACCTACTTGTTCGTCTGTAATAGACATTTTAAGATAATGTTCTAAATTGAAATCCATATTGATACCATCAAGGTTAGTTGAATCAAATTCTGACATTAAGAATACAAAATCATCATCAGATTCACCGACATTATTATTTCTAAGAACACCGTAATAATCACCACTATATCTTATCTTATCACCTGAACTAGCTTTGTATGTTTTTCCTACTGTATCAAATTGACCATAATAGTAACCTGGGTAATCACCTGGATTTTGTCTTATTGGTGAATCTAAATTTTCAGCACCTTTTATTTCTGATTGAATTTGTTCAGTCATTATCGGTAATTCCATACCAGGGTAATAATTTTCATCATCTCTAGTTGAAAATAATACTGATGGTGAACTACCTGCTTGATGTGGAATGTATGCTGTTACTTCTGTTTCATCCTTTGTTGCTGTTTGTACATCAGCTATTGCATTAATTTCACCAATATATTGAACTACTTTATCGTAATTTAAATATACATAACCAACTGGATCATTAATAACAGTATTAATAGTTTGTTCAAAATATATAATTGTTTCTGTATCTGATACTTCATCAACTTGTGTTAATTCATATGTTTGTCCTGTTATAATATCAGTTCCTAAACCAGTTCCATCAAAAATAACTTCATCACCAACTCTGAATTTAGCAGCAAAACTTATAGTAACCTTTGCTGTTGTTCCACCATCAGAATCAATTGTTTCCATTGCATATTCTACAACTTGTCTTTCTGTCCATAATAATTTTCTGAAGTAATCTGTATTAGTAACAGGGTCAGCGTTTGGATTGTCAAAATAAGTCATATTCTTATCCCAATCAACTGCATGTTCTGCAACTTCAAAATCAATAACATTTAACTTCCTTAACCATTTCCAAAAAATAACTTCTGTTGGTGTTTGCTTTTCATCTGTATTATAGAAATCTTTTGTAGTAGAAATCCTACTATCTCTTTCAATTGTATCGTGATTAGCTACATAGTTTCTTAATGATTCGATTAATGAATCTTGGTAAGGTGCAACAGGGTCTAAATTATCTGTATAAATATCATAAGTTACACCGTTAAAGTCCTCTAATTCAAAGTCTAATCTCTTATCTTCAATTCTATTAGGAATATTTAGTAAAGTAAATTTGGTAAACTTTGGGTTTGGGTGCATAGAAGTCAATGGAAAAGCATAAAATGTACTTCCTTTGTCTTTCATCCTTTTATATAATGGAGTTGACATATTAAATGAATCTTGATTTTTTCTTATATATTAAATTGTTACTACTTAAATAAAAAATATCTACTCTATTATATATTAAAATAAAAAAGGGAAGTATTTAACTTCCCTTTCTGATTTTCTCGATCTTATGTTTTCGAATTTTTAATTTTATTTTCTGGTGATTCATAGCATATGATAAATAATCAGTTATTTTATCAATAGTTGTATTTGATGATTCAGCAAACATAAAATGTGTACCATTTCTTTCATATAAATCAAGTTTAGAATCGAATTCTGTTTCATTTATATAATCAAAAATTTCAACTTCTTTCTCATTTAATTTAAGAGATGCATATCTATGTAGTTCACTTTTAAATTCTACTTCCATTAGAAATCCCCTCGTTTTTCACCACCACCCCAATGTGCTACTAGATACTGTGGTGGGGTTTTAAGTTTTTTAAATTTCATTCCATTAGTTAATGCTGACATAACAAATATCCAATCGTGACCATATCCAGTTGTCCACCTTAACCAATCATTCTTTATGTGGGTAAGTGATGAAGTTCCTATACTTCCGTAACGTGGTTCTACATACCTTTTATGGAGTTTTTTAAAGTCAGGACTTGTTACAAGATAATCATCATAATAAACAAAGTCTAAATCTTCATCAAATTGACTCATTATGATTTCAAGATGTTTCTTACCTAATACATCATCGTTATCTAGATAAGTGACGATATCACCTTCTACAAGGTCTAATCCAGCATTTCTACAATCACCCGAATAGGTTGGTTGTTTTTCAATCTTAATACATTTAATATTATCAAATTTCTTAAAATTGAATTCGTATAATCTTTCAGTTACATCACAACCATCAGCAACAATAATTAATTCTTTATTTTCATATGTTTGTGTTAAAAAACTTTTTACAGCTCTTACAAATTTTTGTTCTGGATTACTTGCTCTACCAGGATATGCACCTAAAAAGGATGCCATTACAACTGAAACTTTCTTTTTCATTAAATAAATATTATTTTTTATTTGTATATGTGAGGAATTTTTATTAACTTAGTATCAAGTTAATAAAAATTCCTTTATTATTATAGTGTTATTTATAAAAAAGGTTTAATCCAACGATTAAAACCAACCTATTATAATATATAGAATCAAACATAATTAATAAATTGATGGATTTAAAGAACCTGGATGCGGAATTGAATGTGAAGATTATTGAATCTCTTAAAGAAATATTAAAGAAGAAAGATGTAACGATTCTATTTGATGTACCTGATAATGGCTTATTAGAAGGAAGTACAATAATATACAAGGAAAACAATTTTAGACTAGTAAAAAGTCTAATAATAAATGAAGTAGATGATCTTAACCCGAAATATATAAAATTTATCAGTAAAAAGATATTAAAAGAAAACAGGGAAATAAATCAACCACAAGCTATTTTAAATTTAATGAAAAAGACTAAGCACTTATTTTTTCTTAGACCTTTTCTTGGAAAGAAAATAATAAAATCAAAACTAAGATTAATAGTATTTAGAATAAATTATAATAATGTTATTATTGATTTACCAAAAGCTGATTATGATAGAATGAATTATTATACGAAATATGTATATAAGTTACAACAGCTTAAAAAGTTAAATATGATATTAGGAATAAAACAAGATTATAATGTTGTGTTTGATGATGATTTAATTGCAAAGAATATGTACAATTCGATGTATGATAATTTAAAAGACTTTATCAAACCACCAGACCACGATTAAATTAATCTTTTATTTTCTGAATTTTTAACATCCTAAGAATAGATTTAGCTTCTCTTGCTATTTCATCTTCACCAGATGCAACTTTACTCAACAGAGATAAAATTTCTTCATTTGGTACAACCGGAAAAATACATCTAATGATAGGTTTTTTATATTCTTCTGAAGATATAGGAAGTATTTTAACATTATATGATGTATCGTGGTTTAGATATTTAATTATTTCTGCTGTTTGTTCATCAGAAATTGATCTTGGTGTTTCTATTGCAAAAATAATTAATTTATCTGGGTCTTTAGAAATAGGTAATTTTGGCATAATGTTCGTTTTTAAAGGGTTTCATTCATTAACATCTTTTCAGCTACTAACATAGTAGAATTAACATCACCTTCACAATATTCTACAACAGTAGGTAAATCTTTATCTACCCAATATGTATGATGTACTTTACTTCCATCTATTTTATCTTTAGGTGAAGGTACATCTAATTCATAACATACTTCATCAAAGGATGGCATAAATTTATATGTAGAATATGTAGACTTCCATTCATTAAATAAATCAAAAGAATGGATTTCCCAAGGTTTCTTTCCATAGATTCTAAGAACTGGTGGAATAGCTAAATTATATTTATTCAATTTATGTACTATCCAGGGGATATCAAATCCGTTAATATTAAATCCGGATAACATTAAATGTTTTGATGATACTTTATTAAATAACTTTTGAACTTGTTTCATCAATTCAAATTCATCATCATTAAAAATAGAATTAATTGTAATACCCTTTTCAGTTTTTTCGTGAAAATACCCAAATGATATACAGATGATTTTTCCGTATGTAGATGATATAGGTGAATATTTTAAATATGCTTCATCTGCGGATAATTCTTCATTCATCCAAGAATTTTTATCATATTTCTTCATAAACAGATCATAACCTTTTTCATCTTTTTCTTTTAATGTTTTAAGGTCTTTGAATTTTCCTACTGTTTCTATATCAAAGTAAAATAAATTATTTTTGTTCATTTCTATTGGATTCTATTTTATTCAAAACTTTATCAAGCTTCATTCTTCTATGTTCTAAATCAGTATAACCGAGAATTTGTCGTTTAACATATTCTTTATCAACTAACATAGCATCAGAAATAGCAAGTAAATTCTGTATATACTGTATATTCATATATTATTATAGTGTAAAAATGAAGAAATGTTTTATAATTTAGGAGCTCCAATTTCCCTTTTAAGGAATTCAGCACCATCTATGAGTTCCCTTAGTTTATCAAGGGTTGTAGCATATATTAAGAATCCGTGATTCCTAAGATTTACTATTCCATCATTAGTTCCTGCTTCATTAATATGATTTGATAATTCTACATATTCTCTCATATCACCACAAGGGAAATAATTCTTAGTTACAGGGTTATTTTTAATATGATAATGACCGTGTATCATAAAATTAATTTCTGGAAATGCTTTATATAATGTTAATTGGATTGGTGTATCTACACTTGGTTTATGATATCCCACGTATTCAACATCACCTGTTGCATTTAATGAGCATACGACTAAATCTTTAACTGTTAGATTTTCTTTGTCTACATTCCTTTTACTAACAACAATTTGATCTCCACTAAGTCTAGTAGATGGAAACATTTTTTCACACCTGGTAGAACAATTTCCAAAATATCTTCCACCCATTGCTTCGGATTTATCAGCTACTTGTTTATTAAGTTCTACAAATTCTTCAAGATGACTTAAATCAATTCTTTTCTTTGATACCGATTCAGAATTTAAACGGATACTACCTTTTGTAAAATCGTAAAAACTAACAATTTCTAATGATAAGAAATCTAAATCAGATGTAGTTACCCAAGTATTTCCTAAAGCATCAATTAATTTAAATTTAAACGGTTGTTCATCACTAATAATAGATACAACAGCGTTTGCTTTCATTTTAAATATACGAGAAACAGCATCAGTATCATCATAACCTTCTCTTATTACTTTAGAACAGATTAAAACAGCACCTTGCTTCTTCTGTGGATATAACTTTGCAATTTTATTTGACATATTAGGAAACCATAATACTAAATCATATGGTTCTAAATCAATATTTTGGATTTTACTTAATGATCCACCATTCATAACATCACATTCACCTAAGAATCCTGTACCTGCTATTTTATTTACTACTGATGAAGGTTTCGGTGTATCACCAAAGTCACCCCCTACGATTAATGTTTTCATATTTCTTTTTCTTTTTGTAATTCGTTTAATTTAAGTTTCCTTATATAATTTAAAACAAATTCATTGTCTTTATATTTATCTTCTTTTACATATTCAATACATTCTACACTACATTCATTATTATCTTCTTTTCTTCTTTCTGTGTTATAACACCCACCAGCTCTATAATATGGACAAAAAGATTTTATAATTTTAATAAATTTTTGTTCTTCTTTCTTATCTATATATATTTTTCTTGCTTTTTCTAAAGATGGTTGATATATTTGATAATCAAGAATAGATATATGTTTAGCGACAAAACCTGTTTCTTCGTCTTTAAGCATTTCACCTGGATTTTGACCAGATTCAGTACCTAAATAAGTCATCACCTGTCCAGTTAATATAACATAATATGGTCCTTGTATATTTCTTATAACTACAACCTTATCACCTGGTTTAACTTTTGGTCCTGGGTATGTTTCTGTAAAAGGTATAATCATTTTTCTATTTTTTTAGATAATTTGCTTAACTTCATTTTCCTATTGTATTCTAAAATAAAGGAATTGTTTATATATTCTTCTTCTGGTATGTGTTGAAAACAATCTATTTCAGGACGACAATACTTCCAACCATAATTATCTGTACGCCTTTCATTTGCTCTTGGTCTACAAATATCTACCTTATCTCTATCTTCATAAGTATAATCTTTGTGTGGACAATGTTCAGGTATAAACTTCATAAATTTATATCTATCTGAAATATTCTTTTGGATTCTCCAACCTTCTTCTACTGTTTCTACCCATTTAGAAAAACTCCTTGTATCAACATCTTTAAGTATTAAACCAGTTTCTTCATCTTTTAATATAGCACTATTACTATAATTTTCAACAGGACCAACATATATAAGAATGTGTCCAGTAGTAACAATATAATGACCCATCATAACATCTTTAGTTAAGACTACTTTATCACCTTCTTTTATTTTACTACTTGAACTTCTTGGTATTATCATTAATTAATTTATTAATTTTATATTTTCTTAAATACTGATTAATAAGATTAGATGTTTTATAATGACATCTAGCTTTAGATACTAATAATGCAACACAACCTGCACCTGTAGGATCAGCACCTTTTTCTAATAATAGTTTAACAACTTCATAATATCCATAATAAGCTGAATGTTCTAATAATTTAGGATTTGATACATCAACATCAATTGCTAAACAATCCCTCACTAATTCCACATCATTCACCATTACAGCAGTTAATAATACATTTTTTCTATCGTCTATATGTATACTAGAAGGATCAACTTTACCATGTGTATTAACATATGTTTCTACTTCTTCTTCAGTTAATTCATATATTTTAAAACTATCGTTCATTTAATCTTTCTTTTTATCTATTAACTTTTTTACCTTATATTGTCTTGAATCTTTATTAAGCAAATTATATATTTCAGTATGATTTTCTTTATATGCTAATTCTAATGCTATTAAAAAATCTTGACTATCATAAAGTTTATATTCCAATAATAACCTAACAATTTCTAAATGATTATTGGTTGTAGCATTTTGTAAATAACATTTCCTTTTGTTATTAATCGGTAATTTACTTTCTATACAAGAATATACAATATCTTCATTACCTGTTATTGTAGCATTATGTAATATTTGTTCTACATCTATATAAGTATTGGAATCAATTTCAGGTGAAATTAAATTTACATCAAATTCAATCTCTTCATCATCAATAGTATATTTCCATTTAACTTTGTTCATCTATCAGATTTTTATAAGTTTCAAATAAATCTTCAGGTGGTAATACTTCACCAAATTTACCTATACAATCTACTATGTTATAACTTCCAAATACACCTAATCCCAAGTAAATGTTCCTTACCCTTGATTGAAATACTAAATCAGCTTCGTGTATATCTTTTTCACCTTCTAAGTAATCTCTATCTTCCCTACCGTTTAATCTTTCTTTAATTACATCAATAGGTAAATCAAAATAAATAATAGTATCTGGATAAGGTAATTGTAAGAAATCAAATTCAAAATCGTTAATCCATTTAATAATCGACTGTCTTTTTTCTTCCACCATATATTTCGCACCCTGGAAAGCCATATTAGAAAACACATACCTATCAAGAATCACAAAGTCGTATTCATCTAAATCTTTAACTAACTGAGGTTTGTACTTATAACGGTCCATTGCGTAAATATTCGCAACAAATAAAGGATCGACTTCATTATTTTTTCCCAGATCACCCCTTAAAAACATTGAAATTATATTAGCAAATTCATTCGAACCATACATAGGAAAATGTACTTGTTTATAAGTCTTTCCAATACTTTCTAAATATTCTGTAATTAATTTAATCTGTGAACTTTTTCCTGCACCATCATTTCCTTCAAGTACTATAAGTTTTCCTCTACGCTCCCTATTAGCATAGTTAATCAAATGTGATTTATCTTCATTAGGGTCAAATAAGTCTGCCATTTTGTCATATATTATTTTTTAGTTTATTTCTTCGTCTATTAATTCTTCAATTTTCTTTACTGTCGAATCAGATAATAATTTGCTTACTAAAGCTGAATGAAAATGTTTTCCTTCTTCATCAATGAATATTATTGCTTTAAAGCCATTTTCTTCACCGTCTATACTTACTGTTTTAAAATGCTTATAATTCATTATTTATTTGGTTTTTTCATTAAAAAATTATATCTTTGTTTTGTTATATACCAAAAAAAGAAAAAAGTTATGATAAATGACCTAATGGAAGATATAAAAACAGTTTTAACCGAAGATTTATTAACAGATCATTGGAAAAAGATTATTCGTTCTAAAAAATGTCACTATACTACTGGTCATTGTTATGCCGCTTCTGAAGCTCTTTATCATATTTTGGGTGGAAAAAGATATGGTTACAAACCTATGTATGGAAAAACGAAAAAAGGAAATT
>Ga0210003_1002009_pt1 | contig 17434 bp, 19 predicted proteins | sample LantaG_FD_182804 | JGI IMG/M metagenome (GOLD analysis project Ga0210003, IMG submission 182804) | Deep subsurface microbial communities from Baltic Sea to uncover new lineages of life (NeLLi) - Landsort_02402 metaG (SPAdes) (version 2) | ecosystem: Environmental > Aquatic > Marine > Oceanic >...
ATTTAATCTCTTTATTAATCTTTCCTTGCTTTTTTAATGACTTAAACATTGCTTCTGTTCCACTTATGGTAGCTGCTGCATTTTCAAAAGCATTATGAATAAATGAAGATTTCCAGCTAGTATAAGGATATATGGTAGTAGCTACTTCTAAACAACCGGTAGCATTAGCCACTACAACCGGGTCATCTAAAGCAGAAAGTACTTGTCTTACCACAATAGAAGCTCCACAACCAGCACAAAGCCGATGCCCTCCACTCAAAATTTCTTCTTTCTTGGATAATTCTTTAAGATTAGCCATTGATCAACACCTCCTTATTCTCTTACACCAAAGTATTTTACTCGTTCTTCGACTTTACCAGTCTTGATAATATTTTCTAAATCAGTATAGATAGAAGCTATATCTACCTGATTGATATCTCTTCCCCCTAAGCCATAAATATAATTAACATTGTGAGGGATTTTATCTACTTCTAAAAGAGCGGACCTAATTTCGGTAAAGAGCGGTCCTCCAAATGCTCCAAATGAAGTAGAACGATCCAGTATAGCGATTGCCTTAAGATGAGAAAGAGCTTGGGCAATCTCTTTGTAAGGAAAAGGCCTAAATAGCCTTAACTTTAATAAGCCAACTTTTTCTCCTTTAGTTCTAAGTTCATCTACCACTTCTTTTGCCGTCCCGGCTGTGGAAGAAAGCACTACAATAGCCCTCTCCGCATCAGAAAGCTGATATTCTTCAAATAATTTATATTCTCTACCAAAGGCTTTTTTAAATTCTTTACCTATTTCCAAAACCACTTTTTTAGCCTTCCTCATTGCTTCGATCTGTTGTCTTTTATGTTCAAAATAGTAATCATAAAGATCTAAAGGACCATAAGTTACCGGATGGTCTATATCTAATAAAGGATAACGAGGAGGATATTCCCCTACAAATTTAGCTACTTTATCATCATCTAAAAATTCTACACATTCTACTCCATGACTGGTAATAAATCCGTCATACATTACCATTATAGGTAAACGAACTTCCATATGTTCGGCAATTCTCACTGCCTGTATAGTATTATCATAAGCCTCCTGGACATTTTCGGAATAGATTTGAATCCAACTCGAATCTCGAGCAGCCATACTATCACCGTGATCACAATGAATATTAATAGGACCAGATAAAGCTCTATTCACCATGGGCATAATAATTGGCAATCTATTAGAAGAAGCCACATAAAGTATTTCAAACATTAAAGCCAGACCATTGGCTGAAGTAGCAGTCATTACTCTACCTCCGGCAGCTGCCGCTCCTACACAGGCACTCATCGCACTGTGCTCACTCTCTACGGTTACAAATTCAGTATCTACTAACCCATCAGCCACATATTCAGAAAATTTTTGCACTAAGGCAGTCTGGGGGGTTATGGGGTAAGCAGCCATTACATCAGGATTTATCTGTTTAATGGCATAAGCCACAGCTTCGTTTCCAGTTATTGCAATCATTTTATTTTTCATATTTCTCCTCCTTCCTAATCGGTAAATTCTTTTTCATTTATCATTTTGATGGCTTTAACAGGACACTCTGTCGCACATATCCCACAGCCTTTGCAGTGAGAATAATCAATACCTTTTATCTTTCCATCTGAAACTAATATAGAACAATCGGGACAATAGACCCAACAGATCAAACAATTTGTACACTTATCTTCATCTCTCACCGGCCTAACAGATCTCCAGGAACCAGTTTCGTAAGTAGCTGAATTCCCTGCCTTAGTAATTAATCCCCCTTCGGGAATTTCTTTCCATCCTAATTTTTTGTCATCACTCATTCACCCTTCACCTCCTGATAAGCTCTTTTAATAGCATTGATATTACCTTCTACAATCTTAGAACTAAATTTTTTCTTGAATTTATCCTCGATATCAGCTAATACATTATTCAAAGTCAATAATCCGGTAACTTTTATTAAGGCACCAATTAAAGGAGTATTAGGCAATGGTCTTCCTATAGTCTCTTGAGCAATCTTACTGGCATCTACAGTATAGATCTTTCTACCTTTTAGATTCAATTTTTTTCTTATCTCAGCAGCTGATTCCTCAGTATTTATTATTAAAACTCCGTCTTCGGTTAAACCTTCAGTTACATCTACTGCTCTCAATAAAGTGGGATCTAATACTACTACTATAATTGGATTAGTAACATGACAGTGAATTTTAATGGGAGTTTCACTTATCCGGGTAAAAGATTGGATGGGGGCACCCATCCTTTCTGGACCATATTCAGGAAAAGCCTGAATATATTTATCTTCGGCAAGGGCAGAAGTAGCCAATAATTTGGAGGCAGTAACTGCACCCTGTCCACCTCTTCCATGCCAACGCACTTCGATTAATTTTTCCATAAGAATTCCTCCTTTTTTAATATTAAAAATAATATTTAATAAACTCTCCGACTTCTCGTAGATGTTTTTAGTACATATTTTGGGGCTACCTTATAAGGTAACATTACTGGATTTAGTACCTTTCTCAATAAAATTACTCCCATAACACTATCATTTTAGACTTCATTTATCCGACCGTCCTCAAAAATGTTACCTTTAAGATATTGCGAGACTTCCACAGGTCACTCACCTATATTCTACACTATCCAGCATGCATACCCCTTGATACGATGAGCGGATTAGTAACACATTCGCCCTTATAATACAGACTCGACTTTTCCTCATCTTTGACTGACCAGCTGACATTTTCTTTTATAGCTTGCCATTTCTCCGCAAGCTCTTTAAGACTTCGATTCATGGTAAACGCCATACTCTTCGGTTGTATTATTAACCAACCTTTGAAGCATTACCCTAAAGATATTAGATACAAACCTTTTAAGTTGCAAGATTCGGTAGCACTTTAATCTACTTGATAAGAATGTTGCTGCGCACACACTATGGCATCTGACGATGAATTTCTGATATACTATAGCATGTCAAACCTCCCTGAGTAAGAAAAATTGCCTTCACCTTACACGACTTCTACATCTACCACACATTCCTTTATCAGTATTGAATTTTGTTTTGACCAGCAAACTCATCCAGATTGTATAGCCATATATTCAGTTCGTGTTCCTCAAGCCGAGGTTTTGACTATAACTTCCTTCAGATTCCACCTCGCGATAGACACTCTTGTCTTAAGCTAATGGTTGCTATTGCCGGCGAGCTAGATACCCATAGACAAGCCCATGGCATTCTGCTCTTCAGATTAATATAGTTAATCTGCAAGCTTACCTCCATCAATAAATAATACATGTCCAGTAATATAATTCGAAGCATCGGATGATAAAAGTAATATAGCTCCAATCAAATCATCAATTTTTGCTAATCTTTTCATAGGAATTTTCTCAATAATATTATTGTAAACTTTTTTATTTAAAAGGAGTTCCTTTGTTAATGGAGTTTCTATATATCCAGGTCCAACAGCGTTAACATTAACATTATATTTTGCCCATTCTACAGCTAAAGATTTAGTTAATAGAACTAGTCCCCCCTTACTTGCAGTATACGCTACCATATTTGGGTGTCCACGTTCTGCTGCTACAGAAGCTATATTAATAATTTTACCTCCTCCTTGTTTTATCATAATTTTTCCTACTGCTTTATTGCAAAAAAATGCTCCTTTGAGATTTGTATCAATGACTTTCTCCCAATCATCTTCGCTCATTTCAAGAGCAGACTTTCTTATATTAATTCCAGTACAATAAATTAAAACATCAATTTTATTAACCTTTTTTAAAATACTTTCTACCATTTGAAGAACTGAATTTAAACTTACTACATCAACTTTAAATGCTAAACAAGTTTTATTTAGATCCTCAATCTCTCTTTTTACTGTTAAAGCTTTTGAATATTTTATATCTCCGATAATAATATTAGCACCGCATTTTACTAAAGCTAAAGCCAATCCTCTTCCTATACCTCCTGCTCCACCAATTATTAATATATTCTTATTATTTATATTAAACATTTCATTAATTACTGTAGTCTCCATTTTTTACCTCTTCTTTATTTTTAATTAATTAGATTAATAAAATTACAAAAACCTTAATTTTACAAGGATTTTAGCTCAATTTAATTTAAATAAGTCCATGACGAGTATATTATTTTGCTATTACTCTTTAAGTTATTAAATTTTTCCTTGATAATCCTACGAAAAGAAATAAACATTTTTTACAACAACACTCAGCATTCTACAACGCAAACTAATTTGCGAAACGATTTATCATAGTAAAACCAGCATGACTCCTAAAAAAATATACAAATTGAATATATGTCACAGTTTTTTGGGAGAAATTTATCTACAAGAAATAATATTAAACCTTTCCAGAAAATCCTTTAAACCAATGGCGAATAGGAAGTAGGTTTTAAGACTATTGAGTTTTTCTTAATAACCAAAGGACCACCAAATATTTGTTCGTAGTGAGCACGATCTGCTAAAAAGTCAGGATCATTACGTAGAGAAAACCAAGAATGCTGTTGCTCTTTCTCATTATGGAAACGGACAAGATATACTAGCTGACCTGAAAAATCAACCCAAAAACCGACACTCTCGATACCATGCTTTTTAAAAAAAGATAAGATTGACTTACTGAATCGCTTATGTAATAATTCATTGGCTCCAGAAGCCGGACGATATATTCTTAATTCATAAATCATGCGGTAAACCTCCCAAAAATTATTTTATAACTTGCATAATTTTATACCATCTTAATAAGCTAATTATTACTCACTAATTTTTTTTCTCAATCGCGTGTTTTTTCACTCGTATATTGATATTCTTTATATCATTGTCGTAGAGTTCTATCCCATTTTCTTCAAATTTTATTTTTATTGAAGTAGTTCCACTCTTTTTTCTAATAAGTACTTCTGAAACGCGACCAAAAAATCCTGGATGAATAGGGTAAACTACAATGGGGTGCTTTTTTAACATATCAATTCCAATCCCAGTCTCTCTGAAATATATTGGCTTACCAATAATAGATTTATATAGTGATATAGTCTGAAGAAAATATTTTTCTACAAGTTTTGAGAGATCTTTAATCTTTTTTGTACTGAATGTTATTATTTATACCTAGAAGAAATTTTAAACCTACTGCAAGGTCTTCAGTAACAGTATTTCCGGTTCTCTCTCCCAGACCGTTTCACAGAACTATGAACCACTGACACTCCAGCAGTTATCGCTACTAATTCATTCGCAACTTCAAGACCAAAGTCATTATGTGAGTGGACTTCAATGGTCAGGTTAACTAATGATTTAACCTCATTAACCATGAATGCAATCGTTTGAGGAAAGGCGCAATCAAGCGTATTGACAATTGCGACATAATCGAGTTTTGCCTCTTTCGTAATAGTCGTAAGAATTTTTTATTAAATTCCAATTTGCAAGCGTTATATCAACTGGAAAAAATATCATATAGAACCCGAGTTCTTTCGCCCTTTTTATAGACTTAATACATTTTTCCATTAATTCTTCTTTTGTCCGCGAAAATTGGTATTTAAGTCTTGACTCTCCAATAGGAATCTCAATTACTGTACCCTAGATACCATAAAAAGTGGCTTTTTCAATATCTTGTATATCCGCCCTACATAATGCTATTATCTTGGCATTAAGCTTAAGATTTACAATTTCTTTTATTGCTTCAAAGTCATTATCGGAAACAACCGCCGTTCCTACCTCTATACGGTCTATATCCACCTCTTTTTCTTAGTGAAATATATCACAAACTATTCTCTCTTTAATTACTTCCAACCATCAGAAAATATTAGAAATACTTTTTATCAATTGAAATCTAAATTAAAAACAACTAAATTTTCAGAATACCCATAGGCCTGCCTATGGGTATTCTGCCCTTCGGGTTAATAAAATGGAATAAACACAAATATTTTTTACTGCTATATTTATTCTGTTATCTGCTTTTTTGACAACTTATTACTCTAAAAATTCTAACTTTTAGAAAAAATATCAATTTAAGATTCGCTAATTATACGTATACTGACTCTCCATTTTTAACTTCCTCTTTATAAAGTCCAGCTATTCTACGAGTCACTTTTCCTGTCATTCCTCCCGAAATAACAATATTGTCGACTTCCGCAACAGGTAATATACCCGCAGCCGATCCAACAATAAATACCTCATCAGCTGTGTGAACATCATATATTGTCAGCTGTGTTTCATTTACTATAATTCCTTCTCTTTTTGACATTTCAATAACTGTTTCTCTGGTAATACCTTCTAGTCCCTGCCAAACTGGAGGCGTATATAGATTGCCATTCTTTACTATAAAAATGTTATCCCCACAACCTTCTGCAATATAACCCTGCATATCCAACATAATTGCTTCGTCGGCCCCAGCATTTATAGCGTTGAAACGAGCTAGAATCTGAACTAAATAAACATTGCTTTTTATCCTTGGGTCGAGGCACGCTGATGGTATTTTTCTTACACTAGCAGTTGCTAACTTAAAGCCCTCTGTTTTGAAAAGGGATTCACCTATAGACCTTGCAACAATCACTATATTTGGTTTGGTTGTATTTAAAGGATTCATACCTAGCTCAAAAGCATTACCACGGCTGAGCTGGGGCTTGATATGTGCATCTTTAAAACCATTCTCTCGAACTACGCGTTTAATAGCTTTACAAAAATCTGATTTGGTCAATGGTATTTCGATTCGTATTGCTGCTGCTGACCTATAGAGCCTATCAACATGTTCCTTTAACTTAAATATACGGCCATCGTATGCCCGTAAACCCTCGAATACCCCATCTCCATATTGAAAAGACCTATCAAAAACCGAAATTTTTGCTTCCATCATAGGAACCATTTCACCATTGACATATACTAAAACATCCTTATTCATCTTATCCTCCTATTAAAATATTTTATTTTTTCTCCCTTTCTAAAAATACTAAAAAAATTGTTCTCTGTTTCCTAATTCTTAACTAACTTTTTCTTTTTTCCAATAAGGAACTCCTTTCTTGTGAAAAGTAAAAAAACAAAGAATCCGATTAATACACCTATAATGTCCGTTTTTACTTCTGGATAACCTAGTAATATCCCAGATATCATGCATAAAATTCTCATGGGTATTTTAATCTTCCCTATTACAAATAAATAACCCTGAATACCTGCAGCCAACATAATTATTCCTAGTAATGCAGTTATAAATGTTTGCATTATTTCTATCAGTGATCCATGCAATATCAGTGCTGGATTTATGACAAAGAAAAAAGGTAAAAAATAAATAATTATCCCCAATTTCATGGCCATAAATGACGTTTTTAAAAAAGAAGCTTTTGCTATCGTGGAAGCAACAAAAGCGCCAATGGCCACTGGAGGAGTAATAAAGGAAATCATGCCACAATACATTACAAAGAGGTGTGAAGCCAAGGGATCGAGCCCAAATTTAACTAAAGCTGGCACGATGGCTACTGCTAGAAATATATAACAAGCAGTAATGGTCATCCCAGTTCCAAGAACAAAACTTGTAAAAAAGCCGGCGAACAGAAGTAATATTAAATTGTCACCCGCCAACGCCAAAATTTCACTAGACATGGCTTGAGCAACACCGGTAACACTAAGAGCCCCCATTATTAAGCCTGCTGCGGCCATGATTGGTATGAGTGAGACAAAATAATCCCCTAAAGTTCCGATGAATAATAAAAAACTTTTGATATTAAATCGGTTATTCCTTTTAAACATAGTAACAACGATTAGCATTAGACAAGTATAAAATGGCGCCCTGGATGTTTCTCGTAAAACAAGCAGAAAAACTATTAAAACTATTAGCGAAAAAATATAATACCATCCATCAATGATAACTTTTCGGAAAACAGGTAGTTTTTGTCGAGGAATTCCTTTCATGCCTCTTGCCGCTGAATAGAAGTCGAGCGAAATGTAAAGGGAATAATAATATAGAACTGCTGGTATAGCGGCAGCGGCAGCTACATGCAAATATGGTATATTAAGAAATGAAGCGATTAAAAAGGCAGCTGCGCCCATAACCGGGGGCATAAGGACTCCACCTGTAGATGCACACGCTTCAACTGCTCCAGCAATGTGAGATGGATAACCTGCATCTTTCATGGCTGGAATAGTCACAGATCCCGTAGAAATTACATTAGCAGATACATCTCCACTGAGAGATCCAAATAGACCGCTAGAAATAATAGAAACTTTTGCAGGGCCACCTCTCGTATAACCAAAGAGAGAAAGAGCTAAATCTAAAAAAAATTTTGCTGCTCCGCAAGAATTCAAAAGCGCACCAAAAACTATAAAGCCAAAAAGTAAAGTTGCTGTAACATATATAGGTATCCCTACCATACTACAAGAACTCATTAGATGATATCTTGCTGTTGTAAGAAAACTAAAATCTTGCCCACGTAAAAAACCTGGCATATAATCTGTAAAAATTGGAAAAAATGAGAAAAAAGAGGTGAAGCCAAACATTAGTAATCCGCATGTACGCCTAATTGCTTCTAACATCAAAAACCATGAAACGATTGCAATTGTTGTGGGTATCTGCGGCGCTAAAAACGACCATCCCTTCGTAGTCATATCTAATCCATGAAGTGAAAAGTATAAGAAGCAGCTAAAAGTCAACAGGGAAAGAAAAATGTCGTAAAATGGAATGTAAGAATCATGCGCTTTTCCAGAGAAAGAATAGTAGAGAAAAACTTGAGGTGTAAATAGTAAAAGTAGAAAATACAGATAAGCAAACTGTGTAAAGAATCCTTTAAAAATAAATATATTAAGATTGAAAATGTAATTCACGGCAAAAACTAATGCTATAACAGCACATACTATCCTTATAATAGACCTAACTTTAAAAATCAGAGAGTTTTTACTTTTCAATTTTATCCTACCTCTTTCTTTGATACAATACTATAATATTATGAATTTTTTATTCAAGGTTGCCCTGTAGTACCTTATTTTAAACTATTCCGTAAGCTCTTATTTGGTTTTTATAAATTACTTTATTTCCTTATTCAAATCGATAGGCTTTAATATAAAGCTTCTTTTCTCTTTTCCATCCAGAATCCAGGGAAATCTTTAGCACTAATTGTTTTTTCATCTGCTTCCTTTATTGCATTTTCCCAAGCTAATTTTAATTTTGCTTGCTCTTCGAGCTTTTCCTTTTGCCACTTCTCATTTTGGTCATTCCATAATCCAGCCTCTTTGTAATACCTTATTGCTCCTGGATGGTAAGGATTTCCTGGTTTACTCGCGAGACCTACCTCCGCTTTCCAATTAGGCATTGAAGGGTGTGCATCCTTGAAAAGATCATAATTTTCCTGAATTGCCTTAGTCATCATGTAAACAGTCTCCTCATCTTTCGATGCCCAGGTGATAACCACTGGATACATTTGACACTGATTCCATACCGGCTTTTCTTCTGAAATACCCCCACCTACAGTAGCTTTAATCGGGAATAACGCCGGCATTACTTTATTGAGTCGTGTCCACCCTTCTTTATCATCTGGGTCTGTAGCAATCCAACTTACACCGTGAACAGAAGCTTCTGCTTCGTATGATATCGGAGCAGTATTTGAAACTTGCGCAACATCAACACTTCCATCTATAACAGCTCGTGCAGCTGCTGAATAACTGGGAAATTCGACTATTTGAACATCCTCGAGTGTAAGATCTCCAAAAGCAAGTACCGCTTCTGTAACTATGTTAATCGCTGGAGCTCCTGAAACCCATGCTACTTTTTTTCCTTTAAGATCTGCAGGAACTTTCAATCCTGAATCACCTCTCACCATCATTCCACAAGGAGCCGAGTTTGTTGGTGGGATCTGAATTATTAACCGAACCGGTTGGGGTCCCCATGCAATATCGGCAAAAGCAAAGAGCCCTTGTTCTACAAAAGAGGCACCAAAACCGACTGCAGCAAAATCAACATCCCCCGTTCTTACCGGAATAAGCCTTGAAATGTCATCTCCTGCAGGTACAACTCTCATCTTGATACCTTTTTTTATGAGAGCATCTGCGATAGCCGAACTTACGGTAAACCCCGTTGAGCCAAGATCATAAGCTGTCCAGGATACAATCTGCTGCTTTGCCTCAGCTTGGCTAACCATATTCATTGAGAAAACCATTACTAACATTAATACAAAAATACTGAATTTCTTCATTTAAATACTCCTTTCATGAAACTATTGCCGAATAAAAGCTTACGGATATAAAATACTTTACATATTAAAAAATTTACTAATTATGCTTCTCAATTTTAATACAAAATTACACTGTAATTTAAAAATCAAAGCACGATGTTTTTAACAACTTAAAGTTAAAAAGTACAATACTGAAAAACCATAAAAGATATCTTTTAATTTTACATCTACTATTCCTTTTTATCTTTTATTAATTCAAAATCTTTCGCACGGTTTCAGAAATAAGCGTTATAGTCTATATATAAAGCTACAATAGTTGAATTCCAAATCTTCATAACAAGAAAATTTTTTCTTTACAGCCTATTCGCTAATTCTACTTTAAACTTCTAATTCCATAAATTAACCTCCTTTCCTATTTTTAGTTGTCCTGTTCACATTTTCTTTTGTAGAATGATGTTTCTCTACAAACCCTTCGGGCTCGTTTCACAATGAAAGCTCTCCCTTAAATCGACGGTTGCTACTGCCAAGCTATGCCTATGCCAAACGTACTAGATCTCCACAGAGGGTTTTTATATTCGTTCAGAGTTTGTTATTTCTATTCCAAGATGATTTAATTAGTGCTCTATTGGACTATGTTTTCGAAATTAAAAAAGTATTCAGTTTGTCATTTTCTTTACAAGAAGTTGGAATTCATCATTAGTTAAGTATGTCCCTTTATTAATACCGAAAGTTTTAACTTCATCAATTAATTGAGGGAGTAAATTTTCATCTACTTTTAACCCTAATTCATCCAACTTAATTATTACAGATTCTTTTCCGCTTTTTTTACCTAATACTATCTTAGGGTGGCGATTTAAGAAACCAGGATTTAATGGGAAAATTGTTGTCGGAGCTTTATTGAACAATTTTGCACCAAGACCAATTTCTCTTGCATAAGCCACATCACCGATAACAGGCTTATTAATAGGAATTGGAACTTTGGACAGTTCACTGACCCTTTTACATGCTTTAACTAAACCTTTAAAATCAATATTAACCTCAACACCTAATAGGGTTTTTAAACCGATTGCAACCTGTTCCAGAGAAGCGTTTCCGGTTCTTTCGCCCAATCCAGTCAAACAACCATGAACAACCTCGGCACCGGCTTCAACTCCTGCAAGTGTTGTTGATGTCGCCATACCAAAATCGTTATGGGTATGCACTTCAACGGGGAGATCTATCCACGACTTAACTTTTTTAACCAACCAGTACATCGTTTGTGGTAAAGCGCAACCAATTGTATCAACTATTGCTACAGAATCAGGATTTGCTTTTTCTACGACTTCCGTATAAAGCTCCTCAAGAAAATCAATTTTTGCCCTGGTAGTATCATAAGGGAAAAATACAACGTACAAACCTTTGTTTTTGGCGTATCTTACACCATCAATTGCTCTCTTTTTTACATCATCGAAACTCCATTTGGGAAACTGATTTATAATTCGTGGATATCCACTTGGGACTTCCAGAATTATCCCATCTGCTCCAGCTTCGTCTGCTTTATCGATATCCTCTTTCATTGCCCTGCAAAAAAGCATTATTTTAGCTTTTAAGCCCAATTTTGTAATTTCTTTAATTGCTTTAAAATCCTCTTCAGAAACTTTAGGCATACCTGCCTCTATTCTATCAATACCTAAAGAATCCAAAATTTTCGCTATTTCTATTCTAGCTTCCTTTCGAAATACAACACCTGGAGTCTGCTCGCCATCCCTCAAGGTTGAGTCATGAAAAATTACTCTCTTTGGAATATCAAATTCTTTTCTAATATCCTCCAAATAATTAAATTCACTTCCCCACCAATTTTCTGTTATCCATTTTTTTTCTGTCATATAATAATTCTCCCTTCTTTATTTAGTAAAGGTTTAAATCCAGAGGCTCCAGTTAATTTATTTTCATCTAAAGCATTATTCTTATATAGTTACTAAAGTTTCTTTTCTGTAGGCGATATCTCCTTAAAGAATTCTAAATAGAGAATTTACTTCTTTCTATGTTTATCTAACAATTTTATATAATAAGGACCTGCCTTCAACTGTTGCTTTTTTACCAAAAGTCCGGCTATTTTTGCTTTACCTTGAGCTATTGCTTCCACAATGGCTGTGTGCTCCTTATAAGACTCAGAAAGACGTTTAGGAACTAGTCGAAAAATAATTTTAAATCGTTGCGTAATATTCCATAAATCATAAATCATTTTTTGTAATTTTTTATAAGAAGAAATATCATAGATAAATCTATGTAATTTCTTATCTAAAGTAGAATATTCTTGGTAATCATTTGACTGCACACATTTTTCCATTTTATTAAGAATTTCTCGCAGATGACTTATTGACTCTTTATCAATAAAAGGAGTGGCCAATTCAGTTGCGAGACCTTCCAAATTAGCTCTAATTAAATAATATTCTTCAATTTCCTTAGAATCTAATTCACTTACAACGCTTCCTACACAAGGCACATTATTCAAAAAACCTTCTGCTTCTAAAGATTTTAAGGCTTCCCTTACCGGGCTTGAACTAACACCCAAAAAATGTTTTATATTCTCTACCTTTACTCTTTCTCCTGGTTTTAACTCCCCAAATATGATGGCTTTTTTTAAAGCCCTATACACTATTTCACTTTTAGATACATAAGTATTTTCAAAATTTTTTTTCATTCTCAATTGATCTTTCTTTTTTAATCTTATTTTTAAAGTTAATATAGACGTAAATAAAATAACTTTATGCATTATGTATTATATATTATATAAGAAAATTGTCAAGGGCTATTTAAACCCTTTTTATGTCCAATAAATTTACACCATTGAAGCATCTTTGTTATTTAACTTACTACAATGTTCAATAAAATGCCTTAAGAGGTCCATAGAACTAAATTTAAGATTTACCAAAGTCTTTCTCTTCTCAGTAATAGATCCCCTATCCAAGCTTTCTATCTAAGAACTTATCATAAGATACCAATTTTAATACTCGAAATTTCTCTTCAGGCTGACTTACTTACACAATTATAGAATCAAATATCTTATCTACAGATAGATAATGGTCTAGAGTGGGAAAAGTATTTTGTTAAAAAGATGGAGAAAAGGAAGATTACTTTAATTTACAATTATCCTAATTCTCCCAAGATGAATGCCTTTACAAAAAGAGTAAATACTACGGTGTCAAGTTACCATATAACCTCCATTCTATCTTATTAGAGTTTATTTCTTCTAATTCTAATACTTTTTTGATATACTGAGAATAACCATGATTTAAAAATTGTATAGTATGTCCTAGACAACACATATTATTTGAAGGAATGAAAATGACAATTAACGCCTTCAGTAAATCTAAAAAAATATGTACCCTAATAATTAAGGAAATTGTTACCGGAAAAATATTTCCTGGACAAAGATTAATTGACCGAGAATTAATAGAAAAATATGGAACTAGTAAAACTCCAATAAGATAAGCATTACATAAATTAAAAGAAAATGCTATTGTAACATATGAGTTAAATAAGGGCCTTTCTGTTATTAAAATTTCTCATTGTGATGTTGAGGAGATTTATGAATTGCGTGAAGTTTTAGAGGGTTTCACTGTAAAAAAATTGTAGAAAAATTGGACCCCGCAATAACTCAAGATAAAAATATAATAGAAAATTTTAGGCTTTCAGAAGAATTTCTCAAAAATAATAATATACAAAAATATTCTATTCTTGATATGAAATTTCATAATTTGTTAGCTGATATAAGCATTGATTATAGATTAAAAGATATCGTCAATGCAGAAAGAAAGCACGAGCACATGCAAAAAATGTTAAAACTGCGGTTTTAAATTGGATTGATAAAAAGGATTATTACGATTATGTTTAGAATGTTACATTAGTAGTTTCTCTGAGAGCAATTTATTTAATCGAATATTTACTTAAAGTAATTAGACTAAGCGTTAAAATGTTAAATGTATAAACCCTAACTTATTGATATGCAGTATATGCAGTTAATAAAAACTTAAACTTAATCAAAAAATAAAATAATTACTAAAAGGAGAGTAAAAAATGGATTTTTTTGAAGTAGTACTAAATCGAAGAAGTGTTCGAAAGTTTAAAGACATGGAAATACCGGAAGAGATAATCAATAAAATCCTAACCGCGGGTATTTGGGCTCCTTCGGGGATGGACAACCAACCCTGGAGATTTGCAGTTATTAGAGATAGAAAGTTAAAATCTGAGATTGCAAGGCTAACTAAATATACTGCAATTCTTGAAAATGCACCAGTTCTAATTCCTGTTTTTGTTGATCATAATGTTACTTATGATACTGTTAAAGATGCACAGGCCATGGGGGCATGCCTTCAAAATATGCTCCTTGCCATTCATGCACTAGGTCTTGCAGGGGTGTGGACTGGCGAAATATTAAAAAATGGTAATAAAGTGGTTGAGCTTTGTGGTGCACCGAAAAAATATGAACTTATGGCAGTAATCTGTGTTGGTTATAGCGCTGAATTACATAAAGAAGGAAAACGTAAAAGTCTCGATGAAGTAGTATTTTTAAGAAAGTAAAAATTATACTTGTTCATTACTTTTATAAATAATATGTATAAAATTATTATCTATTTATGGTTACTCTATTTTTATTAAAGAATATTTTTTATATTGAATTAAAAAGGAAAGAGGAGTTGGGGTTAAAAATAATTGTTTGTATTAAACAGGTACCAGATACAATAAATGTTAAAATAAATCCGGAGACAAACACACTGATTCGAAACGGTGTTGTTTCTATAATAAATCCTTTTGATACTTATGCTATTGAAGAAGGAGTAAGACTTAAGGAAAAGTATGGAGGAGAAATTATTGCTATATCTATGGGTCCACCTCACTTTTAATATCCCGTAAAAGGAATGATATGAGCAAACAACAATTATTAAAGAATTATTAAGAAAGTAAGGGCGCTGGCAGGTTTAGATATTAAGGCAACCCTCATACTTTAAAGCATACCTTTACAACTATGGTTTATGCTAAAACGAGTAATCTTAGAATAGTACAGAAATTATTAGGGAGTAAAAACATAAAAACTACTGAAATTTATGCGATGTAGCAAGAAAAACAGCTAAAAAGTGCTGTTAGTCTAATTTAACAAAGCAATGTTGAAAAAGGGTAAAATCGTAATATATTATAGGAACAAAAGGAGATCAAACGAATTGACTAGAAAGAAAGAATTGGCAGAGAATAAAGGTGGAATTTACTATGGCTATATTATGGTTGTAGCCATTTTTTTCATCATCAGCATAATGTGGGGAGGGATATATTGCTTCGGCGTCTTCTTTAAGCCCTTACGAAGTGATTTCGGCTGGACCAGTACACAAATTTCGCTGGCTTACTCACTGTACATGGTGGTCCATGGACTGCTCTACATCGTCACTGGCAAAATGAATGATAGGTTTGGTCCTAGAATAGTGACGATGATTTGTGGCTTTTTTCTCGGTGTAGGATATCTACTGATGTCACATATTACCGCGCTCTGGCAGTTATACATATTCTACGGTCTGATATTAGCCATTGGTATGAGTGGAGCATTTGTTCCACTCATATCCACGGTAAGCAGGTGGTTTGTTAAGAAAAGAAGTCTGATGACAGGCATTTGCGCTGCAGGAATAAGTGTGGGAACAATGATTATGCCCCCAGTTGCCAACTGGTTGATATCCACCTATGGATGGCGCCAGTCTTTCATCATTATAGGCACGCTATCTCTAGTGCTGATCGAAGTGCTTGCCCAATTCTTGAAATGTAATCCGACTGACATAACACGATCAACATATGATACTGATCAAGCAGAAAAAATGGTCTCACAAAAGCAAGTTAAAGGTTTTTCTCTTCGCCAGGCGGTTTGGACCAGTCAATTTTGGATACTCTCTGCAGCATACTTCTGTCTCATCTTTTATCTAGAATCTGTTATGGTTCATATCGTACCATACTCTATTAATATGGGAATTTCACCAACTGGAGCTGCTATTATCATAACTTTTATTGGTGGGGCAAGCACTGTTGGTAGAGTGATAATGGGAGCTACCGCTAGCAAAATTGGCAATAAACTGGTCGCTATTGTTGGCTTTATTTTGATAACTCTCGCTGCATATATATTTATATTATCTAAAGAGGTGTGGACCTTCCATTTATTCGCTCTTATCTTTGGTTTTGGCTATGGAGGATTGATAACTATGCAATCGCTACTGGTAGCTGATTTATTCGGTTTGCGTAATCATGGTCTGATTTTTGGTACCATCACTTTCATAATTACCATTGGGGGTAGTATTGGGCCTTTTGTAGGCGGTTATATATTTGATTTGAGTGGCAGCTATTATACATTGCTCTTAATCCTTCTTACTGTAAGTGTCACAGGTTCTGTCTTAATCTCGTTGTTAAGATCAAGTAATGATTTTACCTTACCTCTTAGCAACCGGAAAAGACCAAAGAATAATTTGCTATAATTGCAAAAAATCAAAGAAAGAAGTTAAGATGCAATAATTAAAATATTATAAAATGGACAGCTTATCCTACCAGCTAAATTTAGAAAGAACTTAGATTTAAAAGAAGGAAATCTTTTAAATGCTGAATTTGAAATCTGTTACATTAATTGAAAGGAATAAAATAAAGAAAAGGAGTTAGCTAAATCATAGTCATTAACTAATACTACGCTCTTATCAGTACTCTGATACATAATACAATGCTGTCTCTCCACTTTCTTTGTTTTTGTCTTTAAATTCCCTTGCATAGTTCGTAATAATTTCATCACAATTATATGAGTTTGATGTGTTAAAGAATGCTTCTAATGGTACTATGCTTGAAATGGAATTAAAAATAAAAATTTCTGTGGGTGATTGATTAGTAATAACAGGAAGAGCAAGCCCACAACACTATTACAACCTAATAAAAACATAACTAATATTAAGAATAAACCTACAAAAAATATTTTCTTTTCAAGATTCGAAATCCTCCTTAATTTTAAATATAATTTTCCTAATTCCTAATATAATAAGTAATTATATTCTTAAAGTAAAGGAAATTCCTTAAATTGCTGGAATAACAAAAAAATACTAAAAAATATTTTATTCTAAATATCAATCAACCCGTTGATATTATTTGGTATAAGGTCATATTTTTTTGACTTTTCCTAATATATATGTTATCTTATTAAAAATTTAATATTTGTACCTCACTTTTTCCTTAAGTGGGGTAGAGGCGCGAGCAATAATTAGTACTGGTGATAAGATGAGCATCTTTGATTCGCCAGAAAAGGTA
>Ga0210003_1002010_pt1 | contig 17427 bp, 9 predicted proteins | sample LantaG_FD_182804 | JGI IMG/M metagenome (GOLD analysis project Ga0210003, IMG submission 182804) | Deep subsurface microbial communities from Baltic Sea to uncover new lineages of life (NeLLi) - Landsort_02402 metaG (SPAdes) (version 2) | ecosystem: Environmental > Aquatic > Marine > Oceanic >...
ACCTATCGGCGATCCCCGCCGGGCGGAAGAACCGGACAGGGGAATCGGCAAGTTCGTGGGTATGCCTCAGCAGAGTTCCTGGCAGATTCAAACCATGACCAACACGGATGAATGGGAAAACGAAATCAGTATTCTCTCACCGGTCGGGCCGGAAGGAAAACTGGCGACGCTTTACAGCCCTCCTGACGGCAGACTCATCAGCGAGATGGACCTGAATTTCGAAGCCGACAAATTGATGTTCTCAATGCCCGACGGGCGCAAGCTCTGGCAAGTCTTCGAAATCCGAACCAACGGCACTAAGTTAAAGCAGATTTCGCCGGACGACCAGCCGGATGTGCATAACTTCGACTCATGCTATCTACCGGACGGCAGGATCGTTTTCATCTCAACGGCGCCGTTCCAGGGCGTGCCCTGCAACGCCTCGGTCAACGTCGGCATGAGTTACCTCATGGACGCCGACGGCCGGAACGTTCGCCAGCTCTGTTTCGAGCAGGACCACAACTTCTGCCCCACGGTGATGAACGATGGGCGCGTTCTTTACCTGCGCTGGGAATACACAGACATCCCGCACGTCTGGGCGCGCTTTTTATTCACGATGAATCCGGACGGCACGAGCCAGAGGGAATTTTACGGCAGCGGCGGCTATTGGCCCAACGCGATCTTCTACGCCCGGCCGATTCCAGACCATCCGACCAAGATAGTCGGCATCGTCACCGGTCATCACGTCGGGCGCGTCGGCGAGCTGGTTGTTCTCGACCCGGCCCTGGGGCGGCAGACTACCGAGGGAGTCATCCAGCGAATCGGCAGCTCCGGCACCAAGGTCCAGCCTCTTATTCAGGACAAGCTGGCAATGGAATGCTGGCCGAAATTCCTTCATCCCTGGCCATTGAGCGAGAAGTACTTCATCGCCGCCTGCAAACCCAGGCCGCACGACCTCTGGGGCATTTATCTTGTGGACACCTTCGATAACATCGTATTGCTTAAGGAAATCGAAGACTACGCCCTGCTCGAACCGATTCCTATCCGCACAACAAAACGCCCTCCCGTCATTGTCGATCGCGTCGACCTGGCCAGGGACGATTCGCTGATCTTTCTTGAAGATGTTTATAAAGGGCGGGGGCTTAAAAATGTTCCGCGAGGAGCGGTCAAGAAGCTTCGCCTGTTCACGTACCACTTCGCCTATCATAAAGTCGCCGGCATCAATCACCGCGTCGGCACCGATGGCCCCTGGGAGCCAAAGCGAATTCTCGGGACAGTTCCGGTGGAAGCCGACGGCTCGGCGGTGTTCCGAGTCCCGGCCAATACGCCCATTGCCATTCAGCCGCTTGACGCAGATGGCAAAGCCCTGCAGTTGATGCGAAGCTGGATGACCGCCATGCCAGGCGAAATAGTCTCCTGCGTCGGCTGCCACGAGACACAGAGTACCGGCCCTCCGAACCAGCGAACGATTGCGGCCGGCAAACAACCTTCCGAAATCGAACCCTGGCACGGACCGGCCAGAGGCTTCAGCTTCAGACGCGAGGTCCAGCCCGTGCTGGACAAATACTGCATCTCGTGCCACGACGGCGATAAAGGAAACGACGGTCTGGACATTCCCGATCTGCGCGCCGACCAGGGCAGGTTCTACGCATACAAAAACGGAGTCCCCAAAGCCGACATTATCTCCGGAGTCTCGCGTGAGCGGCTTGTCAAGGGATACGGCGGCGTTTTTGAACCATCTTATATTACGCTGCGCAGTTTCGTCCGAGTAGGCGGTCTTGAAAGTGATTTACGCATACTTGCTCCCGGCGAATTCTCCGCCGATACGACCGAGCTTATCCAGATGCTCACCAAAGGCCATTACGGTGTCAAACTCGATTCCGAGGCATGGCAGCGAATCATGACATGGATCGACTTGAATGCCCCATGCCACGGAACATGGGCGGAGGTCGTGGGCAGGGATAAGACGCTAAACGACCACAGGCGGCGTATCGAACTTCGTCGGCTTTACGGCGGGCCGCTCGAAGATCCGGAGGTCTATCCGGCCGTGGCATTAGAGATCATCGTCCCGGTTGTGCCGAAGCCGGTACCCAGGCAGAAAGTCCAGGCTCTAAGTCTGACCGACTGGCCATTGGGCACAATAGAGGCAAAGCTCCTTCAATCTCGCGTCAGCTCGGATCACCAAGTCATTGACCTCGGTAACAATATGAAGCTCGATATGGTCATGGTTCCGGCGGGCCGGTTTGTCATGGGTGACGCCGACGGCGGTAAAGACGAGCAGCCGCTCGCGAGCGTACAGATTGACAAGCCCTTCTGGATGAGCCGGTTCGAGGTAACCAACGCCCTCTATGCGAAATTCGATCCTTCGCACGACAGCAAGTACGAGCACAAGGGAAGCTGGATGTTCAACGAGTGGGACCTCGGCTGGCCGCTGAATGAGCCAAACCAACCAGTTTGCCGTATCTCGTGGGACGAAGCGATGGCGTTCTGCCGCTGGCTGTCTCTTAGAACCGGCCAGGACGTCTCTCTGCCGACCGAAGCCCAATGGGAATGGGCCTGCCGGGCGGGCTCGAATACTCCCCTCTCTTATGGCGACCTGGATGCGGATTTCTCGCAGTTCGGGAATATGGCTGATGTCACCATCCGGGAGCTCGCGTACGACGTCAGAGACCAGTATCCGCCGGACCTGGTGCCGAGGGACAGGCGATTCAACGATGGAAGACTTGTCACGGCGAATGTCGGCAGCTACCAGCCGAACGCATGGGGCCTGCACGACATGCACGGCAACGTATGGGAATGGACGCGCTCAAAATACCAATCATATCCATATAAAGCCAGCGACGGCAGAAATTATATCAAGGATACCGGCGAAAGAGTAGTTCGCGGCGGCTCATGGTACGACCGGCCCAAACGCTGCCGGTCCGCCTTCCGCCTGAACTACCCGGCATGGCGAAAAGTCTACAACGTCGGTTTCCGCATCGTTATCGAATCCGATGTCCCGACCGAGCGGTTCGTAAAATCAGCAAGATGATGTATCTTCGACTTCGGAGATTGTTTTCGGTATTTCCCTGCCGAGTACACGATGCCTTCTTTCCGTCACCAGGACATCATCTTCGATTCTTATGCCGCCAAAATCGCGGTATATCTCAAGCAGTTCGTAGTTTATATATTGCGAGTTTTTTTTCGTTGCCTTCCATCGGTCGATCAATTCCGGAATGAAATAAATTCCCGGCTCGACCGTTATTACAAAACCCGGTTCGAGAGCCTTTGCCAGCCTTAACGACTTGAAGCCAAACTCGTGATTGCGTTTGATCGAGTCGGTATAACCGACAAATTCTTCCCCAAGCCCTTCCATATCATGAACATCCAGCCCCAGCATGTGCCCCAATCCGCATTGAAAGAACAATGTATGCGCTCCGGCCTGAACGGCCTGTTCGATATCGCCTTTCATCAATCCGAGATCCTTCAGGCCGGATGTCAGTATCCTGCAGGCGAGAAGGTGAATATCTCTGAATTCTACGCCGGGCTTTACCGCTTCAATCGCTTTTTCCTGCGCGTTCAGAACGATAGCGTAGACTTCCTTTTGCCTCTGGGAGAATTTTCCGCCAACGGGTACGGTCCTGGTAATGTCACTTGCATAATGAAGAGCCGATTCGGCGCCGGAATCGTTGACGGCCATGTCGCCGACCTGCATTTTGTTGCCGTAATGGTGATTATGAAGCGTCTCGCCGTGGATCGAGAAAATCGTCGGAAAAGAAAGCGCCGAGCCATGGGATAAAACAACCGCCTGCATTGCAGAAGCGACCTGCCTTTCATAAACGCCGGGCTTCGACATTTTCATCGCGAGCGTTTGCATCTCATAAGAAATATCCAACGCCGCTTCAATTTGCTCGATCTCCTGCTCGCTCTTTATTGACCGCTGGGCGACGACGGCTCTTATCAACGGCTCTGAAACGTGCACGGTAACGGCTGACGGGCTTATTCCCAGCAACTGCTGTATTTTCAGAACATTCTCCGGCCGATACTGTGGGAGAAAGTGGATTTTTCTGCCCTGCTTAACGGCTTTCGCTAACACGTCCGGCAACTTATCAAGTCCGGCGGTTTCAGAAATACCGGTCTTGCGGCATTTTTCTTTCAATGTCGGCTGCGGTCCGGTCCAGACTATATCGTCGACGGTCAAGTCATCGCCGAACATGCACTCAGTGCCCTGATTGACGTCGATGACAGCAGCCAGACCGGGGCAATCGAGACCAAAGAAATAGAGAAAGGAACTATCCTGCCGGAACGGATACTGATTGTCCGCATAGTTCATCGGGCTTTCCTCATTGCCCAGGAAAAGAATCACGCCTGTTTGAACGTCATTTCGCAGGCGTTTTCGTCTTTCGATATATATCTCGGCGGAAAACATATATTAATAACCTCCTGTTGGCTTTTGCTTTTGGGTAAAAAGACTGACGACTATAAGGCAGATGACCGAAAGCGTTATCGCGGGCAGTACCGCGTCGAGTTCCGCCATATCTCCCGGCAAACTGTTTCGAATAAAATCGACTTCCGACCACAATAGAGTCACTACAGTACCTGTGACGATTGAGCAAACAGCTCCGGCTTTTGTTGCCTTTTTCCAGAACAGAGCAGCCACCAGTACTGGAGTAACAGCGGAGCCATAGATCGTATACGCATAGAGCGCTTTCTTGAAAAAACCAGTGGTTTCGGCAAATGCATGAGTTACCAAATAAGCAATTATCCCGAAGCCAAGTACAAGAACCCTGCTGATAAATACTACTTTTTTCTGACTGGCCTTCGGATTTATATAGGTCGAATAGACGTCGTTTATAAAAGTAGTAGCAGGCACAAGAAGAAACGAATCCGCGGTTGAGATAATAACGCCGACAACAGTAATCATAAACAGAAGTCCAAGGGCGAAAGGCATATGATGACGTGCCGCGTAGATCAGGATGTATCTGCCGTTTGCCGGATCCGGTGTCATACTGCCGGCAACCCATGCCGAGCCGATGATTAACAGTTCGATCATAAGAGCTGCGAAGATCAGAACAATAACCGCCCGTCTGGCTCCCTGTGCGTTGCGGCTGGCAAAAATACGCTGATATTGATTAGCATCTCCCATAACAAGAAGAAATGTGGGCAAAAGATAATTGATGATCTGGACCGGTGAATAGACACCCCAGAACTGCATATGTGAAGTTCTGCCTTCCATGGCCTCGTATGCGGCCTGCATGCCGACAAAGCCGCCTGCTTTGATTAAAAGAACTGGAAAGGCAATCAGCAACGAAACGGTAATGATTATCCCTGTGACTATGTCCATACTGGCAAGACTTTTAAGGCCGGCCAGCATAGTATAAACGATTATGAACGATCCTGCGATTATTGTTGCAGTCTCCTTGTTCACAGTATATCCGCTGATGACCTCGATCACGGCACCTCCGGCGTTAAACTGATAGCTGACGATCACCATATAAGCCATTATAAGGGCAATAACAGCCAGGAACCGTGCAACCGGACCGAATCTTAAGCCGATTATCTCAGGGACACTCGAAGCTTTAATATTACGTGCCTTTGTGGCGATAAACGACAATAGAATCATGCCTGTGAAGGTACCGAAAGGAATAATCAGAGCCGCAGCACCGGTACGATAGGCCTCTTCGGCATTGCCGACGATGGAACCGGTCCCGATCCAGACCGCAAGCATGGTCAAGACCATAACCCACGGAGAAAGAGTTCGACCCGCTACGGCAAAGTCTTCCTGGGTTTTGATCTGGCGTGATTTGTAGATGCCGATGCCTGTCAGGACAAGCAAGTAAATGAATATAGCAATCAAGTAACTCATGTTTTGCTCCACAGCATATTCAGGATTCAGGATGCATGTATAGGCTCACGGGTATCCACGGCATTATTTTACAAATTGCTCTACGAAGTATTTGGGCGTCAGCGGCTCGCCGGTTGCTCGTTTGATCATGTCATTCCAGCGATACAGGGCACCGGGACCAAAGACTTTTTCTCGCAGATAATCTCCGAGGATTTTCTCGCCTGCATAGCTTACATCGCGATCCATTTTGAGCTTAAAAACTTTGTAAACAATGTGGTGATGCAGTTGAGAAGCCAGCAATTCACCCATCATGTAATTGTGATAATAACACGGCGCCGAGGTGAAATGCAGTTTGGAAGCCCAGCCGGCGTCGACGGGGCCCGGGGGCCTTTTGACAAACTGATACTTTTCAACAAGCTGCCACCACAGGTTATTCAAATCATGGTCGGGATCGGCGTAAAGCTGCTTTTCGAAGTTGTACATCACCAGTGCCCAGCGGGCAAAAAGAACCTGCTGAAAGCGCAGGTATTTTTCGCTGACTTCCTGGATTTCAATTCGTTCTTTCTCAGACAGATCGAGCATTTCCTGCATCCAGGCGGCATTGCGGCTGAGCCGGCCGAAAAACATCGCTATCGCCTCAGTGGTAAAACTGTGGGCCGGCTCCCTTAGCAGCCAGGGCTCATTACGATCGTGGTATTTGCTGTAAATCGCGTGGCCCAATTCGTGCAATATGGTCTCCATCCAGCGTTCGGTATTTTGAAGATTGCACAAAATACGAACATCCCCCCGCCGGTCTATATCATGACTGAAAGCGTGCGGATATTTACCTTCACGATCGTACAAATCACTCTTTGCGAGGATATCATCCACAGGCAGGCCGACGCCGGTGTAATATTTTTCCGCCAATTCACTGACGTCCTTGTCCTTATAATAGAGGTCCAGATCCAGGTCATAAACAAGCGGGGTTCTTTGAAAGAAAGGATCATGATAATGCCACGGCATCAAATCCCCGGCGGCAATACCGTAACTGTCCGCCAGGATGATATCCAGTTCATTCTTCATCCGGGCGAAAGGTTCAGTTGTCAATTCGCAAAGCTCATCGAAAATGCGGTCGAGCTCTTTCACATTCTGCTGGCCCGTGACTATTGTAAGAGTGTGATAATTCTCGAAGCCAACCTTTCGTGCCGCTTCGTTACGCAGTTTGACCAGCCTGATGAGATCGTCAACAATTACATCTCCCACCTGTTTGCTGGCCTTCCATGCCAGCTCCCTTTTACGGCAGTCTTTTTCCGTTGTCAGGATGTTATAGATGTCACTCATGGTGACTTTTTTGCCATCCATCGTTCCGCGAAAGCTGCTGTACTTTTCCTGGATATTGCCGTCCAGGCCAACTATCTCTTCGAGCAGCTCCGGCGGCACCTGTTTCGGCAGGTAAGCGTAGTACAATTTATCCAACTGCCGGGCCAACCTGGCATTCTTAATCCGGCCGGATTCCTTTATGTCCCTGATAAAGGCGAAATCCTGAGGATTGTTATAGAGCCGGCTGATTTCAAGCTGCAATGCGCTGAACCTGTCATAATATTCCGTCTTGCCTGTTGTTGTCGCATCCCAATAGGCAAGATTTGCCTCTTTTGTCAAAGGTTCGACTTTTTCGACATGAGCTTCGATAAACTGCTCCAATTGTCCTTCCTTGAGGGACGCCTTACGGTGCTGCTTAGCGGCGGGCCCGCAGCCGGCAAGAAAAATAACTGCGACAAACACAGTGAGCAAAGCCAATATTCTCTCCATAATAAGTCTCCACATAATATTTAAGCTAAATGCACTATAACGCCTTCTGTTCGGTGCGGGCTATAATTTCATTTTGCAGGTCCCGCCCCACGTCCACAAAGTAATCGCTGTAACCGGCGACTCTCACGATCAGGTCACGGTGCTGCTCGGGATTCTGCTGGGCCTTCCTTAGCATTTCGGCGTCAATAACATTGAACTGGATATGGTGGCCGTCGAGCTTGAAGTAGGACCTTATCAGATGAAGCAGCTTATCGATGCCTTCGCCGGCGAGCACCTGCGGATTGAATTTCATATTCAACAAGGTTCCGCCGGTGCGTGCGTGATCGATTCTGGCCGCCGACTTGACAACAGCGGTCGGCCCTTTCGTATCGGCGCCCTGGGTCGGCGAAATACCTTCCGAGACCGTCTCGCCGGCTTTCCTGCCGTTCGGAAGGGCGCCCAAAACAGAGCCGAAATAAATATGTACCGTCGTGGGGAGAAGATTCACACGATACTTGCCGCCCTTGGTATTAGGACGGCCGTTGAGCAGGTCGTAATAAACGTTAAATACTTCTTCGGCAATACCGTCCGCGAAATCATTGTCGTTGCCGTACTTTGGAGTATGGTAAAGCAATTTATGCCGCAGGTGTTCGTATCCCTCGAAGTCAGCCTGCATCGCTTTTAGTAACTCATCCATCGAGATGTTCTGTTCATCGAAAACATGACACTTCACCGCCGCCAGCGAATCGGTCAACGTGCCGATACCAACGCCCTGGATGTAGGTAGGATTATATCTCGCTCCGCCATTGTGGTAGTCGAGCCCGCGGGCGATGCAGTCATCCATTACAATTGACATGAAGGGGGCGGGCATGTAATTGGCATAGAGCCGTTCGATGATATTGTTGCCTTTGATTTTCAGGTCGATAAAATACCTGAGCTGCTGACTGTACGCATCCATGATCTGTCTGTAAGAAGCGAATTCTCGGGCGTCACCGGTTCGTGGACCAATCTGCTCACCCGAATTCGGATCAACGCCGTCGTTACAGGCAAGTTCGAAAATTTTGGGCCAGTTAATATAGCCGGTCAGGGTGCAGCTTTCCTTGCCGAACGAGCTAACCGTCACGCAGCCGCTGGGACCGCCGGTACGGGCATCCGTTATATTCTTGCCGTCCTGGAGCATTTCCTTAATTATGACATCGGTGTTGAAGACGGAAGGCTGTCCGAATCCGGTGCGGATTACCTCGCAGGCTCGCTTCAGGAACCGGTCGGGATTCCTCATGCTGATTTGAATGCACGAGCTCGGCTGGGTCAGGCGCATCTCTTCGACCACGTCCAGCATCATATATGAAACATCGTTGACCGCGTCACTGCCATCGGCCGACATCACCCCTCCGATATTAATCAATGCAAAGTCGGTGTAGGTTCCGCTTTGTTCCTCGGTCACGCCAACTTTCGGCGGAGCGGGCTGATTATTGAACTTTATCCAGAAACACTGCAATAGCTCTCTGGCCTGCTGATCCGTTAAATTTCCTTCCTGCAGGCCCTTTTCGTAGAACGGCAGCAAATGCTGGTCGAGCCGGCCCGGATTGAATGAGTCCCATGTATTCAATTCCGTAATCACGGACAAGTGCACGAACCAGTACGACTGCAATGCTTCCTGGAAATTGCGAGGAGCATTAGCCGGAACGTGTGAACAGACCTCGGCGATACGTTCCAACTCGCTGCGGCCAGCAGGATCGGTTTCCTGTTGTGCAAGCTGTGCCGCTTTTTCGGCGTGCCTTTGAGCGAAGGTAATGACGGCATCGGCACAGATATCCATCGCCTGATATTCCTGATCCTTTTCATAGGCGCGCGGATCGTTGAAATAGTCGAGTTTTTTCCGATTCTCCGCAATGTCACGCTTAAAGTCCAGCATGCCTTTTCGATAAATCTTATCGTCAAGGATGGCGTGGCCGGGGGCGCGCTGCTCCATAAACTCGGTGAACACTCCGGCATTAAAAGCCTGGTGCCACTTTTCGTCCATCGAGGCGAAGAGTTTTTCCCGCATGGTTTGCCTTCTCCAGAAGGGAATGATTCTCTCGCTGTAGATTTTTCTAACATCTTCAGAGACCACAAAGGGAGTTCTTTCCCGGCTGTTGAGTATGCTCAGGTCTTCCATAGAATGACAGCATAGCTCGGGATAAGTCGGCGTGGCTTTCGGTGCCGGACCGCGCTCGCCGACAATCAATTCGCCATCGTTGATACATATGGTCTTGTTCTCCATCAGGTGCTTGAACGACAGGGCGCGGCAGACTGCAACAGATTCTCGCTGGGGAATATCGCTCTGGTAGAAATCGGTCATCAACTCCGCCCGTTCGGTTGAAATGTAAGGCCGGGTCTCAACACTTTGTTTTTTTAGTTTTGCTACTCTTTCATTCATATCACTAACCACCAATGTTGACTTCGAATACGTATTTGCTCAGACTCTCTGCAATCGAGCTCATTTGCCTTTCATTCGGAGTCTCAATCCGCATGGATTTAATCCCGCCCGTGAGTCGAGTCGATTTTTCCGTCCCTCCTCGGTTGAAGGGCAGAATGTCTATCCTGCCGACTCCGGCTTCCGACGCCGCAAATTTGCCCGTCGCTTCGATATTCGCCGTCTCGTCATTGAAACCGGGAATGATCGGTATTCTGATTACGATTTTTTTGCCAGACTGCGAGATACGCCTGATATTTTCCAGAATCAATTTATTTCCTACACCGGTAAAACGCTCGTGCATTTCATTGTCCATGTGTTTGAGATCACATAGAAACAAGTCGGCCTTTTTTGCAACCGATTCGGCAATTTCGGGCTCCGCGTAACAACTCGTATCCACCGCCGTGTGTATATTCCGCGCCCGGCATTGATTAAGCAGAGCCAGAAGAAAGTCCGGCTGCATCAGCGGTTCGCCACCGGAGAACGTGACACCACCGCCGGACTGGTCGTAGAATATGACATCTCGTTCAACTTCGGCCATGACCTCGTTAACGGCCATCTCCCGCCCGATGATCTGCCTGGCGCCGGCCAGACAGACATCCACACATCGGCCGCAGAGTATGCATTTCTCCGCATCTGTTACAGGACGGTTTTCAACAAGCAAAATCGCCTTACATGAACATGCCTCTGCGCATTGACCGCATCCGGCACATCGGCCACTGCGAAAGCCAAGTTCGGCCTGAGCCTTCCAGCTTTCCGGATTATGGCACCACAAGCACTGCAACGGACAGCCTTTGAAAAACACTGTAGTACGGATTCCCGGGCCATCATGTATGGCGTACCTCTTGATATCGAATACAAGTCCCTTTGTCTCTAATTCCGTTTGCGTGCTTTGGTGCATATTAAAAGTTAATATAGATTTACCGTAATATCTTTACTTTGCATCAGGATACCAAATCCGGCTGAAAAAAGCAATTATCATGGTATAGCTTAGCGGGGATAAATCGCAAATCCCCGGCTGATCGAAAAAGGTGGCGGCAAAAGAAAACCCCCGGCGGCAAACCGGGGGTTGAGTAGATTCTTTTGGAAAAGGGTAAGGTTACGCCGGGCGGATCTTTCTGAAGTTCTTGTAGCATAGCTCTACAGCCTTCAGCGGAGGATAAACGTCTTTTTCTTCCTCGATGATATACCACTTTGTACCGCCGATGGTCTCGCAGAGATTGAGCAGCTTTTCCCAGGGGAGGTCGCCTTCGCCGATGATGGCGTTCTTATTTGTTGCCGAGTATTCCTTCAGATGGACGGTAACGGCTCTGCCGGGGTAGCGTTCCAAATAGGGGATCGCATCTCCGCCGCCCTGCATGGCATTGCCGGTGTCGAACTGCATGATGACGTCCTTGCGGGTGTTACCGAAGAAGATATCCCACGGAACCTGGCCGTCCACAGGTTTGAATTCGTGCGAGTGGTTGTGGTAGCCGACCTGCATTTTGTGCGGTTTGACTTTTTCCGCCAGCTCGTTAAACATATCGGCGGCGTTCTTCCAGCCTTCGGCCGAGTTGTACTTGTTCGGATCAAGCCAGGGAACAATCAGGTATTTATTACCGATGATTTTATTGAATTCGATGGTCCCCGGCAGGTTGTCGCCGAGGAGCGTATCGAGTTGAGTATGGCTGCCGCAGCATTTCAGACCGTTATCATCGAGCAGCTTGCGAAGATCCTTTGCGCTATAGTCGTAGTAACCGGCGAATTCGACGCCCTGGTAACCAATGTCGGCGACAGTTTTAATGGTGGCCGGCAGGTCCTTCTGACATTCCGCCCTGACGGAATATAATTGCAGACCCAGCGGGATTTTACGCTTTGATTTTCCGGTCTTCATTTCTCCATTACAGCCGGAGCCAACTGCACATGCCGCTGCGATTGAAGCTGCAGTGGTCTTTAGAAACGTACGGCGGGAGAGACTCGGGCGGCTTTCTCTTGTATCCATAATCCTTTACCTCATTTCATGATTAACAGCATATTCCGGAACAACAATTACACGCGATGGTTCCTTGTCGATGTGATTGTAAGTTGATATCGTCCTTGTGTCAAACGGAAACGTTTTTTCATGGTATTTGCTGAGCTGGACGGATTCAAAGTGGAAATCGACAAGATTTTGTGGTTTTGCCGGACAAAATTGTGTGTTATTATCTGGCTGTTTCGAAACATGTAACAAAATAAAGCAAGATGTTGTTCAAGGGCAAATCGGAAAGGATTAGAAATGAGAAAGTGTGCGATTATAATTATGGCGGCTGCAGTGCTGGTCTGGATTATCGGTTGTGCGAGTGTCCGGAGGACTTCGACCGACAAGCAAATGGAGAAGAAAATCGACGAGTTGCTTGCGAAAATGACACTGGAAGAGAAGGTCGGGCAGATGACTCAGGTGACATTGGAGGTCGTGGCGGGCCAGGCAGCCGAGGACGGGTCGCTGAAGCTCGATACCAAGAAGCTGCAGGACGCGATTGTTAACCACCAGGTTGGATCTATCCTGAACTGCGGCGGACAGGCGAGGCCCGTGGATAACTGGCAGGAAATCATCACGCAAATGCAGACTATGGCTACAAAAGAGACACGCCTGGGGATTCCCATCATCTATGGGATCGACGCGATTCACGGGGCGAACTATACCCTGGGGGCTACGGTATTCCCGCAACACATCGCAATGGCGGCGACCGGCAACGTGGACCTGATAAGAAAAGAAGGCGAAATTACCGCCCTGGAGGTACGGGCGTCGGGGATGCCCTGGAACTTCAATCCCGTACTGGGACTCGGCAGAAATCCGATGTGGTCGAGGCAATGGGAGACGTTCGGGGAGGATGCGTACATCAGTTCGGTAATGGGGGCGGCGTATGTCGAAGGGCTGCAAGGCAATGACATATCTCAGCCCACGAAGGTCGCTGCCTGTATGAAGCACTACCTCGGCTACAGCGTGCCGCTGTCGGGCAAGGATCGGACTCCGGCATATATTCCGGAGCGGCAGTTAAGGCAGCTATTCCTGAAGCCTTTTGCTGCGGCGGCAAAAGCGGGCGTCGCAACGGTCATGGTCAATTCATCGGAGATCAATGGGATTCCCGTCCATTCGGACAGGTTCCTGCTGGTCGATGTGTTGCGGGACGAACTGGGCTTCGATGGTTTTGTCGTTTCTGACTGGGCGGATATAGATAATCTCTACAAACGGGAGATGGTGGCGAAAGATCAGCGAGAAGCGGTCAAGATGGCGGTCATGGCCGGGATTGATATGAGCATGGTGCCTTCCGACTACAGCTTTTACGACCATCTTGTAGATCTTGTCAAAACCGGCGAGGTTCCGATGAAACGCATCGACGAAGCCGTGGCCGATATTCTGCGGGTCAAATTCCAGCTCGGGCTCTTTGAGAAACCGTATCCGGATAAGCAGCTTATAGAGCAATTCGCAACGGATGCCTCACGCCAGGTGAATCTCCAGGCGGCGAGAGAAGCAATGACACTGCTCAAGAATGAGAATGACATTTTACCGCTCAGCAAAAGCAGTAAAGTCCTTGTAACAGGGCCATGCGCCAATAAGCTTTCCGTGCTGAACGGGGGCTGGACAATTACCTGGCAGGGTGATAACGAGGCTCTCTATCCGCAAGAGAAGTCGACCATCCTGGAGGCGATACAGGATAAAGCCGGCGCAAGTCGCGTTGAGTATATCGAGGGAGTGACATTTGACGAGGAGCTGGATATTCCGAGAGCGGTCTCGGCGGCGAGCCGTGTTGATGTAATCGTGGCGTGCATGGGTGAGCCGGCGTATTGTGAGACGCCCGGCAATATCGACGATTTGACACTGACGGCGCCGCAGATTCGCCTTGTGCAGGAGCTTGCCAGGACGGGCAAGCCCATCGTTATGGTACTGACCGAGGGCCGGCCCCGTGTGATTCGAACGATCGTCGATGATGCCGGCGCTATTCTGATGGCGTATTTGCCGGGCATGGAGGGCGGACAGGCAATCGCCGACGTTCTCTTTGGCGATGCGAATCCGAGCGGAAAATTGCCGTATACGTATCCGAAATACTCCGGGTGGCACGTTTGCTACGATCATAAGAAAAGCGAGAATGCTGATCCCAACAGATTCGATCCGCAGTGGGAGTTCGGGCACGGATTGTCATATACGACCTTCAAGTACAGTGATTTGCAGCTTGACAAGAATAAGTTCTCGGCAGACGACACCCTGACGGTCACGGTCAATATAACTAACACAGGTTCTCGTGAAGGTGCCGAAGTTGTGCAGCTTTTCCTGTCGGATATAGTCGCGACCGTAACGCCCCCGGTCAAATCGCTCAAGCGGTTCAGCAAGGTGCCTTTGACGCCCGGCCAGAACCTGACAGCCAAGTTTGAGCTGAACAGGGATGATTTCGAGTTCATCGGTCGTAACAACAAGCCCGTTGTCGAGCCGGGCGAGTTCAAGGTCAGCATCGGCGGGCTAACCGAGACTTTTGCGATTCAGTAGATTACCATTCGCGCATCGCATATATTGCGCTGAATGGACCGATATCTTAACAGGGACGGTAAAGAAGAGCCGGCAGATATTGTCTGACCGTGGTGTAGTGGATTTATTGTGTACGGAGTTCGAGGAGAACTTCGGCGTGCAGGAATTTTCTGCACAGCGATAAAGTCGGCGACAATTAAACAAAAAATAATACACAAGTTAATCTGCAGCCACTTGCCAATGCTGAATAATGTTGTATGATACAAGCGTTTTCTCGTTCACCATTTATCTCTGGAAAAATTAAACGGAACATTTTCATGGCCGATACAATTACTGGAATTTTGAAAAACATCAACAAACAGCAGTTCGCGATCAGATCAGCCGAACGTTCTTATCGAGCAGAGCCGTCTGAAGTGATAGTGCAACCGGATATAATCCGCCGCCTCGGACTCACTAAAGGAGCAACCGTCACCGCTCAGTTCGAACGAAAAAAAGGCAAACGCAAGCTGGTTTCTATCGATTCGGTAGGAGGCATGAAACCGGATGCATTTCGCAAACGCCCGCGGTTTACCAATCTGGTGGCCATTGATCCGCATGAACGTTTTGACCTGGGCGCTTCCGGCCAGGAGAGCATGCGTATCGTCGACCTCATCGCGCCAATCGGCAAGGGCACGCGTCAGTTGATCGTTTCACCGCCCAAAGCGGGAAAGACCGTTCTCCTGGAACAAATCGTCCTGGCGATTCGGCAATGTTCCCCTGAAAGCCGTATTATTGTGCTGCTGGTTGATGAGCGGCCCGAGGAAGTCACCCATTTTCGCAGGTCCGTGGAGGGAGCCGAAGTAGTGGCAAGTACGAGCGACCACAGCGCCGACGAGCACGCCGAGCTCGCCGAGCTGATGCTCGCCCATGTACAAACGGAGCTGGAATGCGGTAGAGAGATTGTCCTGCTGATCGATAGTCTCACGCGAATGGGCAGGGCTTTCAACAATAGGGGCCGCCGGCGAGGTGCACCTCGCCGGCAAACTATGAGCGGCGGATTGGAAGCCGGCATTCTGGAAATCCCCCGCCGACTCTTCGGGCTTGCGCGCAAGATTGAAAACGGAGGCTCCGCCACTATCATCGCGACGTGCCTGATAAATACCGGCTCTCGAATGGATCAGCTTATCTTCGAAGAGTTTAAGGGAACGGGCAACAGCGAGATTGTCCTGGACCGCACCCTGGCCGAGGCCAGAATCTTTCCTTCGATCGACATCCCGGCCAGCGGCACGCGAAAGGAAGCCAAGCTCTACAGTGATGACGATACCCGAGGCATAGCCACGCTCCGGCGTGTTTTGTCCAATTACGGGCCCCGCGGAGCCCTGGACTCCCTCTTCAAGCTGCTCCAGAAGTACCCTACCAACAAAGAATTTCTGGAGAGTATGTCTGCCGGGCTTTGACCGCCCGGTGATCCAACTTCCGGCTCAATACCAAAACAACACCGGCGGACGGCATGTCAATATACCGTTCTGCGATAATAAATCCGGAACATTCCTGGTTTCTACGGCTCATTTTTGCACCGAAAAAGCATATTATCATAATTATTTGCACTTTTTTGGTAATATTTTTTGTTTTTTCACTTGCCTTTTAGAAAAAACCGAAGTATAATCATAGTTTTCGCTGTTTATGGAAGAAGTAAGCACCTTTCACTCCACTGTAATTTGCGGAAATCACTGAAGGATCGTTATAGACCTCTCACTTAGGATGGTGAGGTGTGTACAGTTTCGCTATGGTTGTTTAAATGCCAGGCGAAAAAAATTAACATTATGTTTAAGTAATAGCATTGAGAAAAAATGAAGCAGATTAGTAGAATCAGAAATATTGGTATTTCGGCACATATCGACTCCGGCAAAACAACGCTGAGCGAGCGAATTTTGTTTTATACAGGGCGTATTCATCGCATGCAGGAAGTCCACGCCAACGAAGGCGGGGCAACAATGGATTTTATGGATATCGAACGCGAGCGAGGCATCACGATAACCTCGGCCGCTACACAGGTAACCTGGAAAGACATTAGCATCAACCTGATCGACACTCCGGGCCACGTGGATTTCACCGTGGAAGTCGAACGTTCGCTGCGCGTTCTGGACGGGGCGATCATGGTACTCTGTTCGGTTGGCGGCGTCCAGAGCCAGTCGATTACCGTCGACCAGCAGATGAAACGATACCGCGTGCCGAGAATCGCCTTTATCAATAAAATGGATCGTGTCGGCGCCGATCCCGAACGGGTGCGTCATGACCTGAGAGAAAAACTCGGCCTGAACGTTGTCCCCATACAGATCAACATGGGAGTGTCTGAAAGCTTTCAAGGCGTCATCGACCTGATTACCATGCGGGCCATCACCTTCGAGGGCAGCAGCGGTGAACAGGTTATCCGGGGACCGATCCCCGCCGAGTATGCCGATAAGGCGGCAAAAGCACGAGAAGAAATGCTCGACGCTCTCAGCATGTACAATGACGAGATGATGGAACTGCTGCTCGAAGAAAAGCCCGTCGAGAATGATATGATCCGCCGGACGATTCGCGAAACCACAATCAACCGCGATATCGTGCCGCTGATGTTGGGCTCGGCGTTCAAGAACAAGGGCGTTCAGCCCCTGATGGACGCCGTGTGCGATTTCCTTCCCAGCCCGATGGACCGCTCCAGCTTCGCCCGCGATCACAACAACGAGGGCACGGAAATCCCGCTGGCGAGCGACCCCGATGCTCCACTGGTGGCAATGGTTTTCAAGATTGCGGACGAATCTTTCGGGCAGTTGAGTTATGTCCGCGTCTATCAGGGCCAAATCATCAGAGGTCAACAATACCGCAATGCCCGAACGAATCGTATGCAGCGGATCGGCCGGATTGTCCGGATGCACGCAAACAACCGCGAGGACGTTACCG
>Ga0210003_1002011_pt1 | contig 17422 bp, 13 predicted proteins | sample LantaG_FD_182804 | JGI IMG/M metagenome (GOLD analysis project Ga0210003, IMG submission 182804) | Deep subsurface microbial communities from Baltic Sea to uncover new lineages of life (NeLLi) - Landsort_02402 metaG (SPAdes) (version 2) | ecosystem: Environmental > Aquatic > Marine > Oceanic >...
GGCCCGGTTCTGAAAACAAGACGCTCAAGCGTCTCGACCTTCTCGCCAAACTTGATATTGTCATCGACCTCTTTGCCGTTCACAAAAAGGGCGTAACGCTGCCTGCCGCAATCGAGCTCCATTCGAATATCCAGCCATCTGCCCGTCGAAACAGCCAGCATATCAGGGTCGGTTTTCATCCTGTCCATCGCAAGCCAGTCCGCATCGAACCGAAGCTTCATTGGCCGATAGCCATGTTTATCCTGGACTTCCACATCAAGAATGCTGTGGCCGACCTTGCTTATAAAAACACGAAACTCAACCGTCACCTTCGTACTTTCAGGAAACGCCCTCTGGGCTATAGCGTAATCGTATGGCTCCTCATCGCGAAGCTCCAGACACTTATTGCCCGAGCCTGCCGGGTCTTGTACAATCGATATCGGAGCCCACTGCGGGATATAAAGATTCCACATCGAAAGCTCTGACTCATCGTTAACATTCTCAAAATCCTGAGCAAAATGCCGGTCAACTGTTCCGCGAACCGGCGTCGGGGTCCGGGACACCCATATATCCTCCTTGTTCACACTGTACGTCATCCAGATGTGCTGTCCGGGAGGGTTGCCGTTACCTTCGACGATGCCGCGGAAATACTGAGGCCCGAAGGGCTTATGAATACCCTGAAAACGCTGTGGCGGGACCTCACCATTAAGACACAAAACATTGTCAAAAATATGGCAATCTTCACTGGTCATTATCGCCATCGGATACCTGTTATCGCCTGTCGCAGAATGATTATACACCAGGGCATAACGCCCGTCATCGGTCTTCTGGACCCATGTCTTGGCTCCGTTGGTCATAAGTGTTCGATTCCTTCCGAATCTCGTCCAGGTCTTGCCGTCATCGGCACTCAAAGCGGAAAGCTGCTGTTTCCAGACGGCCAGGACCACACCGTCGGGCCTGTGACAAAAACTCAGCGCCTTCGGCTGATTCCTGCCCGGGTCCATGGCATAAAATCCATCCTTAGCACGGTCTTCCTCCCACCACTGAAGGGTAATCAGCTTATCCGCCAACAGAGCCTCGCACGCCTCAACAAATCCCTTGTCCCGGCTCGCTTTGTAAAACGGGTAATTCGTATTACTCTCGTTCCAGCCCGAGTGAAGATTGTACCGAATGAAATAGACAGGCCCGAATGTGCCATCCTCATATACCTGGCGAACAACCCTGCCGAGTCCCTGGCCATTGTTAGGGCCTTTGCGTGGATGAGGACAGAAGCTGTAAAACGCCAGCGTCAACAACCTGCCGTTCGGTGCAATATAGAAGCCCATCCGCTGGTGCATTACAGAAAATGTCCCTGCGGGCAGGTCCACCATACCTACATCATCGTATTTCTTGTGTAATCTCGGCAAAGGATACCTGGGAAATACCACGGTGGGATTCGACCAATTAAGGCCGTCCTTCGAGACCATTATCAGGGTCCTGCCCGGCGGCACATGTTCTTCTTTAAGATTGCTGAGATACTGAAGATAAAAACGGTCCTTCCAATAGCACAAATAAGGCTGGTGGTTATAAGTCCAGCCTATCATCCCGCCCTGCTGGGGGCGGGTCCGGTTGGCGCGCATGGCCTGGTAGCTGTGAACACCAATAGCATAACGAAGCCGTCCGTCGTAATAATGTTTGTCACAAAATACATCCCCTACATACTTGACGGGCTCGCTCGCCGATTCCTGAATCGATGGCGGCATCTTTGCGGCGCGGGCGAATCCCGCCAAACCAATGACACCGATGGAGAAAAGTAAGAGCCTAACCGACCTGTTCTCGATGGTTGCAGCAACATACGTTGCCAGGTGTTTCACAGGACTCTCCTCGTTCGAACAAAATCATATTTTGCCAGTCGCGCACCGCGCAAATACAGTCACGGTGTAATCGAAACGTTGTCGACGTAATAAACCACCTCCGGCACAGGGTCGCCGTCCTGGAAATACCATAGCTTAATGGGATGCTTCTTGCCTTTGGTCATTAACGCCCTGCCAACGCGAGCCCCGGCGAACTCACGCTTGACAACTTTCTGCACAGCCGCCGGAAACCCCGAAATTGAAAGACCTTCTACGGCATAAGCAGCATTTGCGACCGCCGAGATACAAATGCACAAACAAATCAGCATTACAGACAGTTTCATGAACGTATCATTGTGCTTCCATTTCGTTTTCTTAAAACTCAATTCATTGCAGATATCTGCATTTTGTCAGTATTTTCAGTCGTCAATCATCACGCCATCTGCTATGAATTTCTTCTCGAAAATCTTTTCCCAGTTGTAATCCTTCTTGTTGTAATTGTTCGCTGCGATTCGGGCGATTCTCGCCAGTTTTTGCTCCTCGGAACCCATCTTCCTGACTTCGGCAAAAGCTTCCTTCAATGACAAACCATGATTCAGCGGGATATCTATCATATCCAGATTCGCTCCGCGACCAATCTGTTTCGCGCGGTATCTCGGCACACTCGTCTGCATACCGATACTCTGGAACAACGCCTCAGCCAACTCGAAAACCCGCGCGCGAAGTTCGGAATTTGTCCTGTACGTCACGGCCTCATCGAGCACAGCCTCAGCCGCGTCGAGAGCCTTGGCAGAACCAACATCACCTGCCGTCTTAAGAATCGCAAGCGCCTTCTCTTCAAGCCCTGTTTCATACTCAAGACGCAACTTGATATACGCATCATAATAAGCGCGATAAAGGCCCTGCTGGAATCGCCAGTTCAGCTTGTCCTGCGGCGTTGCCTTGCTTTCCATCGATTGGAAAAGTTTCATCGTCTCTATAACACCGTCATTATTCCTAAAGTGTCCCTTCCAGTTACGTTCCAGACCAAGCAGACCCATCGCGAAGGCCTCCTCGTATCTGTCGCTGATAAAGTACCTGCTGTATTCGACCAGAATATCGTCAACTTTCATCTCCGGGTCCCAGCCAAGACAACTCCAGACAATCTTGTTGACATCGTCATTGCAGCCTTCGCTGTAGCTGATAAAGCCGACCGAGTAATGCTGAAGGTCCCTGAATATCTTGGCAAAAGCCCGAGGCCGAGGATTGATAGGTTCACGCCCCAGCGTACTCTCCAACGCATTATCCCAGTTACCTACTTCGTATTGACAACTCCTCGAGTGAGTTATATCGGGATACCGTCGTATCGGAAACCGCTCCGGAACATCACGTCTCATCTCCTTCAGACTTATCTCCGTCGCAGGACCGAACACAACGCCGTCAAACCAATCGACCTTATCGCTGTTGAGCCAGCCATAGAATGCTTTTATCCAGCCCATAGTCGCAGATTCGTCGTCATAATTCTGCACCGAACTCCACATCTGGGCGTTTGGATGATACTTGTTCAAGACCTTCTTATGCTCTTTCATATGCGGGAATAAATATCGCGGGTGGACCTCGCCGGGGTCGCCGCTCGGGACAAATACCGCGTCAACGCGGGGCAGCTTGCTCAGCACTTCGTCTCGATTCTTTATCGCCAGCTCCATAAGCTCAGGCGAAATCTTCTCGCGTTTTTTGCCGCGAAACTCCATCACCGGATACCATATCCACACATCCAGGCCGTAATCGTCGGCCAGCTTTGACTGCGCTATCATCATGTCCATGGGCTTTAGAGGCATAACGGCGCTGTCAGGAAGGTCGTCAGTTATCGGCGGGACTATCTCAACGGCGTTCATCCCGAAGACTATCATGTCACGGAAGTACTGCTCCCACATCTCGGCCGTCCAGGCGTCATAAGAATTCGTCTTCGCCCGGTAACCCATCTGATGTCCCCGCAGAGCATATTTCGGAGCCGTTGCAACCTTAATACCGGCGTCAACAGAAACCCTGTCCCTGCGCATCTGGAGCATACGAAGAAGCCTGCCCACCGCATATAATGCTCCACGGTCATCGTAACCGGCAAGACAAATCGTCGGCCCGCCTTTGCTCTTGTCAATCCATATCGCGTAACCATCTGCTTTTTGCGGAACCGCCAAACCCGAAGGCGGCCCGCCTACTTTGCTGCCGACCTCCTTGCCGGTCCCTATTACGATAGTCACCACGTTCGTACCCGGGATTCGCTTGACAACCTCAAGCCCGATGCGCGTTCGCTTGTTTATCTCTTCGGAAAGCATTCTTGCCGCGCTCGCCTGCACCTTGCTCCGGCCGTTCAACGCCACTATCCTGGCCTTCGACAGGTCGATATTTCCAAGTCCCGAAACCGCTTTTGGCGATGGTGACAAATTGAAACCTTCCGAGCCATACTGAATTCCCACCAAGCCGGGCTTTGCCACCCCGGCCGCTCCGGCATCAGCAGAAAGATACGCCATAACGCCAATCACAGCTAAAGCTGCGATAATCGACATCGTTTTCTTGCTCATAACACGTCCTTTCTTTGTTTAATCCCATTTTGTTCGACCCGAGCCTCACGTAAGTGACGTATCAGAACCAGTATTTTATGCAAGTCAAAGCGTTCCTGAAAGCCCGCACGCCCAAGTAAATGCGGCGAGCGACCTGCTGCGCGTAATATCCGCAGCGGTTTTAGCGGTATTGTACCGTGATACCAGGCGGAAGCGAGCGAAACGACCCCTGCCAGAGCCGATACTGAGTTGGTACTCATTTGGCACTTTTGGGCCGGTTGCTCCATCCAACAACCCCACTGTTGCTTCGCTATATCTGTGGCACGGTGACGGTGCGCCCATAGGCAGCCCGTTTTGGAAGAGACAATCGTGTGATAGTCTACAACAGCAGGTTTAAATTGGCAGCAGATGTTGTAAAGATTCAAGCCAGCGTTTTACTAAGACGGGCTGTACGTAAAAAAGACAAAGAAGCCCTTGGGCGGTTGCATACGATATATTACCCTCAACTGAAGCGCTATATCGCCTCACGTGTTGGTTCTGTTGAAGATGCAGAGGATTTGGCACAGAGTGTGTTTTTTGAGCTCTGTAAGGGCAATGCTGAAGCATACCTTTTCGGCATAGCCAAAAACCTCATAAATCTATACTACCGCAGCAAAAGCAGGCAAGTAAAGACTATCCCGTTGCGCTCAGTAGGCACAGGTTTTTCGTGGCTATACTTGATAACATTTTGAACGTTCTCCTGCCAGACTATCCGACGCATGCGGTCTTTGAGTTTGCGTTGGCAGGAATAATCGTGCTGCTTCTGGCCGGCGCCGAGACCGTCGCCGCACGGCACTACCTGGTTCGCTGGCGTGATTCGGCAGGTCTTTATGAGTATATGTTGACACTGGCGCCGCAAGAGGACTTGTTACATTACAACTTAGCATGTCTGCTCGGGTCGCGAGGTGAATCAGACGGGGCCATCAGCCACTATCGGCAGGCACTGCAGGTCACACCTGGTATTGCCGAAGCCCATAATAATCTGGGCGCCGCACTCGAGTCAAAAGGTAAATTAGATGAGGCGATTAGCCACTATCGTCAAGCAGTGCAAATCAACCCTGATATGGAGACGCCGCATAGTAACATGGCGTATGCCTTGCTTCTACAGGGTAAGCTTGACGAGGCAATTGAGCATTGTCGTGAAGCCTTAAGAATCAACCCGAGTTTTCTCCAGGCCCATAGCAACATGGGCGAGATACTCCAGATGCAAGGCAAGACTGCTGAGGCAATCGAGCACTACAATAAGGCAGTGAAGCTGGGCCCCAATTTCGTGACGCCACTGAATAAGCTGGCGTGGCTCCGGGCCACGAACCCAGAGCCCGAAGTACGTGATGCAAATGAGGCTGTCACCCTGGCCGAGCGAGCTGCGATATTATCCAAATATAAAAATGTGGAGGTACTGGATACTCTGGCAGCGGCATACGCGGCGGCAGGACAGTTCGACGCTGCGGTAACAACGGCGCAGTTGGCACTCTCAGCGGCCTCTGACCCCAACGATAACAAATTGGCTGACCAAATTGCCGAACGATTGGAATTGTACCGACAAGCTAAGCCATACCGTGCGGACACGAGCACAAAACGAAATACGCAAAAAAAGCAGATGCCACGAAAAAACCTGGTGGACTCTGTAATGGTAGAACCCAAGCTGTTAGCTGGGGAAGAATTACAACCAGTTGGGGGAACTGGAGGCGGGGGGATTCGAACCCCCGTCCCGAGATGCTTCAAGACAAGCGTCTACATGCTTAGTCACTTTATTGCGATTTCGCCTTGCTAAGGGCCAAGTGACAGGCTCTCAACTTGGCTATTTCGGGATTTATCTTTTCCCGCCGGCCCGAACAACCGCCGGGAGCAGCCCACTAAGTGACGCCCTTGCCAGGCCCGCAGGCAAAGCCAGGCAGGACGAGCCGCCCGTTTTTAGGCAGCCATGGCATACTGGTAGTTGCCAATTATCTTTATTGCCGGATGATTAGCCAGGCCAACCGGCGTCCTGGGCATGCAACTTATCCGTCCGCCATCCGGTCGAAGCCGTTCGCCCCCATATTCACTTTTCAAAAATGCCGCGCGCTCAAATCTTACCATATTCTACGCCAAAAGGCAATATAAGTTTGATGCCTGAGGTATTCTTTCCCACAAACTCAATCCGCTCCAATGACTGTGACCGTTGGCTGCATGAGTTGAGCCAGGCGAGCCTGAGACTCAATCACGCGGCGTTCGGCAGAGTCCAGCTCTCTCCTGGCAAGGCGTATGCGGGAAAGCTTCGGCTGCAAGGCCGATGCTGCTTTTAGCTGTTTTTCAACCTCTGCGAGCTGCTTTTCGGTCATGCCCAACTGCGCATCTTGGACGTAGAAGTCTATTTCAATATCAGCTATCTCCCTGTTGTACTTTACCATGCGGTCGGCGCCGGCGGCCTGGGCGACTTTTTCCTTCTGCTCGGCAAGCCTCATTGTGGCGTTGAGAAGTGCTTCAAGGGGCCTGAGTCGTTCATCAGCTGTGCGTCCACTTGATAGTTGGGATAATCTGTCCATAATCTGCTGCAATTCCTTAATCATCGGATCGCTCTCAAGCCTTTCACGAATATGAACCCTTATTGAGTCTAACTGGCCTTTCATTGCTGAACAGCGTGCTGAGGAGATTTCGCGGTTCATTTCGGTCATCTGTTTGTCGGCAAGCAAGTTCTTTCTTTGTTTGGTGAGTTCTTCGATAGAGACGGACTCGGCTACCATTTGCTCGAAATTCTGCTCTGATGGCGGGAGGTTGTCGGCTGTTGCGACGGTGATAATGCCTTTATCAATGACGTATCCGAGCTGGACCTTGCCGAAGGACACCGACTTGAGCACCAGCTCCAGGGCTTTGCCCAAAGGTGCTTCCTGCAGCCCATCGATATTTATGGGTGTGGTCTGGTCAACGGCGTTACTATGCAAATCCGCCCATAGAAGAACCATCTTTAACGGTGGGTCGACGGACCGCTTCAATAAGTCTATTGCTTCACCAAATGGCATCTCAGGGTTCAGTGCCGAAAGGTCAACAGCCTGGTCAAGTTGTTCTCTCGTCCTGCTGTCATCTGTTTGTCTGGTACCAACAGCAAGCGAGAGTTGCTCCTCTGCAATGCCTTTGTAGTGACGTGCCAGGGCCAGTTCGTTTTCGAGAGTGTCCTGTGTCGCTAGAAAGGCACCATTGAGCACTCGGCGGAGGTTTTCTATCACGGCGTTCATACATTCGGTGGCGGCGGGTTTGACGTCCTTGTCGAATGCAACTGTCAGGTGAAAAAGAAGTGTATTTTCTAAAATCGTTTCATTTGCAGACTTCTTCCGTTGCGTCGGCATGTACTGAGGCATCACCTTCCCCAGCGCTCTGTACTCTTGCTCCTCTCTTCTACGAAAATAGTCCGCCTCTTCGTCAGGCGTGCTTGTTTTTCCGGGATAGGTTCCCCCGGGTGCAGGTTTTCCGTCAGGAGTTGAGGGAGCTTCTGTCAGGGGTTCGATGGTGATGAGGCCCGGAGCCTCCTCTGCCGGTCGGTCGAGGATTTGCCGGACAACGCTGGAACTGTGCATCAGATACTCGACCGTCTGAAAACTCAATGGCAGTATATCCGGGTCGCATGTTATCTTTATAAGGCAGGTTGCCCGGCGTGTATTTGAGATTTTGGATTCCGGGCCGATGACCGTATCCTGAGCCACGGCTGAGCCGGTGAGGATTAGTGCCGCTGCGATGAGGACAAGTATTCGGGTTTTCATATCAGGTTTCCTTTCGAATTATTGTGAGTTTCTGACTGGTTTTCAATCTCACCGAGGCGCTGTCTTGCCTTTTCGGCGGAGCGGGTATCCGGGAACAGCCGCAGGACGCTTTTGTAGTCTTCGATGGCTGCGGCCTTTTGGCTTGGCCTTTGCCATTTCTTGTCGGCGTGATAGACGATGATAAACGCGGTTGTTTCGATTTGTTCGTTGACCTTTTCCAGCGGGTCTTCGATGGCGGCGAGCCTTGCCTTGAGTTCGTCAATGCGCTGCTGCCGGCGCTGTCGCTGAAGCAGCTCATTGACGACCCTTATAGTCACGTCTGTCTGCGCCCGGAGAAGTTGCAGATCGGTCTCCATTGTCGCAATTCTTTTCTGCTCGTTAATTCTGCCGACCTTGACCGTCCACTGCCAGGCGCACGCTATGAATATGATTGCTGCCGCTATTGAAAGACAAGCAACTACCTTTCTACGGCGATGAACGTGGCGATGGGTAATGGACTGCAGGTCGATGGAGACAGGTCCCGGCGGCCCGGCCATGCGGTCGGCTTGTTGAAGAAGGCTTTCTATTGTCTCTTGCATTTCCTATTCCTCCATCAGGTCGCCAAGTCTCTCTTTGAGGCGTTTTCTGGCCCGGCTGAGCCTGACATCAAGGGCATTGCGCGATATTCCAAGAATCGTGCTTATCTTCTCTGCCGGCAGTTCGTGAAGATACCTGAGAACAACCGGCTCTCGATATCTGGCGGGCAAAGCCATCACTGCTTTGCGGACGCGCTCAAAAGTGTCACGCCGGACAGGTATATCGTCTGCGCCCCCTGTCCAGGCCGGTGAAGACCTATTGCCGGCTTTCAAAAAGTGCTTCGCCCGGAGCATCTGCCTGTATCGGCACTTACGACATTCGTTTATTGTTATGCTAAAGAGCCAGGTTCGCAGGCTGCACTCGCCGCGGAACTTTTTCAGGCCGAGATATGCCTTTAGAAAGACGTCCTGCACCACATCGTCCACGTCTCCGGGCCAGCCTAACAGCCGATTGGCAAGGGCTGCGACCTCGGTCACGTTATCGTCGACGATTTCCTCAAAGGCGGAATCCTCCGCCTGCTTGAAGCTCTTGTTCAGCAACTCATCTTGGCAAAGGTCACGTATCGGGCTGCCCAGCGGCTTTTTGGCTTTCTCGGCCATAACCAGTATATTAGACCAGCAGGCGGGTGAAAACTTACAAAAAATCTCGCAAAAATCGAGACTGTAGCATCGTTACGGAGTCTCCTTGTATCCTGCTTTTCGTTTTTCGCTGTTTCTGCTCCAATGCAACGTACTTATAGTCACTTGTCTGTGCAACAAGACGATTTGAACTTAGCTCGACAAGTTCAATCCCAGTTTATGTCCTCAGCGAGGAACTTTTGACGAACTATTAGCTAAGCATGAGCAATTTTGAGGGACCTATGGAAAAAGGCTGATAAACACAAGTGCTTAACAGGCAAAAACTTACAAGACCGCGCCCGGCAGGACTCGAACCTGCAACCTTCGGATTCGAAGTCCGCGACTCTGTCCAATTGAGCTACGGGCGCCGAAGTTCTAAGTGCCTGTAATATAACCAGTGCCCGCACGTAATGTCAATGACGTCGGCTGGGACCAACGGAATGTTCCCCGGATATGCCATTTGGGCGTCCGAATTAGCTTGACAAAGCCTGTTAATTTAGATAATATAAGGTATACTTCGATACCGGAGATGGTACGTTTTACAGGACGTTGGCAGTGTGATGAGAAATAAGCGCTTAAGTCTTACTGTATTTGCAGCGAGTCTGTTTTTTTTACTCAATGCCGTGTGCTGGGGCGTCGAGACGCGGCAGGTGGACATTGTGCGCGACAAAGGCGTCCTCGACAGCAGCGATTTTGCGACGATTGACACATTCGTAGGCGAGGCCGTCCAGGAATTGACCGAGACAAGGGATTTTGCATCCGTTGCTGAGATACGTGCCGTAATCGTTTCGCGGGCCAGCTCAAACAAACCGAGCGCTCAACCGCAGTATACCCAGCAGTTTTTCGATTCAGCCCGGAAATACATATCGGGGGCCCTTGAAAAGGCATCACAAAGCAGCGCCGAGGGCCGAAGGTTTCTTCTGACGCTGAACCTGCTGATTCTGGTGGACTATCTGAACAATGCCGAGCTGGTGGAGCTGTGCCTCGATTCGCTCAAAGATGAAAATATGGCCATCCGATACTGGGCGGTTCGCTGTGTTACCAACGGCGAAATTGTCAGGCAGTTGAACTCAAGTGACAGAGGCCAGTTAGTTAGCCGCATCACCGCAGGGCTGGAACAAATCGTTCAGGGCAGCAGCTTTGAAATAATAGAGTTAGTGGCGGCGTTCGCAGCGAACATAAAGACGGCTGGCGCCGATGAGCTGTTGCTCAAGATTGCCGACATGCGAATAGAGCAATATTCGAGCTGGACGGTCGAGCACAAGATTGTGGATGCTTCGGTACTCAAATCACTCTGCAGGAAGATAAGCGAGGCGGGTGCTGCCAATCCGGCCTGCGCTCGGCGATTCGCGCAGTTGTACTCATACGTGATACAAAGATATATTAGGGACAGCGACGTCAACAGCAACATGAGCGCCTCAGAAAGGAACCAGTTGATTTCTGTGATGGTGGAGATTGAGAAGAATTGTATCAGCGTCCTTCTGGACAAACCTCAAACAACGATAAAGAGCGCCATAGAACGCGGTGATGTGTTAAGGCTTATGCAGGAACATAACAGGCTTCTCGGCGATGAGACAGGCTCGGGCGAATTGATGGGCAAGTTAGAATGCGACTATGGCGAAAGTCCGGACGGCGGCAAACAGACTATGCCGCTGAGCCTGCCGGAACCACCGGAGCAAAAAGCTTCATAATTGAGCAATCAGATAGAACTGCCACCTTCTGTTGCCGCAATTCGGGCAGCGCCTCAAACACTGGAGGTTTGAGATTATGGACAGACGCGGAGGCGTTACTGCGTTTTTCGCTTTTCTTTTCCTTGGTATTGTTCTCGCGTGCCAGGTCCTGGCGATGCTAAGGGCGGACCGATTGTATGGCCAACTGGAGCGCCTTGAACAGGCTCTCCGACAGACCGCTTCGGCGCAAATGGGGCCGGACAAGACCCTGGCGGGCCGGGACGGATTTCCGCTCGCCCCTGCGGGCGACGAAGGCGACTGGCTGGTCTGGGCGTTCCGGGTCGAACCGAAAACACTCAATCAATTCTCGGCTGAAAACGACGTATACTCGCGATGGATAACCGTACCGTACATATTCGAGCCGCTTTTGGTTTACGATTACAATGATTTGACGATGCAGCCCTGGCTGGCGGAGAGTTACAGCATCAGCGAAGACGGCCTGGAAATCACCTTCGAGCTGCGAGATGACATTCATTTCTCCGACGGCCATCCCGTGACCAGCGAAGACGTGGTGTTCACTTACGAAACCGCGGTGAACCCCGAGGTTGGCGCCGCCAATATCGCAAATCTGTTCGTCGATGTCGATAAGGCCGTCGCGGTCGATGCGCGGGTGGTGAAGTTCTATCTGAAAAGGCCATATTTTAAGGCCCTTGAGAACGTATCCTTTTGGGATTTCGGGATACTGCCGAAGCACGTCTATCAGTTCGACGATGCTTCTGAATTCAACAGCCGGGTCTCGGAGCCGGTGGGCAGCGGACCTTTCATATTCGAAAAATGGGACACCGGCAGGCAGGTCGTGCTTGCAAGAAACGAAAATTACTGGGCAGCCAGACCCAGGCTGAAGAAAATCGTGTACCGTTTCATCAGCAATCCCGCTGCCGCCGTCCAGGCCCTGCGCTGCCACGAGGTCGATGTTATCATTCCGGAGCCTGACCAGTTCGCCGAGCTCAGCAGGGACGAAGAATTCAAGAAGGAGTTTTACTGCCTCAGCTACCGAGCGCCCGGCACGCCGTTTTACTATATTGGGTGGAATCAGAACAGCCGGTTTTTCAAAGACAAACGCGTTCGTCGTGCTATGACGCACACTATCAATCGTGAAGAAATAGTGCTGCATCTGCTGAAAGGCCACGGGCAAACCATCACGGGTCCTTTCTATATCAATGGGCCCCAATATGACCATACGGTGCAAGCGTGGCCCTACGACCTCGCCCGGGCAAAGCACCTGCTGGACGAGTCCGGCTGGGTCGATACCGACGGTGACGGCGTCCGTGACAAAAACGGCACAGCGTTCAAGTTCGAGTTTATGTACTCGGCCGACAACGTGCTATATGAAAGACTTGCGAAATTCCTTAAAGACCAGGCCGCCCAGGTGGGCGTTGAGTTAGTGCCCGAACCTGTCGAGTGGTCGGTAGTCATAAGCCGGGTTACGGACAGAAACTTCGACGCCGTGGTAATGGGCTGGGCGGGCGACATCCTCGAAGATGCTTATCCGTTATGGCACTCCAGCCAGACAGGTAATCGTGGGTGCAACTACGTGGGCTTCAGTAATCCGCAGGCCGACGCCATAATCGAGCAGGCCCGACGCACACTCGACGACGGCGGGAGAAATGAACTTTATCATCGGCTGCACCGGATACTCCACGAGCAACAGCCCTGCACGTTCCTGTTTACGCGCCCGAGTTTTCGGCTGATTGACCGACGGTTTTGCAACGTCAAGGTTTACAACCTGGGCCTGGGATACCGGCAGTGGTACGTCCCAAGGCAAAAGCAGCGCTATAAATGAACGCTGAGTCTCCGCGGAGTCCGGCGCTACGGTGCGCAGGGACCTCCGGGCTTGTAAACTTCATTAATGTCGCCCGGGGTGCAATCCGCCGGCGGAAACTTCCCGAACCAGTCGCGGAACTGTGGCCAGTCAACGGTGTCGATATCACCATCGCGGTCGAAGTCTGCACACGGCCTATAGCCCGCGTCCGGACAGGCTTTTCCAAATCCATCTCTGAAGTCCGGCCAGTCGACGGTGTCGACGTCGCCGTCACCATCGGCGTCGCCGTGGCACTGTTGTGGGTCGTCCCAGCATTCAGGATACCACCAGCCGCATTCGAGTGTGCAGGAATCCCCAGTCAGATTCACGGTTACCGGCTCGTCGGGATTTTCCATAACGACGCCGCCTCGAATGGCATTGAGCGCCAGAACGACGTTAACATCGCCGCAGCCGACGATATCCAACACGACCATCGTATTGACGTCGGCGGGAGCGGGCTGGCCGTCTTCATAGAGCGAACCCATCTCGACGGTCACGCCGTTGGAGTCGAGTCCCGGTTGTGTGCCGGCGTAGGAGGAGTCGCAGAGGCAACTGCCCCAGTCGTCCACTTCGCCCGACGAGCTGATGGCGATGCTTCCGGGATAGACATAGTAACCATTGTCGGCACAGGTTACGTCAGTAATGGCGGCGTCGCCCTCGAGCGTAATATCCACTGCATAAGCGCGGACATTATTCATCTCGCCGGAAGCGTCAAAGGTGACGGTGACCGTAGCCTTGTTTGGCTCACAGGTATCCACCACCACGCTGGCCGTGATGTTGACATCCGCCCATACTGGCGAGGCCATCGCCAAAACGACCAAAGCACAAATTAACTTTTTCATAACTTTCGCTCCTTCCTGTTTAGCGGTACGGGTTGCCGTTTGCGTTTTTGCCTTTATGATTAGCCGCTAAATATAGATTAGTACTCCGGGCAAGCAAAGTCAAGACTTTTTTTGGTTGGTGGAAGGTTTTTCGGCAGGTTATTTTGACGGGCTAATTGGCCGGAAAAGCGGTTTTTCAGAGAAGCTTACATTCTCCTGATGTGTTCGGGGCATAAAAAAAGAGGCAAGTCAGACGACTTGCCCTTTTTTTTAACAGTTTTCTGTTCGCTGCGTATTATTTACGACGACGCAGGAGGAACAGACCACCAAGGCCGAGTAAAGCAACGGTCATTGGCTCTGGAATCTGATAGATGACCAGGTCGCCCAGGTCGCCTTCAGTGAAAGCCGCCCATACCCAGCTCCCGCCGGTGCCGGTCTTCTCATACTCTGCATAGTCCGACAGACCACCGAGCGTCAGGTCGATAACAACGGGGTCGCCCGCTCCGTCGCAGTGCAGCAGCAGGTTCCAGATGATGTCGGCTTCACCCGGTCCAACCGGGGTAAGGGCAACACCTGACATCTGGCCGATGGCATTCCCGACGATGCCGGTCCAGTTAAAGAAGCTCAGGCCTGCATTGACACCCAAGTCCGGGTTACCGGAGATGTCCTCACCGACCGAGAGGGTAGCCGGACCGGTCACATCGAGGTCGATGTCCAAACCGGACAGATAGTACCCGTCATATTGCGGATAATGCTGCTCGTTGAGATAGAACGGGTTATTCTCGAGGACAATCGCGAGTCCGATAGTGTCGCTTTCCTCCAAGGGGTCCTGCGGGCCACCGAGCCGGCCGCCACTTTGGGCGATGTCAACCGGCACAACCTTCAACACAGCCGCACCGGCAATGTTGACCATTGCAAAAAACGTCAACAAACCTAACAATTTTTTCATGATTTCCCCCCTTTGCACTCAAATCTTTTCAGCACTGCTTAGAAACTTTCGCCACGGAAGGTACCCCCGTAAAAGAATAGGCTGCAGGTCCCTAAGCCCTTTATGATTGGACCACTTATATTATTATAGCTCTTCTGGGTGACGAAAGTCAAGACTTTTAATTGCTAAAGTCTTTTTAGGGGGCGAATTTCCGATATTCTGGGGGAGCAAGTGGCCTCAAAAGCGGTCTTGTAGAAAAGCGGAGGTCTGTTTAAGGTTTCGGGGGAGATGAAAAAAAGAGGCAAGTCAGACGACTTGCCCCTTTTTTTAACAACTTTCTGTTCGCTGCGTATTATTTACGACGACGCAGGAGGAACAGACCACCAAGGCCGAGTAAAGCAACGGTCATTGGCTCTGGAATCTGATAGATGACCAGGTCGCCCAGGTCACCTTCAACCATATCCAGCCATACCCAGTTCCCGCCCGTGGCAGCCTTATCGTACTCTGCATACTGCGATCGCGATTGACTGTTGAGGGTCAGGTCAATGACAACATCCTCGCCTGGTCCGTCGCAGTGCAGGAGGAAGTTCCAGACAAGGTCCGCTTCGCCCGGTCCAGCCGGATTAAGGCCAACACCTGTCAACTGGGCGATGGCATTCTCTACGACCGGGGTGTAACTAAATGGGGAAATATTGGCGTGGGCATAAAGCACTGGGTTCCCGGCCCAGTCCTCGCCAATCGCTAAACTCGCGGGGCCCGTAACTTCGAGGTCCAGGTTAAAACTGGAGATCCAATACCCGTCGCCCAGTGGGTTGGGGCCGAACGGGTTGTTCTCGATAACAATCGCCAGTCCGATGGTGTCGCTTTTCTCGAGGGGGTCAATCAGTGGGTCCAAGCCGAGTCGGCCGCCACTTTCACCGATGTCAACCGGCACAACCTTCAAGACAGCCGCACCGGCGATGTTAACTATGCTAAGAATTATCAGTAAAGCTAACAGTTTTTTCATCATCTTTCTCCTTTCAACTCATTACCAATTTTCTATTAGCATCTTGCCATTTTTCTTCGGGGCACGTCTTTTTTAGAAAGTTTTGTGCCCCGCTGCACATCGTTGTTACTACTAGTAAATTCCATGCGGGTCACCCGGCGTGCAATCGCTGGCCGGGGTCTTGGCGAAGTTGTCACGGAACTCAGGCCAGTCATCGGTGTCGATATCACCGTCGCGGTCGTAGTCCGCACACGGCTGATAGGCCGCGTCGGGATAGACTTTTGCGAAGCCGTCTCTGAAGTAAGGCCAGTCGTCGGTGTCGACATCGCCGTCGCCATCGGCATCGCCGTGACACTGAGTCAGATAGTCCCAGCATGGCGGATACGTCGGCGCGCATACGAGTGTGCAGGAGTCCCCGGTCCGAATGACGGTTACCGCCTCGTCCGGATTTTCCATAACGACGCCGCCTCGAATGGCATTTAGCTCCACAACGACGTTAACGTCGCCGCAGCCGGTGATCTCTAACACGACCATCGTATTGACGTCGGCAGGAGCCGGCTCGCCGTCTTCATAGAGCGAACCCATCTCGACGGTCACGCCGCTGGTGCCGACTCCGCCCTGTGTGCCGTCGAAGGAATCGTCGCAGACGCAACTGCCCCAGTCGTCCACTTCGCCGGACGAGCTGATGTCGATGCTCCCGGGATAGACATAGTAACCATTGGCGGCACAGCTTGCGCTAATAATGGTGGCGTCGCCTTCGAGCGTAATATCCACTGCATAAGCGCGGACATTATTGCTCTCGCCGGAAGCGTCAAAGGTGACGGTGACCGTCGCGTTGTTCGTGTCACAGACGTCCACCACGATGCCGGCCGTAATGTTGACATCCGCCCATACCGGCGCGGCCATCGCCAAAACGACCAAAGCACAAATTAACTTTTTCATAATTTACCTTCCTTTCTTCTCTTCTTTTCTTCGCAGGGCCACACACCCTGCATTGCCTTGGTTCTTATCGAACACATACACCTAATCCCTGTCCTGTGCAAAATCTTGATTTCCACACATATCACCCCGGCCGACAGGGTAGCCGGTTTGAAAAAGCAGTTACTTACCGCTCCTCCAAATCCTCCTTTCTCGCCCAAATGGCGAAAATGCGCGCCATACACGGTACGGCACTGTTATCACACCCTGGTGAAGGCTGAATGTATGATAACACAGGGCCGGCGCATAAATCAAGGGAAAAATGGCAAAATGGGAAAAAAGTTTAAATTTTTTTTTGCACTCACCGAAGTAATAAGTACCGACAGCCAAATCCGGCGCGAGCGTTTTGTGATGATGCCCCGCCCTGTCGGGCTTTTCTTGTGCCTACAGCGGCATTTTTGTGTTATAAAAGGCTAATTTCAGGGCAACAGGCCCCTTTTTCTGGCGAGACAGGTTTTCAGGATTATGCGCAATTTTTTCCGAGGCCGGCTTTTATTTGTGCGAATCGTCCTTTTTGGCGCGGTTCTTGGTCTTATTGCCGCCGGGATAGCAACGATATACTCCGTTGGGCACCCTGCCGAGGCGAGCCATTCGGCGGAGTCGGCGGCCCTGGCAGGTTACTGGAAGAAGCAGGTTGTTTTCGCGGTGGTCGGTCTTATCGGCTTTATAGCGGCGAATCTGGTGAATTACCGGCGTCTTGGCGGGGTGAGCTACTGGATTTACGGGATTGTGCTGTGTCTCCTTGTGCTGCTTCTGGTGAGCCGGTATGTTGTTGCGCTGCCGTTTATACCGTCAATTAACGGCACGCACCGCTGGATAAGCGTGGCGATAGGCGGCCGGCAGCTTCCCTCTCTTCAGCCTTCGG
>Ga0210003_1002012_pt1 | contig 17422 bp, 14 predicted proteins | sample LantaG_FD_182804 | JGI IMG/M metagenome (GOLD analysis project Ga0210003, IMG submission 182804) | Deep subsurface microbial communities from Baltic Sea to uncover new lineages of life (NeLLi) - Landsort_02402 metaG (SPAdes) (version 2) | ecosystem: Environmental > Aquatic > Marine > Oceanic >...
TCTGTTTTAGGTTATTATACAAAAATAGGAAGTATAGTAATTGTTACCGGATGGGTTAGATTAAGTTCAAAAGGATCAGACACAGGGGAAATGTTGGTTACGGGGTTGCCTTTTAATGTAGCAAGTCTTTATGGAGCATATACGGCGGTAGGTTTAAGATTAAACGATGTAACTTTTGCAAATCAATTTCAAGCTAATATTAGAATTGGTGATACAAAATTAAATATTTTAGAAATAACAGAAGGTGGAGTATTAACTGTTTTAGATGATACTAATTTTAGCGATACTAGTGGCGTAATGATTTCTTGCAGTTATAGAATGCAATAAAAGGGGGGTTATATGTTAGAAAAAATAATATCTTATGATCATCACATATTAGAGGATGGACAGATCCAAGTCCGGAGGATTACCCGGATTATGGAGGATGGCCAGGAAATAGGGAAAACATTTCACCGGCATGTTGTAAGTCCTATTTCAGATACTACAAAAGAGGATTCCCGGTGTAAGCTTATCACCGGGGTTTTATTTACCCAAGAATTGAAGGATGAATACACTTCAAAACTTGCAGAAAATGAAGTTATTAGTGAACCAAAATAAAATATAAAAGAGAGTTGCCAGGGGATTATTTTAAAACGTTTTACCTGGTAATTAAAATTAAAAAATGAAAGGAGGTGAAATTAAATGGCTAAAGTTACTGGTCCTCTGTTTTCGCTTTCTGCCTCCGGGCAAATTGCTAAAACATTGGTATTTATGAAATGGAAAGGGATTGATGACGTGCGAAAGTATGTTATTCCGGCTAATCCGAATACTGCTGCACAGCAAGCACAAAGGGCGCATATAACTGCGGCTCTTGCTATGTGGCACGTTACCGATTGGATTGCTGCGGATCTTACTGCTTGGAATCTCTTGGCCACTACACTTGGGAAAGTAATGTCCGGATTTAATGCATTTGTTAAGTTGTATGTGGATACTGAAGTTGCCGGGGCTACATTTGCGGAGATGTATAATTACGCTGCGACTCCTGCAGCAACGACTGCAAGCATTGTATTTTCTACCGGTTTAACCGGAACTAAGGCAGCGACATTGAAGTATGGTATTTCCAAAACTGCTATGGTTGAAGGAGAAGATCAAGCTGCAGATACCGGAACTGTAACATTCGCATTAACCGGATTGACTGCCTCCACAAAGTATTTTTGTAAAGTAATACCTAAGGAAACAGACGAGTTATCGTATAGTGGAATTTACACATTTACAACTCCTGCATCATAGAAGGTAATTACTAAGTGAAAGGAAGGTTATTCATGGCAAAGGTCGATCAAATTACAGGTGATACTATTGAAAGGTTCAGAGGTAAAATTGATTTTTATCTTTGGAAAGGTAGTATCCCTGTAGCTAGAAGATGGCCGAAAAAACCTAAGCCGCCATACACGGCATTACAGGCCGAAGGTATGGCGGCATTTTCTATGATCTGCGCTCAGATGAGAAGATTACTCCCGGCTGTAAAAGTGGCCTGGCAAGTAGGATCAGAGGGTAAAAGGGAACAGTGGACCGATACATTTAAAGGCCTGGGAATGAAGTATTGGAAAACATATCGAGAAATCGCACCAATTGCGATTGATTACACTATTCTTGATGATCCTACAACTTTTAAAGTCGAATGGACTATCCTTCAAGTTTACCTGGATGGAATCACTCCGGAAGAAATAACGTATAAAATAACTGGGGATGTGTCAAAGGCTGCACTAAGTAAAACTGATGTACCCATGTATTTTACTTTAGTTAACGACGCAGGCAGAAGATTGATAGCACCATATATCAAGTTAGGATTATAAAAATGAAAAATGGTTTTACAAAAGGGTTTATCGATATACCAGCTAAGAAATATTATAAATATCACGGATTAAATAAAGACTGCAATGTTCAACCTGAGCCGGAGGATTTTTTAGAGGAAGCTTTGAATCCTGCAGATCCTAGGTGGGTTTTAGTTATTGATGAGACAATAGGATTAGAGATAGGTGATTATTTGGTTAAATATGAACAATGGTGGTTTAAACCGTCGGAAGTTGGGGATCCTTGTTCTCACGGCTGGCCGGATGGATGGAGAAGATATTATTTTTTTGAAGTCGATGTATACGGGAGAGGATATCCTGAATTTTGGAATATAAATTGGAGTGATGGGATGAATTGCGCGTATGATGGCGGGTCCAGTACAAGAGATCATATCCATTTTGAATACTCTAGGCTTGTTTGGTTTGGTTGGGATATATGGAACGATTATATAATATCTTTCAATAACATAGCCGGTGCTCGTGTTAAAGTTTGGGCGTCTACAACTGGGGGTTTGCCGTCAGTTAATCCTTCCCCTGAGGGATATTATTTTTAATAAAAAATCATTGGTTATTTTTTTTCTATTAAGTGAGTTTTTTTCTTCTCTTGTTTTATCTCCTTATTAAATTTTTCTGTGATTCCCTGGCAATAACCCAAAAAGGCAGAGAAATTTTTATTTACCGAATTGATCCAGGTGTCCGGGTATGCTGCAAATTGATCTCCCATTTCCAAAAATGCTTCCTCGAGTATATCCAAAGTAGTATAAATTTCCAAAAGTGCTTTTTCCCGGGTTAATTTATCTTTGACTTTTGTCATTTTAAGATCTCCCTTATAAAAAAAATTTTTTTTCACCTGGGGAAGTTTTCCCCGGTTAAATGATATTTTATCATAAAACCTAGCATAAGTCGCGATTTAAAGGATATGTAAAATAAAAAACGTTCTATTTTGCGATTTTTGGGGGGTATAAAAAAGTCCGCTTATGATTCATCCTGTTTATATGCTCATCAAATTGTACAATATGCACAAATTGCGAAAAATGGCATTCCTGCAATTTAGCCGATTCTATTTTTTAGTTGTAAGAAATGATTTTTTTTTTACATCTAAAAAATAGAATCGGCGTTCCCGGCCATGGTAATATGCCAAGCCGACTAAAAAAGCTAACGTTTTTTTAGTCGGCTGCATATTTCGATGGCCTCTTTCCTGCCTTTGTTAAAAATCTATGACGGAAAGAGGGTATCTTTCACTAGTGACTCCTTCTGTCATAGGTTTTTAACAAAGGCATATTTTGCATAGTTTAACTCCGGCGATGATTTTAAAGCCGGGTTAAATTATGCAATCTTAGCCAGTCCAGGGTTTTTTTTAATGAAATGTTTTTTATTTGATTACAAAAAATCCGGGACTGGCGTTCCCTGGCAAACGAAAAAGGAAAGTGGTTTAAAAAAGCTACTGGTTTTTCAATCCACTTTCCTTTTTGGTGCCATCTTTTATTCTCTTGTATTTAAAGAAGCATTTCTTTTGATAGGCGGGTGATTTCCCCGCTTGCAAAAGAAATGCTTCTCTCCTGCTTTTTGCTGCGTAGTTTATCCAGGGCGAGGAGTTTCGAGCCAGGATAATCTACGCAGGCATTTTCCCAGTCCTATATTTTCTTTCTTCTTCCCTGCAGTGGTAGAGGCGGCCTGGCAAAAAAAGACAATATAACCCAAGCTGTTACTCTTTTTTTGTCAGTCCGACTCAGTCACTGCAGGGTCTTTCGGCAATATAGTAATAATTGAGTGGCGGTCTTTCCTGCCGGCTCTTTATCCTCAGGCAGGAATGACCGACCAGGTGAAACTTTCGTAGGAGAGAAAAGACAATAAATCCCAGTGCATAAAAAGAGTGAAAATAGGGGCGGGGCAAGGGAGAGAGGAAAACCGATATGCTTTCAATTATGCTTTTAGAGGTAGGTGAATCGACCGCAGTTTTTCCCTTCCCCCGTAAATACCCCCCCTAATGAATCATAGCCTAACCTTATTTGAGCACGTTTTCCCGTACTTGCCGAGGTAACAGGGGGCGTTCACGACCCCGAAGCGAGGCAATACGGAAAGAAAACGTGATCTGAAAAGGAAGGGGGCTTTTTGGGGGGTTTTAGGGGGGAATAAGGGGGAAGGGAAAGCTACCCGCCCCGCGTGTTGGATTAGTTAGAGAAAAAGACGTTATTAATCAAATTAGGTGCAGTAGTAAAATCTTGCCGGTGTAGTTTGCGACCAAAGGGAAGCAATCTACATCGGCCAGTATCGGAACGTCTAAGGGATTAAATCTCTGCTGTTCCCTGGGTGGGGATTATCTCTGGGGAAAAATATCTCTGGGGGGATTAGGGGAGATTATCTCTGGGGAAAGGATCACCGGGGAAAATTTCTGTGGCACGACTCACTGCTATTTTCCCCGGTGGACCGGCGGGGGGAACTATTCCCGGCCAGGCATTTCTTTAATTTTTGCGACTAGATCATTGATCATTATTATATTTTCCTTAGCCTGTATAATTTGATAGTAGTCATTAAAGGTCAGTGGTTTGGGGCAGGGTTCCATAGGAGTATTGGAAAGCGTCCCGTCCAGTTGCCGGATCGTTTGCATTTTAAAATTTAATTTACAAGAATAACTTTCATAGCCCCAATCTAAAGCTTTACAACCTTTGCAAGTATTTTTCATAGTGTATGGCATAATATCTCCTTTCTTAAAAGATCTTAAAAATTGTGGATAACTTATTTAGTTTAACATAACTAGGGCATTAGTAAAGACACTATATGTGGGGTCTGTGGTAGTAGGATCTACAATTTAGGTACACCATATGTGGAGTTTGAGGAAAATCTCCCAGGTAAAGAAGTTTTCCTCCGGGGGATAATTGGGATTACCAAAATGATTTTGAAGTTTATCTTGATTGCCAGAAAAGAAAGATTTGAGCAGATTCAGAGATTAATTATAAAAGTTAGATAGAAACTTTACATAATATAGGAATTCTAAAGGCCTTGACGTGGTCCGGATTATCTCCGGTAAAATCAAAAGAACATTGTTAATAGTAACTTATACTGATAAAGCAGTCCATATCTACGAGCATTTCAAGCGGAGGGGGTATGGACAAAAAAAGATTTAAAATAGTAATATTAACTTCTCCGGGGAAGTACAATAAAACAGAAAAAAGTGATTTTTGAGAGATTTATTACCTGGTAATAGTGTTCGTATTACATACCATTTATTATCGGACGTTAAATTGTCTTTTTTGGAGTGTATAACTTGTTAATAACTTTTAAGTTATTAACAATCGGAGAAAAGTGGGTAAAAGTTATCAACAGAAGTTAACATATTATTAACATGTTATACATACGATATTAACATATAAAAAATTGTAAAAAAAAGTGCCTTTGTTCGCACCTATTTTTTATAAAATTAGTATCAGCTTATATGACCAAAAAAGATAACTAAAAAAAATAGGCTTGTTCGCACCTGTTTTTTTGAGTTATCAACAGAAAATCGTTCCTCTACTACTACTACTATTTCTTTCTTGAGTGAAACGAATTAGTAGTAGAGAACATTAAAATTGTGGATAACTTTTAAAAATGTGGGGGAATTTTATCCGTTTCCAGACTTTATTTGACCGGAAACGGATAAAATTAGAAAGGAGTAAAAAAGTGAAGGTATTAAAATTTATCAGAATGCAAATTTAAGATATCTCTTTTAATATCTTTTATCTCTGTAAAGATCCTTTCCAGGTATTTCTCCTGGGTTAGAGTAACCTGAGTAAATAACCGGTCTACTTTAACAATTAGATAAACTGAAAGTAGCATAGGAAAAAAGTAGTTTCCGGTTAATTCAAGAAATTCTTTCATTATCACCCTTCCCACCTGGCCTTGATCTGTCTGATATCTAAATGAAGAAATGTTTTATATATTCCAATACCGCCAAATTTTAAACTTTCTGCATAATACAACAATTCCGGTATTGATAATGTCCGGGTGCTAACATCTGCGGCCATACCTAATAGATGGTAAGACTTTGGGACTCCTCCGACTTTTTCATTTTCTTTTTCACATCTATAACCGGAGTTAATATATAAAGGCTCTTTTATAAGGTATCGAAGTTTTGAAAGTTTTTTTAAAAGATCTGCATGAAGCATAACTTTTTTACAACAAGGGCACATAAATTCTTGTAAATTGAAGTTATATGCAATTTTAATATAATTTATTTTGTCCATAAGATTTTAAATATTTTCCTTTCTTTTTTTAAAAAATTTCTTTTACTCGAAAGTTTTCACATGCCATGGACGCTTTGGTCGCTTGCGGCCAGGGCGGCCGTATGTGGAAACTAGAGATCTTTTATAAGTTTTTAAAGTTTTTCTTTTCTATTACCGGCTTAGAATGTTTCTTCCGGAGGGCTTCAATTAGTTTTGTTATTTCCGGGGATCTAGTTGGAACGTTCCGGATTTCTCTAACTACCTCAGGGACTGAGGAGTAGGAGATTGAATTAATAACCGGGACATTGGCTTTCATCATATCGGTTACAGTTGTGATCTCTTTTTCCGTTAGAGTAATTCCTTTTTTTTCAAGCAATTCGATAATTTTTTGCCAGGCCTTATTCCATTTTTCTTGGCCCTGCCCCAGTCCGAAAGTTTCCTCCGCCCATAACATAGCGATTAAAATATTTTCTTTGATAACTTCCCATCTGTCATTCGAGAAATATTTCAATGCTATTTTAGAAAGAATGCCAAAACCTAAAACAACTAACGACTCTAAGAAGTATTTTGAAACAAAATCAATAACAGTTCCCATAGTAATCCTCCTAAAAATTAAAATTTTTGGTGAGTAAAAAAAATAAAGTTAATTTACTATACCACTTTTTATATTGTTATTAAACAAGTTAAGTGTTATTATATGAAAAAAAGGTCATATGTTTGGGGGGTGTTTGTCCTGGGTAAAGTTACGATCCCATTATTGAGTATCAAAGCGACCGGAAAAATTGCAGATAAATTGATATTTGAGAAGTGGAAAAACAAGCAGACAGTTAAAAAATATAAAAGGCCTTTTAATCCGGATACGGACAAACAAAAGACACAAAGAAGTTATATGATGCCGGTTATTGAGGCCTGGCGGGGTGATGGTTACACGCAGGATGATAAAGACGCTTGGAATTTTTATGCTAAGGTAATAAAGATCAGTGCGACCGGTTATAATATGTTTACCAGGTTTAAAATAAATGCTCAAAAGGCCGGGTTTACCTGGGATAGTTTAATCAATTGCCAGGTAACCGGTATTAGTGGGTCTGGGTGTAGTGTTACCATTGAGATTGCAAGCGATAAAGATTCAAAACTTTATTACGGATCGTCAAAGGTTGCATTGTACAAAGAGGTTTCCGGAGTATTTTCGGCCGGTGTAAATACTTTCACGATCAATGATCTTGAGGAGCTTACCAGGTATTATTTTTATATCAAAAATACTTCTGCCGGGGAAGCGGCCAGGACCGGAGTTTATACTTTTAAAACTTTGCAAGCCGGTTTATATGGTTGGTATGTAGCGGGATGGTTTTCGGCGAATGATTGGTTTACTTACGGCGGACCTATTGTGTATGGGTGGTTTGATGCCGGATGGTTTAATAATGGGGATTGGTTTAGTACTTCTTAAAAGATCTATAAAAATATATAGTAATTTATAAGGGGTGATTTTATGGGAGTTCCTACTCTAAATAATATATTTTATAAGCCGGCAATCGGTGCCCAGGGTGCAACGGAAAAGGGTTTATTTGATGATGGTCTTGATGTTGCAGATGGTTTAATTGAAGCAAATAAGCCGGTAAACAATAAATTGTCGGCCTTTGCGGCAACAACTTCGGCGGAGTTGGCCGGGGTTATAAGCGATGAAACTGGTTCCGGTAAAATTGTTTATAGCAATTCTCCTGTATTGGTTACACCAAGCCTGGGAGCGGCAACCGCCGAAACAATTAATTTAACCGGTGGCCAAATAAAATTTCCGTCCGCACAAGCTAGTTCCGTAGATCCAAACACGCTTGATGATTATGAAGAAGGAAGCTGGACAATGGGAGTATCATTTGGCGGGGGAGTTACAGGCATAACTTACACTTCTGTTTTAGGTTATTATACAAAAATAGGAAGTATAGTAATTGTTACCGGATGGGTTAGATTAAGTTCAAAAGGATCAGACACAGGGGAAATGTTGGTTACGGGGTTGCCTTTTAATGTAGCAAGTCTTTATGGAGCATATACGGCGGTAGGTTTAAGATTAAACGATGTAACTTTTGCAAATCAATTTCAAGCTAATATTAGAATTGGTGATACAAAATTAAATATTTTAGAAATAACAGAAGGTGGAGTATTAACTGTTTTAGATGATACTAATTTTAGCGATACTAGTGGCGTAATGATTTCTTGCAGTTATAGAATGCAATAAAAGGGGGGTTATATGTTAGAAAAAATAATATCTTATGATCATCACATATTAGAGGATGGACAGATCCAAGTCCGGAGGATTACCCGGATTATGGAGGATGGCCAGGAAATAGGGAAAACATTTCACCGGCATGTTGTAAGTCCTATTTCAGATACTACAAAAGAGGATTCCCGGTGTAAGCTTATCACCGGGGTTTTATTTACCCAAGAATTGAAGGATGAATACACTTCAAAACTTGCAGAAAATGAAGTTATTAGTGAACCAAAATAAAATATAAAAGAGAGTTGCCAGGGGATTATTTTAAAACGTTTTACCTGGTAATTAAAATTAAAAAATGAAAGGAGGTGAAATTAAATGGCTAAAGTTACTGGTCCTCTGTTTTCGCTTTCTGCCTCCGGGCAAATTGCTAAAACATTGGTATTTATGAAATGGAAAGGGATTGATGACGTGCGAAAGTATGTTATTCCGGCTAATCCGAATACTGCTGCACAGCAAGCACAAAGGGCGCATATAACTGCGGCTCTTGCTATGTGGCACGTTACCGATTGGATTGCTGCGGATCTTACTGCTTGGAATCTCTTGGCCACTACACTTGGGAAAGTAATGTCCGGATTTAATGCATTTGTTAAGTTGTATGTGGATACTGAAGTTGCCGGGGCTACATTTGCGGAGATGTATAATTACGCTGCGACTCCTGCAGCAACGACTGCAAGCATTGTATTTTCTACCGGTTTAACCGGAACTAAGGCAGCGACATTGAAGTATGGTATTTCCAAAACTGCTATGGTTGAAGGAGAAGATCAAGCTGCAGATACCGGAACTGTAACATTCGCATTAACCGGATTGACTGCCTCCACAAAGTATTTTTGTAAAGTAATACCTAAGGAAACAGACGAGTTATCGTATAGTGGAATTTACACATTTACAACTCCTGCATCATAGAAGGTAATTACTAAGTGAAAGGAAGGTTATTCATGGCAAAGGTCGATCAAATTACAGGTGATACTATTGAAAGGTTCAGAGGTAAAATTGATTTTTATCTTTGGAAAGGTAGTATCCCTGTAGCTAGAAGATGGCCGAAAAAACCTAAGCCGCCATACACGGCATTACAGGCCGAAGGTATGGCGGCATTTTCTATGATCTGCGCTCAGATGAGAAGATTACTCCCGGCTGTAAAAGTGGCCTGGCAAGTAGGATCAGAGGGTAAAAGGGAACAGTGGACCGATACATTTAAAGGCCTGGGAATGAAGTATTGGAAAACATATCGAGAAATCGCACCAATTGCGATTGATTACACTATTCTTGATGATCCTACAACTTTTAAAGTCGAATGGACTATCCTTCAAGTTTACCTGGATGGAATCACTCCGGAAGAAATAACGTATAAAATAACTGGGGATGTGTCAAAGGCTGCACTAAGTAAAACTGATGTACCCATGTATTTTACTTTAGTTAACGACGCAGGCAGAAGATTGATAGCACCATATATCAAGTTAGGATTATAAAAATGAAAAATGGTTTTACAAAAGGGTTTATCGATATACCAGCTAAGAAATATTATAAATATCACGGATTAAATAAAGACTGCAATGTTCAACCTGAGCCGGAGGATTTTTTAGAGGAAGCTTTGAATCCTGCAGATCCTAGGTGGGTTTTAGTTATTGATGAGACAATAGGATTAGAGATAGGTGATTATTTGGTTAAATATGAACAATGGTGGTTTAAACCGTCGGAAGTTGGGGATCCTTGTTCTCACGGCTGGCCGGATGGATGGAGAAGATATTATTTTTTTGAAGTCGATGTATACGGGAGAGGATATCCTGAATTTTGGAATATAAATTGGAGTGATGGGATGAATTGCGCGTATGATGGCGGGTCCAGTACAAGAGATCATATCCATTTTGAATACTCTAGGCTTGTTTGGTTTGGTTGGGATATATGGAACGATTATATAATATCTTTCAATAACATAGCCGGTGCTCGTGTTAAAGTTTGGGCGTCTACAACTGGGGGTTTGCCGTCAGTTAATCCTTCCCCTGAGGGATATTATTTTTAATAAAAAATCATTGGTTATTTTTTTTCTATTAAGTGAGTTTTTTTCTTCTCTTGTTTTATCTCCTTATTAAATTTTTCTGTGATTCCCTGGCAATAACCCAAAAAGGCAGAGAAATTTTTATTTACCGAATTGATCCAGGTGTCCGGGTATGCTGCAAATTGATCTCCCATTTCCAAAAATGCTTCCTCGAGTATATCCAAAGTAGTATAAATTTCCAAAAGTGCTTTTTCCCGGGTTAATTTATCTTTGACTTTTGTCATTTTAAGATCTCCCTTATAAAAAAAATTTTTTTTCACCTGGGGAAGTTTTCCCCGGTTAAATGATATTTTATCATAAAACCTAGCATAAGTCGCGATTTAAAGGATATGTAAAATAAAAAACGTTCTATTTTGCGATTTTTGGGGGGTATAAAAAAGTCCGCTTATGATTCATCCTGTTTATATGCTCATCAAATTGTACAATATGCACAAATTGCGAAAAATGGCATTCCTGCAATTTAGCCGATTCTATTTTTTAGTTGTAAGAAATGATTTTTTTTTTACATCTAAAAAATAGAATCGGCGTTCCCGGCCATGGTAATATGCCAAGCCGACTAAAAAAGCTAACGTTTTTTTAGTCGGCTGCATATTTCGATGGCCTCTTTCCTGCCTTTGTTAAAAATCTATGACGGAAAGAGGGTATCTTTCACTAGTGACTCCTTCTGTCATAGGTTTTTAACAAAGGCATATTTTGCATAGTTTAACTCCGGCGATGATTTTAAAGCCGGGTTAAATTATGCAATCTTAGCCAGTCCAGGGTTTTTTTTAATGAAATGTTTTTTATTTGATTACAAAAAATCCGGGACTGGCGTTCCCTGGCAAACGAAAAAGGAAAGTGGTTTAAAAAAGCTACTGGTTTTTCAATCCACTTTCCTTTTTGGTGCCATCTTTTATTCTCTTGTATTTAAAGAAGCATTTCTTTTGATAGGCGGGTGATTTCCCCGCTTGCAAAAGAAATGCTTCTCTCCTGCTTTTTGCTGCGTAGTTTATCCAGGGCGAGGAGTTTCGAGCCAGGATAATCTACGCAGGCATTTTCCCAGTCCTATATTTTCTTTCTTCTTCCCTGCAGTGGTAGAGGCGGCCTGGCAAAAAAAGACAATATAACCCAAGCTGTTACTCTTTTTTTGTCAGTCCGACTCAGTCACTGCAGGGTCTTTCGGCAATATAGTAATAATTGAGTGGCGGTCTTTCCTGCCGGCTCTTTATCCTCAGGCAGGAATGACCGACCAGGTGAAACTTTCGTAGGAGAGAAAAGACAATAAATCCCAGTGCATAAAAAGAGTGAAAATAGGGGCGGGGCAAGGGAGAGAGGAAAACCGATATGCTTTCAATTATGCTTTTAGAGGTAGGTGAATCGACCGCAGTTTTTCCCTTCCCCCGTAAATACCCCCCCTAATGAATCATAGCCTAACCTTATTTGAGCACGTTTTCCCGTACTTGCCGAGGTAACAGGGGGCGTTCACGACCCCGAAGCGAGGCAATACGGAAAGAAAACGTGATCTGAAAAGGAAGGGGGCTTTTTGGGGGGTTTTAGGGGGGAATAAGGGGGAAGGGAAAGCTACCCGCCCCGCGTGTTGGATTAGTTAGAGAAAAAGACGTTATTAATCAAATTAGGTGCAGTAGTAAAATCTTGCCGGTGTAGTTTGCGACCAAAGGGAAGCAATCTACATCGGCCAGTATCGGAACGTCTAAGGGATTAAATCTCTGCTGTTCCCTGGGTGGGGATTATCTCTGGGGAAAAATATCTCTGGGGGGATTAGGGGAGATTATCTCTGGGGAAAGGATCACCGGGGAAAATTTCTGTGGCACGACTCACTGCTATTTTCCCCGGTGGACCGGCGGGGGGAACTATTCCCGGCCAGGCATTTCTTTAATTTTTGCGACTAGATCATTGATCATTATTATATTTTCCTTAGCCTGTATAATTTGATAGTAGTCATTAAAGGTCAGTGGTTTGGGGCAGGGTTCCATAGGAGTATTGGAAAGCGTCCCGTCCAGTTGCCGGATCGTTTGCATTTTAAAATTTAATTTACAAGAATAACTTTCATAGCCCCAATCTAAAGCTTTACAACCTTTGCAAGTATTTTTCATAGTGTATGGCATAATATCTCCTTTCTTAAAAGATCTTAAAAATTGTGGATAACTTATTTAGTTTAACATAACTAGGGCATTAGTAAAGACACTATATGTGGGGTCTGTGGTAGTAGGATCTACAATTTAGGTACACCATATGTGGAGTTTGAGGAAAATCTCCCAGGTAAAGAAGTTTTCCTCCGGGGGATAATTGGGATTACCAAAATGATTTTGAAGTTTATCTTGATTGCCAGAAAAGAAAGATTTGAGCAGATTCAGAGATTAATTATAAAAGTTAGATAGAAACTTTACATAATATAGGAATTCTAAAGGCCTTGACGTGGTCCGGATTATCTCCGGTAAAATCAAAAGAACATTGTTAATAGTAACTTATACTGATAAAGCAGTCCATATCTACGAGCATTTCAAGCGGAGGGGGTATGGACAAAAAAAGATTTAAAATAGTAATATTAACTTCTCCGGGGAAGTACAATAAAACAGAAAAAAGTGATTTTTGAGAGATTTATTACCTGGTAATAGTGTTCGTATTACATACCATTTATTATCGGACGTTAAATTGTCTTTTTTGGAGTGTATAACTTGTTAATAACTTTTAAGTTATTAACAATCGGAGAAAAGTGGGTAAAAGTTATCAACAGAAGTTAACATATTATTAACATGTTATACATACGATATTAACATATAAAAAATTGTAAAAAAAAGTGCCTTTGTTCGCACCTATTTTTTATAAAATTAGTATCAGCTTATATGACCAAAAAAGATAACTAAAAAAAATAGGCTTGTTCGCACCTGTTTTTTTGAGTTATCAACAGAAAATCGTTCCTCTACTACTACTACTATTTCTTTCTTGAGTGAAACGAATTAGTAGTAGAGAACATTAAAATTGTGGATAACTTTTAAAAATGTGGGGGAATTTTATCCGTTTCCAGACTTTATTTGACCGGAAACGGATAAAATTAGAAAGGAGTAAAAAAGTGAAGGTATTAAAATTTATCAGAATGCAAATTTAAGATATCTCTTTTAATATCTTTTATCTCTGTAAAGATCCTTTCCAGGTATTTCTCCTGGGTTAGAGTAACCTGAGTAAATAACCGGTCTACTTTAACAATTAGATAAACTGAAAGTAGCATAGGAAAAAAGTAGTTTCCGGTTAATTCAAGAAATTCTTTCATTATCACCCTTCCCACCTGGCCTTGATCTGTCTGATATCTAAATGAAGAAATGTTTTATATATTCCAATACCGCCAAATTTTAAACTTTCTGCATAATACAACAATTCCGGTATTGATAATGTCCGGGTGCTAACATCTGCGGCCATACCTAATAGATGGTAAGACTTTGGGACTCCTCCGACTTTTTCATTTTCTTTTTCACATCTATAACCGGAGTTAATATATAAAGGCTCTTTTATAAGGTATCGAAGTTTTGAAAGTTTTTTTAAAAGATCTGCATGAAGCATAACTTTTTTACAACAAGGGCACATAAATTCTTGTAAATTGAAGTTATATGCAATTTTAATATAATTTATTTTGTCCATAAGATTTTAAATATTTTCCTTTCTTTTTTTAAAAAATTTCTTTTACTCGAAAGTTTTCACATGCCATGGACGCTTTGGTCGCTTGCGGCCAGGGCGGCCGTATGTGGAAACTAGAGATCTTTTATAAGTTTTTAAAGTTTTTCTTTTCTATTACCGGCTTAGAATGTTTCTTCCGGAGGGCTTCAATTAGTTTTGTTATTTCCGGGGATCTAGTTGGAACGTTCCGGATTTCTCTAACTACCTCAGGGACTGAGGAGTAGGAGATTGAATTAATAACCGGGACATTGGCTTTCATCATATCGGTTACAGTTGTGATCTCTTTTTCCGTTAGAGTAATTCCTTTTTTTTCAAGCAATTCGATAATTTTTTGCCAGGCCTTATTCCATTTTTCTTGGCCCTGCCCCAGTCCGAAAGTTTCCTCCGCCCATAACATAGCGATTAAAATATTTTCTTTGATAACTTCCCATCTGTCATTCGAGAAATATTTCAATGCTATTTTAGAAAGAATGCCAAAACCTAAAACAACTAACGACTCTAAGAAGTATTTTGAAACAAAATCAATAACAGTTCCCATAGTAATCCTCCTAAAAATTAAAATTTTTGGTGAGTAAAAAAAATAAAGTTAATTTACTATACCACTTTTTATATTGTTATTAAACAAGTTAAGTGTTATTATATGAAAAAAAGGTCATATGTTTGGGGGGTGTTTGTCCTGGGTAAAGTTACGATCCCATTATTGAGTATCAAAGCGACCGGAAAAATTGCAGATAAATTGATATTTGAGAAGTGGAAAAACAAGCAGACAGTTAAAAAATATAAAAGGCCTTTTAATCCGGATACGGACAAACAAAAGACACAAAGAAGTTATATGATGCCGGTTATTGAGGCCTGGCGGGGTGATGGTTACACGCAGGATGATAAAGACGCTTGGAATTTTTATGCTAAGGTAATAAAGATCAGTGCGACCGGTTATAATATGTTTACCAGGTTTAAAATAAATGCTCAAAAGGCCGGGTTTACCTGGGATAGTTTAACAAATTGCCAGGTATCGGGGGTCAGTGGGTCCGGTGCAAGTGTGAGTATCGATGTAGCAAGTGATAAAACCGGAGTTATATTTTATGGTTCGTCAAAGGTGGCTTTGTTTAAAGAGGTTTCCGGGGTTTTCTCCTTAGGAAAATATACTTTTACAATTTCAGATCTTGAAGAGGTAAAAAGATATTTTTTTTACATAAAAAATACTTCTCCAGGAGAGGCTGCTAGGACCGGCATTTATACTTTTAAAACTATAATCGGTGGGGCTTATGGTTGGTTTGTTGCAGGGTGGTTTTCTACTGGGGATTGGTTTTATGATGGGGTTCCGGTGCCTGTTGGTTGGTTTGTTGCAGGGTGGTTTTCTACTGGGGATTGGTTTAGTGACTAGTAAAAAATATTATAAGTTAAAATGTATTTTTAAAGGGGTGGTTTTATGGGGAGTAATACCTTAAATGGGATGTTTTATAAACCGGATATTGGTGCTTCTGGTGCAGTGGAAAAAGGTAAATTTGACGATGGTTTGGATGGTGCGGATCTTGTAATTGAAGCAAATAAACCGGTAAATAATAAATTGTCCGCCTTTGCCGCAACCACTTCTGCCGAACTTGCAGGGGTGATATCAGATGAAATAGGTGCAGGTAAATTAAGATTTGATACTTCTGTTACTGCCAAGACTACTACAGCAACTTTAAACGTAAATGAAGCAGGAACGATATTAGTTAGTGCTGCTGCTGCCTATACAATAACTTTACCGACAGCAGTAGGTAATATAGGGCTGACTTATCACTTTATTAAAACCGATGCTAATTATAAACTTATCACTTTAGACGGTGATGGCACTGAAACGATTAATTATGAAAATGCTACAGGTGCACCTAAATTAACCTATAACCGACTGAATACTTATTGTGCAGAAGTAACCGTAATTAGTGATGGAGCTAACTGGCAAGTGATAGATGAGGCGATGGGGCAAGTGCCTTCTTGCTGGGTATATTTAAGTGAAAATCAATTAAACTTAAAAGATCAAATTGAAAATCGGGCGGAATTGGATACTAAGCAATATGATATAGGCAATAATTTTGATATATCGACTTTTCTTAGTGGGTCAGCAACTTCAACTTCAGCAAATCATTTAGTTGATACTGGAGGGGCTTTTGTTGCCACTATGGTTGGTTATCGTGTAAAAAATACTACTGATAGTACTTATGCTTATATAACTGCTTACAATTCAGGCACAGATGTAACCTTAAGTTCTGATATATTTATCCAAGGTGAAAATTATGAAATAAAAAATGCTCAATTTGTATGTCCTATAACAGGAACATATCAAGTAATTGCTAAAGTTGCGTGGAATTCTACCTCAGTAGTTGCAGACAAGGCATATAATTCCTACATCGAAAGGAATAATGTTATTTTAAGCGGAATAATAATGCATTCTTCAGTAGCATCACATCTGCAATATAAAGATATTCTAATGTACGCATTTTCTAAAGGTGACCATATAATGTTATCCGCAAGACCCCTTGGTGTAGGAGTAGATACTGTAGATTTGGCATCAGCTGTTAATAATACAAGTTTGGTTATTAGATTAATCTCAAAAGATTAAAGGAGAATGATATGCAAACTTTTACTGAAGATTTTAAAGAAAAAAGAAGGCTAGCGGAAAAGGAATTTAAAACTCTTTAACCGGTAGATAATATCAAAAAATGAAAGGAGGTGAAAAATAATGGCTAAAGTAACTGGTCCTCTGTTTTCGCTTTCTGCCTCAGGGCAAATAGCTAAAACATTGGTATTTATGAAGTGGAAAGGGATTGATGATGTTAGAAAATATGTTATACCGGCCAATCCAAACACTGCAGCACAGCAAGCTCAAAGAGCGTTTATTACTGCAGCGTTGGCTATGTGGCATGTTACAGATTGGATCGCAGCAGATTTAACTGCCTGGAATTTACTGGCCACAACTCTGGGGAAAGTAATGTCCGGATTTAATGCATTTGTTAAGCTCTTCGTTGACGCAAATGTTGCCGGTAAAACATACGCTTCTTGTTCTAATTATGCACCAACACCGGCCGATACTACTGCCTCAATTGAATTTGATACTACTTTAACCGGGGTTTTAGAAGCGACATTAAAATATGGAGTTTCAAAGACCGCTATGGTTGAAGGAGAAGATCAAGCAGCAGCTGCCGGGGTTCTAACCTTTGCACTAACTGGATTAACTGCTTCAACAAAGTATTTTTGTAAAGTTATACCAAAAGATGCAGATGAATTGGCATATTCAGGGATTTACACTTTTACAACTACTGCCTAGAAGTGGCTAAATGTATATTTAAAAGGAGTTTATTTATGGCCAAGGTCGATAGGATTACCGGTGATAATATCGAGAGATTTAGAGGGAAAATTGATT
>Ga0210003_1002014_pt1 | contig 17416 bp, 11 predicted proteins | sample LantaG_FD_182804 | JGI IMG/M metagenome (GOLD analysis project Ga0210003, IMG submission 182804) | Deep subsurface microbial communities from Baltic Sea to uncover new lineages of life (NeLLi) - Landsort_02402 metaG (SPAdes) (version 2) | ecosystem: Environmental > Aquatic > Marine > Oceanic >...
CCGGCGGCGGCGGCGCCGGCTGCCAGGGGCGGGGCGGCCGCCGCCGCCCTCGCCGCCGTCGCCCCGGCGCGCCTGGCCTCCTCGAGGGCCTCCATCGAGACCGAGGCCGGCTGCCCGCACCTCGAGGCCGCGGTGATGAAAGCCGTGTAGGTGTACGCGTCCGCGGGGCCCAGCGGGCGCGAGCGCGAAGACGTCGAGGGAGGGGGGGCGACGCCCCTGATCTCGTTGTAGAGCTCCACGGCGCGGCGCCAGTCGCCGGCCTTGCCCGCCGCGGCGAGCGCCGCGTTCGCCGTCACCAGGTCGGGGACGCCGCCGCGGAGCAAGAAGCGGTCGTAGAGGGCCAGGGCGGCATCGGCGCCTGGGAGCAGGGGCGGGCGGCTGCTGCTGCCTGCGCGAGGCCTCCTGCTGCCTGCGCCGGCGCCAGCGCCGCCGCCGCCGCCGCCGCCCCCGCCGTCGCCGTCGCCCGGCGGGGCTCGCGACGGCGACGAGCTTCCCCGCGGCGGCGGCGGCGGCGGCGGCGGCGGCGGCGGCGGCGGGCTGGGCACGCCCCCTCTCGCCCTCGCGGCGGCTCCCATCAGCCTCGCGACGATCCAGGCGTCGTCCGTCCCGTACCGGTCCCTCCTGGCGTCGAGCCAGTAGTAGACGGCCAGGGCGCGCGAGACGCCGGCGGCGCCCTGGGAGCCGCCGCCGCCGCCGCCGCGCTGCTGCTGCTGCCGCCTCTGCTGCTGCTGCCTCTGCCTCTGCTGCTGCTGCTGCTGCTCCGCCGCCGGAGCAGGGGCCTCGAGCAGCTGCGCGAGGAGGCGGTCGATCTCCCTCCCGCAGAGGGGCACCCCCTGCAGCACCTCCCCCGGGTCCGCGCCGAGGGGCAGGGCCGAGAGCTCCGCGGCGAGCTGTGCGGTCAGAGAGACAGGGGGAGGCCTGCGCTGCTGCTGCTGCTGGCGGGGGCGCGGCGAGAGGCCGTCCGAGTCCGAGTCCGAGGAGGAAGAGGAGGTGGAGGCTTCCTTCTTCTTCGCCGCCGCCGCCGCCGCCGCCGTCTTTTCTTCCTCGCCTTTCGCCCTCCTCTTCTCGTGCTGCCTCGGCCTGGAGCTGGCAGGGAGGTCCGAGGCGTCCGCGACGCTGAGGCGCGCGGACCACCACGCCTCGTCGGCCGACAGCGGGTCCGAGAGGATCGGCGTGGAAGAGGGCGGGGATTTCTCTGTCGCCGGCGGAGGAGGTCGGGCGAGCGGCGGCGGAGGCGGAGTTGGAGGCGGGATCGGCGGCGACGATTCCTCGAAATCTGCGACCGCCGTTGCCATGCCGCTGCTTGAGGTGCTAGCTTCTTGGTCTGTAGATGTCTTTGGCACAGCGCGAGGATGTAGAGAAGCAAGCGGCGTGGAATTCGGACGATTCCATCGCCGCCGCCGTCGCAGGAAAAAGACAGGGTCGAGGGGCGACGCCGACGACGGCCTGCCGCTCGTGCTCGCCACTGCCGCCGATGCCGCCTGAGCGCAGCAGCTGCGCATGTCGAGGACCTCTCTCGCACTCCTCGCGCGAGAAGGGAGCCACTGGCTGCAGTTAGCCTACGCGCTTCTTTTTTCAGAGAGGCATGTCGGCTGGTTTTTCCTTTTTTTCTTTTTTAGCCGATGCTTTTGACGACGACGACGACGACTCGCTCTAGTCTTCGAACAGTGCCCGAGACCTGGTCATTTTTTCTCTGCCGTCGCCGCCGTTGCTCGTCGGAGAAAGAAAAGCCTCTTCTTCTCAAACAGGAAAAAAATGGCCTCCCAGCCGCGGGCCAAGGACTACGACCACCTGGTCAAGCTCCTGCTGATCGGAGACTCTGGTGAGAGAAGAGACGAAAGGAAGAGGAAGGAAGAGGCAAGAGAGAAAACTCAGTTCTTTTTCAAATGCTCTCGATCTCTCAACCTTGCAACTCAATTTCAATCAAAAACTTCCCCTCTCCTCTCCCTTCAAAAAGGCGTCGGCAAGTCCTGCCTCCTGCTGCGCTTCTCCGACGACTCGTTCACGAGCAGCTTCATCACGACGATCGGGTGAGTTGATTGATAGAGAAGACGACAGATAATGAGAGGGAGAAAGAAAGAAAGAGAGAGAGACGGAATCGCAAGAGACGGCGACGAAGAAAGAAGGGAAAAAACTCGACCTCGACCTCCTCCCTGTCCTTTCTTTGCTTGCTCACCTCGCGCCCCTCTTTCTTCTCTCTCGCTCCCTCTCTCTCTCTCTCTCTCCCTCTCCCGCCGCCAAAAAAAACTCACCAGAATCGACTTCAAGATCAAAAAGGTGCTGCTCGACGGCCAGGCGGTCAAGCTTCAGATCTGGGACACCGCCGGCCAGGAGCGCTTCCGCACCATCACGGCGAGTTACTACAGGAGCGCGATGGGCGTCTTGTTGGTTTACGACGTCGGAGACCGTCGGTCGTTCGAGAGCGTACGCGGGTGGATGCGGGCCGTGGATTCGAACGCCGTGGACGGGGTCGTGAGGGTAAGTTCGAGAATTCGGAAATGGAGTTGAGAGGAAGAAAAAAAAGAAAAAAAAAGCGTCGTTAAAAAGCGGAGGGCCGTCGAAAGTTCACCCCTCATTTTCAAACTCTCTTTTGCCTTTTTTTTCTCTCTCTCTCCCTTCTCTTCTTCACTTACTGAGTTCCCCCTTTGAGAGGAAGAGAGCAAGGGGAGGGGAAGGGGGGGAACGGGGGGAAGAGAAGCAGGAGAGGGGAGGAGAGAACGTGTGGCGTTTTGCTCGCCGAAGAGACCGGCGCGAGAATGGGAAATGGCGCAGGGTGTCTTTCTTCCCTTGCCTTTATTGTTGTGGAGCAGGGAGAATGAACTTTGCTCGTTTCTTCTGCCTCTCCCGCAGGGGGTGAGCTCCTTTGATGAGTCCTGCGCTACACTTCGATTCGATTTTGCTCTCGACGAGGAACAAGAAAACTCTCGACTCGAAAAGCAACTCAAAAAACAAACTTTTCAAAACTAAAAAAAAACTCAGGCGCTTGTCGGCAACAAGGCCGACGTCCCCGACGAGAGCCGCGCCGTCTCCGCCGAGCAGGGCGCCGCCCTCGCCGCTGAGTTCGGCGTCCCGTTCTTCGAGGCCTCGGCCAAGACGGGCGAGGGCGTCGACGAGGCCTTCCTCGCGGTCGCAAGGGAGGTGGTCGAAAGGCTCGGCGAGGGCGGGGGGGGCTGGCCCCCGGGCGGCGGCGGCGGCGGCGGCGGCGGCGGCGGCGGCCTGCGGCTAGGGAGGGGCGGCAGCGGAGGCGGCGGGCGGAGGGGCAAGTCGTCGTGCTGCTCGTGAAACAAAGTCGGGAAAACACACACAAAAAAAACGAAAACGCACGCCTTCTTTTTCAACCTTCAACCCATTGTAACAATCCTCTCTCGGCCTATGAATTTCCTCGTTTCTTTGTTCTTTCCTCCTCTTTCAGTGCTGCGAGGAGACGAGCGGGGGCGGCGTCGGCTGAGGCAGGGCGGGGGGCACTGGAGCAGCCTCCTGCTCCTCCTCCTCCTCTTCCTGCTCTTCTTCATCTGCTTCTGCGGCGGGAGGCCGGAGAGAGAGCGGCGGGGGCGCGGCGGCGAGCTGCGTGAGAGGCAAGCCCTCTCCGCCGAAGCCTGCGGCGTCGTTCTTGCCCTCGTTCCCGACGCTGCCCCTGCTGCCTCCTCCCGCTCCTCCAAGACTCGAGCATTTCTCTGCATCCTCGGTGTCCACCGCAACAGCAGCAGCAGCAGCAGGAGGAGCATGAGGGGCAGGAGGAGCAGTAGCAGCGACTGCGACAGGAGGAGGCAGCATTTCTTCTTCTCCTTCGCCTTCTTCGCCGCCGCTTTCTCCCGCTTCTTCTTCTTGCTCTTCTTCTTCCTCCTCAATCATTTTCTTCTCGCGCTTCCTGGAGCGCTCCCTCCTGTTCTCCGTGGAGGTCGAGGGCAAAGGAGCCGAGCCCAAGACGCGAGGCGTCGCCCCGGGGGCAGCCCCCGCGCCAAAGCCCTCGTCGCCGACGCCGACGCCGCCATCGTGGGAGGGAGGAGGAGGGGCGGAGGGAGCGGGAGCGAGAGCAGAATGCTTGCCGCTTCCTCCTCCTCCTCCTCCTCCTCCTCCTCCTGCTGCTGCTGTTGCTGCAGCTCCAAAGAGCCTCGGAGTCGCCCAAGGGCTCTGTTGTTCGGAGGTGGTGAGGTGAGGTGAGGTGAAGAAGAGGAAGAGGAAGAAGGGTGAGGTGAGGTGAAGAAGAGGAAGAGGAAGACGAAGAGGAAGAGAGACAGCTTCAACAAAAACTCCAAAAACTTTGGGGGGGAAAGCCAGAAGAAAATAAAAAAAAAAACTCACCAGGGCTCCGCCGCCTCCGGCTCCTCCGGCGCCGCTGGGGCGAGACGGAGGGCGCGAGAGGAGAGGAGCCGGCCGCGGCTGCTGCAACGGGGGAGCCGGGGGCTGCTGCTGCTGCTGCTGCCGCTGCTGCTGCTGCCGCTGCTCTATTCGTCCCGGCTGCCGCTGCTGGTGCTGCCGCCGCTCCACCTCCGCGGTCCCGCTGCCTCCGCTCCCGAGAGCGGGGGAGACGGGAAGAGCGGCGTCGGCGGCGGGAGCAGCAGCAGGAGGAGGAGGAGCCGAAGGCCTCGCTTTGGGAAGGCGGTCGTCGGAAGGAACGTCGTCGGAAGGAACGTCGTCGGCTGCCTCTCCTCGTTCTTCTTCTCCTTCTTCTCCTTCTTCTCCTTCTCCTTCTTCGCGCGAGCGCTTCTTGTTTCCCCTTTTCGCCGCTTCTCCTTCTTCGGATGACCCGTTGCCCTGCTCTCTGGGGGAGGTCGATGCCTTCTGCGACGGGCGGAGCGGAGGGGGGAGAGGAAGAGGAGGGGCCGCCGCCGCCGCTGCCGCGGCTCCGCCTTCCCCTCCCTCGCCCCCCGCGGGCGGCGGCAGCTCCCGCCGCGCCCACTCCGCGAGGGGCAACAGCCCCTCGGCCGCCCGAGGCCCTCCCTCGGAGACCGCCCCCGCCCTCCGCGAGAGCTCCGAGTGGAGCGAAGCGAGGGAGCGCTTCCGGCGCGCGAGCGCCGAGAGGGCGAGGAGGGAGGGAGCGGAATCGGCAGCGGGATTTCCGTCTCCGTCAGCGGCAGCGGCAGCAGCAGTAGCAGTAGCAGATGTTGCAGCGGCATGTACGGCCTCCTCGAGCTCCTCGGCGGTCGAGAGGTGCGCCGCCGCGAAGGCCGAGGCCGCGGCCGCGGCCTCGCGGAGCTCTGCCCGCAGCAGGGCAAGGCGCCCCGAGAGCAGCGAGGCCTCCCCCTCGGCCTCCGACGCCGTCTGTTGGACCGCCGCGAGAGCCGGGGGCGGGAGCGGCGTGGATGCCGGGCGGGAGAAGGCGCCGCTGCCGTCGGGCTGCGTTTTTTTTCGTGGAGTGGGGGTGGGGACGAGGGAAGGGGGAGGGAGGGAGGGAGAGAGAAGAGAGGAAAGGTTTGGAGGTGGCGCGACGCTGGGCAGGTCGTGCGGAAAAAAGAAACAGCTTGGGCAATTGCCTCCCCTCCTCCCTCCTTCGCCATTCTTTCCCGCTCCAATTGCGCCCCCGCTCCACCTCTCTTCTCACGTCGTTCTCAAGAGAGGCGTTCCACCACACGCGCATCAGTGACAGCGCCGCGTCGAGGCGCTTGGCGAGCTCTCCGATCCGGACGACCAGGGCCGCCTCTGAATGTTTGGGGCCGCCTCTGCTGTCTTTGCCGCTGCTGCCGCTGGTGCTCGTGCCGCTTCCCGCGACGGCGAGGAGAGAAAGGCGACAGAGGGCCTCGTTGGGCAGGAAGAGGGCGTCCCGGACGCAGCGGGAGGAGGCGGCGGCGCTGGTCGGGGAGGTGGACGACATGGTTTTTTCTTTTTGCCTGCCGAAAGGGAGAAGGGAAGAGGTGTGACCCGGGTTTTTCTTCGAAAAAATCATCCCGGGTCGCACGAAGCCTTCCGCCAGCAACTTTTGCCACAGCTGAAAAAGAAGAAGAAAAAAAAGACTCTGGCGGCTAGCATCTGAAATTCTCCTCCCTCTTTCCGACACCTCCCCCCTCTCTCTCTCAATGCACGCCCACGCCCAGGCCTACCGCGGCGGCGCCGCCGCTGCGGCCCGTGCGATCTGCGCGTGCGCCTGCCGCAGCAGGAGCTGCGCTTCCGCCGTCGCCGGGACGGCGACGGCGAGGCTGCCTTCAGCATTCGTCGCCCGAGCATTGACGACGACGACGACGACGACGACGACGACGGCAAGCGCCCGCTCTCCCTCGCCTTCCTGCAACGCCGCGCTCGCCATGCGCACCCTGCCCGTCAGCCGCGCCGTCGTCGCGAGGGTCCTCATGTCCGGTCGCGGCCTCTCGGCGCTGTCGGGCTGCGGCAGCGGCGCCGCGAGGCGCGGATTCGGCGGCATGGGCGGCCCGAGATTCACAGCCGCCGCCGCCGCGTCGGCCGAAGCCGAGGCGTCGTCCTCCTCCCCCGACGCGAACGACGCAGCCAACCCGTTCGGCACCGACGAGGCGCTGCTCGCGGCCTTCGACGCCGCCTGGGACGAGCACGTCTCGAAGCTCAAGGAGCACGGCCACTGGTCCGAGACGTCTAGCGACGGCGCCGCGCTGTCCGCCGCGGGCGCGCTCAAGCACGCGAACCTCGCGTTTGCGCGGGCGCGCGGCGACGCGATCTTCACGATCGACGCCGCCAAGATCTCGGCGCTGCTGGGGCCGGCGCTGCCCTACTCGGACCGCAAGACCACCAACTCGAGCAAGAGGCTCCTGGCGACGTATATCGAGGGGAAGGACCTCGACCACGGGGAGGGCGGCCCGGCCAAGACCGAGGACGTGATGCGTATGGTGCTGGCCGCGAGGTTCGGCGCCTCGGCACAGCGCTCCGCCGCCGCGCGCGGGGAAGGGGAGGAGGACTACCAGCCCGCGCCCCCCGCCGACGGCGACGACCTGCTCTCGGGTGGGCGCACGGTCAAGAGCCCCGGCTTCCTGGCCGCGGCCATCGAGCTGCTGCCGGAGCTCGCTCGAGTGATGGCCGCCGAGCCCGACGCGGGCGCCGTCGCGCTCGCCGCCGACGCCGCCGAGAAGGCCGAGGCCGCCCGCGCAGTCGCCGCCGCCGAGAAGCAGGCCGCGATGGCGCTCCGCGGAGGAAGCGACCGCTTTTCCCGCGAGGGCGGCGACCGCTACGGAGACAGGCGCCGCGACGACCGCTTCGGCGACCGCCGCGGCAACGACCGGTACGGGGACCGCCGCGAGCAGCAGCGCGAGCCGCAGGCGATGCGCCCGGGCGACTGGCGCTGCCCGTCCTGCGACGCGCACAACTTCGCGGCCCGCGACACCTGCTTCCGCTGCGGCACGCTGCCGGACCCGGCGGTGGCCGCCGAGGCCCGCGAGGCGCTGGCGGCCTCCCGCGCGGCGTCCTCCGCGAGGCGCTTCGACCGCACCGGCGGCGAGCAGCAGGCGCCGCGCGAGGGCGACTGGGACTGCGAGGGGTGCGGCTCGAGCAACTTCTCCTGGAGGGGCTCGTGCTTCCGCTGCGGCGGGGACAGGCCGGCCAGCGCCGGGCCCATCCCCGAGAGGACGTCCTCGTACGGCAGCAGGGAGAGGAGCTTCGGCGACAGGAACAGCTTCGGCGGCGACCGCGGCTCGGGAGGGTACGAGCAGCGCGAGAAGCGCGTGCCGTCGCCCGGGGACTGGTTCTGCGGCTCCTGCGGCAAGGACAACTTCGCGCGCCGCGACTCGTGCTTCTCGTGCGGGACGCCGCGCGCCGCGGACGTGCGCGTCGTGCCCGGCGACCCCAGGGCCGGGGGCTCGTCGTTCGGCGAGCGCAGGCCGCCGAGGAACTACGACGGCGAGGAGCGCGGCCCGCCGGCGCCGCGCGAGGGGGACTGGCCGTGCCCCGACTGCGGCTTCTCCAACTTCGCCTCGAGGGGCTCGTGCTACCGCTGCGGGGGCGGGAGGCCGGCGAGCGCTGGCCCCATCCCCGAGCGCAGGGGCTACGGAGGCGGCGGTGGCGGCTACGGTGACAGGCGCGAGGGCGGCGGAGGCGGCTACCAGCGTCGCGAGGGCGGCGGTGGCTACGGCGGCGGCGGCGGCGGCGGCGGCGGTCGCGGTTACGGCCGCAGGGACGACGCCGGGCGCGGCGGGGGCAGCAACTGGTCTTCGAATTCGTCTTCCGGAGGCGGCGTGCCTCCTCCGGCGCCCGTCGACCTGGACTGGGATTAAAGAGAGAAAAGCTGGAGAGCGGCGGAGCTGCCTTTGCTTCTAGCCCTCCTTTTTTGAGTTTTTCGAGTTTTTTTGGGCGAAAGAAAGAAAGAGAGAGGAGAGTTTTTGATGATCGTTTTTTTTTTGCTGCATCGTTTTTTGAGAGAGAGCCTCGTCCCCACCCTCGTTAGTTGCTTATTTTTCCAAATTTCGGGAGATTGAATGAAAAAACACGGGAGAGCGTGTGGAGAGAGAGAAGGCGTTTTTTTTTGGAGAGTGCAAGAAGGGAGAGAAAAAGAGAGGCAAAAAAAAAAAAAAAAAAAAAAACTTTTTTTTCTCACAAGGCATTGCCCACTTTTAAACGCTCTTTCTCTTTCTCTCTTTCTCACGGCGCCTTTCGATCTCGCGTCCGGAACATTTACGCGAGGACGCGTTCTTTATAAATACGATGGGCAAGAAGGAAGACAAGAAGGCCGCAAAGAAGGCCGCCAAAGAGGCAGCAGCAGCGGCAGCAGCGGCAGCAGCGGCAGCCGCGGCCGCACCTGCGGCCGACGCCGACGCCCACGCCGACGTCGAAAAGAAGGAAAAGAAAAGCAGCAAAAAGGACAAGAAGCGCCCCGCTGAAGACGCCGCCGAGGTGAGCATGGTTTCTTTGCGACTCGATTTAATAGCCTGCCATTCGAAAATGAACGAGAAGAATTCAGGATTGCCTCTCGCAGACGCTAGTAAAAAAAGAACATTCGAAGCTAGCCGCCGCCGCCTCAAGTTTTGATGCCCTCACGCATTTTCCCCTCTCTCCAACAACTCACTTCGCCTTAAAACAAGCAGGAGCCCGTCCCCCTGACCGCCGCAGACCTCAAGAAGCTCCGCGCGATGGCGCAGGAAGCAGCTGGAGCCGGAGGCGAAGGCATCACGACGGTCGCTGACGACGCGATTCTATCGGCGAAGAAGAAAAAGAGCGCCGCCAACGCTGGCAACGCCGACGCCGAGGGCGCCGACGACGCCGACGAGGAACCCGCTGAGGTCGAGGTCGAGGAGGACGACGGCGCCGACGTCGACGCCGCCAACGCGAACAAGGCATCGAAAAAGGCCTCGAAGGAGGCGAAGAAGGAGAAGAAGCGCAAGCGGCTCCAGGACAAGAAGCAGAAGAAGGAGGAGGCGAAGAAGGGCGCGGCGGGGAAAGGAGGGAAAGCGGTGGCGGAGAAGGAGGAGAAGGAGGCGAAGAAGAAGGTCGACGAGGAGGCGGCCGCTGCTGCCGATGCCTCCGACTCCGACTCCTCCGAGGACGAGAAGGAGCCCACACCCCCTCCAGCCAAGAAGAGCAAGAAGGAGAAGAAGGAGAAGAAGGAGAAGAAGGAGAAGAAACCCTCGGAGGAGAAGGAGCAGAAGAAGAGCGCCGTCGCCGCCGAGGCGCCGGCGACCCCCTCTGGCCCCTCCACCGAGGCCCTCCCCCCTCCCCCGCCGCTGCCCGCCAACGGCGGCGGCGGCGGCGGCGGCGACGACGGCGGCGACGACGACGCCTCCAACAGGAAGAAGAAGCTCGGCACCGCCGCCTCGGCCTTCCAGCGCGTCAAGGACGAGGAGTGGCTCGGCAAGAAGGGGTCGTGGAACAACTCGTACGACGCGACCTTCGGAGAAGGCCAGGGCTGGGGCGCGAGGGCGCAGGCCGTGCTCGGCGCCGTGAGGGGCAAGGACTTTAGGCACGAGAAGACGAAGAAAAAGCGCGGGTCGTACAGAGGAGGGCTGATCAACTCTGGGGCGGTCTGCTCGTACAAGTTTGAGAGCGACGAGGAGTAGAGAGGGAGAAAGAGGAAAGAGAAGAGAGAAGAGAGAGAGAGAGAGAGAGAAAGGGAAAAGTCATGAAAAAAAAACTCAATTTTGTTTTTCTCTCTTCCAACACTGTCTCTCTCCTCCACGCCAAAGGAGCAAAGAAAAACACTCTTTCACTCCCTGCGCTCTCCCGCATCACACTGCGTGCAAAAAAAAAAACACGCAAGAAAAAAAAGACGAAACACGAGAAGAAGGAAAAGAGCGCTCTCTACCTCTCCTTCTCCGCCAGGAGCTTCGCCAGCCTCCCCCTCAGCCCCTCGACCTCGGCCCGCAGCTGCGCCGCCAGCGGCGCGGCGGCGCTCCCCCTCGCGGCCTCCTCCGCCGCCTTCGCCGCGGCCTCCAGCGCCGCACCCCCCACGAGCCTAAAGTGCTGCTTGACAACCTCCTCGAACCCCGGGGGCGGCGCGTCGAGCATCCCGTTCATCGCGTGCTTGACGACGTCGAGCGACACCTGCGCGTTGTACCGCGCCGACTGGGCGATGTGGCTGGGCGAGCCGCGCCGCGCCTCATACCCCGGCTCGTTGAAGTAGGGGTCGGCGACCAAAACCATCCCCTGGATAGACACGAGCACGCGCCAGAGGTTGGCGGCTTTGGCGCTCCAACTCTCTGAGGCGTGAGAGGCTCCCCAGGTCCCCAACAGAGAGAGGCAGACCACCCCGCTGGAGTAGAGGTTTGGGTTGAGCCGCGCGCGCCCGCCGCCGGTCGTGTCGAGCGAGAGCAGCGGCGGGACGTCTGGGTAGCGAGCGGGAAACAAAACGTCGAACAGGAAGCACCCGCCGTGGTAGGGGGTCCCCTCGGGCCCCGTGAGCATCGCCCTGGCCTTGTCGAGGCGGTCTGAGGCGGTTCGGACGAAGATGGAGGCCGCGGGCGAGAGAGGGAGGGCTCCGGGCTTCTGGAGCTCCTTGAGCTCCTTGGCGATGCGATTTGCGGCGCTGCGCGGGAGCGGTCCCCCGCCGTCGGCCGCCGCGGCGAAGGCGCGGGAGTAGCCCCGCGGGGCCGAGGCGTCGAACTCGCCAAAAGAGAGGGGGCCCAGGGCCGCGGAGTAGGCTGCCACAAGCTCGGTCGCTCGTCGGCGAGCGCCACGAGTGTTGTATGCTTCGGTCATTTCGATGCTTCGATGCTTGTCGGAGAGCGCCGGTTTTCCACTATTTTGTTTTCGCAGCCTCGCTGAGGGCAACCAAAAACTATCTTGCGTCGCTCGAGGGGCCGCAGAGCGGGAAAGAGAGAGAGGGTGATGGAGAAAAAACCGGGTTTGTTTTTTCGATGCGATGCGCTTCGTCGGCGAAAACGAGGCGGAAAAAGTGGAAAAAAGAAGAAAAAACCTTTTTTTGTTTTGCAAAGCCGTTCAGTCTTTCTCTCTCTCTCTTTCTTTTTATCTCTCTCTCTCTCTCTCTATTCTCTCCCTCCCCCTCCCTCTGTCTCAAACAAAAAAGCAGAAACTAACAAAGACAAAACACACGACGCGAAAGAAGAAGAACGAGAAGAAGAAAAGCGCCCTCCTCTATTCCTCCGCGAGGAGCTTCACAAGCCTCCCCCTCAGCCCCTCGACCTCGGCCCGCAGCTGCGCCGCCAGCGCCGCGTCGGCGCTCCCCCTCGCGGCCTCCTCTGCCGCCTTCGCCGCGGCCTCCAGAGCGCTCCTGCCCACGAGCCTAAAGTGCTCTTTCACGACCTCCTCGAACCCGGGCGGTGGGGCATCAAGCATCCCGTTCATCGCGTGCCTGACGACATTCAAAGACAGACGTGCGTTGTACCGTGCCGACGCCGCGTCGCCCTCGGGCGTGCCGCGGACGGCCTCGACGCCCGGCTCGTTGAAGTAGGGGTCGGCGACCAGGATCATCCCCTGGACAGACACGAGCACGCGCCAGAGGTTGGCGGCATCGGCGTCCCACTTCTCCGAGGCGTCAGAGCCGTGCCAGGTGCCTAAGAGGGACAGGCAGACTTTGCCGTCGGCGTAGAGGTTTGGGTTGAGCCGCGCGCGCCCGCCGCCGGTCGTGTCGAGCGAGAGCAGCGGCGGGACGTCTGGGTAGCGAGCGGGAAACAAAACGTCGAACAGGAAGCACCCGCCGTGGTAGGGGGTCCCCTCGGGCCCCGTGAGCATCGCCCTGGCCTTGTCGAGGCGGTCTGAGGCCGCTCGGACGAAGATGGAGGCCGCGGGCGAGAGCGGCAGCGCCCCGGGCTGCTGGAGCTCCTTGAGCTCCTTGGCGATGCGCTTTGCGGCGCGGCGCGAGAGCGGTCCCCCGCCGTCGGCCGCCGCGGCGAAGGCGCGGGAGTAGCCCCGCGGGGCCGAGGCGTCGAACTCGCCAAAAGAGAGGGGGCCCAGGGCCGCGGAGTAGGCCGCCTCGAGCTCGGGTCCCGAGAGCTGGGGCGTCGGCAGCGAGAGGTCGAGGGTCATCGCAGCGGAGGGAGCGCCGCCGGCGGCGGCGGAAGGAGCGCCGGTGGCGTCAGCGGAAGCCGACGAGGCCCCTCCGCCGCCACGGAGCGCCTCCACCTCGTCTATCAGCGCCTCGAACCCGGCCCTCGCGCCGTAGTCGGTGGCCCCGGCCGCCACCGCGGCCCTCCGCAGCGACTCGGCGACGAAGTCGGGCTCCGCGGCCAGGGCCTTCACCAGCGCCGCGCCCGCGTCGCTTGAGCCGCCGTCGCCGCCTCCCCCTCCCGCTCCCCCCTGGGCCCTGCGCAGCCGCAGCGCGATCGCGACCATCGCCTTCTGCAGCCTCACCGGGTCGTACCGGAACCTCTCGGGCCGCTCGATCGACGTCAAGGCGGCGCCCCTGTCGCCCGCGACCGAGTTCAGGAACGCGACGACCGCGAACGCGACCTTGCCAGCGAGCAGCGGCGCCGCGAACGACGCCGCGATCGCCGGCTCTCCCGCCAGGCGCGCGAGGACGTCGAGGGCGCTGAGCGCCATGCGCATGAACCCGCGGGTCACGCCGGCCTCGGACCGGAGGTAGGCTTCTTTCTTGGAGCGCTCGCGGGCCGGGAGGGCGTCCCAGGCGCCGGATCTCTGCTGCTGCTCGTTCTCTTGGATGGCCTGTCCGAGAGGGGTTTTTGATTTTCGAGAGAGGTTGCGAGGGAGGGGCGGGGGGGGGGAATCGAGTGAGTTTTTTTTTCCCATTTCGAAGGCCCGAAAGAGGTCCCGAATCAAATCAACCCGTCTTTTTCACCTGGAGGCGGTTGATGCAGTCCTCCAGCAGATAGATCAGAGAGTTGAGCACCGATCCCACGTAGTCTCCAAACTCGTTGCCAGAAACGGCTCCGTCCCGGCCGTCCCCGGCTCTTTTCGCGGCCTCGGCCGCGAGCGCCGCCGTCGCCGACAGGCAGCTCGCGTCGCTCCACAGCTCCATCAGCAGGGCGTCGACCTGCGCGCGGAACCCGAACTTGTCGAAGCGGTCCCGGTCGACGTCGAGCCCGACGACGACGTCGCAGCCGGCGTGCGCGCGCATGAGCGCGGGCACGAGCGCCGACGCGCCCCCCGCGCGGCCCCCAGCGGCGAGGACGGTGGCCACCAGCGCGCGCTCCCCGGGCGACATCGCCGCCGGGCCCAGCGCGTCGCCGCGGGAGCGGCGGCGGCCGCCGTCGAGCTGCGGGGCGAGCATGGCCTGGAGGAGCTCGACGCAGGCGGCGGCAGACAGCGGGCTGAGGAGCGGCGGGGCGCCGGCGCTCGCTGCCGAAGAAGAGGAGGGAGCTGCCGACGCCGATGCCGACGACGCCGCGGAGCAGGGCACCCTCGCCGCCAGAAGCGCGGCGAGCGCCCCGACGAGGGCCCCCGCGTCCGCTCCCCCCACGACGTCGGCCCCGCCGCAGCGCAGGATGAACGAGAGCAGGCCGCAGGCGTCGCGGAGGGCGTACTCGGGCACGGAGGCGATCGAGGGCAGCGACGCCGACGATGCCGCCGCCGCCGCCGGCGCCGACGAAGCAGGAGCGGAGGCGGAGGCGGCAGAGGAGGAGGCGAGGAGGCCGTGCAGCCAGGTCGCGGTCAGGGCGGCGAAGGCCACCGCGTCGTTGACCAGCGAGGGCTCGCCCAGGTGCGCGAGCCCGCAGTCCCGGAACAGCGACTCCTCGAGCGACGGGCCCGCCCTCGCCGCCGCCGCCGCCGCCGCGTCGCCGCTCCCGGCGGCGGCGGCGGCGGCCTGAGCCTGGGCCTGCCCGAGCTTGGAGAAGTGGTCCCAGCCCTCCTGGAAGCGGTTGATCGCCGGCATGAGGCCCACGTGCACCACGCGCTGCGTGAGGAAGAAGCAGTCCGCGACGAAGTGGGGGGGAGGGGGGGGGGTCGCGGAGGAGGGGTCGGGGTTGAAGTAGGGGAAGAAGGGGAGCGCGGCCGCGGGCTTCTCCGGGGGGCCTTCGTGCTCGTCGCCGCCGTCGCCGCCGCCGCCGTCGTCGCCGCCGTCGCCGCCCTGCTTTCCCTGCTTTCCGCCCCTCGCTCGCGCCGCGAGCGCCGGGCACAGCGGCGAGCTCCCCTCGGCGACCCCGGGCAGCCTCCACAGCCCGGCCCCGCCGTAGTACGAAGGGTCGAGGCGCGACAGGGCTGCCGCCCTCCCGGACGGGGTCGGCGCCGCGGCGGCGGAAAAGGGCCTGCAGAGCCGCAGGCAGAGCGCCGAGAGGCCCAGCGCGAAGGCGTCCGAGGCCGTCCCGACGACGGCCCCCGGCTCCAGCGCGCCCTTGTCCCCCCCCGAGGCGCGCGGGGCCAGGGCGTCGGCCGCGGCGGCGATCCAGGCGAGGAGGGCCTCGCGCGGCGCCGTCGCCGGGAGAGGAGTCGGAGGAGAGGAAGTCGAGGTCGGATGATCCGCTGCGGCGGCGGCGGCCGGGAACTTGGTGCGCGCGGCGCGCTCGGCGCAGCCGTGGGCGGCCCTGGCCGCGGCCTCCAGCGGGGCGGCGAGGCCCCTGGAGGCCGTGACCGCCTCGCCGTAGCGCTCGGGGTAGCCTTTGTTTTTTGTTGACGGGTCGAAAGAGGGGGGAGAAGGGAATAGAAAAAAGTGAGCTTTTCTTTCTCGGAACAAAAAGACGACGACGAAGAAGAAGAAGAAAAAAACTCCCTACCCCTCAGGGACTCGAACACGCCCCGCGCGGGTGAGACCACCCTCCTGCGAGACAGAGACGTGGGGACGTCGGGAAAAGGGGAGACGCGGAGCAAGGGGGCCAAGAAAGACGCCCTCTCGAACGCAGCCCCCGAGTCGGCAGCGCCGCCGCTCCCGCCCCGCGGCGCGGCGGCGAGCGCCTCGGCCGCGAGCGCCGCCGCCAGCGCCGCGGCCAGCTGCGGCCTCGACGTCATCGCGTCCAAGGGAGCAAGCGCAAGACCCCACGCGTCGGGCAGGTCGGAAAGCTTGGCATCGGCGACGGCGGAGAGCGCCGCGGAGAGCGCGCGGGGCCAGGCCGAGGAGGCCAGCGCCCGGGTCAGCAGCGGCGGCGGCGGAGGAGAGAGGAGCTGCTGCTCGCCTGCTCCTCCTTCTTCGCCGCCCTGCGCCCACGCCCCCGCGGTGGCGGCCAGGCACGAGTCCAGAAACGCCACGGAGACCCGCCCGCGGGCGAGGCCGGAGGCCAGGGCCTCGTGCGAGGGAACCGTCTCAAAGAAGAGGTCGTCGACGTCAGCATCGCCGGCGGCCGCGAGCAGCGAGACTCCGGCGCGGGCCGCGGCGGCGGCGAGCGCGCGCAGGGCCGGAGCCGCCGCTGCGGGGGAGGAGGAGGAGGAGGATGCGACCGAAGCTGCTGCGCGGTCGTGGATCGCAGCGAGGACGAGGATCTGCGGGTCTGGGGCGCCGCCGCTGCCGCCGCCGGCAGAGGAGGAGCGGCGGGCGAGCGAGGCCGCGGGCGACGAAGCTTCCCTGACGGCGGCGTCGAAGTACGACCGCGACAGGGCGTTTTCCCCTTCCTTGAGCAGCGCGGGGGATCCCAGAGCACTCGAGAGGGCGGAAGCGACGGCGGCGCGCTCGGCCGCCGGGACCTCGACCGGAGCGGAGAAGGAGGAGGAGGAAGAAGAAGCAGGGCCACCGCCGCAGAGAAGCCACGCCGGAGGCGCCGGAGAGGAGGAGCTCGAAGAGGCCCTCGCCATCGTCGGGGCCGAGGCCGCGAGCTCCTTCGCCCACGCGGGCGCCGGGGGGAGGATCCTCGCCGCCCGTGGCCTCGCCTCCTGCTGCTGCTGGCTGCGGCGCGGCGGAGCGGCGGGGGCGGGGGCGACGACGGAATAGGAGCCGGCGGCGGCGGCGGCGGCCTGCGCGGCATGGAAGGCCTGGGCGAGGGCCGCCGCCAGCTGCTGTCCGCTGACGCCGCTCGAAGGAGGAGCGGGGGCGGCTTGCTGAGCTCCCGCTGCTGCTGCTCCGCTCAGCGCCGCGGCGAGCGAGGCCGCGAGCGACGTAGCTGAAGGTGCCGCCGCCGCTGCTCCCGCTCCCGCTCCCGCTCCTGCCGTCTCCTCGGCGAGCGAGAACGAGGGCGGCGGGGCCGGTTCCTCTCCTCCGCCGGTTGTGTGCATCGGCGCGGGTCCTCCTCCTCCGGCTGCTTGCTGCTCGGCAGCGGCCGTCTGTGTTTGTGTTTGTGTGTCGGGAGGGAGAGAGGCGGAAAAGAGGGTGAGAAGGAGAGAAAGGTCGATTTCTTCCATCTCTCGCGCGCACGCGCGAGCGCTGGGATCGACCGTGCGATCGCTTCAACAATCGATGTGTGGGATTCCATCCATTCCCTCACCTCCATCGACGCCGCGATGGCCGCCTGCAGCATCGCGTCCTCGTCCATCAATGCGTCGTCGTCATCGGGATCTGCCGATCCTCCTCCGGCGGGGTTTGGCGGGGGGAACATGGCTCTCTGATGAAAGAAGAAGAAGAGACGAAAAAAGGTTTTGCTCTTCTCTCTCTCTCTCTCTCTCTTCGTCGAAAGAAAAAGAAAAAGAGTGCGAGCGAGAAGGACAGAGGCGCACCTCGTCGCCGGCTCTCTGTAGACACTCTCCGTTTCGTTTTCTTTCGTTTTCGTTGTTCCTCTTCCTTTCTTCGCCATGTCGAACAAGAACAACAACGGCAAGAGCTTCCTCGCCGAGGTACGCGTGAGCGTTCTCGCTCTCTCTCTCGCCCTCTAGAAGCGGCGCGAGCAGGGAGCGGGAGATCCCTTCCAGAGAGAGACAAGGAGAACGGAGACAAGAACGATGGCCTCTCTGTTCTGCCGCGTTTTTCGCTCTGCTGTTTGCGCCACTCGCCGAACATTTGCCCACCTCTCTCCGGCCTCTCCTGTTCTTGAAGCCTCCCTCGTCGGCCCCGAGCGCGCCCGCGAAAACTCTCTCTCGCGGTCGAAAGGACAAGGCAAGGGCAGCATGCTGCGTTCCTTCCAATGCTCTTCGATGGCGCCGCCCCCTCGAACCGGAAGAAGAAGAGCAAAAAAAACGCCGCGGCGGAAAGAGGAAGAAAACCTCGACCTCACCCTTCTCTCTCTCTCCCCCCCAACGGGGCCGCCCCCGCGCCCCCCTC
>Ga0210003_1002016_pt1 | contig 17407 bp, 20 predicted proteins | sample LantaG_FD_182804 | JGI IMG/M metagenome (GOLD analysis project Ga0210003, IMG submission 182804) | Deep subsurface microbial communities from Baltic Sea to uncover new lineages of life (NeLLi) - Landsort_02402 metaG (SPAdes) (version 2) | ecosystem: Environmental > Aquatic > Marine > Oceanic >...
AATGAACCTTATACAACTGTTTATCCAGCAATTTGGAAATATGCTACACATTTAAAAGGTGTTAGTTTAGTACCATTTAAATTGCATTCTGATTCATTACCAAATGGAACGGAACAAAGACAAAGTGATATTTTAGATGTTATGGGAATAGGAACAGCAATGTTTAAAGGGTTAACTAACAAGAATAAAATTTCTTGGAGATATTTAGTTGACCCATTTGGTTTAGGTTTATCAAATAGTTCAAAACAACAATATGTTGATTTATGTGGTGAAAAACTTAATTGTTTAGGTTTCGTAAATATGCCAAGTGCAAAACAATTCAAGAAATCAGATAATCCAAGTTATACTGCTGATGATGGTTCATTAAGTACTGAATACATTGCAGAAGGTGCTAACCAAGATAAAAATCCAGATTTCTTATATACATTTGGAACAGGTACAGGTCGTTCAACAGTTGGTTATTTCTTCCCATATGTTAAATCAACTTATGATGGAATAACTAAAGAAGTACCACCTGCATCATTCGTTGCAGCAGCTTATATGAGAAAACAACTTTCTAATGTAGCTGGTACATATCCTTGGACAATCGTTGCTGGTATTAATTCAGGTAGAGTTCCTGATATCGGTGGAACAGAAATGGACTTCACTTATGATGATTTAAGTAATTTAGCTGGAATGGGTGCAAACCCAATAACATTTGTAAGAAATGTTGGATATACAATTAACGATGAAAATACAGCACAAGTATATCCTGTATCTTCATTAAGTTATATGCACTCCAGGGAAGTTCTTATTGAACTTGAAAACGAACTTTATGATATGTTACTTAGATATCAATGGAAATTTAATACCCCTGCAATTCGTTCAGAAATGAAATACAGAGCTGATAGAATTTGTCAACGTTATGTAGATTCTAATGCATTATATGCATATAGAAATGTTTGTGATACTACAAACAACACAAACTACATTATTGACCTTCAAGGTGGAGTTCTTGATACATTTGTTGAAATCGTTAAGGGTATGGGTTGGATTGTTAATAACATTACAATCGAAAAAACTGGTACTATTAATTCAACTGGTTTCCAACAATAATAAATACTCTATAAATATAAAATCCCAATCTTTAATAGGTTGGGATTTTTTTTTGAATAATAATTAATAAATATATAAGTTATTATGAAGAAATTAACAAATAACCAATTTATAAAAAAATGACAATTATAATTTAATATATAATACAAAAGAAGATAAAAAATAACAAAATATAATTATGCCTCTACCACACTTTACTCAAATTAGTAGTCACAATGAAAATTGGGAACCAGCTTATAAGAATCTTTTTGAGGTTGAAATATTTCTTCCTGACGCAATTCGTGACAGACATCCTAATGGAACAAACCTTTTATTAGAAAATGCCATAAGTACGTCAATGCCAACATACCCAACATTAGCTACTATAGTACAGAAATATAAATATTCAACTAGATTATTCCTTGGATTTCCTGATTCAACATCAAGAACTGATCTTAGTATTAATTTTAACATAAACCAAAATGAAGCTAAACAATTATTTACATTTAGAATGGTTAAAGATTGGTATGATTTAGCTTGGAATAATGAAGATGGTTCTTCTAACTATAAATCTAATATGTTAGGTGAAATTATAGTTTATCACCATGATAGAGAAGGTGAAATTATAAGAAGAGTATCTTATCATAACTGTCAAATAACAAACTGGTCAGGTGTAGAAGATTTACAATGGTCTGATACTGTAGCTATCCACGAACTTATAGGAACTTGGGCTGTCGATTGGTGGGAGGACTACTACTTCTAACAGATTTATATTCAATAAAATAACCCCTTTAACGAGGGGTTTTTTATTGGAATAAATTCAAATATCACATTTAATATATAATTATAGTTTTTTATTATTTTTTAAAATCAATTTTTTAAACAAATTATGTATTTTTTTATCAATTTAACGACATTTGATCGTTAGACCCACCTTTCTATAATATATAGAAATAAAAATAAACTTTTTATAATGAACGAAAAAGAAAAGAAAAACGAAGAATATCTTAAAAATCTTTTAAGTAACGATGACAGTAAAGGTCAAAAAGCAAAACCAAAGGAAGTTATTGCTACAAATGATTATGCACCACCATCATCTGAATATTCTTTAGTTGATGTTAATTTATTACCAGGTGCTAGATTTTACAAACCAGGTACAAAGATTAGTATCAGAGCAGCAAAAGTATCAGAAATCCAAGCATATTCTGTAGTGGATGATGAAAATTTTGTTGATATAACCGAAAAAATGAATGAATTACTTTCAAGAAATGTATTATTTGTTCAACCAGATGGTAAAAAAGGAACTTATAGGGATTTAAAAGATGCTGATAGAATGTTTCTTATTTTTATGATTCGTGAAATGACTTTCCAAGGTGGAAACACTTTGACAAAAGAAGTTCAATGTGAATGTGGACATGAATTTTCAATTCCATTTAGAGCAACAGCTAATAATATGGGTCCTGCTACATTTGAATTACAACAACCAAACGAAAAAATAGAAAAATTTTGGAATAAAGATGAACAATGTTATGAATTAATTTATGAAGGTGTATCTTGGAAAATTGGACCACCTACAATTGGTATCCAAGAAGATTTCTACGATGAAATAAAAAGAAATGTACAAGATAACAAAAAACCTAATGTTTCTTTTATGAAGATTATGCCATTCTTATTATATGATAGAAGTTCTATCACACCAGAAGGTATGAAAGCTAAACATAAAGAATATACTAATATGGATGATTTAAAATTATTCAATGGGTTAAATTCAGTTGTAAATAATATGACACTTGGTATTAAAGGGTTAACAGCAATTTGTGGTGAGTGTGGTACGGAGGTCCACACCGAATTGACGTTTCCCGGGGGAGCTTCTACTTTATTCGAACTCCCAGATATCTTGGACAGCTTTACTGGATAATGTTAATCAATTTACTAAAAGATTATTATCAATGTTTCAAGTTGACATTACTGATTTACTTACAAATAAGTTTCAGTTAATGTGTCAAGACACTAAAGCACAAACTAATGTTATAGATAGTTGGTATTATTGGGAATATGAACTTTATATTAAATTATTAAATCAGAAAAATAAAGAAGAAAAAGAACAACAAGAAAAACAGGATAAAGAACAGGGTGATAAACACGGAAATTTATCAAACTTTAACCCAAGTAAAATGATGTCAAGCTTTAACCCATCTAATTTAGGTGGAAGTGGTGCAAGTAAATTCCCGAGATTTTAAAACAAAACCATATCATTTGATATGGTTTTTTTTATATATAATACAAATATTTAAATTTTATTATGAACAAAGCAATTCACTTTTTTGATTTAGACAGAACACTATGGTCAATTGATACAACAGTATGGATTATTGATAAAAATAATCCAAGTAAACCATTAATTAAATTATCCCAAGAAGATACTACTTATATTTTAGCAGGAATTTATAAAAACGAAGAACAGATGATAGAATATAATGGTAAATCATTTTGGATTAGTGAAGATATGTTTGATAAAATTAAAAAGAAAAGAAAAAATATAGAATTAGAAGATTTAGGTATTTCTTTTATAGAAAAAATAGACCCACAATTTTTCACAAATATTAAATTTTTCATAGAAAATATAAGACATTTAGCGGGTAAAGAAGATATTGACATTGGTATATTATCAGCACGTTATAGTGTAGATAATGATAATGAAGTATTAAAAGTCCTTAAAGAAAAATTAGATGAATTGGGATTAGAAATTTCTAAATTTTATTATACAGGTGATTCTTTTAGTGTAAAGAACACAACACAAGCACCTATTAATAAAATGAAAATTCTTTTGGAACATATGGTAGGATTCCATTTAGAAGATGATCACTTTATACCTATAAAACAAAATTTTTATCCGGAAGTTCATTTCTATGATGATGAAAATCAAAATATTAATGTTGCAAATGATATTCAAGAATTTTTTGAAGATTATTTGAAGAATACGGATGATGAAGTATTTAATAGAATATCAAAAAGAATTGGTGAACAAAAACCAAAATTATATACACACTTAATAACAAATAATCAATTAGATAGATTTAAAACAGATGAAGTAACATTAAATAAACCTATTAAATTTTCTATTAAATTAGAAGAATCCCGAATTATGAAAAGGTTTAATGATTTCAAGAATAAATAATTATAATGGCAATACCGAAAAAATTAGAAGAAGTTGGATATAACCAAGCTACTGTAAAAATGGATGTAGATGCTCTTACAAGAGAATCTATGATTCGTTTATTTAGTTTAACAGATGATGCTGGAAATACATTAGGGGAATATGATGAACTATATTTAGAAAAAATGAAAACAAACCCTGGTCTTGATCCCGAAGATTCTGGTGCAGCTTCATTAGTAAAACAATTTATTTTTTTGGAAGGTAAAATTCTTGGATTTTTATTCCAACAATTTATATCAATGACTAAACCAATTACAATAGCATTGGAATTACCATCATTGTTAACCAATCCACCCCAACTAGTACAGAAAATAAAGGAGATTATAGAGGGAATAAAGGACTTAATAGAAGATGTGGTGACATTCTTCACAGATACATTAAATTGGTTTCTAGGGCTTCTATTAGGGGAAATAATGGATGTTAACATACCAATACCACCATTAGAATTTAGTATTCTTGGAATAACTATACCAATACCTAAAATTGATAACTTAGGGAAAATAGGAAAAGAACCATTTATTGAAAATGAAACTGATAATGTAAAGAAATTAAAAAATAAAATTGCTATTGCAAGAGATAAGATAAAAAACTTAACCGATAAAATTAATCCAGATATTGAAGCATACCAGGTTGGGTTGGTTGCATTATTAACCCAACAAATAATTAAATTATTTTCTGTAGATTATCAATTAACAGATGAATATTGGGATAAAGCATATCAAATACACGAAGAAGTATTATTACAAAAAGATAAAATTGTTAGAGATAAGTTAAATGATAAACAAGAAAAAGATTATAAATTTGTTAATAGAGCAAATGAATTAAAATCATTAAAAAAGTATTTAGAAGATAATGCAACAGAAAAAAGACATCTTTTTAAATATACGGGGGATGAAGCAACATTAATAAATATGCCCGATGTTATTTTAGAAATATTAGAAAAAGAAGAAAAAGAAATAGAAGATACTGTTAATAATTATAAAATGGAATCTAATTCAGATTTAAAAACAAAATTTGAAAAATTAGATGAAAAATTGATTATTTATACAGAAGAATTATTAAAATTAAAAAAAGATATAAATGAAACTATATCAGATATTGATGATTCTAAAGAAGCTAGACAAAAAATTTATGATAATCAAAGGGATATGTTAATGGGTGGTGGGGCAACAGCAGCAGCAGCAACTATTCAAGCATTAAAAGATAGTATTAAAAAAGATACAGCAAAAATCGCAGAAGAAAGTCCAGCATCAGCATATGCAGAAAAGATAAAAGATTTAATAATTGGTGTAATAAAATCTCCAATTGATATGATAATTAATATTATATCCAAAGTTATTGAAGGAATATTAGAATTTATAAAAGAATTACCATTACCAACCTTTAATAAAATAAAAGAATTCTTTTCTGATTTATTGGGATTAGCAAATCCAGAAAAAATGCAAGAAGTTATATCTAAAATGATAATTGATATAAGTGGTGCGGGTGAAGAATTTTTACCTGTTGTAGAAAATATTGTCACTTTCCTTCCCTGGTTATTTGTTGAAATAGCCATAACATTCGTAACAAGTGTGGTAGAACCATTACCAATTCCTATTTAATATTTTAATATATAGTTTTATGAAATACCTGAAACCATATAATGAATCTATTAGGGATAAAATGACACCTAAATCTGAAGAAGAACTAATAGATATAGTAAATAATTATGATTTACCAAAAAAGAAAGAATTTCTTTATAAATTATATTTAAATAAATTTAATCACGATAAATATAAATTTTTTAGTTATATCAGATTGATGTTAGGTATGTCTGTCTGGAATAGAATTTTGAAACAAATTAAAATAAAACCAGATAAAAATAATTTATTGCATATTTATGTTGATGATTTTATATCTGTTTTTAATAAATATGAAGTTGATAAACTTTTGAAATTGATGTTAAAAATAAATAAGACAACAAATGAATCTTTAAGAGATCAGATGAAACCTATTTCAAGGGATGAAGTGAAAAATAAGTTAAAACAAAAAATAGGTGTTAATGATGATGTTATTTCAATATTAAAATGGAATCCTGGTGGATTAAGAAAAATACATGGGTTAGAAAGATATGAATCATTAAAACAAAGCTATTATGATTCAAATGAATCTAAAATAACCGGGGATATCATTGATATTATAGAGTGGGTTAGAAATTTTGTTGATTTACAATATGATGCTGCTATAAACTGGGTTAGATTAAATGTAATAAGAGATAAAACAAATGAATCTATAAGAAATAAAATGACACCTAAATCAAAAGTAGAAATATTAAAATCATTAAATGCTGACCCAAATGCAACCTTTGAACGAGTGAATAGGGATATGCTTAGTTCCTGGTTAATCGGTGAAATAAATACTACATATAGTAATATTGTATCATTATTTGGTGAACCAAAAGAAAATGATTGGATTGGAAATAATTTTATGTGGGTTCTTAAATCAAATAATAATAGACTTATAAGCATATATGATAATAATTCAGGTTTAAGTAAAGATAAAATGCGAGAAAATCTATACAAATGGCATATTGGTGGTACAGTAGATCAAGATGCAAAAGATTTGATAGCATATATTTATAAAAACACAATTTAATATATAATATTATGAAAAAATATAACGAATTTATACAAAGTAGATTAAATGAAGAACAAGATGATGGTTTTGGTGGTACTTCTGCTGCTAAAGGTATTGGTGGTTTATTTAAAAATTTATTAGGTGGATTACTTAAAGATGTTAAAGATGAACTTAAAAAACCTGTAGAAGAACTTAATAAAAAATTAGGAAATCAAAAGGATATTAAAGATATGGCTGCTACAATAAATAAATATTTACTTCAGCATAGAGAAACATTAGTTAATTCATTAGAACAAGCAACTACAATACCCGCTATTGTTGAAGTAATTGGTGATAATATAAGAGTAGCATATGCTTCTATTGAATCTTCAGTTAAAAATTTATCATCTGATACTTATACATTTGAAGAAATATTTAAAAATGCACCAGAAAGAACAAAAAAATTATTTATTAATCCTAGAAAATTTGATAATAGGGTTGAACAATTTACAAAAGATTTAGTATTAAGTCTTGGTAAACCATTTGGTGTTACTGAAGATGATGTTAATAAAACAGTAGAAAACGCACAAGGTGATAAAAATTCAAAAAAAATAGATAAAGTTGCAAACGGGGAAAATGTACAAGGAACTGAAAAAACTACAGGTGAAAATGTACAAGGAACTGAAAAAGCTGCAGGTGAAACATCTGAAAACCAACATTTACACCAAGATTATAAAGATAAATTATATGAAGCTAAAGGTGATCCCATTACTGAAGATGATATAAAAAAATTAAAAGAAGTAATTATTAATTGGTTTGATGATGCAATTTATAAAACTAATAAAAATATGTTAGATGAAACAGCTAAACAAGGAAATAACCCAAAACAAGAAGATATAAATGCTAAAATTGACGCAATAACAGTAACAGATAAAAAAGATAGTGTTAAAGCAATAATGAATAAAATAACAGAAGTTGATAAAAACACAATGATTCAAGTTAGGGATTTATTAGGTTTAACAAAAAAAGATACACCACTATAATATGAAACATATAAAAATATTTGAAGAATTTAATCAATTACCAGGGGAAAGTTTATATGATACATTTATTAGATTAGGTAAAGACCCAAATAAATTTGGTATTGAAAATCCAAAAACAAAGAATAAAAATATTAAATCTGAACCTAAAGTTAAACCTATGGTTAAAAAATATGGTAAAATAAAAGGTAAAGAATCAAGAGAAGATGTTTTAAAAAGATTAAAATTAGAACCTGAAAAACATATACCAGTTAAACTAAATTTAGAACCAAACGAAGAACCAAATGAAGAACCAATTATACACCAAGACCCAGATGAATATTTATATAATACATTTATAAGACATGGTAAAAATCCAAGTAAATTTGGTGTAAATAAACCAGAAGGTGTAACAGGTAAAATGTTCCCATTAGAAAAAATTAAAGTTAATGATAGATTAAATAACTTTATATTATATATGTATGATAATTTTGAAAATTTATTATCAGAATATAATACTACTACAATGAGTATATTTTTAATATCATTAATTGGATATATTAATAATGGTAAAATAAGTAGAAGAAAAATATATGAATTTGTAAACACATTTGATATAGAAGATAAAATAAGAAAATATACATTTAATATTTATGATTATGAAGTTAATTACGAAGATTGGCATCATATCGGTGGTGCATTATCACATTTAATGACAACATTATGCGAAATGACTGAAAGTACTGAAAATAATGGTGTAGATAGTAAATATGGTTTTATATTTAAAGTACCAAATTCATTAATTAGATATATTAATGATGTATTAGATATATTTGAAAGTGATGGTATTATAATGTTAGATAATTCATATTCTAAATTATCAGAAAATAATTCAGTATTAAAATATCATCAATACATAAATAAAAATTAAATACCATTATAATTTTTTTGTTATTTCGAATTTTTTACTTATCTTTGTTAAATGGAACAAATAAAGAAAAAAGACTTATCAGAACTTATTGATGAAGTATTAGATAATTTATCTAAAAAAGGTGAACTATCAAAATCCGAAAAAGAATTTATGTCTGCTGCAAGTAAAGGTAATGTTAAAGGTGTTACCATTCCTAATATGACAGGAAATTTTTGGGCGGATATGGCTAACCCACATAACATTGGTACATTATGGCAAGATGAACATAGTGTGTGGAATAGACTAATTGATCTTGAAGAAGAGGAAGAAGAAAAATATGGTGATGATAAAGATGAAAATGGTGATGATAGTTATGAAAGAAAAAGAAAAAGAACTGCAAAAAAATATCTAAATGATAATCCTGGTTTAAGGAAAGAATTACAAGAATATTTTGAAATGTTAAAAGCAGTTAATTTAAAAGCTCACGAAATAGAAACAAAATACAAAAAACCATATAATTCTAATGTCAATGGTGATTATAATTTTAACCAGTCATTAGATTATGCTACTAATGGAACATTAGATAGTTTAATAACCGAATTTGGTTATTATGAATATGATGACGATAGTGGTGAATCAATTGAAAAATTATTATAAAATAAATTAAAACTTTTAATGACCCATTGAATACAATAATCAATGGGTTTTTTGTATTTAGACCCACCCAAAATAATAAATACATATAGAAAAAACAATATAAAACACTTGAATAGATCAATAATAATTTCTTATAGGGAAAGTTCAGTAGAAAGAAGGGAAAATCTTAAACGAGTAATAGATTATTTATCCCTTTTACAAGATGGTAACACAGAAATAATAATCGTTGAACAAGATGAAGATTCAAAAATAGATTGGTTGGGTGATGTTAAAAACAACCAATTTATAAAACATATTTTTGTTCAAAACGATGGTATTTTTAATAAAGGATGGGGATATAATATCGGTGCAAAAAACGCTGAAGCAAATATTCTTATGTTTAGTGATTCTGATATTTTTATTAAACCACAAACTATTAATATTGGGTTTATGAAATTAGGTAATTTTGATGTTGTTAACCCATATCATTCAGTTGTTTTCCTAGATGAAGAATCAAGTAACTTATTTCCGGAACACAAATATAGTTTTGCTATTGCAAATAGATCAAGACCTATTAAACATACTATTATAACAGGTGGTATTTTCTTTATGAAAAAAGATACATTTCTTAATATAAAAGGATTCGATGAAGATTGTTATGGGTATGGTCACGAAGATGATATATTAGATGAAAAAATTAGAAAATTAGGATTAAGTGTTCATAATATAAATGATATTTCAATTCATATTTATCACGAACCAGCAACAGATAATAATAGTTTATATTATTCTTTTATCGAAATTAATAAACAATTATTTGCTGAATATAAAGATTTATCTAAAGAACAGTTAAAAGTTAAATTAGATACAATAACAGATTGGGGTGAAATAAGTAATCCACACGCAAGGGATACTTCTATGAGACATATTAAAAGAGCTCTATATGAACAAACATCGGAAAAAATAATTGAATATGTTTTATCAAAATTTACTGATGATTATTTAGATGAAATAGTAAATGAAATTTCAACTAAAATATATAACGACATTGTTGATGTAATGGGTGAAAAAATTAAAAAAGAATTATCTAATATTAATTATTCAGATACAGATAAAAAGAATATGTTACAAAAAGTAATGCAAAAATTTAGATTATAATATCAATGGATGAAAAACCAATAGTTAATATTTTAACCAGGACATCAGGTAGACCTAAATACTTTAAAAATTGTATAGAAAGTATTAGAAAACAAACATACCCAAATATTAACCATTTAATATCTGTAGACGATGATGCATCAGAAAAATATGTTAAAGAATATACAGACAATTATATAAGAGTGGAAAAATATAAAGGTAATATTCCTAGATGGGACCCTGTTATTCGTGTTAGACGACCTGCACCTTATAATTTATATTTAAACGATTTAAGAGAACAAGTAATAGAAGGTTGGATAATGTTTCTTGATGATGATGATATTTTCACAGAAAATAATGCAATAGAAGAAATGATAAAGAATATTAGAACTGATGATGATTTAGTATTGTGGAAAGTCCGATTTCCAGAACGAATTATACCAGGAGATGTATTATTTAACAAAAAGATGATTGCTTTAAATCACTTTAGTATGATAGGTTTTATGTATAATAAAAAATACGATGACCAAGCAAAATTTGATTATTATAGTGGTGGGGATTTCTTCTTTATAAGTCAATTAGCACCAAAAATACCTAACTCAGTATGGATAGATAAAATCTATACAGGAATACAAAGAAATGATAGTATGGGTGGTTTTGGTAGAAAAGATGATTTAAGAAAAGATAATCCAAAAATTCAACAACCAAAAATTCAACAACCAAAAATTCAACAACCAAAAAATACAAGAGAAAATTAAAAAAGATATATAACAACAATTTAATTTATATGTACTATATGGATTAAACAAAAATAAATAGAAATAAAATATATGAATAATATTAGAAGAATGCCCTTTGGGGATGAAAGTGTGATAAATGTATTAAGGGCAAATGGACGAAGTAAACATCCTGAAGATATTAATATTTTAGAATTATATTATAATAAATTTAAAACAACACCATCTCTATATAGATTTGAAATAGAAAATAATGATTATTACTATTGGGATAAATTAATGACTAAACTTAAAGAATTATATCCTAATATGGAAGAATATTTTAAAGAACAAGTCAGATCATTAACAAAAGACCTTAAATATAATAAACAACAAACATTAATTCTTAGGGAAGGTTTATTACTTCAATTAGAAGGAACATTAGCTAGAGATTTATTTATTGAATCATATTCATTAAATGATAGTAATAATGTTGTAACTTTTTCTTTGTTTTTAATTGATGAAACATTACCAAAAGAAGAAGATGATAAACTACACGATGCTTTTAAAGAATGTATCATAACAGAAAAAGAAACTATTACAATTGGTATGGTATCTTATGATGAAGGTAGTTTTTATGTTAAAGACTTTGATATTAAAGATAAAATCTACGAATTAAGTTTATTAGATATGCATTATGGTGAAGGGTTTGAAGAATTTAATGACAAATTATACCAAAGACTTTTAAACGAAAGTAAAGGATTAACACTATTTCACGGTGATCCAGGTACAGGAAAAACAACTTATATAAGACATCTTATTAAAAAAATTAAATTAAATGATAAAAATAATAATATTCTTTATTTCCCACCAACTATGGTTGGTTCTATAACTGAACCGGGTTTTATTAATTTTATCTCTGAATGGGTTGCTGATAGTAAAGGAAAAAATTATTTACTTATTGAAGATGCAGAACCATTATTAGAATCAAGAAATCAAGCAAGAAATATTGGAATAACTAATTTACTTAATTTAACAGATGGTATCCTTAATGATGTTTTAAGTATTCAGATTATAGCTACCTTTAATACTAATCTTAAAAATGTAGATGATGCTTTATTAAGACCTGAAAGATTATTAGCTAGAAAAGAATTTAAAGAATTATCAGAAGAAAAAGCATTAGTATTAGCAAAAGAAATTGGTGTTGATGAATCATTAATTAAAGGTAAAATGTCATTAGCAGATATCTATACATTAAAAAATGAATCAAAACCATTAACACACGATATTGAAGAAGAAGTAAAAAGAATTAGTTTTGATTAAAAAATACAAGTTTTAGATTTAATATATAAATACACACATCCACACTTTAACAATGTGTTTGTGTAAGATAAATGAAAAGTATATAGAACCCACTATAACCACTATATATATCCAGGGAATATGAATTGTAAAAGATTTATATTCCCTTTCATTTTTAAAAAAGGTTTGTTTTTAATGATTTTTTCCACAAAAAAAGAAGATACTTAAAAAAATATCTTCTTTTTTATAATTTACTGGGTCATTTATTATGAATAAACTAATTGAGTTACAATTTGGTTAAACCCGAATTCAGTTTTCCATACAGATTCAGCAACATCCCAATACTGATAAGCTAATCCACCATCATTTGAAAATCTTTGTGGTTCTAAGTCAAAACTAACTAATGTTAGTCCTTGTTCTGTACAATATTGTGCAACTGAAGCTGCATCACCTCTTAGGTAAACTTCATTAACAGCATAATATTTTACGTTCTGTACTGGATAATCTAATATAGGCATATCTTTTAATTTCTTTTTTATTATATATTAATTTTTTCTACTCTATTATATATAAAATTTCTATTCTATTTTTTCGTTTTATTACTTCCTTTAGGACGACCTTTCTTTTTAACTATTTTATATGCTCTAATAACAATATGTTTTTCCTTTTCTACACAATTAACACATGATAGTGCGTGATAATCCATTGTTGGAAATTCAGGGTTATGTTTTAATATCCAATAAAAATCAGTTTCTTTTAAATCACTATCCGTTGGATCAAGTAAACAATCACCACACACAGGAATTTCTTTTGTTGATTTCTTTTTAATCGGTTTCTTATAATATTTAGGCATACACTATATATTATAACAAGTGGGTTTAAAATTTATTTAGTGGCAACTATACAACTTAACTTATTTATTATTTCTGCATTAGGAAATACTTCTTTTACAAGTGGAAGATAACCCCTTAAATACATATGATGTTGCCACGAATCAGACCCAGATGGTCCAGCATCTTTACTACTATCTTTATAATTAGAATAAACAAAAACTTTACCACCATTTTTTAATGCATTTTTTGCTTGTAGTAAAACTCTTAGTTGATTTTCTTTTTCGGGTATTACATTTAATACATTCATAATCGTAACAGAATCTACTTGACCATCTTTAACCTTACTGACAACAAAACTATTATGTTCAGGTGTTCTATTAAAAGGATCATATATATAATTTTTTAACCCCCATTTTGCAAGATAATCTGACATTTTATCAAATCTACCACCACCTATATCTAAATTAACTGATCTATCTTTTAATTCATTTGCCTTTAATAATAAGGGTATAGGTTTTGCAATCTGATTTAATGATGTATTTTTTGATGAATATGATTGTTCCGGATAAGTCCAAATATCATCATTATCTACACTTTCTAACATAGGTAATACTTCTTCTTCCCAATAGCTCTTAGAGCCGATTTTAGACATATTTATCTTATCTGATACATCTAGCCACCTTTTACTCCTTTCAATTGATTTAGGTACATTAAACCCATTATAATCGTCTTTAACGAACATCCATTTGTGGTGATATATCTGTGGTGGTGATTTTTCTTTAGTTTTCGTCACATTTCCAGTTTTTGTTACTTTATATGCATCTGACACAATTGGTTCATCTGCGGTATCAAAATCTGGGGAATAAATAAAAGAAATGGTTTCATTCTTTTCATTATACTTTATTATATTAAATTTGAAATCTTTTGGTAAGTTACTTTTTAGTTTATTGTAAAAATCTTTATCAATATATTCATCTACATATTTTTTATGAAAGTATAAATCATCACCCATCTTTTTACCAACAGATTTATACCTTTTTATAAGTGAACCTTTCTTGGTTTTCAATATAGCACTTTCTAATATATATTCGTTGAATTTCTTAATCATTATTTAAACCATTTTATATTTCCATCATCATCTTTCATTTGATCAACAGTTTCTCTCATATTACAACCTTGTTCCCAACAATCTTGTAACCAACCTTTACCATTATAATAATATATACATTCTTCAGCTTGTACTGTATCAAAACCTTTATTAACTAAATAATCTAGTAAATCCATTAAGAATTCATTATAAGTTCTGGATACACCTTCGTTAAGAAAATTTTTGAATTTAGTATGCATAGAATTATTTTTGTTTTTATTATATATTAAAAACAAGTTTTAATTATCTGTTGAACCAGATAATTTTATTTAATTCATATCTAATAGATTTAGCTTTAATATCACTTGGGTAAATATCTATATCAGTCATTTTATCATCATCAATATATTTACCATATCCATCATAATCTATAAATAAACCATTTCTACAAGCATTTTTGAATTCGTTTAATGTCATCACATCCCCATAATCAGGAATATCAGAAACCTCATATGGTCTAATTAATCTAATACGTCTATCTAACTTAATAGCTTCTTTATCTTCTTCTTTAGTTAGTTCAACATATTCATCCCAGGGTCTACTATAATCCCAATCTTTTCTCTTTTCTTCTCTGATATTATTTAATTCTATAATCCTCATTCGAAGCTGAGCAAGTTCTCTTAATTTAATTTTATCTAATATTTCTTTCATAATAATTTATATATTAAAAATGTTATTTTGTTGTGAAAATTTAATATATACTATAAAATATATATATTTTTTATTATGAAACATATAAGATTATTTGAAGAATTTGAAAAAGGTGATATTGATCCAAAAGCAGAAGTAAGAAATCGTGGTGATGTTGTTTTTGCAGCAGAAGATGATAAAGTAAAAGATGATAAAGATCACTTTCCTATTAATGATAAAGGACAAGCAAGAAACGCTTTATCTAGGGTTAATCAGTATGATAAAGTTCCTACCTGGTTCAATGGTACTTTAAAAGAAGTTAAAGAAATGGTTGTTAAAGCAGTTGAAGATAAATATCCATCTATTGATGTAGATGAAAAAGATGCTGATTAAAGAATCCAAAATTCACCATTTAATATAACACGGTTTGCTCTACCATTATATGATGGGTCTTTCACAAATGGTGTATAATTATTATTAATATCATTAATAGTTCTATGTAACTGTTTTAACCATATATACATTTCTTGTTCATCTTCATAATTAAATACTGCTTTCATATTATCCTTATAATTTTCTAATGATGGTAAACGAAATGAATTAAGACCGTGTTTCATATCTTTTCGAGAATAAATAACAAAATCATATAAATTACTAGGAAAATGTATCATTTTACTACCAGATTTAGTCAATAATCTTTTATCAATATAGATTAATGTCATCTCTAATGATTTTTTACTAAGAAATTTTATTTTTAATATTATTTTATTCATAATCTACAAAGATAATAAAAATTAATTAAAAAACAAATGGGATTAAAAAATAATCCCAATGTGTTTTATATGTGTATATCAATCTTATACAAAATCAATTTAAATTAGAACGCTGTCTTATCTACCATCCAATTCCAATTATCAAATTTCAAATATTTATCAAAGATTTCTTGTGTTTTTTCAAATGTAATATCATCTAAAACACTTTCAATTAACCAATGTCTAGGTGTATGATATTTTCTGTGATTTGCATAAGCATTAATTTCATCTTTTTTCTTCTTAACAGTATAATAATCTTTGATAAGTTGAAATCTATCTTCTGTTAAATAAGTACCTGGGTCTGATAATATTTTTTTGTAAACATCTAATACTTCATTTACATTTTCATCAGTCGTAATAAGTGATGTTGTTACTAATCCCTGGTTATCTGATATATCAGCTACATAATTATGAACACCATATGTTAATCCTCTTTTTTCACGAATTTCTTTCATAAATGGTGATTCAAGATTTTTACCTAACATATCTAATACAAAATCTATATAAGCCATATCTTGACTAACTTCAATATAACCCGCCACACAAACTTTATTAAAATCTATCATTTTTTCATAAATCAATTCATCTTCTGGAATGCCATTATAGATATTAGGATAATTAGTATTAAAATCAGTAAAACCATCAAATTCTGAATTTTTAGATATGTTTACAATCATTGAAGGTTTAGAAAGATATTTTTCCCAATATTCGTATACATCTTCATATGTAATTCCTTCTAATGCTTGTAGTTTACCAATTGGTCCATAATTTTTATAAACTTTTCTTAATAGATTATAATAAGCTGATGAAAACTGATCTTGGAATGTATCTTTGTATTCTTGAATAACAATACTTAATTCTTTTTCAAAACCATCTTTAGTTACTTCAAATGTTAATAAAGAATTAAGTAATTCGTGTCTATACTTATAAAGATATTCATCTAAACCTTTCATATGAAATACTACTTCATTCCCAGAAGTATAAGCATTCCAATTAATAGAATATCTATCAAAATCATTATAAAGTTTTTGGAATTGTTTACACATTAAGTGTTCCATCAAATGTGAAATTCCATAATTATTTGGATTTTCATTTAATACAGACCCTTTGTATATTATGTAAAAACCACTTAAATCTGTTGGACTTGGTTTATTTATTATCATATGTTATCTATTATTTTTTTAATTTTCATTAATCTATCTCGCATTTTAAGTGCATCAACAATCCCTTCAGCTACTTTTGGATGGACTATGATGTGATCACCACTACCTGATCTTGTTTGTTTAGCTGCTATTTCACAAGCATTTTCAAATAATTTTTGTATTTCATTATTATCCATATTTAGATAGTAATTTTTTAATCTTTTGTTTACGGAATTG
>Ga0210003_1002020_pt1 | contig 17392 bp, 18 predicted proteins | sample LantaG_FD_182804 | JGI IMG/M metagenome (GOLD analysis project Ga0210003, IMG submission 182804) | Deep subsurface microbial communities from Baltic Sea to uncover new lineages of life (NeLLi) - Landsort_02402 metaG (SPAdes) (version 2) | ecosystem: Environmental > Aquatic > Marine > Oceanic >...
ACATCTACAGCATATATTCCTCCAGATAAACTGGAAATATAAATAAAGCTACCTATAGAATCCATCTCCCATGCCCCACCCGGAATTTCACAATTTCCGGAAGTTTTTAGATCGGATAATTCACCTACATCTACTATCTGAAATATGCTTTCATTATATTTTTTGTTTTCCTTGTCCCACTTCCAGCTTGAAATATAGGCATAACTCCCAAGCACATATATGCTCCATGAACTGGAAGGGACTTTGCACGAATTTACAATTTTAGGATTCTTTTTATCTTTTATATCCAGAATAAGAAGTTTGCTAACTCCAGTATATTCATTTTTTTCATAATCATAAAAATTGATATTTATATAAGCAAGACTATCCTTTACCCATATACTCGATGGCAATCCTTCTACTTCATATGCACACACAATTTCAGGGTTTCTTTTTCTTGAAATGTCCACTATTTCAAGCCTGCTAATTTCCCCGTTTTCATTTTCAACTGTAGTATTAATATAAGTGTAATCGCCTTCAATAAATAAACCATATACTGATTTTTTATTATTCTCTCCGGTATTATAGTTCCCAGTAAGCTCTGGATTTTCTTTATCTTTTATATCTACTATATAAAAACCACAGACAGTATAAGCTTCAATATCATCACTAATCCACTCAGTATATGAGATATAAGCATAATCATCTTTAACAATTACAATGTTTGCTGAATTTATCCCTTTACATTTCCCAACTATAGAAGGATTTTCTTTATCATTTATATCTATTACATAAAGGACACCCAGATCATTGGTAAGATAGGCGTAGTTACCGCTTATATCAACGTCTATAGCCTGCCCGGGGACTTTTAGCTTACTTACAATATAAGAATTTGGAACTCCTGAAAATTCTTCTACATCGGCAGTTTCCTCATCTTTTTCCCCAGTTCCTATTAGCTTTTCTTCTTTTTCCTCTTCTTCACTGCTCCTATCAATAGTCAAGAGCCTAAAACAGCAGGAAGTAAGGCATAAACTTGAAATTGTAACTAATATTATTAAAACTAATAATTTTCGATTAATCATAGGTACTCACTGGACTTATTATCCTACGCACCGTAAAACCCAGCCATTTAAAGTGAGGATGTCAAAAAAATCTTAATGCCCTGACATTTAACTATTCTAGATTCCGGTTATCCTCTTCATTTTCTTTTATATCGTCAAGTAGCGGCAGGTCTTTTAGGCTTTCTATACCTAAAAGTTCTAAAAACCTGTCAGTTATCTTATATAATATTGGATTCCCCGGTTCCTTAAGCTTACCTGCTTCTTTTATCAATCCTTTATCCACCAGTGTTAGTATTACGCTATCTGTCCTAACTCCTCTTATCTCAGCAACTTGAGTCCTTGTGACAGGCTGTCTGTAGGAAATAATTGCCAGAGTTTCAAGTGCAGCCTGGGAAAGATGTGCACGTATATTTGATTTAATAAATTTTATTAGTATCTCACTTAACGCAGGATTTGAATAAAGCCTGACCCCCCCGGCTACTCTTTTAAGAATAAATCCTCTATTTTCATCTATGTATTCCTTTTCTAGTAGCTCTATAATTTCATATACTTTTTTTTCAGTAATTTCCAGGACAGAAGATATATCTCTAACTTTTACTATTCCTTCAGACACAAAAAGCATACCTTCTATACAAGTTTTTAGCCATGACTCTCCGCTATATAAGCTAGTACTTTTATTTTTACTATCATTATTACTTATATTCTTATCTCCAAACATAGTCTGTCATTTAATTCTTTTTATTATAATATTTCCAAAATTTTCAAACTGAATAATATCAATTACATCTTTTTTATAAAGCTCCAATATTGACAGGAAACAAATTATCTTGTCTATAATCTCATCATATTTAGATGTAAGTTCTTTAAAGGTAATACTATCTTTAGAATATAATATTTTCCTGATCCTTTTCATTTCTTCAAATATATTCAAACTTATCCTGTGATTATAAATATTGCTTAAATTTAATTTTTCTTCATTATACTTTATAAGCTTTGAAGCAATAGATGATAATTCCTTTACATTTATATCCCTGGTAAAGTCAGGGAGTAATTTTAAAAATTCTTTTTCTATAGGAGCTTCCCTTATAAAATAGAAAGACTCTCTTTCATACAGACTACTAAAATAATTAGATATTTTTTTAAAAGTTCTATATTCTTCTTCCCTCCTCTTTAAAAATTCAACATTTGGCAAATTATCTTCTTCACCAGTACTATTGCTTTTCGAGGGAATAAGTGATCTTGATTTTATCTCTACCAGAATAGAAGCTGTATAGGTGAATCCCGATAAGGTATCAAATAATATATTTTTTTTGATTTTAATATAGTTTATAAAATCTTTTATAATGGTGCTTAATCTGATTTCATAAATATCTTCTTTTTTTTTCTGAACTAATTCCAGAAGCAGATATATCGGACCTTTAAATTTTTGATATTCTATTAAATAATCTTTGCTTTCTATGCAATTTTCCAATCTAATCTATACCCATCTTTTTTCTTACATCAGATATTGTCTTATCAGCAATTTTTCCAACCTCAATTTTACCTTCTTCCAGGATGTCATAAATATAATTCAAATCTTTTTTGATCTCATTCCTTTTTTCCTGAAACCTTTCCAGAGACTTGTATATTATGGCTGAAATCTCATCCTTACATTGGGTGCATCCGATTTTACCCTGTTTGCATCTATTTTCTATCTCTTTTATTCCATCTTCTTTATAAATCTTATAAAAATCAAAAACATTACAAACCTCCGGATGACCGGGATCTTTAAGATGTACTCTGCCAGGGTCAGTTATCATCATCCTGACCTTCCTGCGGATAGTTTCAAAATCATCTGTTAAAAAAATAGCATTATTATAGCTTTTTGACATCTTCCTGCCGTCTATCCCCGGTACCCGCGCAGCTTTTGACAGCATTTCTTTTGGTTCGGTAAAATATTTACCATAAAGATAATTAAATCTCCTTGCAATTTCTCTTGTAATTTCAAGATGAGGCAATTGGTCTTCTCCAACCGGAATTATGTCAGAATTAACTATAAGTATATCCGCAGCCATAAGTACCGGGTATGACAAAAAACCAAGTGTTGAAAGGTCTTTTGATTTTAATTCATTTATCTGTTCTTTATAAGTGGGGCACCGCTCCAGCCAGGAAATAGGTGTAATCATTGAAAAATACAGAGTTAGCTCTGAAATTTGCTGTATATCGGACTGTCTGTAAAGATGTGTAAATTCGGGATCAATTCCCAGAGCCACAAGATCCGCTGCACACTCCATCAAATCAGTTTTTATATTCCCGGGATTTTGATATTCAGTTGATAATGCATGCCAATCAACCAGGAAAAAAAAATTTTCGTAGTTTTTCTGGTTATTTATCATGTTATTAATATTTCCATGCAAATGTCCAAGATGCAATTTACCTGTCGGACGGAAACCGGTAAGCATTTTCTCTTTCATTTATTACTCCCCTATTCTTTTCCAGCTAAGCAATTAAGTACTGCCACCAAATACATATATTATAAATAAAATTAAATACCGGAGATATTACTCTCCAGAATATTCCTCCACTCAGGAACAAAAATATGAAAATTAATATGAAGCCAAATCTTCCAAGACTTAAAAACTTAGACATAGCTTCATCCGGCAGAAAAGAAGCAAGTATTTTAGAACCATCAAGGGGCGGTATTGGTATAAAATTTAATATTGCCAAAAAAATATTTATATATATGGCACCCTGGAAAATTTGTTCTATAAGATTAAAAGCCTTAAATCCAAAAGAATCCGACATTAACGTTCCATTTGTTAATTTAAAGAAAATATAGAAAAAAAGACCATATACCAGTCCTGTTGCAAAGGCAATAATAAGATTTGTAACAGGGCCTGCCAGTGAGGTATAACGGATTCCCTTTCTATAATTTCTAAAATAACCGGGGTTTATTGGAACCGGTTTGGCATAACCAAATATTATACCGGAATTTAAAAGTATCAAAAGCAGCGGCAGCAGTATACTTCCGAATAAATCTATATGAGCAATAGGATTTAGAGTCAGCCTTCCCAGGCTTTTAGCAGTATTGTCACCGCTCTTGTATGCTATATAACCATGGGCATATTCATGAAAAACAACGCCTACAATCAAACCCGGCGCCAATGTAATTAATTGTCTTAAAAAATCTAATGCTGACTGCCCTAAACCACTCATGTAACTCACCCTTCTATTCTATGACTATGCTATAGTTGTCAATTTAATTTTCATCATACCATATCAAAATCTAGTGAATTTGCAATATTATTTTACGTGCCAATCTTGTAGTATTATAAAATAAATTTCGATAAATTTTCTATAATTAATTTAATGCTTTACCCTGGGATGATATCTAAAATATACTTCCTTTATATGTTCTTTATTTAGATTGATATAAATTTCAGTTGTAGAAATACTGCTGTGGCCGAGTAATTCCTGTACCGTTCTCAGGTCTGCTCCTCTCTGGAGCATATGTGTGGCAAAACTATGTCTGAATATATGAGGGTATAAATTTTTATCAAGATTTATTCTTCTGGCATATTTCTTTGATATCTTCCAGAATCCCTGCCTGGTCATTTTTTTACCATTCTTATTTAAGAAAACATAATCTGACTTATGCTCTTTTTCAATTTTATATCTACATGTCCTGAGGTATTTTTTTAAAAATAACATCCCCATACCACCTACCGGATTTATTCTCTCCTTATCCCCCTTACCCATAAACCTTAGCAGTTCTTCGTCAAAATCAATATTTTGCAATTTTAAATTTACCAGTTCACTTACTCTTAACCCACATGAATATAATATCTCAAACATTGCCTTATCTCTCATTTCCAGCGCAGTAGAACATGGTATGCTTTCAAGAAACTTTTCCACTTCTTCCACCTTTAAAACTTCCAGCATTTTTTTTGGCTTTCTGGGATTGCTTACCTCTACCCAGGGATTTTTCTTGCATATTTCCCCTATCACCAGGAATTTATAAAAACCTCTCAAGGTTGATAATATTCTTGAAATGGATGATTCACACTGATTTTTATGTAAGATTTGAAGGAAATCTAATATCTGTTCTTTTGAAAGTTCACAGTAATTTTCTATATTGTTATTCTCTAAAAAAACTTTGAATTTTCCCAGATCCATCAGGTAAGAATTAATTGTATTTGGAAGTAATAATTTTTCAAACCTTAAATATTCTATAAACTTACCGATATCGTGATTAATATTTTTATTTTTTACTTTTTTCACCAATTTTTACCATTCTGCTTAAATAATCTCTGGATAAAAGTATTCCTATAATAGTTTTTGCATCTTTTATATTTCCATTTTCTATAAATGAGGGGGCATCTATCAATTTTAATTCAAATACTTCCAAGAACTCATCGTCATCCAGGTTATTTTCTTTTTTTTCAAAATCTAAAGCCAGATATAAATATAATATTTCATCACAAAAACCAGGTGAAGTATAGAAGTCAACTAAATGTATTAGTCTTCCTCCTTCTGCCCCGATTTCCTCCTTTAATTCTCTTATGGCGCAATCCCGGGGGTCTTCTCCTTTACCTAACTTTCCTGCCGGTATTTCCAATAAAGTACTTCCCAGAGGATATCTAAACTGTTTTACCAGCATTATCTTTCCTTCTTTACTGATGGGTACAATACATACCGCTCCTGGATGGGTAACCTTTTCTCTCGTAACAATTTTATTATTTTGAAGTTTTACCTTATCAACATATAATTCAACTATTTCACCCTTAAAAATTTTTTCTGAGCTTATCTTTCTTTCAAAAAGTTCTTTATTCATTTTAAAATTTTTCTCCTATATTATTCTACTTAATTACAAATTTACATATTTCCAGGACCAGACTGGCCAGTTTCTCTAATTGTTCAACTTTTACAAATTCTTTATTTGTATGGACATTCTCCATTCCGGCACTCAGGTTAACTGCGATCTTTCCTTTTGAATTAAATATGTTAACATCGCTTCCGCCTCCTGAAGATATGATTTTTGGTCTTAGTTTCAGTTTTCTGATAGCCTTTTTAGCAATCTGCACAGGCATTGCATCTTCTGTAACCTCAAATCCATCATATTCCCTTATAATTTCATAACTTAAAACCGCTCCAGTCTTTTTTGCACCTTTTTTAAGATCATTTATCATCTTTCTGGTAATTTTATCAAGCCCTGATAATTTTAAACTCCTTGCCTCCATTTCTAATTTTGTGTTCTCTGCAACTATATTTTTAGCTATACCTCCTTCTATTTTTCCAACATTACATGTACTTTCTTTATCAATTCTACCAATCTTCATATTAGAAATTGCAATAGAAGCCGCCTTTATAGAATTAATCCCCTTTTCAGGCTCTATCCCGGAATGAGCTGCTTTTCCTTTAAAATGCGCATAAATTGAATTCTGGTATGGCGCTCTGTTTACTATAGTCCCTATATCGCCGTCACTGTCAAATGCAAAACCATATTTTGCTTTTATTAAATCCAGATTAATACACTTTGCCCCCAGTACTCCAATTTCTTCTGAAATTGTAAATATAATATAAATATCTCCTGTAGGAATATTCCTTTCTTTTATAACATTCAAAACTTCTATAATTGCAGCTACACCAACCTTATCATCGCCGCCCAATATGCATTCTTTATTTTTATTGAATATTTTTCCACTTTTTATTACCGGTAGAATATCTCCATCTACGCTTACTGTATCAAGATGCGCCGCCAGGAAAATAGGATTGCTTCCCGATGGATTTTTTGTTTTATATAAAGCTATGACATTCCCTGCATTACTGCCAAATTCATGACCACATTTATCAACATGGACTTTCAGCCCAAGATTCTTTAACTTTTGCCTTACATAATCAACTATCTCTTTTTCGTTTTTTGAAGGGCTCTTAATTCTTAAAAGTTCAAAAAAAGTTTTTAGAAGTCTTGCATTATTAACCATATTTATATCATTATCATCCATTTAAAGAAGAGATTCTGTTGTACACCAACAAATTGGTTTTGCGTAAATTCCTCATCCTCATCTTCAAGACATAGTTCAATAGCTTCTTTTATTCTAGGCAAAAGCTCTTCAATAGAATTTGCCTGAGTATGGCAACCCTTTAAAGCAGGTACAGAAGCCACAAATATTCTATCCTCATCTTTTTCAATAAGTATAGTAAAATTATATTTTTTCATTTTCCTCACCATAAATATATTATATAGCAAATACAGACAAAAATAATATTTTTTCTAATTAAAGTCAATTACTTATAAATAATAGAGTCATGAATACCTTAAGCAATACTTTCAATCTGCTATTTTCGTACAAACTAAAGGATGTTTTAATTTAATTACTGTTCTTCTTTATTTTAGGTAGATTTATACCGATTATACCTAATACCAATAAAACAATTGACAACAAAGATGAACATACAATAAGCCTTATAAAGAAATCATAAAAGAATCCGGATGGGAAAAGGGTAATTATAAGAGAACCAGGGGAAAAAATATAGTTTCCCTGGGGGAAAAATTTCTGGTGAAAATTATCAAATAGAGAAGGGAAATTTTGGCCAAGAAAGTATAAAATTATAATAAAAAGCAGCATAAATGATGAAGAAATTATAAATATCGCCCCTAAATTTCTAATAAAATTTTTAATATTTTTATCTATAAGTAAAAAAGTCATAGTAACAAATAAAATAATGCTCCCGCAGTATAAAATAAATATTTTTACCAGCAGTTTTCTCACATCATAAAGATGGCTTATCTCCGCAGGACTGAAGGAAGCAGCCGTATTATTATTACTGATACTAATACTACCATCACCACTTTCATCTGAATATCTTACCTGAATATTTTGCAGGGTGGTGGTTCGTCCGGTAAAAAATTTAAAAATTTCTTCTGTAATATCCAGTACATCACTTTTATTTAAAATTGAGAACACTCCATTATCTTCATATAAAGTTGAATAGTAACTTAAATTAAAAACATGACAAGCAAGTGGAGTGAATAAAATTATAATAATAAGTAAAATAGAATTTATGAAAATTATGGTTTTTTTAATCTTACCGGTTTTAAAATTCATATTTTATAAATATTTTTTTAATATATTGTAAACGGTTTAACTATTCAGCCGCTTAATATTTTTTAGCCTTATTTCTCTTAATAGAAAATACATATAAAAAAATATAAACTTAAACAATAATTTACTGCAGCACTTTTTTATATAATTTAATTACTTCAGTTTGGCTGAAGATGAGTGTTTTATAGAAGCACCAATAAAATCTCTGAATAATGGATGAGGCCTATCAGGTCTGGATTTAAATTCAGGATGGAATTGAACCGCAACAAACCACGGGTGATCTTTTATTTCAACAATTTCTGCCAGGTTTTTATCCGGATTTATTCCAGTTATTATAAGTCCTGCCTCTTCAAATCTGTTCCAGTAATCATTGTTTAATTCATACCTGTGCCTGTGTCTTTCGTAAACTATTTTCTTCTGATAAGCTTCATAAGCTTTTGAACCAACTTTCAATCTGCACTTATAGCTTCCCAATCTCATAGTCCCTCCCATATTCTCTACATTTTTCTGCTCATGCATTAAATCAATTACTGGATTTTCTGTATCCGGGTCAAATTCAGTACTATTAGCGTCTTTAAGACCCAATACATTTTTACCGAATTCAATTACCGCGCACTGCATTCCCAGACATATTCCTAAAAACGGTATCTTTTTCTCCCTGGCGCATTTTATAGCATTAATTTTTCCATTTATTCCTCTAATCCCAAAACCATATGGTACCAGTATGCCATCTACTTCGGATAACATACTTTCATCCTGACAGCTGCCTTCCACCAGTTCAGAATTTATCCAGGTTAAATTTACATTTTTTTTGAAATAATAACCGCCGTGGTTTAAGGATTCCACAATACTTATATAAGCATCTTTTAAATCGGTATACTTTCCTACTATTCCTATATCTACCTTACCATCCAGGTGGTGAATTGCATTTACTATTTTTTTCCAGCTTTTTAGATCAGATTTCTTTACCTTTAATTTTAATTTTGATAAAACTCTTGAATCCAATTTTTCTTTTTGCAGCATTAGAGGAACTTCATAAAGATGTTTGGCATCAATTGCCTCTATGGTATCTTCTTTTTCTATATCACAGAACAGGCTTATCTTACTTTTTATACTATCAGATAATTTTATTTCACTTCTGCATATAATTATATCCGGCTGAATACCTATGCTTCTTAGTTCTTTTACACTATGCTGTGTTGGTTTTGATTTCAATTCTTCTGTAGTTTTTAAGTATGGGACATAAGTAACATGGATATAAAGAACATTTTCTTTTCCGACATCTTTTTTAAATTGTCTTATTGCTTCAAGGAAAGGAAGACTTTCTATATCCCCTACAGTGCCCCCTATTTCAGTAATAACCATATCAGTTTTTCTTCTTAGCAGTGTTTTTTTAATGCTTTCTTTTATTTCATCTGTTACATGTGGAATCACCTGTACTGTAGCGCCTAGAAATTTGCCTTTTCTCTCATTATCAATAACATTTTTATAAATTTTTCCGGAAGTAAAATTATTATATTTAGATAAATCTTCATCAATGAATCTTTCATAATGACCTAAATCAAGATCAGTTTCTCCGCCGTCGTCCGTTACAAAAACTTCACCATGCTGAATGGGATTCATAGTTCCGGGATCAATGTTTATATAAGGATCAAACTTCTGGATTGTGATACTATAACCTCTTGACTTTAACAGCCTTCCCAGAGATGCTGCGCATATACCTTTACCCAGCGAAGATAGAACTCCTCCTGTTATAAAAATAAACTTAGTTTTCAACTTTAATCTTCCCTTTTATTAAATCACTTTTAATAGTATTACATTTTTCCAAAAGTTCCTCAGCGTGCTTAACAGAAATATCACTTTCTTTCATCCCGCTTATCATCCGGGAAATTTCTTTTATCTTACTATCTGGGTCCAATTTTTTTATTTTTATCCTGGTTCTTTTGCCTTCTACGATTTTATCAATAAAATAATGAGCATCGGAGAAACAAGCAATTTGCGCCAGATGAGTAATAGCTATTATCTGGCAATTTCTTGAAATTTTGTATAATTTTTCACCTACTACCAGTGAAGCCGCCCCTCCTATACCCACATCTATTTCATCAAATATCATAATAGTGATATTGTCAACAAAACTTATCACTGATTTAAGAGCAAGCATAATCCTTGATATTTCACCACCTGATGCAATCTTCCTTAGGGGCCTTACAGCTTCACCTATGTTAAGGGATATTAAAAATTCTATATCATCTATCCCATTTTTAGCAAATTTTATCTTTTTGCTATCAATTTCTATGCCATCGCCATTACCTTCCAGCAATCTATGCTGTGGTTGAAAAGAGATAGATTTAAAACCAAGATCCGTCATTTCATCAGTTACACTTTTTTCCAGATCAATTATCACCTCTTTCCTTAACTCACTTAATAAAAAAGCTTTTTTTATTAGAATTTCGCGAGTTTCATTATATTCCATCTGTTTTTTATCAATCTCACTATCCAGATCCTCAAAACTTTCGATTTCTTCTTTTAATTTTTCTGCATACTCGGCGGCTGAATTCAAATCAAGATTATATTTCTTTTTTATTTCTGATAACTTATACAACCTTTCCTGAATACTGTCCAATCTTTCCGCACTGAAATCAAAATTAGCAAGATAGCTGTTAAGGCAGTGACCTATTTCCTCTATAAAATCACCAAGAGTAGATAACCTATCGCAAAACTTTTTAAACTCATGATCAATTTCAGCAAGTTCGGCGATATTTTTATCTAAGACGGCTATATTATTACTTAATGAAGGAATACCGGTATTCTCACTATCTAATATCTTTTTACCTTCTGATGCCAATCTGTAAATCTTTTCATAGTTTTTAAGAATTCGCATCTCATTTTCTAAAATTTCTTCTTCATTTTCTTTAATATCCAGTTTCTTAATCTCCTCATATCTGTAATTTAGATCTTTTAGCTTTTCTTCTCTTACGTTCTTCAATTCTTTTAATTTTAAAAATTCTTCTCTTTTTTTAAGATATTTTTCCAGGCTTTCTGAATAATCTCTCTTTGCGCCCAGAATCCTGTCTTTACCAAACCTATCTATTATTTCTATATGAGTTTTATAATCAAGCAAATACTGATGATCGTGCTGCCCGTGAATATCTATAAAAAATTCACCTAATTTTTTTAAATTGCTGACCCGGGTAAAAATCCCATTAATAAATGCCCTGTTTTTACCAATCCTCGTTACCTCTCTCGTTATTACTATATCATCACTTTCATCTTCTTCTTCAATTAAATTTTTGGATAGCAAATAATTTATTACCGCAGGGTTATTTTTAAAATCAAAGTATCCTTGAACCAGTAACTTATCCTCGCCATCTCTTATTAAATCACTACCCGCTCGTTCACCAATCAGCAAATTTATTGCTTCAATAATAAGAGTTTTACCGGCTCCTGTTTCTCCGGTCAGAACGTTAAGACCTTTCTGGAATTTTATTCTGGCGTCATCTATTATGGCAAAATTTTTTACCTGTAATTCTTTAAGCATATCTAAAAAGTAAAAATGTAAATTTATATTTATTTAAATTCTTTCAATAAATTTTTCTTTAAATACTTTAAAAAAAATATCTTTACTAAAAGTTATAAGCTTTAACTTCAATTTTGATTTTTTTACTTTAAATATATAATCCGGCCTGATACTGACCGGCATTGTTTTTCCATCAACACTCGCGCTATCTTTTTTATTTCTGGAATTAATTACTATTTCTATCTTATTATCCGGACTTAGAATTATGCTCCTGCTCAGTAATGTATGCGGACATATAGGGGTTATAATTATAATTTCACTTTTTGGTTCCACAATTGGTCCTCCGGCCGAAAGAGAATAGGCAGTAGAGCCTGTTGGCGTAGAAATTATTATTCCATCAGCAGCGATATTTTTTATTGATATCCCACTTACTATAATTTCAAATTTTATTATTTTCCCAATCGTAGATCTTGTTATGGCAAATTCATTCAATGCCAGATAAGGAAGCCCGGTATTTTCTAATACTTTATCATTTTTAAAAAACTTACCCTCAAGTAACATTCTTTCTTCTATTTCGTATGTATCTCTTAATACCTTATCTATGGCGTTATACATATTGCAGGCATCTACAACAGTTAGAAATCCCAGACTTCCGACATTAATCCCTAATATGGGAATTTCTCTTTTAAAAGAATATTTTGAAGCTCTAAGGAACGTACCATCTCCTCCTATTGCTATTATTAAATCATTCTTTGCGCTAAACTCTTCTTCAGAAACCGAGGGAAGGCAGTAATTCTCAGGCATTTTATCTGTTTCTACCAGAAGTACATTATTGCCTTTTTTAACTAAATAATCATATATTTCTTTGGCAATTTCTATTGCTTCCTGTTTCTCGTTATTTGAAACTATACCAATGTTTTTCATTTTACCTCCCTGGCGCGGAAACCCCATCCTGATCAAAATATAAATGTGCCCTATCAACTACATCTTTGATTATTTTATCATAATTTAAAATAGATTTAGCTTCTTTAAACGATTTTATTAAAAAAATCCAGATTACACCTTTCTTGCCAATAAAAAATTTGCTATGTTAATCAGCCACTCATAGTCTATATCCATGCTTTTAATTATGGAAATAGCTTTATCAATCCTGTCTCCGGCAATTTCTTTTGATTTTGAAATCCCCCATATATTCGGGAAAGTATTTATATTTTTATCTGATGTTACATCTAAAATATCATCGGTTATTTGAAAAGCGAGACCTAAATTTTCAGAATATTCTGTAAATTTTTTAAGATAATCATCACTGACCCCGCATAAAATAGCCGCACATCTTACGGAAGCAGTTATCATTTTCCCTGTTTTATTTCGATGCATATATTCTAATTTTTTTTTGCTGATCTTCTTACCGGTAAAATAAACATCCACTATCTGACCTGCAGCCATACCTGAAGCGCCCGAAGCACCGGCAATCTCTTCTAAAATTTTAATTTTTGTCCTGTCGTCTGCTATCTGATATTTTATTATTATATTAAAAGCTTCGGCAAACAAAGCATCACCGGCCAGTATTGCTATATCTTCTCCAAATTTTTTATGGCAGGTAGGTTTGCCTCTCCGGAGGTCGTCATTATCTATAGAAGGCAGATCATCATGTATTAATGAGTAAGTGTGGATAAATTCGATTGCGCATGCCGTAGGAAGTACCGCACGATAATCTTTTCCCAGACTCTTTGCAGTAAGCAGACACAATATTGGTCTGAATCTTTTTCCGCTGTTTTCTATGCTATATTCAATTGCTTCTTTTAGAATATCAGGGCTTTCTTTATACTTCTTAACATAATACCCTAAACTATTGTTTACCTCTTTTATTAAAAATTCAGGATAAAGCTTTTTTGCCTTTAAATCATATATTCTTGGATTAGACATATTTTCAAATTTATATCATAAAAAGTAGTATTAACTGCCTATATTATCTAAAATCTTACCTAAAACACCGTTTACAAATTTTGGGGTATCTTCTTGTTGCCCCAGACTTTTTGCAATTTCAATGGCCTCGTCTACGGAAACCTTTAGAGGTATATCATCTTCATATAACATTTCATAAATAGCTACCCGTAAAATATTTCTATCAATGATTGCTATTCTTTCCAGGGTCCAGTTCTTAACAACATCCATAATCATCCGGTCGATTCTTTTCCTGTATCTTTCTACGCCACTTGTAAGTTTTAAAGTGAACTGGTCATATTTCCTACCTGCCAGTAAATTGTTTTCTATAATCTCATCTATCTTTTTATCCAATAAATCTCTTTGATACAATAATATTATTGCATTCTCTCTACTTTTTCTTCTTGATATTTTAGGCATAATCTTATATACAATTTATATTAGCTAAGTGCTCACCCGGGTTATATACTCACCGGTTCTTGTATCAATTTTTATAGTGTCTCCTGTATTTATAAATAAAGGAACCATTACTTTCGCCCCGGTTTCTATCTCCGCAGGTTTAAATCTTGAACTTACTGTACCGCCCTTGATTCCCGGTTCAGTTTTAATAACTCTGGCTTCAATAGAAATGGGAAGTTCAACTGATACGGGTCTTCCTTTGTAAAATATAACTGCCAGTTCCATATTTTCCATTAAATAATCTTTCCGGTCCTCAAGTATATCCCCACCTAACTGGATTTGTTCATATGTTTTAGTATCCATGAAGTTATAATACTGGTCCTTGTACAGGTACTGCATTCTTTTTGTTTCCAGTATTGCCTGCTCCATTTTCTCGCCGGCTCTGAAAGTCTTATCAACAATAGCTCCTGTATTTAAGTCCTTTAATTTTGTCCTGACAAAAGCGCCGCCTTTACCCGGTTTTACGTGCTGAAAATATAATATCTTATACAGCTCGTTATCATAAATTATGGTTAACCCGTTTCTAAAATCACTGGTGCTTATCATTGGCAATTTCCTCTTCTTTTAGAATGTATACATGTATACTGTCATTAATCTAATCTAATATAAGAAAACTCTTCTTTGAATTATTAAGGACTTCACAGCCATTCTTTCCTACTATTACCATATCCTCTATTCTTACGCCGCCAAAATTTTCTATATATATACCTGGCTCAATAGTTATAACCATATTTTCCCTTAAAACTGTCCTGTTTTGCATAGTTACTGCTGGTTCTTCGTGAACCTCAATACCCACACCATGTCCCAGACTATGCCCGAAATTATTGCCATAACCTTTTGAAATTATGAATTTTCTTGCTATCCTGTCCAGCTGGCTGCAGGTTACGCCTTCCCTGCAATTTTCAATTGCCAGCAGCTGCGCCTTTAAAACTATATCATAAATTTTTTTAAATTCATTACAAATTTTTAGATTTCCTGTAAAAATTGTCCTTGTCATATCAGAGCAGTAATTTTCAAACTTACACCCGAAATCCATAAGCATTAAACCTCCCTTTACTTTTATCTTTTGTGGAGAATAATGCGGCATAGAAGAGTTTTTCCCATACGCAACAATGGTGTCAAATGACCTTCCCTCCGAATTACTTTTAACCAGCAACTCTTCTATCCTGCAGGCAAGTTCAATTTCTGATAATTTTTCTATTGAAGCAGCACTTGAATTTATTATACTGCCGAATACTTTATCTGTAATCTTGCAGGCATTTTTTATTTTAGAGATCTCAACCTTGTCCTTAACTGTTCTTAAATTTTCAACTACTCCGTCAATACTTACCAGCCTCTTACCCTGTCCGGATAATAATTTTTCCAGTTTACGGAAACCGGTGAAACTTATATTCTTTCCTTCTACTCCAATAGAGTTGAAACTGTAATCTTCTAAAATTTTTGCAAGTTTCCTGTATTTATCTTTCTTGCAGCAGACAATGTTTACATTTTTATTTTGAATGGATTTTCTAGCTTGTTCTAAGTAGATGAAATTAACTAACAGATATAAATTGTCACCTGTAATAAGCAATATACTTTCTGAATCTTTACCATAAAAGCTTGTCAGGTAATATATGTTTACGTCTTTTAATATAATAAAACTTGCAGTTTTTTGACTAATTGGGGAGGTAAATATTTTTTTTATTCTTGAATCAAAACATTTTCTTTCAGATATAATATTCATATTTTACTATCAATCAGCGATAATTTCCTGCCAGTTCATCTGTAGGTTTATACCCAATCATCAGAATCCACTCCAGGCTCAATATCTTCATAGTTCATACATTTGATCAGCTCCAGCTTTTCGCTGGCAACAGCTGAGGATACAGTTTTTGCCATGTTTATTTTTAATACATTAACCGCTGTCACAGTGCCACTCACCAGAACTAATGTAATTGTAGAGATAATCACTGTAGCTACTATTACTTCAACAAGAGAAAAGCCTTTCTCCTGTTTTAAAGTATATTTTCCTTTATTACTGCTTCTTTTAATGATATAAAAAATTTTATTAAACATATTTACCAATAATAGCTTTTTTATATCCCAATTATATAATTCAAAGCCATCTTATATACATCCAGTCCAAATCCTATTATAATCCCGGAGGCAACAGGCGATATCACTGATTCTGCCCTCCAATATTCTCTGTTAAAAATATTTGAGATATGCACTTCAATGGTGGGAATTTTACTGGCAGATATTGCGTCATGTATTCCATAACTATAATGAGTAAGTGCGCCAGGATTGATTATTATAAAATCAGTATTTCCGATACACTGGTGAATTTTATCAATAATCTCTCCCTCATGATTGGATTGGAAATATAAGAGTTCTACCTTACCAGCCGCCAGCTCATCAAGTTCCTTTTTTATTTCATCAAATCCCTTGCTGCCATATATTTTTTCCTCTCTTTTCCCCAATAGATTTAAGTTAGGGCCATTTATTATAATAACTTTTTTCATTTTTACCAATCTTTCACATATTTAAAATTTATAAAATATATTGTTTGCATTGCCGTTTTAATTGCATCAATTAACATTATATTTAATTTTTTCTTTATATATATTTATATATAATTGTAGATACTTTTTTTAATATTATCAACAACCACACTTTTTTCTACATTATAATAGAAAACAGGTTTATTTATTCCTTTAAGCAGTACAAATTTATTTTGCGCTGTTTTAAATTTTTTATCATATTTCAATGCGCCGGTAATTTTTTCTACATTTATTTTCGGTATCCTGTATGGCAATTTCAACTTTTTATATAGTTCCAGAACCACACTTCTAATATCTTCGCTTACCAAACCCAGAGAAATTGAAATATCAATTGCAATTATCATTCCTATGCTAATCGCCATCCCGTGATTGATTTCCTTTAAGTTAAGCGCATTTTCTATACAATGTCCTATGGTGTGCCCAAAATTAAGCATATTCCTGTAATCCAGATCGAATTCATCTTTTTTGACCACTCTTGTTTTTATATAACAACAATTATAAATAATATCTTTAAAAACCTCTGTTTTGATTAACCTGGATAGTCTGTCCTCCTTTTTATCTTCTACATTTTCCGACAGTTTTTCCAGTATTTTCTTTTTGAAAACTAATCCATACTTTACAATTTCGCCCAGACCATTAATGATCTGGTCTTCATCCAAGGTATAATTTAAAGTTGGATCAATGACTATCATATGCGGTTGATAAAAACTGCCAATTACGTTCTTTATATTGTTATAATTAACAACAACTTTCCCGCCTATGCTGCTGTCGACCTGACAGATAATAGTTGTTGGGCAGTGTATAAGT
>Ga0210003_1002022_pt1 | contig 17391 bp, 10 predicted proteins | sample LantaG_FD_182804 | JGI IMG/M metagenome (GOLD analysis project Ga0210003, IMG submission 182804) | Deep subsurface microbial communities from Baltic Sea to uncover new lineages of life (NeLLi) - Landsort_02402 metaG (SPAdes) (version 2) | ecosystem: Environmental > Aquatic > Marine > Oceanic >...
GGCGGACGCCGTGAGGAGGGACGCCGACACCCCGGAGCATGTCTGGTCCGGGGCGATGGCGGCGGCCGCGGCCGACGACGCCGACGCGTGGGCTCGCAGCGCCGCCGCCTTCGAATCCTCGTCGGCCTCGGCCTCCTCGGCAGAGTGGACCCCTCCTCCGCCCCCTTCGTCGCACTCGCCCCTGGACGACGCGGGAAGCCTGGGCGGCGCGAGCCTGCTGCGGGAGCCCTACGTCGGGGGGGTCTATGTGCGCCGGTTCCTGAGGTCGCCGGGGGCGAGGCTGCGGGACCCGGTGGCGTTCCTGCGGGGGCTGCTCGACGCCTTTGCGCGCGCCGCCGGGGGCGCCGTCGCCGCCGCTCGAGCTGCGACGAGCAGCAACGACGGCTCTTCTTCTTCTTCTTCTTCTTCAAAGGAAGAGTCCGACGCGCGCTTCTCCGGCTTCGTGGCCGAGGCCGTGCTGATGTCCGCCGCGGCCTGTGAGCTCCTGGGAGGCAGGCCCGCCCTGCGAGAGCGCGCGGCGTCGCTGGGCGTGGTGAGGACCTGCCTGTCCGTCCTGGCCGAGAGGCTCCCCGCCGCGGCCGCGGCGCTGCCGAGGCTGGCGAGTCTCACCTCTTCGCCTTCTCCTTCCCTTCCCCTTACTCCTCCGGACGACCTGGGAGGGTGCGCCCTGAGGCTGCTCCACGCCTCGCTGGCGGGCTGCGCCGGGGCGGCCGACGCGCTGGCCGCGGAGCCGCCCGCGGCGCTCGCGCCGCTCGTCGCGCCGGCTGGGCTAGGCGCGGCCGGCGGCGCCTGGGGCGTCGCCGCGGAGGTGCTGGCCGCCGAGGCGCTGACACGCGCGCTCGAGGCCGCGAGCAGGGGCCGGCCATCGCTGGTGGCCTCGGCGTGCGCTGCCGGCGCCGTCCCTGCGCTGCTGGCGAGGCTGGAGCAGGGCGCGAGCGGCGGAGGCGGTGGGGGAGGAGGAACGACGGCGCTGGTGCCAAGCGAAACCCGCAACGGCGGCGGAGGCGACGACAGCGGCGAGGCGAGCCGGGACGCGTGCGTCGCCCGCGTCGCCTGCATCTCCTGCCTCCGCGCCCTTTCCGAGCTCCCCGCCGGAGGACAGCCGGCTGCTGCGGCCGCCGCTGCCCTGGAGAGGTCCGCGGCGTGGAGGACGAATGCGGGAGCGAGGCATGACTTGTACCTGCCGAGCGGCGCTGAAGCTGGTGGAGGAGGCGGGAGTTCGACGGAGGGCGTCGCGAGGCTTCTGTCCGGGAACAGCGGCATCGGTGGTGGAGGGGCGAGGTTTGCTCTTCCTGCTCCCGAGGCGCTCGTGGTGACGCCCGTCGTTGCTGCTCCTGCTGCTGCTGCCGTTGTTGCGGAAGAGCCTCCTGCTGCTCCCGTTGTTGCGAGGGAGCCTTCGCTGCCTCCGCCGCCCGAGCCGCCGGTCGCTGTTGTCCAGAGGGAGCCCTCGCCGCCGCCGCCGCCGCCGCCGCCGCCGCCTCCTGCTGCTGCTCCTGCTCCGCCGCCCGTCGTGCAGCGAGAGCCGTCGCCTCCCCCACCTCCGCCGCCGCCTGTCGTGGAGAGAGAGCCCACGCCGCCGCCCCCTCCTCCGCCTCCTCCTCCGCCTCCTAAACCGTGCGAGGCCACGCCCGAGCCAGAGGTCGAAGAGAGAGCGGCAGGAGAAGAGGAGACGAGCTCCGACGACGGCCTCGACCCTCTGGGCGCCGCGCCTCCCACGCCTGTCCCAGCGGACAGGGACCCGCTCCAGGATTGATTTGAGTTGTTGCATTAGAGAGAGAGGGAGAGATTAGACCTTTAAAACGCGAAAGCAGAAAAAAAACGAACTTGCCTTTTATTTTGATTCCAATCATTTCAGCAAAAAAAAAAAAAAAAACTTTTGTCTTTCTTTCTTTCTTTTTTCAAATCCAGTCTCCTGCGTTGGCCGCCTCGGCCACGAACGCGCTCAGCGTGCCCAAGCCAGTACCTTCTTCGCCATTCTCGACGGCCTCGAGCTCTGCTTTCACTCCCGCGGCAGCCATGGCCTCGAGCTCGCGGACCCACGGGTGGGAAGCGAAGAAGCTTTCCTCTCCTCCGTTTCCGTTTTGCTCTCCTTCGCCGTCGCCGAACGAAGGAGAAGAAGGAGAAGGAACGGCGACGACGCCGAGGGCGTTCGCCAGCGACCGCGCCGTGCCCAGGTCCCTCGCCGTCAGCGGCTGCAGGGCCTCGTCCCTCGTCCCGGCCATCAGGAACCACGGCGACCGCGCCCCGAGCCAGCGGAGGGAGGGCAGCGCGTAGGCCGCCCCCTCGATCGAGGCGCGCGCCGAGAGGAGCGACGACGAAGAAGAAGGAAGAGAAGCAGAAGCAGGAGCGGAAGCGTTCGCAGCAGCGGCAGCGGCAGAGAGCGAGCCGTTCTTGTAAACGGTCAGAATCGCCACTCCCCCCGGGTTCCAGTCGCAGAGGCCCAGCACCTGCATCGGGGGCCGAGCAGCCGCGGAAGAGCAAGAAGAAGAAGAATTCGAAGAGGAGCAGCTGGAACTCGAAACCAGGTGCGAGCAGAACGCGCGCGTCGACAGGTCAGGCATCCCCCTCGCCGTCACCAGCACCGCCCCTCCGGCGATCCCCTCCCACACCCTGTCCTCGACCAGCCTCTCGAACACGGCGTCCTTCTCGACCACGAGCAGGAAGGCGGCGTCGCAGGCGACGCGGAGGGCGCGGGCCGCCGAGGGGCAGCCGGGCAGGGAGAAGCCCGCGGGCCCCGTGCGGCGGAGGTCGCTCCAGGTCATTGTCGTTGTCGTTTTCGCTTCCTTCGCGTTTCCGATTCCGTTCCCGACCCCGTTTCCTCCTCCTCCTCCTCCTCCGTCTCCTTCGCCTTCGTCGTTCGCGATCCACAGGCACCCTGCCACGGCCCCGCGGGGCGCGGCCCTCAGCCCCAGAGCCTCCCTCGGCAGGGCCAGGAGCGTCTGCGCGTCGCCCACCGCCGCCGAGGCGTCCGAGGGGGACCTGGCGGCGCCCGCGCCCTTTAAGCGATACCACAGGTCGCGGCCCGTGACCGTCTTCCCGGCGGAGAGGGCCTCGTGCGCGACGTCGAGCACCAGCAGGAGCCTGGCGACGCGGAGGGCGCGGTGGAAGGAGCGGACCGAGGAGCGGGAGCTCTGGAGGGAGGAGAGCGAGAGGACGACGGTTGAAGTCGGAGGAGGAAGTGAGGGAGGAGGGGGGTTTGCAGCGGCGTTTGCAGCGTTGGAAGACGTCGAGGAGCTTAGAGGCGCCTGTTTTAAAGTCGTTAAGGGGTTGCGGAGAAAGAACGAGGCGGAAAAGGAGGAGGGGTGGAGAGGGGTGAGCGGTTGCAAAACAAATCATCGTCGTCGTCGTCGTCTCTTCCTCCTCCTTCTCACCAACTCGACGTCTGCCAGCTGCCCCCTTAGCAGCCCCTCGACGAAGCCGGCGCAGAAGTCCTCGACGGCGGCCAAGACCATCTCCGGGGCCGCCGAGGCGCCCCAGAAGCGCTCGGCGTCGGAGAGGAGGGGCGCAACCTCGTCCGAGGCCTCCTCGAGGAAGAGGCCGCTGTCGTCAAAGTTTTCGTTCTCGTTCTCGTTCTCGTTCTCGTTGTTCCCTTTCTCGTCCTCGTTTCTTTCCGCCTCGTCGTCGCCCGCTCCTGCGCCGCGCATTGGCGCGAGGCGGCAGTCGTCCTCGAGGAAGGAATCGCGGAACTGCTGCATCGCGAGAGGGACTCGGAGATTCGGTTTTTTCTTTCAGTTTGGTTTTTTTCGTTGTTTGCAGTTTTTTTTAGTTGTGATTTCTTTTCATTCTTTTTTTCAAGCGAGCTCCAGCTTGACCTTCTCCCACCAGCTCGCAACAACACCTGCACCTTTCTCTTCCTTCTCCACCTCCCTGAGCAGCACCGCCGCGCGCAGCGAGCACCCTGCCGGAAGCAGAGCCCTCCTCTTCAGCGGCGGGGGCAGCACCGTCGCGACGGGCGGGAAGCCGGGCGGCGGTTGCCTCGACAAAAGAGGAGAACAAGAGGAGGAGGAAGAAGACTTTCCGCTCTCGCCTCCTCCTCCACTTCCTCCTCCTCCTCCTCCTCCAAAGGCCTCCGCCTCCGCCAGCGCCAACCACACGGCGTCCCCGCCGCCCTCGACGCCCGGGCTCGCAGCCAGAGCGCGCAGCAGGGAGATGGCGGCGTGGCGCACGTCCGCCGTCGCGGCGTCCGACGCCAAAGGAATGACGGATTCCGCGACCTCGAACGCCACCCCTCCTCCGGAGAGGCACGCCGCCGAGCGCGGGTCCGCGGCGATCGAGGTGAGGGAGCGGAGCACGGCGAGGCGCACCGTGCGGAGGGAGCCGGGGGCGACGGCGGATGGAGAAGAGGTGAGGTTTTCGGTTTTGAAATCGTTTTCGTCCTCGCCGCCGTTCTCCTCTGCCGCCGAAGAAGAAAGATTCGACCCCAGAAGAAGCCACGTCTTCTGCTGCTGCGCGCTCCTCCTCTTCATCCTCCCCGTCAGCAACCCTGCATACCCGTCCCCGCCGATCCCAGAGCTCGTCCTCCCCCTCTCCAGCAGCTCCCGCAGCGCCGGCCAGGCCTCGCGAGAGAAACGCTGGGAGATAAACTCCCCGCCGGCGGCCCTGGCGAGCGCGGCGACGCAGCCTGCCCCGCGAGCCGCCACCGGAGGGTGCCTCGAGCGCAGGGCTCCGCCGGCCAGCGGGGCCCACGCGCGGTGGACCGCAGGCAGGAGCCTCGGGGCGACGGGGGCCGGCGGGGCGACGACGCCGCGGCGGGGCTCCAGCAGGGCCTTCGTGGCCTCGGCGGCGTCGCCGGCAGCCTGCGCGCGCCTTAGAGCGTCGAGGGCCCGCTCGAGCGCCGCCGCCGCCAGAGAGACCAGCGCTATCCTGGAAGCCAGAGAAGAAGAAGAAGCATTCTCACCCTCATTGCCGTCCTCGTCAATGGCCGAGGCCAGCAGCGGGGACGCGACGTCGGCGGCGGCGTCGGCGAGCGTCGCCGCGGCCGCGACCCTGCGCGCGCGCTCCGACGCCTCGAGCCACTGCAGGTCGCCCCACCTGGGCCTCTCTGGGCAGCCCGGAGGGGGTTGGTCCAATTCGCCGTCACCGCTGTCGCCTTCTTCCTCTAGGATGGTTCCTCGCCTCTCCTCGGCACGGACGCGGGCCCGTACGCGCTCGGCGAAGAAGGCGACGCCACTGTCGTCGCCCGCCGCGCTTCCAGCTTTCTCAAACTCCTCCTTCTCCCGCCTCTCCCGCGCCGCGTTCATCTCCTCGAACTCGGCCCGGACGGCACGCGAGGCCTCCTCCGCTTCCTGGGCAGCGGCGTCCGCGTCGGAGGCCGCGGCGGCGCAGATTTCCGCCAGCGCCAGGAGCAGCGGGGCCACGGCCTCGGGGGCCCTCCTCCTGGCCCCGGCAGAGAGGCCGCGGACGGCGGCGCGCGCCGGCTCGGCAAGCAGCGGCAGCAGCGCGGAAGCCGCGGACGAGGAGAAGCGGAGACTCGAGCTGCTTCCTTCTCCTTCTGCTGTCGCTGCTGCTCGCAGCGCAGCGGCGCAGAGCGCGGCCCCGCGCCTGGCAGAGGCCGACCCGCTGCCATCGCGCAGCGCGGCGCAGACGCCGTCGACGACGTAGTCGGCGTTCGCGACGACGACGGCGACAACGCCCCCCGGCTGGCGCGTCGCCGCCGCCAGCGCGCCGAGGGCGGCGGCCGCCCCGGAAGCGACGACGGGGGCACCGAGACCGGAAGAAGCAGAAGTAAGGGTTTCGCCGAAATCGCCGCCGCCTCCTCCTCCGTTGCCGATCGCCCGCACGCCCCGGATCTCCAGGAGCGGCAGCAGCGCCCTCCGGACGGTGGCGCCGCGGGCCCGGCCCGAGCGCGCCGCGACGAGGGAGCCGCAGGCCTCCGCTGCCGCTCGCAGGAGCGCGGCGTTGGCGCCCAGCTCGTGCGGGGTGAGCTGGGAGGAGTGGCGGTGGAGCAGAGCGGGAGAGGGAGCACGAGAGGTTTCTTCGTCTCCTCCCCCTCCTTCTTCTTCCGCCGCTGAAGGCAAGAGTTCTTCTCGTCCTTCTCCTTCTCCGCCACCACCCCCGCCGCAGCAGAGGCCCCACACCGCCTCGTCGGTCAGGTCTTCCAGCCCGGCGTGCACCGCGGCCTCGAGCTCCCTGTCGGCCACGGACCCGATCGCAGCCCGCGGGAGCACCACCGAAGCCGCTCCCGTCAGCACCTCGGCGAGCAGCGCCGCGGCGCCGGCGGCGCCCAGCTGCCAGTCCCGCTGCCTCCGCGCGCGGCGCTGCCTCGCCGAGCCGTGGCCCCTGGACAAAAACCCTTTCCTGCCGATACCGACACGGGAGCGGAAGTCCGAGAGGATCGCGTCGACGAGGCGGCGGAGAGCAGAAGACGAGTTTGAAGCTGTATTCGAATTCGAAGAAGAAGAAGAGTTCGAGCTCGCGTAGAGCGTCGCCGAGGCGGCCGCCGCGCCCAGGGCCCGCGCCGCCAGGGACAGCTCGCGGTAGGCCTCGACCGACGCGACGGTGCCCAGGGGCGCGCGAGGTAAGGCAGGGGTCGCCGAGCCGGAGGCCTCGATGGCAGCAGAGGCTGCGGTGGCGGCGGCGGCAGCAGCGGCAGCAGCTGATGCGGAAGCGGAGGACGAAGAAGAAGAAGAAGAGTCGCCTTTCTCGTCGTCGTCCGCCGTCGCCGCTGTTGCCGCAGCAGCTGCTGCTCCCGAACCCGTCTCTGCGAGCGCCGGCAGCGGCAGGTAGACCCCGGCGTCCGGCGACGAGTGCAGCAGCAGGGCGACGCAAGCCGGATCCGGGGAGAGCGCGTCCCGCAGGGCGTCGAGCAGGGGCGCGAGGAGGAATGGAGCCGGGGAGGAAGAAGAGGTCGCTGTCGCCAACGCCGAACCCGAACCCGAAGACGAAGAAGAAGAAGAAGAAGAAGAAGAAGAAGAAGAAGAAAGGGAGACCGCCGCCGCGAGCGCCCCCTCTGGAGCGCACCGCAGCGCCGCAGCCAGCCTCCTCGCGGCCAGCTCCCCGGCCTCTCCGCCGCGTCCCAGGGCCGGCTTCAGCGCCGCGGCGAGCCTCGGGACAGACGAGAGGAGGAGGTGCGACGAAGGAGAAGGCGAAGGTGAAGGCTTGGACGACGACGACGACGATGGCTGCGGCGACGACGACGACGACGACTCCTTGAGCCCGCGGGCCGCCACGCGCGCGACGGCGGGGATCGGGTCCCCGGCCAGCGCCAGAAGTAGGTCGATCAGCGCTTCACGCGGGGTCTCTTCGTTATTCGCGGAGGAAGGAGCTTCCGGAGGAGAAGAAGCGGGACCTTCGGCGGCGACGAAGCAGCACCGCAGCACGCGCGCCGCCGCCCGCGCCGCCGCCGCCCTCGCTGCCGCCGACCTGCTCCCCGCGAGCGGCGGCAGCGCCCTGGCCGCGAGCGCGGAGACGCGCTGCCTGGCCTGCAAGAGCCAGGCGGCGTCGCGGATGACAGAGGGCGGAGGCAGGAGCGGGTTTGCAGTTGCTGTCGTTGGTGGTGGTCGCTGCGGAGGTTGCTGCGGCGGGAGCTTTTGCTTCTCTTCTTCTTCCTCTTTCTGCTCCTTCTCCGCCGCGCCGCCGCTCTCCTTCCCCTGCGCCCGGTCCCTGGCCCTGGCTGCCATCGCTGCCAGAGCGCCAGCGGCGTCAAGAGAAGGAGGAAGAACAGGAACAGAATCGGAAGAAGAAGGAGCAGAAGAGGAAGAAGGAGGAGGAGGAGGAGGAGGAGGAGAAGAGCTCGTCGAGACCAGCAAGGTCGCCTCGCAGATGTCGCCGAGGGCCCTGCAAGCGGCCACCGCGGCCCCTCCTCCGGACCCACCGCCGCTCGCCGCCCTGGCGCTGTCCCCCAGGGCGCGCGCGAGGCCCGACGCGACCCCGGGGAGCACGGAGGCGAGCGCGTCGGGGCCTTCCTTCGAAGAAGCGGCGACGCGCCGGACGAGCGTCGAGAGCGACGCCAGCGCTCTCTCGCGCAGCGCCCTCGAGCCCGAGGCGCCCGCCGCGGCCTCCGCGGCCGCCACCGAGAGCAGAGCCTGAGCCGTCAGGGCCAGCACGGGGATGGCTGTGGGAGAAGGGGAAGAAGAAGTGGAAGTAATAGAGGCGATTTCCGCCGCGACGCGCCGCCAGCGGAGCGCCGCCGAGAGAGCGTCGACGGCAGCGGCCCGCGCGGTCTCGCTCGTGGCTCCTCGCGGCCTGAGCGCCGCCAGCGCGGCCAGCCTGGCGACAACGTCCGGGCCTCGCGTCTTTGGTGGCGGGCCGGCGGAGAGCAGGGCGGAGGCCGCGGCGGCGGCGGCCTCGGCGATGGCGATAGGGGAGGCAGCGGCGGCCGGAACAGGCAAGAGAGAAGAAGAAGGGGAACCAGAAGAAGAAGAAGAAGAGGAGTCTTCGCTGGGGCTTTTCTCCAAACCGACAGCGGAGACGACGCTGTCCGCCGCGGCCAGCACGGGCAGCAGCGCAAACTCCACGAGCTGCGACGGGATCGTGGGCCGCAGCCCCCCAGCGGCGGCGGCCAGGCCCCGCAGCGCCGCGGCCGCAGCAGAGCAGTCCGCCCTGCCGCTGAGGACCGCCGCCGCCGGGGGCTGGAGCGCCGCGAACGCCGCAGAGGCCCTCGACGCCGCTTCTGGGGGCACGATGCGCTCCACGGATGCGTCTCCTTCTTCGTCGTTGTCCGAGTCGGGTGGAGACGCGGTAGGGGAGGGCGGTGGGTCAGGCCAGGAGAGGTCGACGGCGGCGGAAGACGAAGCAACGCCGCCGTCGTCGATGATGATGCTGATGCCCTCCTCCTCCCTTGCCGCGCCTCCTGCTGCCCCGATCTCGCCCTGTGGTATTCGCTCCATTAAGAAAAGGGATCCCTCTTCGGCTTGGAGGAGAGGAAGCTCGGAGAGCTCCCTCGGCGCTTTGGAGGGGGGGCGCGCGAAAGAGGAACAGAGGAAAAAAAAAGTGGATTCCGCTTTTCTAGCCGGTTCATAATCCTTCCTCTTCTTCTTCGCCCTTTTCTCGCCATCGCGTTCAATCTTTCTTCTTCTCCTTCGCCCCACCCTCTCGTTCGGCCTCTTACCCGCTCGTTTCAGATCTCCCTCTCCGTTCTTCAGCGAGTAGCTCGAGGTGAGGTTTTCCTGTCGATGATGAGGAGGAGAGGAGCGGAGCGGCGAGGGGGGGAACGGGAGAAAGAGGCGGAGAACGGATGAGAGCTCGAAAGAAAATCGACGACGAGGATTCTTTTCGAAGAAGAAGAAGACAAAAAATCTTCGAACCTCGAAAGCGTCGACCTCACTTTTCGTCTTCCGCCTTCTTCTTCTCTCTCTCGCTCTCTTTCTCTCCCGCCCCAGCAAGGAGAAAAGATGTTCCTCGCCCTCCACCGCTCCCTCGTCGACGCCCCCTTCTTCGCCGCGCGCGAGGCCCCTTCCTCTCCTTCGTCTCCTTCGTCCTCCTCTCTCGCCGTGGCGGCAGAGGCGGTCGCCGCGGCGGCCGCGGCCCCCGCTGCCGCCGCCGCAGAGGCCGGAGCCGCGCACCACTCCTCCAGCTCCTCCCTCTCCTCCTCTCCTTCTCCTTCCGTCGTCCGCCTCGCCTCCGGCCTCGCCGCAGTCGTGGCCACGGAGCCGCGGACGAGGGCGGCAGAGGCAGACTCTCCACCGGTGCTGCGAGCGGCCGTGCTGTTTGTCGGCCGTATTTCAAATGAGAAGGAGCTCGCGCGGGAGTATTCTTTCGAGATGGCGACCGGGGACCCCAACGAGGACGACCTGGCGGCGACGGTGCTGGACCTCTACGGCAAGAACTTCGCGGACGAGAGCGGCGACAGCAGCGACGAGCCGGCGGCGCTGCTGTCGATGCTGCGGGGGTCGTGGGCGCTCGCGGTCGTCGCTGAGAGGGCGGTTCCCTCTTCTTCCTCTTCCTCCTCGTCTGGCGTCTCCTCCTCCTCCACGGGGCTCCACGTCATCGTGGCGCGTTCGTCGAACGGTGAGGAAGAGGCGAAGAAAGAGGGTGGAGAAGACGACGAGATGGAGGAGGACGAAGAAGAAGAAGACGAGGGAGAAAAACCCTCTTCCGCTCTCGCTCCTCCTGCTCCGCCGCCTCTCTACTGGGGCGTCACCGGAAACAACCCCGAGTGCCTCGTCATCTCCTCGACGCCGCAGCCGGGGCTCTCCCCCTTCCCGGCGGGGTGCTTCTACGAGTCCTCCCCGGTCTCGGCGACTTCGGCGTCGGAAGACGGAAGCAGAGGAAATGGAAATGCTAAAAAAACCGTGTCGAGACTCGACAATTTCTCTCGAAGGGCCGCGTCCAAGGCGACGCGGGAGGTCTTGGTCGCCGTGCCCTCTCCCCGAGGAGGAGGAACTGGTGTTATCAGGCCGCTGCAGTACAAGACGCGCAGCGGGAAGGACCTCAAGGTGGTGGAGTGAGTGGTGAGTTTTGGAGAAGAGAGAAAAACAGAGAGAGAGACTTGACTTTTTTTTGTTTCTCAGAGACTGATTGTTTTTGCAAGTGTTTTTTTCTTTTCTGTAAGTAATTTTGATTGTGTGTTTTCGTTCATTGCTTTTTCTAGACTCGAGAGTCGTCGCCGCGGAGAGGAGGTGGAGGTGGTGGTGTTGAGGAAGGAGAATCGCTGCTGTTGTTTATGTTTCTTGTTGTTGCTTCGCCGTTGTTGCTGCCGCCGTTTTCGCCTCCTCCTCCCCCTTCGCTCGCCGCGAGCGCCGCCGCCGCCCTCGCCGGCGACGGGCTTCCCCTCATCGTCGCCGTCGACTGCTGCTGCTGCTCGGGAGAACGCGGAGTCTGCTGCTGCTGCGGTGAGGCAGAGGTCGAGGGCGCCGCGGAGGAGGAGGAGCCGCTCTCTCCCGCTACTCCTCCCGACTCGCCCCTCGACGTCGCTGCGGCGCCCGCAACGCCGCCGCCGCCGGCAGCTGCCGCGGCCGCAGCCGCGGCAGCGGCCTCTCGCGCCCTTTTGGCCCTGTCGAGCCTACCCAGCCGGTCCCTCCCGATCAGAGGCACCCTCCCGGTAGGGTCCCTCCGCACCAGCGGCGTCGCCTGCTGCCCGACCTTGGCCCGCGCCCTCGCTGCGGCGTCGGCGCCAAACCACAGCGCGCCGGCTGTCGACGCGGCGTGGCCCGCGGCGTTAGCCCAAGAAAAGCCGTAGTCGCCGAACGCGACCGCGCCGACCAGCATCATCGCGACGTTTTTGGCCGCTCCGGCTTTCGCGGCCAGGGAGGGGCCACCGGCTCCGGCACGGGAAGAGACGTAGGTCGCGTGGTGGACGCAGCCCCCGAGCAGGGCCGAGGCGAGGAGGGCAGCTGCGACGGCGTGCGGCGAGGTCATCGCTTTCGAGGTCGAAAAGAAAGAAGACGACGACGAAGAAAAAGCGCCTCCTCTATCTCGCTCGCCGCCACTGCTGCTCCTGCTCTGATGGAACATCTTCCACGCCCAGAGAGCTTCCCCCGAAACAACAGAAGCGGCGGCGAGCACCGGCACCGCCAGCGCCGAAGTGTAAGCCAACAACCCCGACGCCGACAGCCCCGGGGGAGGCGCCTTCTGCTTCAGTCTCGCTAAGTACCAAGCTGTCAGACCGGCGTTGGCGAGCACGGCCACGCACCCGAAGGCCAGGCTCTCGCTCCTGGCCTCGGTCGAGGCTGCCAGGGCGGCACCGGCGGCCATCACGCACGAGGCGAGCACGGCTTGTTTGGGAGGGGCCTTGCCCAAGGCGACCCTGTCCGCCGCCATCGACGCCGCGGCGGTGAAGCGGCGCAAGGTGATGAAGAGCGGGACCGAGAGGGCGCCCGTGCCGGCCAGGGCGGTGACGACGCCGGCCTGGTTTTGTTGTCGTTGTTGTTGTTGTTTTTGTGCGTGATTTGTAAAATGGTGAGAGGTTGCTTTCTTTTGTCGCTGCTATTTCCTCTCTCTCTCTCTCTTCAGAAAAGAAAAAAAAGACTCACGGCGTTGAGCGCCGCCAGCGGAGCCGCCGCCCTCGCCGTCGCGGGGCACCACTTCTTCAGGCCCGCGGCGGCGGCGCAGGCCGGGGCCAGCAGCGACATCTGCGCCAGGGCGATGAGCCAAGGGGCGTCGAAGCCGTGGTAGGCGAAAAGGGCCTGAGGAGGATTTTTTTTTTTTTTGGAAGAGAGGTCGGGGTCGAGAGGTTGAGATCGAAGGACGAAACAAAGGAAATCAATCTCTCTTTTGTCTCTCCCTCGTCCTACCCATCTCTCTCTCTCACCTTGTTCATAAACTGCGCTCCCATCGATGAGAGGCCATAGTACAGGGCTGCGGTGATCGCGGCCCGGGAAGGGTGCGCGTCGAAGAGGGCCGAGGCCATCGGAATTCAGAAAAAGTCGTCCGTCGTCGGCCCCCCTTTCTTTGATGGTGATGCCTTTCTTTTTTTCTTCCTTTCTCCAGATAAGCGGGGAGCCCTCCCCCTTCCGCTGCGCTCTGTGCGAGCGCGGGACTTCAAGAGAGAAGCAATGAGCTCCTGCTCAGAAGTGTGGAGAATGCACACAGATGCCGCCCCCTCGGTTGGAAGGAGAAGAGTTGAAAGATGCCTCTCTTTTTTTTTTCCAAGAACGAAAAAAAAATGGAAGGGAAAGAAAAGTCTTCAGAAGATTCATCAGACTTTTTTTTCTCTCTCTCTCCATGCTCCTCTCGCCCTCGCCTCCTCCCTGGCGCGCCCTCGACGCCGCCGCCGCCGCCACGGAAGCAGCAGGCGGGATTCAAACAGGAGGGGAACAACGACCCTCCTCCCTCTCGATGCCCTGGTCGCCCTCCCCGTGCCCCCCGGCGCCGCTCTCGGCGGCGACACCGAGGGGCTGGGGTATAGGTCGAGGTCGAGGTCGAGACGAGGAGGAAGAAGAGGAGGACGAGCGGCGAAGAAGAGGGGCCGTTGCTCTTCCGACGGCGGCGGCGACGGCGGCGACTCTTACTCCGGCTGCTGCTGCTGCTGCTGCTGCTGCCCCGGCCGCCCCTCCTCCCTCGCCCTGGTTTTACCATTACCACCAGCAGCAACAACAGCAGCAAGAAGCAGAGCAACAGCAGCAGCGGAGAAGGACGGAAGAGGCCTTGCAGCAGCAGCACCGTTACTGGGAGCACGCCTCTTCCGCTGCCGCCGCCGCCGCTCCTCCTCCGCTTCCGCTTCCGCTTCCGGCGACAGCAAAGGAAAGAGCCCCCGCTCCTCCTCCGTCTCTCTCCCTGCGAGTAGACGCAGGAAGCCAGACCCTGCCTCTCCAGCAGCACTCTCTGTCGCCGTGGTGGTGGCCGGAAGGGAGCAGCACGGGCAGCAGAGCGACGACGACGAGGACGACGACGACGACGGCGGCGACGGCGGCGTTCTCTCTCCCGTCGCTCGCGCTCCCTCCGCCTCTTCCTCTCCCCCCTCTCCCTCTGCCTCTGCCTCTGCCTCCCTTCCCTTTGCCGCAAACGCGACAGCAGCAGCAGCAGCTGGTTGTCGCTCTTTCCATCCGCGTGGGCGACCTGCAGCTCCTCACGCACCCGCGGATGCCGCGGGAGACGGCCGCGGCGCTGGAGCTGGCGGCGGCAGTCCGGGCAACGAGGAGGAGCAAGGAGAGAACGACTTCGACGGCGGCGGCGGCGGCGACGGCGGCGACGACGGAAGCAGAGGAAGCAGCAGCGACTTCGCGAGTCTTCGCGGCCTCCGAGGCGCTCGAAGTCATCCGCAGAGAGCAGGGCTTCTGCGCCGTGCCCCTCAAGCTGGACGACGAGTTTCTGAGGAGGAGAAAAAAGGCGGGAGCAGAGGACGACAGCCTTCCACCTCCTCCTCCTCCTCCGAGCCTCGTCCCGCTCCCCGTCGTCGCTGGCCCCCGCAGCGCCGCCGAGCTCTCCAGGGTGCTCTCCCTGCTCGAGGCCGCTTCCAGGGAGAGGTTTGCCGTCGAGATCTGGGTCGACGGGAAGAGGGTTGGGACGCCAGCAGCGGCGACGGCGAGGAAGGAAGAGGGAAACGAGGAAGGAGGCATCGTCGTTTTCCCCGGCGGCGAAACAAAACGCGCCCCGTCTTCTTCTTCTTCTTCTTCTTTTTCCCGGCTCCGCGCCGACTTTTCGGCTTCGACTTCCTCCGATATCACTGTGCTGCTCTCCCATCTCCCTTCGAGAGTCACCCTTCGGATCGTTCGCTGCTTGGAAGAAGAAGAAGAAGACGAAGACGAAGAAGAGGAAGGAAAAGGAGCTGGAAAGAAGAACAGAAAGAGGAAGAAGAAATGGATGAGGTGGTGGTGGAGGAGGAAGGAGAAGGAGGAAGGTTCTGAGGCAATCGTCGTGGCTTCTCTGGCCCTCGCCCTGCCTCCTCTGCCGCCCCAGGCGAGCACAGCAGCAGTGGTGGTCGTTGCGGAAGCGGCAGCTCGGAACAGCTCTCCTCCTCCTCCTCGCCTCCTCCGCGTCGTTCCCTCTCTGTCGCCGCTGCCGCTCGGGACGCCGAGGCCCTGGTCCGCCTCCGCGCGGGCTTTCGCTCCGTCGTGGGAAGAGATAGGAGGAGGAGAAGAAGAAGAGAAGGGGGAGAAGCGGTGGTTGTGGCGGCGGCGAAGAAGAGGCAAAGACGTAGAGACGGAAACTGAAGCTGAAACGACGACGTCGACGACGACGACGGCGAAGAGTTCTTCGCTGCTGCTGCCTTGGGCGGGCACCTTGGCAGCCTCCGCGCGTGTCTCGTGAGTTTTTGCTGTTGTTTTTGTCTCTTTTCGTTTTCCAATTGATCAAAGAGAGACAGGAGAGCATGCGCTGACGACACACAAAAAAAAACGAAAAACCCGAAACGGCTTGTTGCACTCCCGGCCGCTGGAGGAGGCCTTCGACCTCCTTCTCCTCCTCCTTCGCTCTTGCCTCCTCTTCCTCCAGAGGAGGAGAAGAAGAAGCAAAGGAAACACAAGAAGCAAAGCCAACAGAATTGCGATCCCTTCTTCACGCACAGCATGTTTGCCTGAAAAGCGGGGATATGAAAAGAGCAGGAGAAGTGGGAAGGCGGGGGGAGATCGGAGGCGAGAGCAGCGGCCTTTTTTTTTTTTCCCTTCCGTTCCCTCATTTTTCCTCACAACTCAGTTTTCCTCCCTTTTCGATCAACCACCACCACCTCCCTTTCCTTTCTTTCCGGACTCCCCGGCTGCAAACCAAAAGAAAACAACATGTGAGTCCTTCTGTTCGGGTCATTGAGAGCGCGCGCGATCTCCCGGCAAGGAGAATGGGGGGTTGCGCGCCGCGGAGCTTGCGCTTTCGGGGGCGATGAGGGGGGCGGAGCAACGATGGCAATAGAAGAAGGCTCGAGCTCTCTTCTTTTTTCTCGATCGTCCCCTCTCTTTCAAGCCGCCGCCAAGCTCCCTTCACCACCCCTCTTTCCAGTTTGGCCACCTCGCCTTGCTCTTTCTCTCACCTCCGGCGCGTGCTCTGGGACTACTCCCGTGCGTCCGCGTCGGCGTTGGGGAGGAAGAGCTAGTGCATGGCGTTGAAAAGGGGCGTTTTGTTTCGACTCTTTTTCGCGCGCGAGCCATCGAACTCGGCCGTCGAGCGTCGATGGGCGCTGCTGCTGCGAGAGAGAGAAGGGAGAGAAAGAGCAGAAAGATGGCGTCCAACCTTTGACGCCTGCGAGTGCTCGATCGGGCCCCATCTCTCGCGCGACGCGCAGGTCTCGGTCGATCCTCATCGCCGTCGTGGGTGAAGAGGCTTTTGCTGGGGCGGAACGCGTCGCAAAGAGGCGAGCAAACAGCAGCTTTTCCCGAACGGCGGAAGGAGCGAGCGGCGACGAGCGAAAGAGGAACGAAGAGAGCCATCGCTCTTTCTCTCGCTTTGGTTTTTTTTTCAATCGAAAAGAAAAGCCGAAAGCAAGCAAAGAGAGTGCCCTTTCGCCTCGCGTCAGAGCCCACTCTCGGTGCCCACTCGCCCTGCTGACCAAGCGGGATCGTCCGTCCCGGTCCCTGGCGGACTTTTTGGGGAGCGAGCAGTGGAGACGAGAGCGGAGACGAGGGGTATTTTTATCGGAAATCATCAAGCAGCTGCTCGCTTGGCCAGCCGCCGCGATCGCGAAAGAGAGAGAGAAAGAGCCGCCGTCGATCGATCGCTCGCTCGGTCGGTCGATCGCTCTTCTTCTTCTTCTTTTTTCAACCTCCTCTCTCTCTCTTCTCTTCCACTCACTCTTTCTCTTTCTCCTCTTTCCACCCCAACTCACCAAACCAAACCACAGGGGCAAGGAGAAGCTCCACCTGAACATCGTCGTCATCGGCCACGTCGACTCCGGCAAGTCGACCACCACGGGCCACCTGATCTACAAGCTCGGCGGCATCGACAAGCGCGTGATCGAGAAGTTCGAGAAGGAGGCCGCCGAGATGAACAAGAGGTCGTTCAAGTACGCCTGGGTGCTCGACAAGCTCAAGGCCGAGCGCGAGCGCGGGATCACCATCGACATCGCCCTCTGGAAGTTCGAGACCCCCAAGTACTACTGCACGGTCATCGACGCCCCGGGCCACCGCGACTTCATCAAGAACATGATCACGGGGACGTCGCAGGCGGACTGCGCCGTGCTGATCATCGACTCCACCCCGGGAGGCTTCGAGGCGGGCATCTCCAAGGACGGGCAGACGCGCGAGCACGCGCTGCTGGCGTACACGCTGGGCGTGAAGCAGATGATCGTCGCGCTCAACAAGATGGACGCGACTGAGCCCAAGTGAGTCGGGCTCTTTTTTTTTTTTTTCCTTTTTTCTTTTTTTGAAGAGTCGGGTTTTTTTTTTCTCGTTTTCTTTCTTTTCTTTTTTTCCCCTTCACGACTAACAAACACTTCTCTTTCCTTCTCCTTCTTCTTTCTCCTTCCACGCCCCCACTCTTACCACCTCCTCAGGTACGACCAGAAGCGCTACGACGAGATCGTCAAGGAGGTCTCCTCCTACATCAAGAAGGTCGGTTACAACCCGGAGAAGGTCGCGTTCGTGCCCATCTCTGGCTTCCAGGGAGACAACATGATCGAGCGCTCGACCAACCTGCCCTGGTACAAGGGCCCGACCCTGCTCGAGGCCCTCGACGCGATCGACCCGCCCAAGAGGCCCTCGGACAAGCCGCTGCGCCTGCCCCTGCAGGACGTGTACAAGATCGGCGGCATCGGCACGGTCCCGGTCGGACGTGTCGAGACGGGCGTGATCAAGCCTGGCATGGTCGTCGTCTTCGCGCCCTCCGGCCTCACCACCGAGGTCAAGTCCGTGGAGATGCACCACGAGTCCCTGCCCGAGGCCGGGCCCGGCGACAACGTCGGCTTCAACGTCAAGAACGTCTCGGTCAAGGAGCTCAAGCGCGGGTTCGTCGCGTCCGACTCGAAGAACGACCCTGCCAAGGAGGCCGACAACTTCACCGCGCAGGTCATCATCATGAACCACCCGGGACAGGTAAGAAGGAGAATCTCTTTTCTGGGAGCGGAGCGAAGCGGTAGCGAAACGGAGC
>Ga0210003_1002023_pt1 | contig 17385 bp, 17 predicted proteins | sample LantaG_FD_182804 | JGI IMG/M metagenome (GOLD analysis project Ga0210003, IMG submission 182804) | Deep subsurface microbial communities from Baltic Sea to uncover new lineages of life (NeLLi) - Landsort_02402 metaG (SPAdes) (version 2) | ecosystem: Environmental > Aquatic > Marine > Oceanic >...
TGGTGGCTTTGTAACCGCGGCTTTAATATCTGGCGGTTTTGTCTCAGCTCTGGTCTCGGGTACGGTGGCTCTTCAGTCAGGCGGTTTCGTAACCGCAGAGCTGATATCGGGTGGATTTGTATCAGCACTGATCTCCGGTACAGTTGAGACCGATATCTCAGGCGAGATAGTGCATATTGAAGGCTATGATGCCGTAAGCGGTGACTGGAGAAGTATTCATGTAACTCAGTCTGGTGCTGTTCTCACAGTTATTTCTGGAACAGTTATCGTTTCCTCAGGACAGGTTGATATTAACCAGGGAGACATAACAATTGTTTCAGGCGTGCTAGACATATGTATTTTGTCAGGGTTGGTTGGTATCCTTTCAGGCTCAGTAATGGTCTCGGGCACGGTGGCTCTTCAGTCAGGTGGATTTGTAACAGCAGGCTTGACATCAGGTGGCTTTGTATCAGCTCTGGTTTCTGGCACGGTGGCTCTTCAGTCAGGCGGTTTCGTAAATGCAGCTTTAATATCTGGCGGTTTTGTCTCAGCCCTTGTTTCGGGTACAGTAACAGCAACCTCCGATATATCAGGGCAGAACGTGCATATTGAAGGCTATGATGCCGTAAGCGGTGACTGGAGAAGTATTCATGTAACTCAGTCTGGTGCTGTCCTCACTGTTGTCTCTGGAACAGTAGCATTGATTTCAGGTGGTTTCGTAAATGCAGCTTTAATATCTGGCGGCTTCGTTTCAGCACTGGTCTCGGGTACTGTGGCTCTTCAGTCTGGGGGCTTTGTAACAGCAGGCTTGACGTCCGGTGGCTTTGTAACAGCAGGCTTGACGTCCGGTGGCTTTGTGACAGCAGCTTTAATATCTGGCGGCTTCGTTTCAGCACTGGTATCTGGCACGGTGCAAGTTGCATCTGGTCTCTGCGTATGGATTTCAGGGCAGCATGTCTTTGTTGAGTCCGGCGTCTATCTGGTCTCTGGCAGCTTCGTGACGGCAGCGTTAACCTCTGGTGGCTTTGTAACCGCGGCTTTAATATCTGGCGGTTTTGTCTCAGCTCTGGTCTCGGGTACGGTGGCTCTTCAGTCAGGCGGTTTCGTAACCGCAGAGCTGATATCGGGTGGATTTGTATCAGCACTGATCTCCGGTACAGTTGAGACCGATATCTCAGGCGAGATAGTGCATATTGAAGGCTATGATGCCGTAAGCGGTGACTGGAGAAGTATTCATGTAACTCAGTCTGGTGCTGTCCTCACTGTTGTCTCTGGAACAGTAGCATTGATTTCAGGTGGTTTCGTAAATGCAGCTTTAATATCTGGCGGTTTTGTCTCAGCTCTGGTCTCGGGTACTGTGGCTCTTCAGTCAGGAGGCTTCGTGACGGCAGCGTTAACCTCTGGTGGATTTGTGACAGCAGCTTTAATATCTGGCGGCTTCGTTTCAGCACTGGTCTCTGGCACGGTGGCTCTTCAGTCTGGGGGCTTTGTAACAGCAGGCTTGACATCCGGTGGATTTGTGACAGCAGCCTTAATATCTGGCGGTTTTGTCTCAGCACTGGTATCTGGCACGGTGCAAGTTGCATCTGGTCTCTGCGTATGGATTTCAGGGCAGCATGTCTTTGTTGAGTCCGGCGTACATGTAGTCTCCGAGAGTGGCACTCTCCATGTTGTAGTAGACACAGGTGTTATTTCAGTGTCAGGTGAAGTAGTAGATTTAGCACCGCCCACAGCAGTCAGAACTAGGGACATATTATTGGTAGGTGCACAATCTGGGGGAATCTTGCTACTAAGTGGAGATGTCAAGGGGGTCACTCTAAAGTCGCTTTCAGGGGATCTATTCATTGGCGGAGACACAGAACCAGACCAGCCCTACTCGGGCCATGGATTACTCCTTGGAGCTGGCGAGGCTTGGTCTCTGGATATTGATAACTTCAACAGAATTAGAGCTTGCGCCACGTTAAGTGGAGACTGGCTTAGCTATGCTGGAGTTGCTTGATGACCCCAGATCAAGGTTGGCTAGCCACTGGCACTTTAAAACTACAGAGAGCCAGGGAGTGCGTCCTAGATGTCGCTCGGCAGATAGGTGGTGCCCAGCCCTCCACTGTGACCTTAACCGACCTCTCCAGGTTTGGCAACGACGGTGCCATGACCAATGTCACTTGGACTCAGCTGGCCAGCGGGCTGTGGGTTATGACAATGGACGGAACCTCCTACGTCGATGTTACCGATGCCCCCAGTTTGGATATAGTCAACGAGGTTACCATGATGTGCTGGGTATACCATACCGACCTAACAGGCTTCCAGAGGTATATAAACAAGACAGACCTCACTCCTAACTACAGGCTGTATCAGCTCGGCAAGATTGACACTCATATGTTGATGAATATAATCAAAACTTCAGATACTTCGAACACTGTTTACTCTGGTGCTGAGTATAAATTAAGTGTAGATGAATGGTACTTAGTGGCAGGCAACTATGACAAGAACGCCGGGGAAAATAACCAGATTGTTTACATGAATGGCTTTTCCCCTAACAGTGGTACCTACACTGGGGCGATACAAACCTCCAACCAAGACCTCTTTCTGGGGGGCTACAACGCGGCCAACCCGGAGCTAATCGGCTATATGGCTATGGCCCGCGTTTATAACTTTGCCCTGCCACCACAAACGATATTGAATTGCTATAACAACGAAAAGGCCCTGTTCGGGCTATAGAAAGGAAAAATTAATGCCCTCTTGGGATATAAAACCAGCAGAGGTTCAACAGCCAGAAACAGCACAAAAACCAGGCATAGAAAAGGGCTCGGTGATGATATTAATCCCTCACCGGGACGATAGGGACTACCGTGCCTGGCGGGACTGGTTTCATTTCAAATTACAGAAGCCAGCAAAGACATCTTGGCGTGAATCCCGCGGCGGCTGCTTGGTCACTACTAGGAACGCATTGGCCAAGGATGCCCTAGCCAGCAACTGCGAGTATTTATTCTGGCTGGATGACGATAACATCGGACCGGACAACGGCCTTATGACCCTTTTGAGCCTTAACCTGCCCATCGCCTGCGGTCTCTACTGGGCCAAGAAGGGCAAGAATGAGAGGTGCCTAGCCGCCTGGATGAGTAACCCGGCGGGTGCGGGTTATATTGCCGTCTCAGGAGAGCAGAAAAGTAGACATATTCAAGTTGATGTGACCGGCATGGGCTTTGCCCTCTTCCACAGGAGCATATATGAAAGGCTGAGTTACCCTTACTTTGAGTGGCCAGTCGGGGGACCATCTGAAGATTTTTGGCATTTTGAGAAGATTTGGGCTGAGCTTCAAATTAAACCTGTCATCGACCGAGAGGTTTTCTGCAAACATATCGGCACCTTCAGTATAGAGCCTGATGGCAGCTTTGAGACCTTGGGAATATAAAATGAAGACGTCTGTTTTTTGCACAACTGCCCCCATTGGTAAGGGGCATGGTGGTGGAATAGTTTCCTACTACGAGTGCCAGGCTCTAAAAGAAGTAAGCGACCTGATACAGGTGGTATGTCCCAAGTCCGAGGACTTGGGCGTCCCGGTAGAGACCATCAGCCTCAATGATAGATACTCCGACAACCCCTTCATGTGGGACTATTTAACCTCCTTGAAGGTAAAGCATGCTGACATCGCCTTCTTTAACGGCGCCCCTTTTAGCTCAACGGCAAGGGCAGTAAACCCGAGCAAATTAATAGTGGACGTGCCGGCCCACAATCTCGAACTTAGCATAGAGGAATGGGAAAGGTGGCAGGGTAAATACCCTTTCAAGCATATGACCGACCCGTTCCTGTGGTCACTCTACACTGATTTCATAGTGAACGCCGATGTGGTCATATGCCCCAGCAAGATGAGCGCTGACTATGTTAAGCAGAACCCAGGCACCAAGGCTAAGGTAGTGGTCATTCCTCATGGTACTGAACTGCCTGACGAAGTTAAGCCTCTCCCGGAGCAATTCAAGGTGGGCTACTTGGGAGCTACGGGGACGGACAAGGGGACAATTTACTTACTCAAAGCCTGGGCTGGGCTGATGTACAAAGATAGTGAGCTTTTGCTGGCTGGTGATGGCTGGTCGCAGAACACTTTATACGACCTCTTTCATAAGGAGCAAAGGGTAAAATTACTGGGCAGGGTGGAGAATGTCAGCGATTTCTACAATAGCATTTCGGTTTATTGCCAACCCTCGGTCACCGAGGGCTTCGGCATTCCCTGCCTAGAGGCTATGGCGCACGGCAGGGCAGTTATTGTTAGCGAGGGCGCTGGGGTATCTGAACTAATTAAGGATGGAGTTGAAGGTTTTGTTGTGCCGATAAGGGATGCTGGTGCTATTGCTGACAGAGTTGACTGGCTCAAGAGAAGGCCTGAGAAGGTTAAGGAGATGGGGCAGAAGGCGAGACTAAAAGCAGAAAGCCATACTTGGAGCAAAACAGAGGCAGAATTTGAGAGGCTAATTAAAGATGAAAGTTAGCGAATACTTAAAAGCCAATCCAATAGTCCCAAGTGAGTATCCCAATATCCATCTGGATACTTATGCGTATTGTAATGCCAGCTGTATTTTCTGTGGCTACTCTGATATGACTATGAAAAAGGGGAGGATGTCAAGAGGCTTACTAAACCACATTTTGGATGATATAGCCTTGTGGGATACCCCCACAAAGGAAATTGTCCCAATACATTATGGCGAGTTTTTCCTTAACCCGGACTGGCTATATGTGCTTGAGTGCATACAGGGTAAACTGCCCAGGACTAAAATAGCTATTCCAACTAACGGGAGTCTGCTGGATGACAGCAAGATCGACCGACTTGTAAGGATAAGAACTCTTCATTACCTTAGCTTTAGTGTCTACGGTTTTTTTGACGAAACCTATGAAAGATTAACAGGCTTGAGTCCGGACGCAATAGGAAGGATCGAGCATGCGATAACTAGAATTCGCCAATTAAGGCCGGATATACATATTGCAGTAGGGGCAACCTTTCATCCGCCGTTCATAACAGACTATGAAACGAGACTTCTCCTGCGAAAATGGCACCCCTATGTGCAGTGTCACATTGTTATTGGCAACAGCCAAATGAATAAAGATTTTATGAAGGACTACCCCAGTGAAATACCATGTATAAGCATTTTTCTATCCTTTATAGTTCTCTGGGATGGAAGGGTCTGCCTCTGTTGCTATGACCCGAATGGTGAGATTATTGTTGGGGATGTAAAGAGGGAAAGGCTTTTAGATATATGGCAAGGTGAATTGGTAAGAAAATACCAGAACATTCATGCAGCAGGGAAACGAGATATGATACCACTGTGTCGAACTTGCTCATTTGCATGTCCTTGAAGAAGGGGGAGTGATGGAAATATTAGGGTTATCAGCAAAGGATAAGGTCCTTGACAATACCTACCCCCAGTAATATACTGTAAGTAATATGAAGGTTAAACTAACAAAGCTAAAATGCTTGCGTTGCAACCATGAGTGGTATCCAAATAGGGAGGAGCTACCTAAAGTATGCCCAAAGTGCAAGAGTCCATACTGGAATGTTCCACGCAAGAGGACAAGCCTCGAAGAGTAGCTTGGTGGGTGAAACGAGGTATTCCGAGCCCTTTTGCTGGTTGGAATCGTGGCTTGAAAGGTAGGACAAGATTTGCTTTCAACAATGATACCTTTACCCATTTATACATTGAGCAAAGATTGTCAACATATAAAATAGCAAAACAATTGGGCTGTAGTTACACCACAGTATGCCGACTCCTTAATCAATTTGACATACCTAGGCGAAGTTTAAGTGAGGCTGCTACCAATAGGCAAGATGTAAGAAGGATTAACAAAGTGAGTCTAGCTACTGAAGTTGAACCGAGGCCAGCCAAATATAGGATAGTAAAACAAAAGGAAGACCTAGCCAAATTGTATATAGATGGTTCTTTTACCGTGAAAGAGATTGCGGAAAGGTTAGGTTGCTCTCATGCCACTGTCTATAATTCTCTCCGACGCTTCGGAATGCTTCCAATAAGAAAGCCTGGATTAGTAAGGTTAACTCGACCACCTCGGAGGAATAGGTCAGAGCATCAAAAAGAGTGGAGACAGCGACCAGAAGTGAAGAAGCGGAGGCGTGAAAAATATAATAGAGATATTCGTGAGAAACGCCAAGTTCTAATTCAGCGTTTAGGTGGCTGTTGCTGGGTCTGCCAGGGTAATGAGGAACTTCTACTTCACCATCTCTACTATCCTGATGATAATCACCGTCTTGAAACTATAACGACACTATCACGCGCATTGGAAAACCCCGATGGCTTCGTTGTTCTCTGTAGGGTTTGCCATAGAGACCTCCATTGGATGCTGAGGCAACCTAATAGATTTTATAAGTTCCAGACCCTCTTAGAAAAACATCAAGATTATGGAGTACAGACACGATTATGACATACAATCTACCCTTCAAATCAACTGACCGTGTGCTCGAATTAGGAGGGGGCGACGCCGCTGTCTTCTCCGAAAACGTAGATATACGACCGGGACCAAAGGTTACTTTGGTAGCGGATCTAAATAAGCCCCTGCCGATTGAAGATGAGAGCTATGATGGGGTTTTCTGTTTAGCTCCTAATACAATGGTCTCTGGTGGGACAAAGGAGATTGGGGACGTTAAATGTGGGGACTTAATCTTGGGAGCCAATCGAGATAAACAAAAAGTGCTGGGTGTTCTTTCCAGAGAATACTCAGGCAAGCTAATGGAGATTAAGGCTACTGGATTACCTGAGGTTAAAATAACACCAGAGCATCCAGTATTAACTACTCAAATTAGAAGAAGGCATCTTCAACAAAATACAGCAAAGCACCCAAGTAAATATATCTACCAAAATAATGGATTTATCTGGAAGGCGGCAGGGAATATTAGGGTTGGTGATTGGGTTATAGTGCCTCGGTTGAATGGCAATAAGATACCACGTATAAAATTTATTCGGGGCCGTTCAAGACAGCTTATAGATAGAGAAATTGATAAGGATATAGCAGAGTTTTTGGGCATATATGTTGCTGAAGGTTTTACTAGTCGCCCCAAAAGTGAACCTAATAGAAAGGCAAGAATAACATTCTGCCTAGGTGCTCATGAAAGTATGCTTGCTTATAGAATATCTGAACTTGCAAAAAAATTAGCGTTAGAATCCAATAAATATCAATCGCCATCTGTAAAAGCTATGAATTCACTTTGGGTTTTTATCAATTCTAAGGGGCTTGCAGATTTTCTGGATGACAACTTTGGGAGGTTAGCACGCTATAAGAAAATCCCTCAGTTTATTAAACAGGCCCCAAGTAGCATAATTAAGGCTTTCATTTATGGTTGGTGGTTAGGTGATGGTTGCCGGAGTAAAACGATGAACAGTGATAATATGATAATAAGTACAAGCTCCAAATCTCTGGCTTATGGTTTGTTGGAGTTATTTTATAAAATTGGCATTGGGGCAAGGATATATGTTCGAACTCCACATATAGGCGTGATTCAGGGGAGAGAAATTAAAGGTGGGGAGGCGTACCAAATTTGCTGGTCACCACGTTCTTGGCTACAGACTAAAGATAAAAGTAATCGCTGTCCTTATTCAAGGGTTAAATTTGATAGTTCCTTTGCCTATCTTAAGGTTATGAAAGTTTTGGAAAGAAAGTATGACAGCCTAAGAGTTTATAATCTCCAAACTGAAAAAGGTACATATTGTATTCCTTTTATAGTACATAATTGCCAATTTCTTTTAGAGCACATTTCTTGGCGAAAGATAAGGGATTTCCTGAGTGAAGTGAGGCGTATCCTCAAGCCTGAAGGCAGGGCTATTTTTATCACTGCCAACCTAAAGGAGCAAGCCAAACTCATTGGATCTAAGGATAAGTGGGAAGGAGACTTTGAGTCTAGGCTGGTTTTTGGCGACCTTGACTATCCTGAGAATAGCCATAAATGCGGTTTTTCCCCGGAGTACGCCCAGAGACTATTCAATGAAATTGGCTTCCAAGCTAAAGTAGAACCCCACCCGGACTGCCCAACAGATATGGTAATAACCGCGTTTAAAGCACCCCTAGATAGATTTACTTGGGTTAAGAATGAGGTAGCTAAACTCATTAAGGATAAGCCAGATGCCTTAATAGTGGATATCGGCTGTGCTGACTGCCCCATAACCTATGATATGGCCAACTGCACTTGGGTTGATAATGACATCTATGAGAAGATAGCCCAGGATATGATAACATTGGGTAAAACACCAATCCCTAGAGATAGGTTTACCCAGGCAAGCGCCGATGACCTTCCCTTTGGCAACAAGCAGTTTGAGGTTGCATTAAATACAGAACTGCTTGAGCATGTAGACGACCCTGTTAAATTACTCAAAGAGACAAAGAGGGTAGCAAGGCATGTAGTTATAACAGTGCCAGATGAGTATTCTTGGTCACTTGACCACAAGCCTTTTCAGAATACTAGTCACATAAGGCACTATACAGAGAAGATGCTAAAAGAGCACTTAAAAGAAGCCAAGATTAAGAACTATTCTCTGGATAGATTAGACTACCAGGGGTGGTCGTTCTTCACAGTGGTTGCCGATTTGGGTGAGGTGTCAACGGCAAAGAAAAGAAAGCTACCTAAGTTAGGCTCCGATTATTACGACGAGGAGTATTTCACCCCCAATTCCTCAAAGAGCAATTATATTTTACCATTCACATGGGAAGTCGAGGGCAAGAAATCTATGGAGGAATCTAGGTATATCATGGATAATTTCAATCCCCAAAGCGTCCTAGACATAGGCTGCGCCAAAGGTTTTCTAGTAAAGGCATTGCTAGCAAGTGGTGTAGATGCCCAAGGCTGTGACATTAGCAAGTGGGCTGTTGATAACTGTGAGCCTGAGGTGAAGGAAAGATTAAAAGTTGCTGACATTAGAGATGGCTTACCTTACCCTGACAAGAGCTTTGATGCCGTTTGCTCGTTTAGTACACTGGAGCATATAGAAATCGATTATTTAGATCTTATTGTCAAAGAGATGGTCAGGTTGGCCAAAAGGTGGCTATATATTGAGGTGCCGGTAAACCTACATTGGGACGGGTCCATGATAGATTATCAGCTGGATATAAGTGACCCAAGCCATCGTAACTATCTGCCGGCTGCTCATTGGGAGAAAATCTTCGCCAAATATTGCAAGCTTGAATCCTCCGCTATCTCTAAGCCTGTAATAGCAGGCGTAGAGTACTCAAGTGCAAAATTAACCTTTTCTATCCGGTCTGCCAAGGAGGCTACTGCCCCGGTTGCAAGATTAGGTAGTGATAAGTTAAAGATTGCTCTGCTCTCAACCCCGTTTATCAGGGTTCCTCCTCGTAATTACGGTGGGCTCGAGCTTATAGTTAGAGACTTAGCCTATGCCCTGGCCAAGCAAGGCCACCAAGTTACCGTTTTTGCTCCTGACGATTCCTATGTTGAGGGTTGCGAGATGGTATTCTTTGGCCCGGCGTTAGAGACGGTTCAGGTTGACTGGTTTAAGGCCGAGACAGATGTTATAAACAAAGTTTCGGCCAGGCTAATGGGTGATGGCTACGACATAATACACGGTCACGATTGGTTTGGTATGGAGTATTCCCTTAAAGCACAGAAGCCTGAGCTAAAGGTTTGCCACACACACCACGGAGGTCTAAACCTAGATTGGTGGGGCGCTTCAAAGCCCCCCTGGCCATTAAACCTGATAGCAATAAGCAAGTGGATGCAGAAGGTCTACCAAAGCCAGGGCTTCACTTCAAGGGTGGTATACAATGGAATTGCCATAGAAGGCTATCCATTTAAGGTAGAAAAAGGGAGCCGACTCTTGTTTGTGGGCCGACTTGATTCGTTTAAGCGCCCACTGGTGGCGATAGAGGTGGCTAAAAAGGCTGGGTTTGGGCTAGATATAGTCGGCGGCAGCTTTGTTAGAGACATAGACTATATGGAGCAGGTAAAGCAGGCCTGTGACGGCGAGCAGATAAAGCTTTATTTGGATGCTCCACATGAGAAGAAGGTTGAGCTATATCAGAACGCCAAAGCAGTAATATTTCCCTCAAAAATGGGAGAGCCTTTCGGGCTTATCGTCCCAGAGTCAAACGCTTGCGGTACCGCGGTGGTCGCCACTCCGGATGGCGCCATCCTGGAGACACTAGAGGATGGAGTAACAGGCTTTATCTGTGATAAAATTGATGGTATGGTTAAAGCAGTAGGCAAGGTGGACTTAATAAAGCCCGAGGCCTGTCGAGAGAGGGTAGAGAGGCTGTTTACCAGAGAGATTATGGCTAAGAATTACCTTGAAGCCTACAGGGACATTTTAGATGGCAAGGAGTGGTAATAGTGGTTTGGGCAAGCTATGGTTGCCTAGCGTTTGCTGATTACTTTATAGTGACCAAAGAACTATTTGATATTGAAGAAAGCCTTGGGGCAAAATCAAGGGACTCTCTACATACAACCAGAAGATTTGAGTACCCTTGGGTCCACCAAACACTTGCTCCGATCACCAGGGGTGATATTATCCTTGATGCCGGTGCCGGTTATTCACTATTCCGCTTCCTCTTGGCGAAAGGAGCCAAGGAAATACATAGCATAGATGTTGATAATGACTGTTTAGACTGGTCTGAAAAGGTGGGCGTCAGGTTTGGTAATGTATTTCCCGCCTTTGGAGATATAACCAGCATACCTTTTTCTTCAGATTACTTTAGCAAGGTATACTGCATATCCGTGCTGGAACACCTGCCCAAAGATAAGGTAAAGAAGGGCATAGAAGAGCTAATAAGGGTAACCAGGCCTAACGGGCAGATAGCCATAACAATGGATGTTTCACTCAATTCCACTAATAAGCAGGTAGACCTCGGCGATTTTCTTAATCTGGCCAAGGATTACTCCCTAGTAGTACCCGAGTTGCCGCCAGATGCCATGAGATTAGGAGTTGGTGAAATCAATTTTGCCGTTGCCTGTATTTTTCTAGGGGGGGTGGCATTGATGGGCCAACAAGCCTAGAGAGCAGCAAAAACGAATTTGGCGTCGCTTGAGTGCGACGGCAATTTCGTATACTTGGAGGCTTTATTGCATAGATTAGACATTTAGTTCTACAATAAAAATAGGTAATAGAAATAACGGGGGTGCTTTGTACCCCCGTTATTGTATTTAGGGGGCAGTAAAAATAATTTAGGAGGTGTTGGCGATGACTAAGGAGGAGATACTGGCCACTATAAGTAACCACAAGGGTGATATAGCCGTAGCTTTAAACAATGTCCAGGCTATAATTAGCTCCCTGGTTTCGGGCAAGGTACCTGATGGGGATGCACAAAAAGAGATGGCCCTGAGCACTATCAACTTGACCGACTTTGCCGAGGTTAAGCTGGCTGAAATAGTTGATGCCATAAAACAGTGGCCTGAGTAGGATTAAAAATGACAAGGACCAGTGCCAGCGTCAAGCAGACCGACCTGCCCCATCTCAAGCTGCGGGGACCTCTGACGCTGGTTGATAATGGGCTGGTGAACCTTGAATTAAGGCCCGATCTTGACTTTGCCATTGCATCGGCTCTGGGTAAGCCTTCCGCTGTCAGCCGAGGGGCAGAGTCTGGCTTTAGCTTACCACTCTACGCTGCGAATGAGGAGCTTTTCTTTACAATGTGTCTCCCCGACAGGTGGGATGAGGCCAGTGATATCAAAGCTCATATCTATTGCTACCTAGCGGCGGCCGAGGATGACCACGCCTTCAGGCTTCAACTCTCCTGGGAGCGTCTGAGACCAAGTGCCAACCAGGTAGTGCCTGATACTACCCAGGATATCGAGGTTGAAACCAATACCGGGGCACTCGCTGCCCAGTTTAAGTCCTTTGTGGTCGATTTTAGCGGAGTAAATGCCATTCCCTATGACACCGTTGACCATGAGCTGCAGATTGATGACTCTCTGTGCATAAGGCTAAGGAGAGTTGATAAGACCGGCGCCAAGGATGAGTGTACCGGTGAGATAGTGATTACCCACTTAGGCTTAATATTTAGGAGAAACAAGCTGGGGGAGCAGGCGTAATGGCGAAGTATATTGTCACCGGCGGTTGCGGTTTTATTGGCTCAAACCTTGTCGGTGAGCTAATCAGGAAAGGCCACCAGGTAATAGTGGTCGACAACCTTACTACAGGCAGTATTAACTTTCTTTACCCGGAGGCTGATTTTATACTGGGGAACTCTGGGTCGTTACCCGATATTGTGGACACCAGTGATATTGATGGGATATTCCACCTTGGCATCCCCAGCTCCAGCCCGCTCTACAGGGAGGACCGGGCTCTGGTCGGCAAGGCCATATCAGAGTTCATTGGTGTACTTGAGTTTGGGCTGAAGGTAAACGCCAAGGTAGTCTATGCCTCCAGCTCGAGCGTCTACAACAGAAATCCTACCCCGTGGCGGGAGGACATGCCGGTTTATGTTACCGATTTCTACTCCGAGGTACGCCAGTCAATCGAAAGATTGGCCTACCTGTACCATGATTTCTACGGCAGCCGGGTAGTCGGCATAAGACCATTCTCGGTATATGGTCCCGGGGAGGAGGCTAAGGGCAGGTTCGCCAACCTGGTGACTCAGGCCATCTGGTCGGCCAGAGACAAGCGTGATTTTGTAATCTATGGCGACGGTAGCCAGACAAGGGATTTTACCTTCGTAAAGGATATGGTTGCCGCCTTTATCCTGGCGATGGATTCATCTATTGCCTGTGGCGTGTTTAACGCCGGCACCGGGACAAGCTATTCCCTGAATGCAGCAGTTAGTATTTTGGAATCGCTGAGCCTCAAGGTAAAAATAGAATACACCGCTAACCCGATAAAGAACTATGTCCAGGATACCCTGGCTGATACCAGCAATGCCGAGCAGCTTATAGGCTTCAAGGCGAAGTATTGCTTAGCCGAGGGTTTGAGAGAACTATTGAGCCAATATTCAAGTGTAAAGGATTATTAAGATGATAGAATTAACTATAGCCAAGATTTCTGGCGAGTATAATTGTGAACAGCACCACTCATCGCACTATGTGCTAAAAGTAGTAAATTCAGGAGCCATAACATACAGCTGGTCATATGGGCATGTATGCTCGGGGGACATAGTTTACGCCTTTGAATCAGGATACGGTGCAGATTTGGCAGGGAAAATAGCTATCGCTTTAGGAGTCTAATGGCAATTGAGCTTCGTTCTGTTGGTGTAAGCCCAGGGGCAGCTAGTACTTTATGTGTCATTGTCAAGCCTGTTGGACTAACAATAGGCGACTTAATGATAGCGCAAGAGGTTATTACTTTTCGTCTAGCTGACGATACAGACGTTTTTAGCCCTGCTAATTGGACAGAGATAAGACAAGATAAATGGATTTCTGGTGATTATACTCTTACTTCGGCTTTATTCTGGAAAATAGCAGATGCTACTGATGTGGCTGCTGCTGACTTTACTTTTACAATAGTAGAATCACTCTCAAACTATAATCGGGGGGCAATTACCGCTTGGGAAACAGGAACATTTGATGTAGATACTCCAATAAATGCTCATAATGGACAAGATAATGGATCATCAACTACAGTAACTGCTCCAACAATAACACCATCGGTAGCAAACTGTATGATATTGATGGTCTGCGGTATCTACGATAACAATACTCAATCTAATTACGCAATTGTAACTGACAATCCTGCTAGTTGGGATGAAGCCTATGATATATCACTCGATAGTGGAGCAGATGTTGCTTTATCTATGGGATATGCCCTTAGACCTGAAACTTCAGCTACTGGTAATGGCACAGCTACGACCTCTGCTTCAGATGTCAATATAGGACAATTATTAGCAATAGCCCCAGCAGGAGCAGTACCAATCAAGCACTACATCCCCCACTGCGGACCGAGGAAGAAGAGGACTCAGTTCTTTCCGACATTGAAGCTGGGAGGGGAATATTATAGTATAAAACTGAGCAGCTTATAGGCTTCAAGGCAAAGTATAGCTTAGCCGAGGGTTTGAGAGAACTATTGGACTACACTTTTAGGCTATGAGGAGGGCAGAAGTAATGGGTAAACTAATCCCAGAAAAGATTGAGGGTACATTCAACGGGGCAGTGCATCACAAGATTGCTGCTACTTTGGGGCTGATAATGGGTAGGGAACTTATATTTGCTACATTGCCCAAAGATAAAGATACCCTGAATCAGAAGATATTAGCAGGGGCAGCCAAGTAATGGCAGAAGCATTTCGTTCTGTTGGTGTAAGCCCTGGGGCAGATGGTACTTCCTGCGTTATTGTCAAGCCTGTTGGATTAACAATTGGGGACTTAATGGAAGCTCAGGTAGTTGGAATAAACAGCGAAGGGGGAATTGGTACATTTACTTCTCCTGCTAATTGGACTAGCATAAGACAAGATGATTGGATTGCTGATTCTGACCATTTTTTTGCTTCGGCATTATTTTGGAAGATAGCTGATAGTGATGACGTTGCTACTACTAATTTTACTTTTGTAGCAACAAATGTAGAATCAAATAGAGGTGCAATTACCGCTTGGAAAACAGGAACATTTGATGTAGATACTCCAATAAATGCTAGTAATGGACAACAAAATAATGACTTTCTTATAACAGCACCAACAATAACACCGTCAGTGGCTAACTGTGAAATTTTAATAATATGTGCTGTCGGAAATAATAATACTCAAGGTGGTTATGGAATTACTATTTCCAATCCTGAGACTTGGGTTGAGGCGTATGATTTACCTTCTAATTTAACTAGGAACCTTGGATTGTCAATGGCTTATGCTACAAGACCTGAAACTTCAGCAACAGGTAATGGTGGAGCTGAGAGTTCTGCCTCGGACCCCAATATAGGTCAATTAGTAGCAATAGCTCCAGCAGCAGCAGTACCAACCAGGCCCTACACCCCCCACTGCGGACCGAGGAAGAAGAGGACTCAGTTCTTTCCGACATTAAAATTGGGAGGATAATATTATAGTATAAAACTGAGCAGCTTATAGGCTTCAAGGCAAAGTATAGCTATTTACCCTAGTGAAGATTTTGCTTTCTATAAAAACTGTATAAAGGAGATAAGATGGTAAACAATATAGGACCACCGATAGAAATACCCGAGTTCACCACAGAAAACTGGCTGCCCATGGAACCTTACAAGGGACCGCCACTGCCAAGGTTTTTGGATATCTACTGGCCCTGGTACAAGCCTAAACCACCACTACCCCCCATCTACACCTGTCCCTACTGTGAGGCACAGTTCTCAACCGAGGAGGAGCTACTGAACCATATTGCAGCCGAGCACCCCGAGCAGCCACCTGTTGTTTACTACACCTGCCCGTACTGTGGGGTCAACTTCGCCAGCGAAAGCGAACTGATGGCTCATATTGCCGCGGAACACCCCGAGCTACCACCTGAGGCAGGTATAGCCCAGCTATTATCGGTCCAATGGGAGCTGATAGAGTACCCCTTTATAGGGGACTGGGGCGAAACGATACAAGCGACCTTCTGCAAGGGAATCCTGGAGGTAAACAGCAACATTGAATTCATCGGCAAAATAGAGCTTAGGTGTCCCAACGCCATCGCCCCAGTAAGGCTGCTGACCGAGTATAGCTACCAACAAATCCTCATTGAGATAGACGAAAAGATAGCCACCACAACCGGGGCTGCCCAGGAGCTCTGGCTGGCTCGAAAGGGGATAGCACAGGGATTCCCGGTGGTAGATGGCCTTAGGATAGACTACAGGTGGTACTCCGATTGGGATTACCAGTTCAGAAGTTGGATAAACGGGGCGGCTGTTGCCGCGTTAACATTGAGTGAGCCCATTGTTGCCGGCACTTCCATAGTAAATATAGGTTTCTTTAAGAGGCAGGGGGTTGGAATAACCCAGCCAGTAACGATTAGCCTTTACAAAAACACAACGCTGCTTGATGTCATGCAGTCGAATATAGCACCTGTTGAAAACGTTCCGGCATTGGTTAACGTCAGCATCCCGGTAGCTAAATCTGGTGAGCCGTTCCAAATTCCTTTTACAATCTATCTGCCAGAGCTGCTTCCAGGAGAACAGTACTACGGCCTCACCCTGTCAATAAGGCAATACATTGCCGATTTTAGTAAGAACTTCTTGTCCACCAATATAGCTTATTGTCTGGGCAACCCTGAGTTTGTACCCCTCGACAATCCGTATAATACCTATGACGCTGTGATAAATGCCGAGGCAGTTTATTCACGTATTGTTTCCGGTAGATGGGTTGAAGAACCTATTCCTAGGGGGGTGTATCCTGTCCGGGCTAGCTTGCAATCATGGCGGGTGGGGTGTAAGAAAGCTGGGCAATTATTATTCTATGATTATGGCCCGGTAGCCAAGTATGACTTCGGAACTGTTGGAGAGCTGGTAGTCAAATAGGAAAAAGATTTATATATGAAAGATTTTATAACATTGATAGTAGTATTATTTGGTATGGTGGCTAACACCTTCCTGGTAGTCTACGGTGCCGTGACTGATAATCAGGCTTTGCTTGCTACCGGCATGACCGTTATTGGTGGTGCCTTTGGCGCTGTTATCACCCACTACTACCAGCAGGTTAAGATATCAAACCTAGTTAAACTACTCAAAGAGTATAAACAAAGGCTGGGAGAATAAAATGGACATATCAAAAGCAAAAAAGCTGGTGGAGCTATCAAAGGAAAATAGGAAAATACTGGTTACTCTCTGGGAGGGCGACAAGATCTCCAGTTGCGTCGAAGATTCTGCCCAGGATAAGAAGAAAAGCTATTGCGAGACATGCGAGGGCAGTGAAGAGCTGTGTAATGGTTTTGTTGACTACCTAAAGAGCCGGGGCTATGAGGCAACTGAAATAGAGGTATCGGAGCTTCAAATTGAAGACAGCCTGCCAAAATTCCTGGAAAGGCCAAAAAAAGCTCAGGAATTAAAACAACCTGAAGAACTATTCCTGTCTGAGGAGGGGTTACTGGCTGAGGAGGGGTTACAAGATGAGGATGAGAATACATGAGCAGCATCACACCTGTTTTACCTGCGGCGAGAGCTTTGATATAGAGAAGTCAAAATATTGCCCAACTTGTGGCTGGAAGAGATGCCCATCCTGCGATGGTTGCTACTGCCGGCTGGGTACCGAGGCGCAATTAGCTGTGGATGCCATCTGGGACACATTCTGCAAATACTGCAACCCTTACAAGCGGAGAGACGAACATTCCTTGCCCAATATGTTCCGGGTCTATAGATATATTGATGTCAGAGACGGCAAAGCCCTCTCTGAATATCTATCTGGTATAACCGGGGGTCGTCAACCACTCACGGCTAAAGCCGGTGAGCTTGTCCCTACCCAGCCTCCCATGAGGACGGGCGAGACGATAGGCACGTTGACGAATGCCCTGCGCGAGATGTTAATAGCGCCAACGAGGTCGGCATT
>Ga0210003_1002025_pt1 | contig 17377 bp, 4 predicted proteins | sample LantaG_FD_182804 | JGI IMG/M metagenome (GOLD analysis project Ga0210003, IMG submission 182804) | Deep subsurface microbial communities from Baltic Sea to uncover new lineages of life (NeLLi) - Landsort_02402 metaG (SPAdes) (version 2) | ecosystem: Environmental > Aquatic > Marine > Oceanic >...
ACAGCTGTAAATGTCAACGGAGCACCTCAGGTTGCTTGGGCCAGGTACATATCACTCGACCGAGGATATCAAATAACGGAACACCCGTACAGACACTGACTGTGAGCGGCTTTTCGCCGGGAGAACGGCCGCGATCAGCGGCTCGCGACCAGACGTGATCCAGACCGCCCGATTTTATCGCGAGTCCGCTGCATCGCGTGGTTCTCCGTGCAACACGTGGGTTGATCACTCCCCGCAGTTTGGGCACTTCGAGTAAACCCGAAACGAAGACATCTGACGCAGGTGACCGCAGTGCCGGCAGGCCTGCCCCTGCCCCTTAATCGCATGCCAGAAGGTGTCGACGAATACAGCGACACAAAAAACGCCCCCGATAACGTTGAGAAGAAGAAGTGCTGAATGGTTCGCGACCTCAACGCCGCCTGCCCGCTTGATCGTGTTGGCAAGCAATATGACGGCAATCCCGAGGCAACCAAACGTGAGCGATCGGAGTCGCTTCATATGGCCACGCGACAGGTAGGAGAACGCTCGCGATCAGCGGCTCGCGACCTTGGACTTTCCATCGGGACCGATTTTATCGCGAGTCCGCTGCATCGCGTTGTTATGCCTGCGGCGCGTTTCACACATTCGATGAAGTATGGGAAGCATCGCTACGGCTCCACGATCGCAGGACGCTCACATCAAGACTGCCGTCATCCGCTTGATCGGCAGCGTCTAGCTCTCGCATAGCAGCTGAGACCTCAGCGCGTGTGATCGATCCACGTGTCTCGCACGTGGCCACAACACCACCGAGGACCAACGAAACAAACCGCAGGTCTCGCTCAAGTTCGGCTACGCGAGCTTCAATCGCAGACAGGCTCTCCGACAGTGTTTCCGGCACTTCTTCTGCCTCACCTGTCAGAGCGTGGCCACCTTGCGCTTTGTTTGCGATGCGCCTGAGCTGGTGGGCCTGTGCTTGCTCAGGAAACGCGAAGTCGAAAAAGAGGTTCAACAGATTCACGGTAAGACCTTTTTCCTTTTCGGCATAACGATCTAATTGAGCCGCACTCAGTGCTGCCTAACATCTTTATTCACCGGGTTATACCCCGACTCGTCGAGGGGCGTCAATCCAAGTGGAGTGCGAAACGCCTGCCGCGGAGGAGCGTTTCGGTCGTCGGAATCCAGTCAGAACGCGGGGGTTGACGGATTAGGAGATGGGTATACAAATGTACTCTTCCGGCTCAGCTTGGGCTTTGCACCCCTTTGGCTTGACGGGATTTCCGATGAGTGTCGAGCGCTACTGCTCCCGCATTCGCGATAGTTCGCTGTCGCCGGCCGATCAACAGTGGTTTCCCGCGTGGATTCGCCGCTACGCGGAGGCCACGAAGACGACGCATGGCCCTTTGCCCGTCACTCGGGAAGGCGTGATCGACTTCCTGCGGATGCTCCGCGACCGCGGCACGCCCGCGTGGCAGCGGCTTCAGGCGACCAGAGCCATTGCGGCCTACCAGATGCTCGTGCTCGGAGGGCCTGGCCCGTCCCTGCAGGACATCCGCAGCACCCTCGGCCGGCTTGCCGATCAGGAGCGATCGGCCACACGCAGCAACGCCGGCCCCGGCACGAATGACGAACGGCATCTGGCGGGAGTCATCGATCCGCACGAGCCTGCGATCATCCAGAAGACCCGGCGGGAGTTGCGGCTGCGGCACCGCGCCTTGCGAACCGAGCAGTCGTACGTGGGCTGGATCGAAAGGTTTCTGAGGTTCTGCGGCACGGCCGAGCCAGGCCGCTGGACGGAGGCGGATATCCGGGCTTTTCTCACGCACCTCGCCGTCGAGGGCAACGTTGCCGCCAGCACGCAGAATCAGGCGAAGGCGGCCATGCTGTTCCTGTTTCGCGTGGTGCTGGAGCGCGACCTGGGATTTCTCGACATCGCCAAGGCGTCGCAGCGGGAGAAGCTGCCGGTCGTCCTTTCAAGGCCCGAAATCGAGCGGTTGTTCAAGCACTTCTCCGGAACGCAGCGGCTGATGTTCGCCGTCATGTATGGCGCTGGCGTGCGGCATCTCGAATGCCGCGGCTTGCGGATCAAGGACGTGTGCTTCGATCAGGGGCACATCATCGTCCGCTCGGGCAAGGGCGACAAGGACAGGATCACCGTGCTTCCGGACATGGCCCGCGGGATGCTCGAGCAGCAGGTGGCGGCGGTTCGCCGGCTGCACGACCGCGACACCGCCGCCGGGATCACGGGCGTGTTCCTGCCACATGCGCTGGAACGAAAGTATCCGCATGCCGGCCGCGAGTTCTCGTGGCAATGGCTCTTTCCCTCGCGTCAGCTGGCCCGCGATCCCCGCACCGGAGCCATCCGTCGGCATCATGTCTCCGACGAGCACTTCGGGCGGACTTTCAAGCAGGCCGTGCGGCAGGCCGGCATCAGGAAACACGCCGTGCCGCACTCGCTGCGACACAGCTTCGCGACTCATTTACTCGAGGGGGGCGCCGACGTGCGAACGGTGCAGGAACTGCTCGGTCACGAGGACGTGAGCACGACGATGATCTACCTCCATGTCATGAACAAGCCCGGGCTCGCCGTGCGCAGTCCGATCGATTCGCTGCCGGTGGAAGGCGGGCATGAACCGGGAATCCACGCGATCCCGATCAGCCTGCATCGAACGCTCCCAAGCGGAAGCCGGGCCGCGCGGAGTTTGATCACGGGCTGAACCGGTCACTCCTCCAGCGCACGCTTCCAACGGTGAAAAATGGTGGTAATGCTCGGCGACGCGGTGGGCACGGCGACCCGTTGTGCGAAGAGCCGCAAGGACCGTCGTCTTCTAGTGGCCACCAGGCCGCCTGGCCAGCGCGCGCCGCCCCTGTGGTGCTCGCCCTCGTGGGCGAATCAGGTTGATTTTTGCCCACGGTTCTTCAGTGAACACGAGCCGTGTCGGGTTGTAGACTCGGCTGGTCACGCTGCAACTCATTCCGCTTCTCAACAGGATCCCCACGCTCCTGCTCTGCTGCGATAAAAACCAATTCCTGCTGGTCCGGTGCCAACGCTGCTGGGCCGTGCAGAGCGTCTCCACAGACAGGTCTGTCTGAGGCTCTGCTTTGAGCTCACGCGAGGTCAGATCAGGCTTGTGGCGGATCAGCCCTCACGCGGGAGCTCGGGCCTATTTCAGATTCGCTTTAGCCATCGTTTCACCATGCGGCTTCTGCCTGAGCACCTCAGCGATTTGAGGCATGCTCGTTATTTTCACCCGCGGACGGCCCGCTACTGCGCCGAGGGCCTGCTCTCTTGCGTCGAGCTGTTGCCAGTCGGCATACGTAATTATTTGGGTTTGGCGGTCTGCAAGCAGCCTGTCGATCGCAGCAATTTTCGGCTGTGGGGGGTGCATCAAGCGACCAGCTACGCGGTCAGCCAGCATCGCCGCGACAGTCTCAATCGCATCGGGTTTGTTACTGCCAATCACACCAGTTGGCCCACGTTTAATCCAACCGGCGGTGTACTGGCCAGGAAGAGGCTGCTGAGTCTGAGGATCAAGCAGCCGCCCAAGATCGTTGAGGAAAACCCCTCCCTTTTCTGCAAACGGAACTCCAGCGAGCGGATCGCCGCGATAGCCCACCGAACGAAATACCAGCCCCGCGGGCAGCGTTTCAAAGTCTTCAGTTGCCACGGGCTGAAGTTGCCCCGTTACGTTCCGCGCGAGCTGATTCCGCACAAGTCGTAAACCAGCCACCTGCCCACCTGCATTTCCCAGCAGCTCAACCGGTGACACTAAGAAACGTAGGGTAAGGCGGCGTGCTTTGCCGGTACGTGCACGGGTCGCATAGGACTGAAGGTGTTCGACTTTTTTTTGAATCGTCTTGTTTGGTGTGGCCTGCAGATCCTCCATGGTCAGGTCGTCAAGCGTAGCTTCAGCCGGCAGCACGACCGGATCTGCACCCTCCATCTCACCGAGTTCTTTTATTTCCGGGTTCGAAAAAGCCGCCTGGGCCGGCCCGCGTCGCCCCAACAAATAGACTTCACGCACCTTGCTCGCGCTGAGTGCCTCAAGCGCGTAGTCTGCAATATCGGTACGCAGGAGTTCCTCGCGTGTCCGGCAGAGAATGCGGGCTACATCGATGGCCACATTCCCAACACCAACAATCGCCGCCCGCTCTTGACTCAGGTCAAACTGGTAGTCTCGAAAGAGCGGATTGCCGTTGTACCACGCAACAAAGTGGCTCGCGGGGTGGCTGCCGATCAGGTCTTCGCCGGGAATATTGAGAAGCCGATCGCTCTGGGATCCAACTGTAAACACAGTCTGGTGGTAATACGTCGCTAATTCCTGGGCTGTAATGTGCCGGCCCACTTCCACGTTGGCCAACAGCCTGAAATTGGGGTGGCTGGCAACCTGTTCGAATACCTTGGTGATGGCCTTGATCTTCTGGTGATCTGGGGCAACACCATACCGTACAAGACCAAACGGCATCGGCAGCTTTTCGTACATATCGAGCAGCACATGCAGGGCTGGCTGCCTGAGCAGATGCTTCGCAACAAAAAAACCGGCCGGGCCAGAACCCACAACCGCAACTCGAAGCGGGTGCTCTGGCCGGCTACCTGGAACATCATCTGCCATATCGAGTCTGATCCTCGTCGATCCTTTCAGAGCATGCTGCTCGACACGTTGAGCAGGCGGACGGACCGGGTGGGGCTGCAATCGTGGCGCACGCCATCGAGCCTGGCGGCAATGGTTCGACCTCGAGCGGTCACATTCCGTAGGGGAAATCCGCGTGCTCAGTCAGGCCGCTTGAACGAATTGGGGCGAGGGCCTTGGCGTAGTCGAGCAGAATCCGATCGGCAAACTCGATTCGCCGGCGGAGCCAGGCATCACGGTCACTCGCGGGCGTTTCTCCAGCCAGCACATCGGCCACGTCCTGAACAAGGACGTGCTCGGGGATGTAGACCATTCGGCTGTTCTTGTAGCCGCTGGTGCGGAGCTCATTCACCGGATAGCTCCCACCCCTCGAAGCCGAAACTGCCACGATCAGGGCCGGTTTGTGGCCAACCTCCTTGGGGCCAGCGAACAAGAGCAGGTTCTTGAGACCCGGTGGCACCATCCCGGCCCATTCCGGCGAGATGATCACAAACCCGTCGGCCTTGCGCATTCTGTCCCGGTAGGGCTTCCAGAGAGTCGCAAGGAGCTATTGTCAAGAGTTGTGTTCAGAGGTCCTGAATCAGGCGGCGTTCTGCAGGACTCCGTCGGTGAAGATTCTTCCTTCGAGAACAAGAACGATCTGGTGATGCGCGTTGAGTCGTCGCCAGCGTCGGCTGGCTGACTCAGCGAGCTTGAACATCATGGTGAGGCTGGCCTTCCTCGAGCCGCTGCCCTTCGTCCGTCGATGCCGCAGGCGGATCGTCGAGAAGGTGCTCTCGATGGGATTGGTCGTCCGCAGGTGCCCCCAGTGCTCGGCGGGGAAGTCGTAGAACGCCAGGAGTGCGTCACGGTCCTTCGAGAGGCAACTGCACGCCGCTTCGTACTTGGGGCCGTATTTTTCCAGGAAGTGGTCGAAGGCCTTGGTCGCCATCTCCCTGGTCTCCGCGAGCCAGATCTGGTGAAGGTCGCTTTTGGCCTTCGCCTGGAGAGCCTTGGGCATCTTGTTGAGGACGTTGGCGGTCTTGTGAACCCAGCACCGCTGCTCCTTCGTCGTCGGGTAGACCTCCCGGAGCGCGGCCCAGAAGCCGAGAGCCCCGTCGCCGACGGCGAGCTTCGGTGGCTTCGAGAGCCCCCGCTGCTTGAGGTCGAGGAGCAGCTCCTGCCAGCTCTGCTTGCTTTCACGGACGCCGTCGATAACGGCGATGAGTTCCTTGCGGCCTTCGGCGGTCGCTCCCATGAGAACGAGCAGGCACTGCTTCTGGTTGCCCTCGTCTTCCAGCCGCACATTCACGTGGATGCCGTCGGCCCAGACGTAGACGAACTCCTCACCCGAGAGGTCGCGACGGCTCCACTCCTCGTACTCCTGGCCCCACTTCTCCTTGAGCCGCACGATGACGTTGGGGCTCAACCCCTTGGCATCTGTGCCCACGAGCGCCTGCAACGCCTCCGCGTAGTCGCCCGTCGAGACGCCCTTGAGGTAGAGCCATGGGATCAGCTCCTCGATGGAACGGCTCTTTCGCAGGTACGGTGGCAGGATCGCCGACGTGAAGACGACCCGCTCATCAACGCGGGGAGCCTTGTCACGCACTCGTGGCTGCTGAACCTCGAGCGGCCCGGCTCCCGTCATGATGGATCGGGCCGGCAGGTAGCCGTTGCGAACGACCTGCTTCCGTCCTCGCTCATCGATCCTGTCGGCGTGGTCTGCGAGGAAGGCGTCCACTTCGCACTCCAACGCTCTCTGAAGCATCTCCCTGGCTCCCTCGCGGACATAGGCGTCCAGGGCACTGCGGCTATCGTCGGCGATCGCCTGGCCCAGGGCTTCACCCCGAGCCATCTCGATAGCCTCCTGCCGCGCCTGCCTCCTGGCACGCTTCAGATCTGATGGACAACTCGAACCGCGAACCGTACAACCTCGCATGGTGGCGTATCCTTTCTGCCCGTCGTGGGCTGCTGTTGGTGAACCAGTCACAGCAGGATACGCCGCCTTTTTCTTTTCCCTCTACGGAACACGACTTTCGGTTATAGCTCCAGTCGCAAGCTCGCTGTCTCCCTGCCAGACGCTTTCATCCCAGAGTGGCAGGGGATTCCCGGCCAGATCAATCGTGTCAACGCTCACTGCGTGGTCGATGTGGGCCAGGTCTTTCGCGATGTACTCGCCCACGCGGCTGGACTGGCTGTTTGTACGGTGACTGCCAACGACAATTCCGATCTGCACGTCGACCCCTCGTAAGGCGTGGGATTGAAAAGGCTCTCTAGACGCCGAATCCTAGCACATTCAATTCCGGTCGGCCTTGTCTGCGTGGGCCAGCAGGCTAAACGACCTGTCTGCGCAACAGTCGCCGCTCTGTGATTCCTGCTGCCAACACACCACATACGCCACGGGATTGTCTTCCGGTGGCGGCGAGCCGACGCCAAGCAAGGCGTGCACGAAACGTATGTTTCGTGCATCAAAAAAACTGGCACTCGGGGGGATCTTGCGGTAGTGTGTGGATGGCGGCATTTGGCGTAATTTAACGTTCACTCGTTTGCCCCCCTTCGCCTTCCCCCCACCTCAGGGATCCCTCCATGCCGCGACCCCAGCACCGCGCCCCGCTCCGCCGCACCAAACGCGACCGCAAACGCCTCCAACGCATCCGCACGCAGGCCATGGGGATGGAGCGGCTCGAATCCCGGGCGATGCTGGCGGGCTATTCGATGTACAACCTCGTCAACACCTCCGACACCTATGCCCTCGTGTTCGAGCAGGGCACCGAGCAGGCGGGGCTGGCTGTCTCGCCCGCCGCGGGTTCGGTCATCATGCCGGGCCTCAACTACGGCAACGCTGTCTTCGAGACCTACTCGATCGACGTCCGCAGCGATCCGAGTGATGCCGGCACATCGATCGGCACAGCGTCGGTCATCACGCAGTTCGACGACAACAACAACCGCTATCTCACCGACACCAGCGGCCTGCTCTCATTCGCCTACAGCGAAAGCTACTCCAGCAACCTCGACGGCCCGCCGTGGTACATCTCCGGCCAGTTGGTCAGCGTCAACCTGCCCACCTGGGGCTGGAACAACGACTCCCCCTACGACATCGAGTTCACCGCGGTTTCCGGAACCGATGCGACCCCCGCGGTGGGCACGGTGATTGCCTCGGGCGACCGGCTCGGCGGGATCATGGGGACGGAGTTTGCGTTCAACGTTGTTGTCGCCGGCGGCACCGAAATCCTCGGCTCATCCGTGATCGAGGTCGGCGTCGACACGAGTGGCAACAGCTTTCTCTACGACCTGAGCAACCTCGCCACCTTCACCTACAACAGCGTCGATTCAGCCGCGTCGGGCTCCACCGACAACTGGCAGGACATGACGATCGACCTCGCCCCACCGGTCATCTCCAACGACGGCTGGACCGGCGGGATGGGCAACACGAGCCCGGCGGCGACTCCGGGGCAGAGCTTCTGGGCCCTCGACTACGGCTCCGAAACCGGCCGCTGGACGACCGCGGACGGGGCGGCCTGGCAGTCGAACGCTCCAATCGACTCCGGCGGAGGCACAAACTACGGCAGCCGGGCCTTTCCTGCGTCGCTCGATGCCAACTACCAGGCGAGTTACGGCCCGGGCTCGGGCTTCGACGGTCTCTGGCAAATGGACATCAAGATCGGCTCCACCGGCTCTTCCGACAACTCGTTCGTCGAAACCTTCTATCTTGCCGAGCGGGAGGATCCGCGGGTGGGCCCGCAGTACTACGCCGACGGCAGTGCGGATGGCGGTCCCGCCGGCTGGAGCCGCGAGATCGACATCATGGAGACCCGCTGGAACTCCGGCGGCAAGGTTGGCCCCCAGCTGAACCTGCCCACCGGCCAGGGCAACGGCGGCCCCTTCACCGGCTGGACCACCGACGACACCTACTGGAACACGGTGCTCGGCGAGTGGACCGACATCGGCGGCGCACCGATGGAACAGTTCGCCACCTTCGGGATCCTGATCCGCGGTGAGTCCCTCTGGATCTACGCCTACAAGCCCGATGGCACGCTCTGGTATTCGACCGAGGAGGTCATCGAGCAAAGCGACTACCAGCAGTCCGCTCCGTTCGTCCCGTACATCGGCACCTGGGCCGATCCCGACGTCCTCGGCTCGGCCACGATCGATGACCGGTTTGAGACCGGCTACAAAAACTTCATCTACATGTCGCCCAACAACCCGCTGATCGCTAGCGCCAACCCGCTCGACAACCCCAACGCCTTCGGCCCAAACCTCGTCTCGGCCACCGAGGGCGGGCTGTTCGCCTTCTCCGGCATCGCCACGGTCGCCGACAGCCTGCGGCTGGCCGAAGACTCGCTGCCGCAGGTGCCGGGGCTCGATGTGTCGCTTGGCCAGATGCTGCCGGTCAGGCTCAGTGACATCCTCGGCCTCAATGTCGAGGGCGATGGCCAGACGACCTGGAGCGGCTTCGACACCACCTATCCGTTTCCCACGGTGGCCGACGTTCAGGCCGTCGCCAGCACGATCGCCGCGAGCGGCAGCTGGACGGCCGACGTGCTCCCCGCAACAGCCGGCACCGCCACCTCCGCCGGCTATGGGCTGCAGAGCAGCACGGCGCAGCCGGCGTTTGCCCAGCTGCCCAGTCTCGACCTCGACTCCTCAGACGGCTTCACGATCCAGGCCTGGTTCAACAGTTCGGATCTTTCGGCGAGCAACCAGCCAATCGTGGACTTCGGCGCAGCTGAAAACGCCGCCGGCACCAACATCGCGGTGTTCCTCGACGGCGAAGCCCTGACCCTCGGCCTCAACGACACCACCTACCGCTCAGGTCAGGTGCTCACAGGCAACACCTGGTCTCACGTCTCGGTGGTCGTCAGCGGCACCACGGCCATGCTCTCCATCAACGGCACGCTCAGCGACACGTTCACGCTCGACGCACCGGTGGCCGACGTCACGCGGCAGAGCAACTGGTGGGGCCGCAGCAACACGGCCGCCGACCCGGCCTGGCAGGGCCAGCTTGACGAGTTGCGGATCTGGTCGCGGGCCCTCTCGGCCGCGGAAATCGCGGCCAACTACAACCTGTCCCTCCAGGGTTCGCCCCCCGGCCTGCTCATTTATTACAAAACAGACGAGACGTCCGGCAGCACGCTGGCAGACGCCTCGGGCAACGGCAACGACGCCACCCGGATGACGCTCGATGCCTCGGGCGATCCCGTCGCCTCCACGACGATCACCAGCAGTTCGCTCAGTTCGCTCCTTGCCCAAACCGGCGTGGTCCTCTCCTGGAACCCGTCGCAGACCTACCATGCGGTCGTCTCAACCGGCAGCCTCGACGAGGTGCTCAAGCTCCGCCGCGGGCCCACGGCCACGATCCCCGTGACCGCCTCGGGCACGCTCCAGCTGACGCTTGCCCTCGACACCGCCAGCAACCTGCTCGCGGGAATCAGCACCTCGTGGGCGGCGACCGCCACTGAGACCAACCTCGATCTCGACGCGGGGCTCGGCTATCTCGACACCACGATTGTCGATGGCTCGTATTCGCTCTCGGCGACCGCCTCCGCCAACCTCAAATCGGCGACGTCCTCAGCAACGCTCCCGGGCGGCACGACGGCGACGAGTTCGACCGTCGCCGCGCTCAGCTACACCCAGGCATCAGCCAGCTATTTTCCCGCCGGCGGCACGATCATCGTCGCAGCGAGCCTGCCCTTTGCGGGCGAGGTCGCTGGCGAGTCGCTGCCGACGGGCAGCTCGGCACCGACCGTGTCGCTACCCGCGTCGACCCGCACCTTTGCCGCCACGAGCAGCTACACGCAGCCCAGCTGGACCATGGCGAACATGGGTGAGTATTTATCGCTTGCGCAGTTGGATGTGCCGGCGCTCGTCTCAACCGGTCTGTATAGCACCGGCGGCAGCCTCGCCGGTCTTGACAGCTCGTCGTGGCTCTCGGTGCCCTTCTCGAGCGACGTCATCAACTACGACTGGGGCACCGGGCTCGATGATGTCGCGGCACTGCTCACCGAGCGGCTGCTCGTGATTCCGGCCTTCAGCCGGGTCTCGGGCTGGCTGCCGGAGAACAACTACGGCGCCACCTTCGCCGTCAGCCGCGGCTCGACGGTTAGTTCCGTGGAACTCGTCGGCAATCTCTCGACCGACTCCCCGGCGGTCAGCCAGTCGAGCCGGCTGCTCGCCGCGGGGATCGCCGCCCACTTCACGGCGAAGCTCAAAGGCACAGGGCTGGCCTGCCGGGAGACGGCCGGCCGCCCCGGCTTCCTCGAGTTCTACGCCACCGACGCCTCGATCACCGGCTTCACGATGACGCCCTTGAACCCGACGACGGGCAACTATCAGATCGGCACCCGATCGGCCAACGCTCTCTCCGCGCTCGGCTTCTTCGCCGAACAGACCGCCGCCCTCGAGCTGGGGAACGGCAGCTTCGAAGGCCCCTATGCCGGCACGAGTAGCACGCCCTACGTCGTGAATCCCTCCGGCGGTCAATGGGTCTTCACGGGCACCTCGGGCCTGGCCCGCAACGGCAGCGAGTGGTATGCACCGCTCGCTCCCGACGGGCAGCAGGCCGCGTTCATCGAGGACAAGGGGACGATCACACAAACCCTCTACGACCTTCCCGCCGGCACCTACGAGCTCTCGTTCGCGGCGATCCAGCGGAGTGACGTGACGGCCACTGGTCTGAACGTGCTGGTGGACGGCGCCGTGGTGATGACCGTGGCAGCCGATGACCTGCTCACGGCCGCCTGGCAGCAGTTCACGAGCCCTGCGTTCACGCTTACCCAGGGCAATCACACGATCTCGTTCGTAGGCCTCGGCGATTCGACAGGCACCGCCGCCTCCGCCCTCGACGCTGTCGCGCTCGCGAGCAACCTCACCGCCGATGTCAGTTCGGCGCCGACCTTCGCCACGCTCCGCGGGCTCGTCGACGTGCTCAATCAGCACAACCTCGTGGGTGAAGCCGCCCCGCCGTCGGCCCTGCCCGACAACGACACCGCTCTGGGCCAGGTGGCCATCGCGGCCGGCACGACCTTCACCGCGGCGACGATGCCCGCGGCGATTCAGTTTGTGGCGAATGCTCCGGGCGGGTCGGTGACGCCGCTCGTGTTTGCCGTCAGCGGCAGCGGATCGACGGCGACCTATGCGCTCGCAGCCGCGGGCCAGTCGCTGGCGGTCACCCGCTCCGGGCTCCAGACCTGGCCGCTCGTGCTGCCCGAGTTCGCCCCCGACGCGACGGCGACCTACGTGCTTGGCTTCACCGACCGGGGCATGAGCGTGGCGGCCAACACGATCTCCACGACCACAAGCTTCACAGGCACGATCGGCGGCGACTTCCAATCTGGCGGCGGCAGCTGGCTGGCCACGGCCGGCAGCCTGTCCTCCGCCACCGGCTCGTCGCTGGCCCTGGGGACGACCTTTGGCCAGTCACTTGGGGAGAGTGGGGGCACGCACCTCACAAGCGGCCGTAGCTACGCCCTCGCCGCCTTTACCGGCCTCGCCCAGGCCGGCAGCGGCTCCGTGGCCCGGCCCGACACCGACACGGCGACGCTCGGCACCCACGCCTTCGCCGGCGCCGCCTACACGACCGCCTTCGTGCCGACCGCGGTGCGGTTCTATGCCGCCGCGACCGGCTCGATCAGGCCGGTGCTGCTCGAGTTTACGAGCGGATCCGACTACACCGTGGCGGCGGTGGGCGACGCGATCGAGGTGACGGCGATCGGGCTCAACGAGGCGGCGGTGTTCTTCCCCACGCTCGGCAGCCTCTCGCCGGGGGCCACCTATCTGTTCGGCTATCAGGACGCCGCCACCGGCGTGGTGGCGACGCAGAGCACGGCCACTGCATCCGGCAACTGGCTCACGGCCGCCACATCCGCGGCTGTGTCAACGGGCACCTCGGCAGCCTTCTCGGCCGCGGCGGTCCGCTCGCTCGACATCATCGCCTCCGCAACCAGCGGCAGCGCCGCGGAAGCCGGCAATGCCGCCGCCTTCGACGCGAGCTCGGGCAGCGTGATGATCGACCCGACCACGACCTTCACCGCCGGCTTCCTACCGACGGCGATGCAGGTGCAGGCCGAGCTGCCGGCCGGCGTCGATTCCGCCTATGTGACTCCGCTTGTGTTCGCGGTGGGGGGCACATCGGCCGCGCCGACCTACACGCTCGTCGGGGCGGCCACCTCGCAGCTGCTCGCGGCGACCGGCATAAAGCAGCTGCCGGTGGAGTTTGCCCCCTCCCTGCTCTCCGGCCTCTCGGCGACCGGCAGCTATGTGATGGGCTTTTCGACCGTAGACGTGCAGATCGCCACCGGCGGGGCGATCACGCCGACGGCGGCCTTCAGCGGGGTCGTGGGCCGGGCCGCAAGCACCACCGCCGGCAACTGGCTCGTGTCGGCCGGGCTCGGCACGACCCTGGCAGTTGGCGGTGTGTTTGCCGCGGCGGCCACCGGCGGGCAGATCGGCGTCTCGGCCGGCCGCACCTACGCCTGCACCTTCCTCACGAATGCCACGCAGTCGGCGAGTCCCTCGGGGCTGGCGAGCCTGCAGTATGCGGGCGGCCTGGCGATCGGCGTCAGCTACGCCGACATCTCGACCAGCGCCGGCGAACTGGCCATCGAGGCCGAGGCGATTAACGCGCTGGCGGTGCCTGGCGTTTCGGGGCTTGCCCTCTCCGGTTCCGAGGATGTGGCGGCGGCGATCACGGCGACCCGCCAGTTCACGCTCGCCCTTGACGCCGCGGTGATGACCACCGGGGCGATCCTCGCCAACCAGCAGCAGCAGGCAACTGCCCTGCCGCTCACAACTGGCGTGCTCTCGGCCATCAGCGTCTCTTCGGGTAGCCAACGGTTTGGCATCGACGGCTATGTGTCGGACGTGATCGCCGTCACGGCCGGCACGCAGACCTACGACACCGCTCCGACGGTCACGATCACCGACGCCGGCGGCGCGGGCACCGGCGGCACGGCGGTCGCAAACCTCGATCCCAATACCGGCCTCTTGCAGAGCGTGACGCTGCTCACGCCCGGCTCCGGCTACACGCAGCCGGTGTTCTCGATCTCCGGCAGCAACGCCCCGGCGACGGTCGCCGCCCGCTGGGCGGCCGGTAGTGTCACCGGCGGCGTGGTGGTCGACGGCGGGGCCTTCTACGCCACAGCGCCCGTGGTCACGATCACCGACGACGCCGGCAGCGGCGCGGGGGCGACCGCAACCGCGACTATCGCCAACGGCATGGTGACCGGGATCACGATCACCGCCGGCGGCTCGGACTACGTCCGTCCCCGGATCACGGTCGCCGCCCCGACGGTGATCAGCGGCACGGCCATGGATCTTCTGCCCGTGCCCACCGCCACGGTCGTCGATGCGACCGGTGTCGGCGCCACCGCCACGGTGCTCACCGACAACTCCGGCATGATCACCGGGATCGCCGTCGGCGACTACCAGGCCACCGCCACCGCCACCGCCAGCAACGGCATCGTGACGGCGATCAGCCTCGCCCTCGGTGGAGCAACCTATGCATCGTCTTCGCCCCCCACGGTCACGATCAGCGACGCATCCGGCAGTGGCGCGACGGCCACGGCGACCGTCTCGGCCGCCGGCGTCGTCACCGATATCACGCTGGTCTCCGGCGGCAGCGGCTACGTGAATCCGGTCGTGACGATCGGACCGCCGGCCATCCTCAATAGCGGCTACACCGATCCGACCATCGAGCTCTCGATTCCCGGCATGCCCGACTTCACCTTCCTCGGCAGCACCGCGACGACGGTCACCGCCGGCGTGTTCCGGGCGGAGATCACGAGCCCCGGCGTGCTCTACCAGGCTCCGCCGACCATCACGATCACCGACTCAACCGGGTTTGGCAGCGGCGCCGCCGCCTCTGCGGTGATGGAAGGGGGGCGGATCGTCGACATCGTGTTCACGAGCTACGGCTCCGGCTATTCAAGCCCCTTGATCACGATCGACGCCCCGTGGGTCGACATCTCGGCCGCCCCACAGGGGCCCTCCGAGGTCAGCCACGTCTTCTACTTCCTCGACGGCTCCACCTGGAGAACCACCACCTCCTCGAATAGCGGCATCAGCCTGCAGTATCAGCTGATCGACCAGCTCACCCAGCTGGCCGACGCGGCGGCGACCGGGCTTGCCGGTGGCAGCGGCTCCGCCGAGCCGAATATCTACACGCTCCAGGCCTACCTCGCCCCGCTGCTCGGCGAGGAGTCGCCGACGCTGGCGCTCGCCGAGAACCTGGCGATCGTCATGCCGACGGCGAGCAATGCGCCGCTCGTCTGGTATGTGTCCGCCCAGTCAAACGACTCGCTCGTGGGCCAGGCGCTCTTCCCCGCCTCGGCCTGGTCGGTCGCCACCGTCGGTGCGGTGACGCTCGGCAATATCGACCTCGCCATGGACCTCGTCGGCACAAGCGGAGCCCCCGGCTTCACCGGCTCGGCCCAGGTGGGCTATCTCGACGTGGCGCTCACCGCCGAAAACTTCACGCCCGAGGTGTCGTTCACGCTCCAGACCACGCCCGGGAGTTTTCAGTCGTTCGGCAGCTGGCAGTCGATCCTCACCAGCGACCAGCTGCTGGGGGCGAGCGCCACGACGACCGCGACCATCGACGCCTATGACCTGACCTTCGCGGTGGCCGTGAGCGACGCGGTGGCCGCCCTGATCGGCGACGAGTTTACCGGCACCCCACAGCTGACCCTCTCGGCGAGCACGGCAGCGGGGGGCGGTTTTACCGCGACGCTCACCGATGCTGCCTGGGGTGGCGCCCAGGGGCTGCTGTTTGTCGACGCGGCCGATCTGGCACCGGCCTTCGAGGCGGTGGCGGGTGTCCTCGCGGCCACCGACACCGCCGGCCTGCTCGCCGCTCCCATGCCCTTCGTGTCGGCGAGCCTCCAGGACCTGACCGGGTTTTCGGAGTTCTTCGTGGCGAGTATCGAAAGCGAATTGGTCGGCGAACTGCCCGCCGACCTCGACGCCCTGATCGACTGGGCCAACGGCACGGGCGTGTTCACACCAGCCTTCGGCGTGGCGTCGGCCGGCGGCAGTTCGGGCTACGCCCTCACGCTGGTTCCCGACACCAACTGGCTTCACTCCGCGGCCGGCACCACCCAGATCGCCTTTGATGTCGGCTCGCTGGCAAGTCTGGCCGACGGGCTGCCCGAGGCCCAGAGCATGCTCGCCAACCTTGTCGTGCCCCCGGCCAATACGGGCGACCTGACGGTCTCGCTGACCGCCTCGTGGCAGGCGCCGTTTGGGGCCCTGCTGGCCTCGTCCGGCTCGGGTACGAGCCTCGCCTACGCGACCTCGGGCTACGTGGCGGGCTCGGAGTCCACCCGGGCCTGGGTGCTCGCCGACATCGAAGTCGTCGGAGCGGCTCTCGACTTCCAGGGCACCCTCGGCACGATGCCGGTTGTGTTTGACGCCAGCGCCTCCTCGACCGCCGAGGTATCGCTTGCCGACGGCGGCATCGCCACCACCCTCGCCGCGGCGACGCTGGCAGCCGATCTCACCGCCGCCTCGCTCGCAAGCAGCGTCACCGGCGGCAGCTACTCGGCTGAGCTGCCGGTCTACTACCCGACCTCCACCTGTTATGCCGGCAGCTTCACGATCGGGGGCACCGGCACGGAAACCGCCGCCCCGTTGGCAGGCTTCCTCGTGCCGGGGGAAACCGCCAGCGTCGCCCTCGGCCTCCCCGACATCACCAACGCTGCGATCGCCTCGCTCTCGCTGGCCGACGCGATTGGCAACCCCGACGTCTTCCAGACAAACCTCGAGAGTCTGTCGGCCGCCTTCTCGGGGGCGTTCGAGGCCGCGATGGCCGGCCAGACACAGGTCGTGGTGGGCGACGGTGCGAAGGAATTCGCAGCCGCCTATTCGACCTACGACGCGATCGCGGCCTACGTCGCGGCCACGCTCCCCGCCTTCGTGCCCCAGTGCGACCAAAACGCCACGGCCACCGCGACGGCCACCGGCGGCGTGATCACAGCGGTCACCGTGGTCCAGACGGGCGAGTCGTATCTCGCAGCCCCGGCGATCACGATTCTCGATCTGGCGGGCACTGGCTCGGGTGCCACCGCCACCGCCGTGATGACCGACGATGGCAACGGCCACCTCAAGGTGCAGTCGATCACCATCACGTCGGGAGGGGCGGGCTATTCGCAGCCGATCGTCAGCATTGGCACCGCGTCGGTGGGCGAGGCATCGGCCGAGGCGCAGCTCTACAACGAGGCCACGACCGCCTACAACGTCGTCCTCGCGACGCCCGGCCTCGTGCTCGACGGCTCGATGACCTTCACTACGGGCAGCTACGTCGACGCGGTCTCGGGCGAGACGACCAGCGGCAGCCTGCCCACCTTCTCCGACGCCGCCGGCAACCTGCTCACCTACAACGCCCTGGCGGAGTCCTTCTTTGACTCGGCGGGCGACACGCAGATCGTGCGGTCGGTCGCCTTCCCGCTGGTGATCGACTACACGCTCGCGGCCACCGAGATTCCCTTCCAGCTCGGGATGCCGGGCCTGCCGATCACGTTCACGGCCCCCTCCGCCCTCGACCTCACGGCCAGCGGCACCGCCGTGGTTGATCTCTCCTACGGCATCGACGCCCTCGACGGCTTCTTCGTCATCCCCGGCAGCGGCAGCCAGTTCAGCGGCACGCTCGACGCCGGGCCGGCCGAAAACTTCACCAACTCCGTCACGGTCGGGATCCTGAGCGGCACGATGACGGCCGACATCGGCGATATTTTTGCGATGGGATTCAGCACCACGCTCACCGATCCCGACGGCGACGGGCAGATCTCGCTCCAGGA
>Ga0210003_1002026_pt1 | contig 17375 bp, 16 predicted proteins | sample LantaG_FD_182804 | JGI IMG/M metagenome (GOLD analysis project Ga0210003, IMG submission 182804) | Deep subsurface microbial communities from Baltic Sea to uncover new lineages of life (NeLLi) - Landsort_02402 metaG (SPAdes) (version 2) | ecosystem: Environmental > Aquatic > Marine > Oceanic >...
CTCTATGATAATCTCCAGGGTCTGCTACTCTTCTTATAATCGTAATAGCTACTTTTTCTATACCAACTGCCCGATCCAGACAATCTACTGCTCTTATTAATCCGGTAGTATTACAGGAAGTTAATTCCAGGAATTGTTTACCTAAACCTTTCTCGTAATTAGCATATCCATGGAAAAAAACATCGGCAACTTCGTTCTTTTCTCCTCCCTGAAATATTGCTTTAAGGCCATATTTTTTGTAGAGCTCTTTATTTTTTTGACCAATTCCAGCGCTAGTGGCATCTAAAACGATATCTACTTTTTTAAGAAGTTCATCCAGCATTCTCAAGAAGGGGAATATTGTCAGGTATAGCACAATACAAATCGTAAGGCATTCCCTTTTCTTTTAAAGCCCTTACGGCTAAAGTAGGGGCCACATCGGAAACTCCTATTAGTTCCATATCTTTTTGTCTGGCCACTCCATCAGCTAAACGCTGACCAATAGTTCCGTAACCTACTACTGCAACTTTTGCTTTTGTCATTTTAAATTCTCCTTTGTAAATTATTAATTTAGAAAACATCAAATTATTTTTACTATATTATCACTTTCTCATACAATCTTAGTAAATTAAAAAAATACGTGTTATAAAAAATTGTAAAATAACTTCTGATTTTTATAGTCGAGTTATTATATTATTTTTTCACTATTTCCTTTTTAATACCTTTTCAACTTTCTTTACAATATCACTTGCAGTAAGCTCAAATCTTTCTTTAAGATAATCAGCGGGTCCTACTTCTCCAAATAAATCCTTCACACCGACCCTTTCCATTGGTATAGGAATATTTTCTACTAATACTTCGGCAACAGCAGAAGCAAGCCCATTAATGATATTATGATTTTCTGCAGTAACAATGGCACCTGTTTCTTTAGCACATTTTATTATCTCTTCTTTATCAATGGGTTTTAAGCTAAACATATCTAATACTCTCGTAGATATTCCCTTTTCTTCAAGCATATGTGCGGCATTTAAAGCTTCAACAACCATAATACCATTGGCAATAATAGTAACATCCTTACCATCTTTAAGTTTGACTGCCTTTCCAATTTCAAATGTTGAACCTTCTTCATAGATTTTAATGGCGTTACTTCTGAGCAGTCTTATATAAAACATCCCGTAAAGTTTTGCCAGCTGTTTAATTATATCTTTTAACATAATTGAATCTGTCGGTTCTAGCACAGTCATCTCAGGAATATTTCTCATAATCCCCATATCCTCAAAGGGCATGTGTGTACCACCGTTATAAGCAGCAGTAATCCCAGGATCACTGCCTATTATTCTTATATTTGATTTTGTATAAGCACCCGATAAAAATACCTGATCATAACATCTTCTCGTGGCAAAGGGACCAAATGTATGGGCATAGGGTATTTTCCCGATAGCAGATAAACCTGCAGCAACACCAATCATGTTTGCTTCCTGCACACCACAATTAAAAGTCCTCTCAGGAAATTCTTTTAAAAAGGGGATCATTCCCATTGAACTCATTAAATCTGCATCCAGAACTACTATTTTCTCATTTTCTCTAGCAAGTTCTATTAGAGTCTGGCAATAAGCATTTCTCATCTCTATATCTTCTTTGACATTGTGTTTTGTCAATAAAATCGTCATTCTTTTCACTACTCCTATTCTTCATTTTGCTAAAAAACTAAACCTGACATTCCTTTAATCTATTTTCTAATTCAATAATGCATTTCTCTGCTGCTTTATGGTCGGCTGCAGAAAATCTCATATGGTGATTAGCCATAGTATCTTCCACAAATTTAAGGCCTTGTCCTTTTATGGTATCTAAGATAATAACTGAAGGTTGTCCTTTTCCTTCTTTGGCCTTTTCGATTGCTGTATATATTTTTGCTACATCCACACCATTTACATCCTGAGCATGCCATCCGAAAGAAACAAATTTCTGACCTATATCTCCTAAATCATTTATATCTTTAGTATATCCATCTAATTGTTTTTTGTTGGCATCAATAAAGGCTATTAAATGATCAAGCTTATGATGGTGGGCAAACAAGGCCCCCTCCCAAACCTGGCCCTCATCACATTCTCCATCACCTAAAATTAAATAAGTATAGCTATCCCTTCTATCTAAACGGTTACCTAAAGCAATGCCAATAGCTGTAGACATTCCCTGACCTAATGAACCTGTTGTCATATCAATCCCTACCGTCTTGTTTCGGTCACAATGGCTCGGGAGATTTGTTTTTGGTTTGTTTAAGGTCATTAATTCTTCAATTGGGAAATATCCTTTTAGCGCTAAGGCAGCGTATACTGCTGGTCCTGCATGCCCTTTGGAAACAACAAGCCAATCTCTACCTTCCCATTTGGGTTCTTTTGGATTAATTTTCATCACTTTACCATATAGTACAGCAAGTGTTTCTACAATTGACATTGCTCCGCCAATATGACCAAACCCTAAGTTTTTTATTTCCTTTAAAGTTTCAAATCGAATTTCAGTAGCAAATTTTTCTAATTGATTTACTTCTTTTTGGCACAGCATTCTATAACCTCTCCTTACTATTATTTCTTTTATTTCTTATTACTTTTCTCATATGCTTTTCTAGATTTTCTATTAAAGATAGTTTTTTATCCAATAAATATTTTACCAGTCCCGCCTATGGTACACACATATACTAATTATATTCGTGCTACCCCAGTCTCTTTTGTAGCCTGAGCTACTGCCTCTGACTCTACTTCTACTACTTTGGGATTAAAGACATTGGCAATAATATTATCTTCATTTAGCTTATCATCAGGGATAATAGAGGCAATAGCATAAGCTGTTGCCAACTTCATCTCTTCATTTATCTGACTCGCCCTTACCTTTAGGGCACCTTTGAAGATAGAGGGGAAACCCAGACAATTGTTTACCTGGTTAGGGAAGTCAGAACGACTAGTGGCTATGCGAACCTCCCCCTGCTTTACTGGACACCAGGTTAAGAGCTATAATAAATTAAAGGGGTAATTTCTTTTTTCAATAATCTACCCATAGCTGAGGGTAATACTTCTTCCATGCCTACTAAAGTGGGCTGGGAGCGATGACCAGCAGCAAAAGCATCACATACATACAAATTAGATAAAGGAGCTAACTTACGAACTACCAGAGTCTTTGCTTGCTCTTCAGGGGTTAAATTTAATTTAGTCTCAAAAAGGGTCATTTCTTCCGCCATAAAACGCACATTCTCCAGCATTAAAATTTGACTATTTTTTAAAGCTTTGATTTTATCTTGAGCGGCTGGGCAACATACGTCATCAATATAACTAACTGGCATTCCCAATAATTGAGCAATAACTCTGGCATGTGGCTCCGTAGAAGAATAATTATGATACTCTATATCACTGCCTTGATGAATTAGAATAACCGTTTTTGCCCCTTTTTCACTTAGCTCTTTAAGGCTGGGTAAACTCTCTTTAATTGAAGTTAATTTCAGGAATTGTTTACCTAAACCTTTCTCGTAATTAGCATATCCATGAAAAAAGACATCAGCAACTTCGTTCTTTTCTCCTCCCTGAAATATTGCTTTAAGACCATATTTTTTATAAGTTTTTCTAATACATTGCAAACATACAAACATCATAAATTATTGTAATCTAAATAAAATATCCTATGATACTCTTAAGAGAAGGTGTCACCGTATACTTTACGAATTAAGATAAAACAAAAAGATATTCCACTTTTTTCTAATATATTAATATGAGACGGTAAATAATTAGTTTATCTTCCGTCTACTATTTATCACTTTATATCGCTCTAGTATATTTGTTCTTAAATGAGTAAACTAATCTATTTCTCTATGTATAAATAAATCATTCACGGTAATTTACAAGAAGCGATTTGCATTAGTTTGTGTAATTTTTATCTCTTACTTTTTTGTCTGCTAGTTTAAATTCACTATCTAAGACGGCTAATCTTTTCTTTTACTTTATCAATTTCTTCCTTTCCATCAAGTACTCCAATTTCCAACTCAAACTTCTTTATTTGACCTACCTCAATATACTGTAAGCCTATCCTTTTTTCTTTCTTGGGTTCTTCCCTCCGAATAATTTGTACAGGGTTCAAGAGCCATTACATAAAAACCTCTTCCCATTTGTTTCCACTGAACAAATCGAGGAAGTTGTTCCTTGCTAAACTTTTCATAAATACCTATGCCCAGTTTCTCGTTAATTAAAGCTACTACAACATATCCTTCATTATCAGTAGCTAAATCCAAATAAAATACCTGTTCCTTATAATTTTCCTGAGGTACTTCGGCAATTCTATGACTCTTTAATCCTTTTTTCGCTATTTCGTCTCTAGGAATTATATCGTTTATAGCTGCAAAAAGTTCCGTTCTTTCCTGGAGGAATGGATAACCAAAATTAACATGATACTGTAACATTAATGGCTGCCTATCAAAACCTTCATTTGTAATATAAGAAGAAATAAATATTTTATTTTCCCCTAAATATGACTTTATTTTTCTCTCCATAACAAGATATTCTCCAAAAAATTTCGCCTGGCGTACCTTACCTGAAATATTTATACTTGGTTTATTGGAGATAAGCTCAGTTTTAACACAAATCTCTTCAGCAGGTATATTTCCAATCCTTCCACTCATGCCTAACTCTTCATTGTCTTCAATACTGGGAGTACCATAATAAGTTAGGCCCATGGTTGTTAAAAGGCCCAGAGTCAGACTACGCAGAGACTTAGAACCCTCTTCTTCAAAATAAGTGGGCGCTACTACCCCAGTATTGGAAATATAACCTAAAGAAATCCCTTTAAAATCAGCCCATGCAATATCAAGACCGCGATCAGCTAAAACGGTATAATTTAATCCGGCTCCTGTTCTTACATCAAATGCCTCTACTCCTTTAGCCCTTCCATCTTTTAGTTCATACTTTTTTGTACCAGCAATCTGACTCAGATCGCCAACATATTGGTGTATTTTATCTAAGTTAAAACTTTTTTTTCTAACAAAAATATCACTCCCTCTATTTTTAAAAATTTTATTATTCTGAAGAAACTCATGTTAAAAGTTCTCGAATAGTGAAACTCCCCCAGCTCCTACTGGGGGAGTTTCATTTATATACTGCGCCTGTTTCTCACATATATTATTAACAGAATAAACAACAATATCCCAAATCCCAACCATTTCCCTGCATCGCCCCATCCTAACGCCACCAGCAGATTAGTCAACGTTTGCAGAAATATAGCACCTAGAATTACTCCTATATAATTCCCGGCACCGCCCATTAACGGCACACCACCGACTACCACCGCAGCTATACTTGGCATGACATAGTTCGAGCCCATATCCTTGAAGGCAATGCCCATATTACCAATAAGCAGCAATCCCATAAGGCTCGCTAACACCCCAGTTATTATAAAGGCAGTGCACCTTACCAGTTTTACGTTAATACCACTAAGGTGCGCAGTTGTTTCATTCGCACCAACCCCGAACAGCACTGCGCCCCATTTTGTTTTGTACAGTATTATCATTACTATTGTTGTAACAATGATTAATATAAAAAGTATATTGGGAAATATACCAGTAGACTTCGCAGCTATAATCCGCAAAATTGGTGAAGGCCTGCCAGTGATGTTTCTACCGGCTGTGTAAACGTCTATCACCCCCTGCAAAATATTTGCCATAGCCAGCGTAACGACAAGGGGAGGTAGCTTGACGTAGGATGTCAGCAAGCCATTTACAAGACCTACCGTAATTCCTAAGCTTATCGTAATCAACACAGCCATCCAAAGGTTCCCATTTTCCCCGTTCATTATGCTTGCGGTAAATACAGCTGTCATTGTAGCAGTATAGCCCACTGACAGGTCAAGGCCGCTGCCTCCAGACGCTATTACAATCATCTGGCACAAGCCAAAAAGAGCAATAAATGAGGCCAGTTTTACAGTCAGTAATATTTGTCCAAGACTTAAAAAATTGGATACAGTTACTTCGCCAAACACAAAAAGAAAAATTATAAGCAATAAAGCAATAATCAATTTTTTATATCTATCGTAAATCCTGTATGCAATGTTGTTCTGATTGATTATTACTCTATTCATATAATTTGTCTCTCATTTATCATAGCTCTTTTATTGTAAGGTGCATAAACCTGTGTGCCGGCTATGGCTATAATTACAATTAATCCACTGACAAGCGTCTGATAAGCATTTGGAACATTTGAAAAAAATATAATCTTGCTTACAAAGCTGAGTATCAAAGCGCCAACCAATGCAAAATATACGCTGCCCTTTCCTCCCGTTAGTGCAATGCCGCCGACTACCGTAGCTGCTATCGCTTTTAATATCAAAGGACCGCCCATTCTCGCATCGCCGGACTGGTTCTGGCCCACGAAAAACAAAGCCGCCAGAAATACAAATAACGAATTGATTATGCAGGCTGTCATCTGAATCTTTGCCGTATTTATACCACTAACATACGCACTGTCATTGTTACTGCCAACTGCATAAATATATCTTCCCGTCTTTGTTTTACTGATTACAAACCAGAAAACGCAGCCTAAAATCACCAATATCAACCCCGGAGGAACAATTGTACCGAATGTCTTTAAAAAATGAGGCGCGTTTTTCACACCGTCAATATTATAAAACATCTTGAACCATTCAACAGACTCACCGCCTGGTGTCGGTCTTAAAAATAGCGCTGCACCCAACCATATGAACGATGTTGCAAAAGTGGCAATCAATGGCGGGACCCTCAGATAGCCTATGCCAATGCCGTTTATAACACCCACTAAAACAGCGACAGCAAACGCGATAATAATTGCATAAACACCTGTTACAGGTTCACCTTTTTCCATTACAAAGGTTAAAACACATGTGAGAAGCGAGAGAGTAGTTCCTGCGGAAAGGTCAAGTCCACCAGATATTATAACCACCGCCTGGCCCATTGTTAGCAAAATCAAAGGAGTAAACGCGTTGATGTTTCTGACAATGGATTTGGCTTCAAAAAAATTCTTCTGCAGTATTGCTGTTATTATCAACATAATGATCAATATAATCAGGGTCGAAAACTCTGGTTTGTAAATAAACTTATTAAAAGCAGAATCGCTTACAGCCTTACTCGATTTGTTCATCTAATTTATCTCCATTTTCCTATCTGATGCGCATGGAAGTCGCAATTATTGTATCGTCGTTAATATCGTCTCCCTCAAGAGTAGCAACAATTTTTCCCTCATACATTATCATAAGTCTGTCACAGTATTCTATCAACTCTTCGTTATCGCTGGCATACAGTATTACACTCATCTTTTTTTCTTTTACCTGATTTATAATGTGCTGGTATAATTCAATCTTCGCTCCGACATCGACTCCCTTTGCAGGATCGGCGAGTAACAACACGTTTGTGTCAAATGATAACCATTTGCCCACAACTACCTTTTGCTGGTTGCCGCCAGACAATGAGCTGACTGGCGTATCCATACTGGAAGTTTTTATGGAAAGCGCATCAACTACCTGCTCACATTCTTTTCTGTATTTTTTGTACGGAATGAATAAAGGCTGATGCTTGAGCCCAAGTTTTGGAAAAATTATATTTGTAAATACCGAGTGGTTTAAAAAAAGACCCTCCCGTTGTTTATCCCCTGGAACAAGCAGAATGCCGTTACTTATCGCATTTGCCAGCTTATTTAATTTTATTTTTTTGCCATTTATCTCCGCATCGCAGCGAACATCAGGGTAATTACCCGCAAGCGCAAGCATCAGCTCGAGCTGTCCCTGACCTGTAAGCCCCCCTATACCTAATATCTCGCCTTTTTTCAATTTAAACGTAACGTCTTTCAGAAATTTGCCATAATTTAAGCTTTTTATACTCAATATCGTTTCTTCGGTTATTTCATTATGATTTTTTTCAACCTTTAATTTTTGTGCTTCCCCTGTAATATAACTTACTATCTTTTTCGGGTCTTTGCCGTCTTTATTAAAATCGATACTTGCGACATTCTCGCCGTTCCTGAATATAATAACGTCGTCACATATTTCCATTACTTCCCATAACCTGTGCGAAGTAAAAATCATGGCGACTCCTTTTTTTGCAAGTATTCGCATATAACTAAAAAGACTTTTTACCTGAGCCAGCTCCAACGCAGCTGTCGGTTCATCCAGTATCAGCAACTTGGGTTCTTCCAATATGGCTTTTGCTATCTCAACAATTTGCATTTCTCCTGAATTGAGCTCATAGACCTTTTTGTTGATATCCAAACCCGGAAGAAGTTGATCTACAATCGCTTTTGACTTCTCCTTTGAGATTTCATTGTTTAAAAACAAACCCTTTTTATCTTCTACTCCCAATACAATATTCTGCCAGACAGTTAAATCGCCAACCAGGCTCAAGTTCTGAAACACCATTGCTATTCCAGCTTTTCTGGCTTCATTTGGATTTTTATATTTTACAGATTTGCCATTAAATATTATTTCTCCTGCATCTGCACTATAAACACCGCTAATTATTTTGGAACTGGTGCTTTTACCTGAACCATTAGCCCCCAGGAGTCCGGTTATCTTTCCTTTTTGGCACTTCAAATTTCCATTTGAAACAGCGACGACTCCTCCAAAACACTTTTTAATACCTATTGTTTCTAAAATTATCACGGAATTCTTCTATCCTTTATAAATAAAAAATAATATAATTTCGGGAGGCAAGATAACTTGCCTCCCGTGCCTTACAATAATATATTAATTAACTAAATGGATTGTTATTTAAATAGCTCAGCTACCTGATCCTCAGACATGATTTCACTCAATAGGTAGTCATCAGGTTTGTCTTTCAAAGCTTCCCAACCTTCATCAAAGTTATCGTCTGTGATGAAGACACCTACCTTGTAAAAATATGTGTTGTCTTTCAAAATACCGTCCTTGAATTCCTTGCCATTAAATAACTGTAGGGCCATACGGAAAGCTGTGCCACCTATTCCTGGGGGATTGGCCTGAGCACATGCCTTGAAGTCGGCACCCTTGTCACGGAGTATCTTCCACTCTTTAAAGAAAGCAGTACCAGGGTCTGCAAACATAACCTTTGGAAGCTTGTTGGCATCGAGAAATGCTGAAAGAACGCCAAAAGCCTCACCATCTTGAGTGACAACGGCATCAATCTGCTGTCCGGATCCGATTATCTGAGTTGCGACTTCTTTGGCTCTTGTCTGGTCCCAAAAACCGCTGGTCCTGGCGATCATCTTGATATCAGGATATTGCTTTAAGACGTCGTCCGTAGCCCTAACTCGATCATTATTTGCCGGATGTCCTTCAAGACCGTATATCTCGATAGCATTACCCTTTTTTAGCGTAGAAAAAATGTACTCGACATTTTTTTTGTTCCATGCATAATGATCAAGAGTTACATTGAGGACATCTGGAGCTGAAACGGTAGCGTCAAAGGCTACAACTAATATGCCCTCATCCTGAGCCTCCTTGATAACACCATTGAGAGCTTCGGGAGAGTTGGGATTGACCATTATAATGTCAACGCCACTTGAAATGAAATCACGTACTATATTAGCCTGTTCGGTTGCGTCTCCATTGGTAATGTTGTTTACAAGTTTGTAGTCTGCAATTTTGCCTGCCTCTTTGTACTCGTTTCCAACTTCTATCAAAGCAGCAATCATGATATCACGCCACGAAGTACCTGACGAACCGGTTGAAATACCCACAACTGGAGCTTTTTCTGCGACAGCTATTGTAGTCAATGCGAACGTAAGAACTAAAGCGATACAGATAATTTGAAGTACTCTATTATTTTTCATACTATTTCCTCCTAATTTGTCATTTTTTAAAACTTATTACAAATATTTTGATAAACATGCGGCCAAATTTCCAAATTACTCGTCTCCTTCAAAACCAAACAACCACCTCCTTCCTTTTGTTATTTTATTTATTATTGTATGTAAAATTACTATCGAAATTCAATTATCTAAAATTACGTTGTAACCCACCTATTTTCCTTAGAGGATTTGAATATGTTTTCACATAATACTAATTCCCTGTATCCTGCTTCAAATGTCGGAAATTCCGGTACTTCCCCATTTAGATAGCCTTTACCCGCAATGTACTTGTACACCTTTGCAAACATCTGTTTTGATGTATCAGGAAATCCTTCATTATGACCCCCTGGAAAACTTATAATTTCTCTTGAATAGTCATATACTAATGATGGGTCCTTCATAATAATTTCATTATTTCCATCCCTCCTTCCGACCCAAAGTTCATTTGGTATCTCTGAATTCCAGCTGATAGCTTTTCTTGATCCATATATTTCAAAATAAACTCTATTTTTTCTACCCGCAGCTACCTGGTTTACTGTCAGTGACCCATGTGCTCCGTTATCAAATCTTAGCAGTATAGAAGCATAGTCTTCTGTGTTAATAGTTACATCAGTATAATCTTTAGGGCTTAATATCTTTCCAGCATATGTTTCAACAGACTTCGAATTCAAAGGTTTTTTCCTTACAGGGTGGAATATTGCAAAATCTGCACATACCTGATTTATTTTTATTTTTGTAATAAACTCTATAAGGTCTAACCAATGTGAGCCTATGTCAGCAACAGCTCTTGAGTTCCCACTGAATTCCGGCTCCAGCCTCCAGTTATAATCGGTTTCATAGAAAAGCCAGTCCTGTTGATATGAACCGTTAACTGCTAATATTGTACCCAGATCACCTTTCTCCACCATTGCTTTTGCCTGATGTATTAAAGGATAAAACCTGATATTAAAATGTACTGCATTTACAAGATTCTTTTGTTTGGCTATTTTTATAAGGTCTTCAGCTTCAGAAGAATTCATAGACAGGGGCTTTTCACATATAACATGTTTTCCTGCCTCTAAAGCCTCTTTTGACATTGTATAGTGCAGATTATTAGGAGTACATATATGTACAACTTCAATTTCAGGATTTTTTAATAAATCGTGGTAATCTCCATAGGCTTTATCAATGCTTAATAATTTGGCTTTCTGCTGCGCTAATTTTGCATTATTATAAGAAAACGCAACAACTTCAACATAGCCAAGTCTTCTTAAGGCCTCTATGTGTAATGGTCCAATAAAACCCGTTCCGATTATTCCAGCTTTTATTTTATTCATATTTTCCTCCTCTTATACACATACAAACGGTTTTGTCATAAATGGATCATATTACAAACTGATTCATATACCTCTTACTCAAAATTAAAGACCTCTTTTTATCTTCCAGGCTATCTTCGAAAGCTCTGTCTTCTACTTCGATACATACAGCTCCCTTATAGCCTATATCTGTCAATGCGGATATGAATTTACTCCAATTTACGTCACCGAGACCTGGAAGTTTTGGAGAGTGAAACTCAAGAGGTGTTGCAAATATTCCCACTTCGTCAAGCTTATCCTTTAATATTTTTACATCCTTTATGTGCACCTGAAAGATTTTATCCCTAAATTCATATATGGGTTTAACATAGTCCATCTGCATCCAAACAAAGTGCGAAGGATCATAGTTTAACCCGAAGTTTTCACTTGGGATTTCTTCAAACATTCTTCTCCATATAGCAGGGGTACTGGCAAGATTGTTTCCTCCCGGCCATTCGTCATAAGTAAAAATCATTGGGCAGTTTTCTATTCCAATTTTAACGTTATATTCCTCCGCACATTTTACTATCGGACTCCAAACCTCTTTAAACAGTTTAAAGTTTTCTTCCACATTCTTCGTTTTATCCCTTCCCACAAACGTGTTCATATTTTCAAGTCCCAACTTATTTGCCGCCTTGATAACTTTTTTTATGTGTTCTACGTAAAACTCTCTTTTCTCCCTGTCAGGATCGAGTGGATTTGGATAATAGCCAAGACTTGCTATTTCAACACCTTTTTGCTTTACATAGTTCTTAATGTAGTCAATATTCTCTTTGTCAACTTCACTTACATCAATATGGGTAATACCTGCATACCTTCTTTCCGCCTTTCCTTTCGGCCAGCACATTACCTCTACACACGAAAAGTCATTTTCTGATGCAAAATCAATAACTTCTTCAAAACTCTGATCCGCAAATATAGCACTTACAAACCCTAGGTTCATTGTTTGAACTCCTTTCCCTGTATTATATTTTTGCACTTAGTCTAAACTCCTAAGTAAAAAACAATAAATATTGTCCAATTTAAAGATTTTATATCATCATTTTTTTTACATCTGTGGGAAGAGCATTTGACAATACATTATTCGCATTCATGAAGATGTCATCATCAATTATCAAACCTGCTTCGGCACCATCAGTCATAGCTCCTCTTACGTTTCTTACAAGCTTTGAATCACCTATGTTGGCAACTTTAAGACCTGTAGTTATAAGACTGTCATACAACTCAGTATTGGGTATCGTCTTTCCAATAATTACTGTATCTACTTTAACAACCTCTTTCTCATAGTCAGTATTCATAAGAACTACTTCACCATCTTTAATTTCATGTACAGTAGTTGAAGTCTTAATCTGTACAGGTATCTTAATAGGATTCCCCTTAAGACCTTGGCCATTGCCGCCTTTAAACCTCATAAGCATAACTTCTTTATGAATTGCTTCCAAATTAGGAGCAAAATCCCTATCTTCAGTAACCAATATTACTTCCTTACCTTTTAATGCCATTGCTTCTGCAGTATCGGTTGCTGCGTAATGATTACCCCAAACAAGAACCCTCTGTCCTACCTCTACAGGATTTTTCGTCCTTTCTTTTGGCCAGTATTCGCACTTTGTCTTGGTACATGCAAGAACATCTTTAAAATCAACCAACTTTTCTGAACCTAAAATATCAGGAATAAATGTTTTAGCCCCTGTTCCGGTAAGTACAACGTCATACTTTTTTAGTTCACTAATTGTGGCTACTGTGTTGATTTTTACTTCCACTCCCAGGTTCTTAATCTGTTCCCTTATCCAATCCATATACCATTTCATTTTTAGTTTCGGAGGTACCATACAGCATGTTCTTAAGATTCCGCCAAGTTCATTATCCTTTTCGAATATTGTTACCTTGTGGCCTCTCAGAGTAGCAATTCTTGCAGCTTCCATACCTGCTATACCACCACCTACAATTGCAACTTTCATGCTGGTCCTTGCAGGCTGCAGGTTCAAGAACCTTTCGTCGCCTATTGCCGGGTTAATTGCGCATTTCATTTCCCTATGAATATACAGTGATTCCTTCCAGCAACCTATAAGACAGGAGATACATTTCCTAATTTCTTTAGTCTTTCCAGCTTTTGCCTTATTCGCCCAGTACGGATCTGCTATAAGCTGTCTTGACAATCCGATCATATCTGTTTTACCTTCTGCAATAATCCTGTCACAGTATTTGGGGTTCCTCAAAGAATGGCTGGTGATTACAGGAATTTTTACTACCTTCTTTATTGCTTCAGCTGTGTAAGTATTCCAACCTTCATTATAATACATCGGGTCCATAGTGGGGCCTGCAGCCTCAAATATACCAGCGCTGATATCCAGGAATGCAACACCTGCTTTTTCAAATATCTTTGCTATTTCAATTGATTCATCCAGGGTTCGGCTTCCAGGCATCCATTCTTCGCCAGAGTACCTTATTCCAATAGGGAAGTCAGGTCCACACTTAGACTGAATTCCCTTGACTATTTCCAGTGGGAATCTCAGCCTATTCTTTAAAGTACCACCGAAGCGGTCATTCCTTTTATTTGTATATGTGCTCATAAACTGGGCAATCATATATCCGTGTGCGGCATGAAGCTCAACAGCGTCAAATCCTGCTTCTTTAACTCTCCATGCGGCTTCTGCAAATTTTTCAATAAGGTCGTATACTTCCTCCACGGTCATTCCCCTTATAGCTTTACCCTTTGCTTCCGAACCTGCGTAGACAACCTCATGTCCTGCCGAACCGGGAATATCTGCAACCATGTCACTACAAGAAATCAAACCCTTCTTAGGATAAGCAGCCTGACGGCCTGGATGCTGTATCTGTATACAACATTTTGCGCCATGCTTCTGCATTGATTTCGCAAGATGATGTAATCCTGGGATATAATAGTCTGCATCAACTGAAAGACATGTTACTGTTGGACGTCCCGTTTCCCTGTCAGGAGTAGAAGCCCCTGTGATTATGAAGCCACAGCCACCCTTCGCTACTTCCTCATGATATGCAATTACTCTGTCGTTGACCGAGCCGTCTGCATTTGCAGAACTTATATCAGTCGGTACATGAACTACCCTGTTAGGTACTGTTATTTTACCTATTTTGATTGGTGAAAAAATGTGTTCAAATTCCATTAAAGATCCCTCCTTTTTGATTTCTGTATAGCTATAATTAATTTATTTAAAAAACTATTATTGTCTCCTTATATATTAGTGTATTATTTTTAATTGAAATTGGTTGATACCCTCTAATTTCTCCTACATTTTATAAACTTTTCATCTCATTTTTATGCTCCTACCACCTCCTTTCCCATGCTCACTCTTTTGAATTATTTAGCTATATACAACCTAATTTGTCAAAAAATCTGAAACAGAATTTAACTGTTAAATTTCCTCTAATTAAACCTATAATAACGAAGGAATTAAATTCTGAAGCAAGATCTATGTGTTCTTTTATTCTGTTTACTGCTGCTTTTCTAACCGTTTTATCAGGATTTATAAAAGTAATTACTTCGCTGGCATCTGCTTGTCCAGTACCCAATATAGTTAAAGTCATACTATTTTATCTTTAAAGCCTCTTTTAATTCCTCTTTTTTAATTATTTTGGGGTCTCTTAAGGAAATTTCCACTCCTTCATAACCTAATTTACTTAATTTTTCAATATTTTCTCAAATATTACCCCTATACATTATAGGTCCAAATTTAGCTTCTCTAGTGGTAATTGCTCCGGCAATTTTTGTTTCATTATCCTCTCCTTTAATTTTGTTGAGTTATTATAATTTTTAAAAAGTATTTTTTACTTTCCTTTTAATTTCAATTAAAAACTACTTGATATGTTCTTCTAATTCTAATCTCTTAAGTGTTTCTTTGGTTGGTATCCCAAACTCATCCCATCCTCTGATCTGGTAATACTCATTAAGCATTTTGTTTAAATCTGGAAGATTATTTCCTGCTCCTCCACCTCGAGGATGAGTTAAAATTCTAGGAGGAAGAGTGTCATCTTTCCGACTAACTCCTTCCCGAATATTATATAATCTTTTCAGGTTAAATATCCTTTCCCCTGCCTCTAAGAAATCTTTTTTAGAAAAATCCCATCCAGTAACTAAATTTAATACTTTTACCAAAGGCTCTACTGTCATGCCACCAAAAATGATAAATTTACAGCAGTGCAAAGAATCAAGCATACTCATAAGATGTTGAAAGTCAACTACAAACTTTGCTTTTCCGTTAGTTTCAAAGCGATCAAGGGTTTCCTTATAACCTAAATCGGGCATAGCAGCTCCGTCTTCAAAGTCATGAGTAAATGCCTGAAGGTGACAAGCGCCTCTATTAGAAGTAGCATAACCTAAAGCCACGCTAACTTTACCCCTGGGATCATGAGCAGGAAAATCTAAACCTTTAACATGTACTGCAAATTCACAACTATTTCCTCCAATTTCCTTGGATGCCTTAACTAATCCTTCCCCTAGTAGCTTTCCTAAATCTTGTCTATTTACAATCTTCTTTATCATCTCTAACAGAGCATCCCCATTTCCCCATTCCATCTTTAAACCACCGGTATCTTCTTTAGTTATCAGGCCTCTTTCGTAAGCTTCCATACAAAATGAAATAGCTGAACCGGTAGAAATGGTATCTAACCCATAACGATTACATAATTCATTAGCTTTACAAATAATTTCAATATTATCTACCAGACAATTTGAGCCTAACATACCAATGGTTTCATATTCTGGTCCTGCACTTTCTTCAATCTTATATTTCCCCTCGGTTATCTCTACCGTTCTACCACAGCCAATAACACATCTGCCACAATAATAATTCTTCTTTAACACAGTTTGGGCCATGTATTGGCCAGATATTTTTTTGGCTCCTTCCCAATTTCCCTGGTACCAATTTTTAATCGGTAAATCTCCTACTGATTCACAATATTCCACTCCATTTGAAGTGCCATATTTTCTTAAAGCTTCAGTTTGATCGACCATGTATGGAGTCAAACTTTTAATAAATTGGTTAAATTCTTGTTCGTGAGCAATTTTAACTTCTTTAGTTCCTAATACCCCAATAGCTTTAAGTTTCTTAGAACCCATCACTGCTCCAACCCCAGCTCTACCTGCAGCACGAGCATGCTTACCTTCGTTGATGATACAAGCAAATTTAACTAAATTTTCCCCTGCCTTGCCAATACATACTACCTGCAAATTCGGGCTAATTTCTTCTTTTATTAAATTATCGGTAGCAAAAGTATCCTTACCCCATAAATGAGATGCTGATTTTATTTTAATCTCTTCGTCTTTTATAATAATATAGACCGGTTTTTTTGCTTCCCCTTTAATGACAATCCCATCCAATCCACATTTCTTTAATCCTTCGCCCCATCTACCTCCACAATCAGATTCTGTATAAATACCAGTTAAAGGAGATTTGGTAATTACTTCAAAACGATTAGAAGAAAAAGTCTTCGTTCCAGTTAAAGGACCAGTCATAAAAATTAATACATTCTCAGAACTCAAGGGATCCGTTTTATGATCGGTATAATCATATAGTAACTTTGCTCCTATACCACTTCCCCCAATAAATTTTTTAACCTCTTTTTCTTCTAAAGTTATCAAGTTAATTCCTTCAGTAGTTAAATTAATTTCGGCAATTTTCATAAAGTAGGCAGGTATCATTTCATCCTCCTCCTATATGGGAAAATATTTTTATTAGGTCATCATTTTTTACAACATAATCTAGATTAATAATCCTATCGCCCACCTTTATTAGAGTTATTCTATGCTTTGGTATCCCTAATTTCTTTAAAATGTCTATTATCGTTTCGTTAGAATCAAATCTTAAAGATATCCCCTTTTCAGGATTATAATCGTTGATATGTTTATCTAGACCACCATATAATTTTAAAGTTATATTTATATTATCCATTTAAATTTTAAACTCACTATACTACCAATAAAATTTTCAGTTCAATTTTACATCTCTAAATTATTCCAAATAATTCCTTATTTTTTCAAAGGTGTCAATAAATATTTAATCCCCGTTCCTTTTAAAGACTTATCAAATGCTTCTTCCCATTGTTCAAGGGGCATAACTTCACTTATAAGCGGCCTTGTTTTAACCAATCCCTTAGATAAAAGCTTTATCGCCTTTTCCCAGGAAGGCCATTTTTGCGCAAAAGTTCCATTTAAAACTAATTCTTTAAGGGTAAAACGGGTAAGATCCATTGTAATGGGTCG
>Ga0210003_1002028_pt1 | contig 17368 bp, 26 predicted proteins | sample LantaG_FD_182804 | JGI IMG/M metagenome (GOLD analysis project Ga0210003, IMG submission 182804) | Deep subsurface microbial communities from Baltic Sea to uncover new lineages of life (NeLLi) - Landsort_02402 metaG (SPAdes) (version 2) | ecosystem: Environmental > Aquatic > Marine > Oceanic >...
GGCGGAGAAGCCCGACTTTTTCCTCAGAGGAAAACTTTTTACGTTTGTTTGCCATGTCCATTTCCTTTCTTTGATTTACATACTAACTCAAATTCAGGAAATGTCCAATTCCGACTGAAGCATTACAGATCTCCTGTCTCAGTGTGTGTTTTTCTTTGCTTATACGAACAGCATATTCCCGCAGTTGTGTTCCGAAGATTTTTTCGATAATCAAAATCGTGCAAAAGGCATCGACATACACCTGGTTGAACAGCCGTTGAAAACGCCAGCGTACTCCTTGCCGTGTCACCCGAAAGGTCTTGTGAATCTTTTCACCGTAGGTACCTTTAAGAACCATTCTGCTGGGATCATCAGGCTTCAATTCTACCCACAGATTCTTCGTATCCACCAGCTCCTTCAATTTCGTCAGGAATATCGCATCTTTTTGTGTCAACATGTTTTTTCACCATTATATCCAGGCCATCCTGCCAGATATCTACAACACCGCCATGAGCCAAAAATATGACAGCAATAAACCGCCATATAACGTCTTTTCGGGCATCTTTGCTTAGAGGTGGTATATCCAGCAGATTTATCGCGAAGTCCCCAATATGGGCATATATATGGCTCTGGTAGCGACTTAGGTCAAATTCATCGCGGGATTCTATTGTAAAATCCGCTTGCAACCCTGTTGTTAAGCTGTTCAGGGCATCCACCAAATCCGGCACTGCCCTGAAATCGACCGTCTGTAACGGCAAAGCGTTAGATCGACTCTCAGCGAGCATCTTTTTTACACGCTCTTTAAGCTCCTTTTTACGCTGTCGTGATTCAGCCATCTTAGCCTTAAAATATTCCCGCTCAAATACTAATCCCTCAAAAAGAAACTTCGATCTTATTTCACTTTTGCAGTCATTGCAGTAATATCGCCTTACTCGCAGTACTGGTTTTCCGCCGCAAGCTAAGCACCGCTGAAATTCAATTGTCGGATCACACTCGTACCTGCATCTCTTACACCTACACTTGCCTTCAGCTACCATGGAAAGCGAACCATTGCACTTTGGGCAGCGATAGCCAAAGAGCATTACCAGGTAATAGAACTGCTTTGCCTTGATAAGAAACTTCTCTACCGCTGCGGCCATATCAAACGCCCGCGTTATGATGTTCATGGCCACTTTTGTTTTACTTGGCTGGCTTTTGAGTCTTTGGTGTGAATTTTCGCTGACAGTCTTTGCAATATTTTATCTTTCGGATACCTTGCGTTTTAGTTCGTCTGACTCCTTTGCAAGTTGTACGTGCAGACCCGCAATAAGGACACTTGAATGGTCTTCCTCTTGCCATAGTTATCACCTCCTGCGATACCTGCAAGAGGCCCAAATATTTAAATCTGTCGGTTTGAAAAGTAATCAGTCTGGTTTAACGCAGCGAAGTTTTTATTACTCTATGTCATAATGCTCATAGTCAGAATACTGATCAGCATAAGTGCACTTTACACAGTTCCTGTTGGTGATATCACCGTCATGCCTTTTTACTATTTCATCCCCCACAAACACTACCGTATCTGTCACATCAGCGAAGGAGACCTTACTGCCGCATTTCTTACACCTGCCTTTTTTATCAAACGCCAGCTCTTTGCTTACATCGTTGGGAGTAATCTCCTCCCACAAGGTATGCAGTGCCCTGAAAACAACCGCTGGCGTGTGAGAATCCTTATGCAGATGTCCTTCAAGTATCTCAAACGCCTCTTTTGCCGATAGCTCTGTCATTAAATCAAGCCAGTTATCCAGCTCTACCGCTTGTTTATGATGACCGTTAAGATTATTTTCGTCGTTTAGATGTATTTCGTTGGCATCCCGAATCAAATGCAATTCCAGTTGTGTTAACAGTTCTCCTTTTTCGACCTTTTCAATAATCGCCTCGTGCTCTTTGATAAGCTCACGGTTCATCTGCTTGTTATCTTCGTCAAGGTCACTGTGTGGCTCTACCGCAGTGGTCATAACTTCATTGTCATCCTCAAGCACAAAAATTATTTGCTCCCTTATTTTTTTATCCATTCTTTTTACCTCCCTGCAATTTGCGATATTTATCGAGCAAGCTCAATCTATCACAATCACCTTTTCATCATCAACCAGACAGCGTTTCAAATCCCTGTTCAGCCAGTATCTTCCCGTATCTATCAGATCGAACCTCTTGAAAAATGCAAATCGCTGCCGTTCTGCCTCCATATTCTCTATTGCCTCGTCGATGGTTTTACCTGCATTTACAGAATCTTCTATGGTCTCAAAATCTTCCGGCAAGCCCGGGTATGCAAACGACCTGTTAATAAGGAATTCTCTTTTTGTCTTCTTTAGCTTCTTGTCCCATTTCTCTTCTATGAACCCCGTCAGTATCACATCAAATTCCTTTATCTTGTATGTATCAGGCTCCAGGAAAGGAACGGTCTTTATAATATGGCGTGTTCTCTCGAATTCCTTCATCCTGAAAAATTCAGGGCTGTGACTGAACTGTTCACCGTCTTTGCACTTGATATCGTTTTTCCTTACGAATTCAGTCAGATTCATCTTGCTCATCCTCATCATCGCCCGCCATTGCATCCTTTGTGCATTCGTAAATAATGTGCCAGTCAATGTGACCATTCAACAAGCCCTTTTCCGCTAATTCTGCCCACCTGTTAAACTCGGCTCGATCTTTCGGATCTCTTCCCATTGATTCTATAAAATCTCCAATTGACAGCGTTATACATATTTCATACTCCATGGCTTGTGACATTATATATCACATCTCTCATATCCATCTTCTTTTAGCTCCGGCACATCATCTGCCTGCTGAATTTCAGTTTTGATATTTCGTACGTGCCTGCTGTTGTCGTCACAGCCAAACGCGCATCCAAAGTCCAGGTCTAAAGAACTCTTACCCATCTTGTTTATATAAAAGAATCTGCCGCACTTTTTGCACTGGTATTGTTCCAGCTCCAGTGTTTTTCTTACTAATGTTTCCATTCTTTCTCACCTCGCCTCTCCTGGTTGCAAGCCCAGCTCATAACTTGCTGGGCTTGCGTAAAAAACGAAACAATTAAATAGCAGTACCTCTATCAGGTCTCGTATGAGGTTTGGAAATCCCTTTGAAGAACTGGGCATAGGGCAGTTATTTGAAACTTTACTGCCGGATTTTGTTTTAGCTTTCGCTTTTTTTACTTCCATCTGTTACGCGATACTGGGCAAGCGTTTCAGCCAGCAAAGACCTGCCATAGCAATGTCAGCTGCAATTGGGTTTGCTTTATCTGTAGGTTTTGTCTGGTGGGAACAGGCAAACGGATTTTCTATAAGAGATCTGGGCCCGGTTGCCATTGGCTTTGCGGTAATTATTCTGGCTTCCGTCATCTTTCAATCCATACGTCAGGTTGGTGGCTCTTGGGCAGGAGTAGGGATCGCAATTGGTGCAACAATTATTGTTGCTACATTACTGGACATTAACTTACCTATCAATCCTGAGATCATCCGTTCCATAATGACAGTTGCGCTTGTCACAGGAATCATAGCATTCCTTCTACACAACCGGCGCAACAGCCCTCATCTGCAGCATTCTCAGCTTGCCGCTGCAGATATCAGACATGACATGAGTGACTTGTATAGAGACAGACACCTGTCCAAAAAACTTACCAAAGGTCTGCGAAAAGTCCGTCATGAGGCAAAAGAGCTAAACGAACACCCGGAAGAAACAACTGATATACTTGGGCAACTAACAAAAATCCTTCCAGCCGAAGGCTGGCTTACTCAAAAAATGGCAAACCTAAGAGCCAAGTCACACAGAATACGTAATGGTCATATCGCCAGATTGAAAGAGACCCGTAATGTCTTTGCCAAACTGCCAACAACAGTAAAGAAAAAGGCAGCAGTTGAATTAGCGGCCAGCTACAACCAAATCATCGGCATCGATACCCGCCTGGAAAGACTCGATAAAGCTGTTGCAGAATATGAAATAAGGATACGAGATTTAACCCGCCAGGCTAAAGCATACACTGCAAATCATGATTATCAAAAGCTCAAAGGCTGTCTCAACGCAGCATTAAGACTTCAGCATCATAACACCAGGCTCCTTAAGATAATCCAACATACAGAAGGCAAACTCTCCGCTATTGCCAAAAAAGTAGCAAAACAAACCCAGGAGGTAAATAAAAAATGAAAACAAAAACACAAGACCACGATCTTGAATATTACATGGGCAAGTTAGAGCCTGAATATGAATCCAAGGGCCAGGAAACAATAGGCCATATGCTCGATGAATATCATGTCCCGTTTTTCTATAAAAACCCTATACTGGTCTGGGAGGATGGCGAGCGCCGAATCAAGCGTCCTGATTTTACACTGTCTACTTATAATAACACGGTAATTGAGTATACCCCGGTTCCCGATGAGGCCGCCAGAAAAGATAGCCGTGTCTACAAGGAAAATCGCATGGCGGCACTGTTCCTCAAAGATTCCGATCTAACCGGGCCTGACTGGAAACAGAGGCTCTATGATAAGCTCGAAGAGAGATACCATCAGCCGCATAACTTCTCGATTGACAGGTATCAGCCACGTTAGCTCAGATCGAACCATGTAAATTGTTCGACCTGCGGCGACTGGTCTCGTTCAGTTGAATCAACCGCCTTTTGACATGCAGTGACAGCAGCAGATGAAGTGGCAACTAAGACTATCCTATCGAAACCTGCATTCTTTATTTTCGCCAGATTTGCCTTGATATTGGATTTACCGGTCTCTACTTCAACAGCTATTCTTTGGCCTGGTTTTTCTACAAGCAGGTCTATGGCACCGTTTCCTTTTACAGGATGCTCACGTGATATCTCATAGCCTTTCGCCTGGAAATGTTTTGCAGCACGATTTACCCAGAACGCATGCTCGAGACTCTCGCGGGGCAGGGGACCGGTTTTAATACCAGCAGAAGAGCAGACCGAGCGGCCGGGGTCTGTTAGTTGGTATAACACAACCTGGCCGGATCGGGTGGCGATAGTAACAGGTTCTATTATACCGGCGGCGGCTAAGTGCTGACGAACAGCATTGCCGCGACGGCGCGATAGATGCAGTCTGTGGTATCTCGATACCGTTGTAGACAATGGCCGGACGGCAATATCAGCTAAGAATCGTAATTCTTCACGATTCATAGTTTTACCGGGAGGTTCTGGTATGGAATCAGAAACTGTTTTTGATTTATTTAAGTAAGACTTATCTAATATAGTTTGTGATTCCTTGGGGGATGGTGGGTGGGTTATATTTTCGTTTGTTGTTTTATTCTTATTAGTTTTACTATCTGATAAGGGAATAGGTGAAACTACTTCTATATCAGAATACTCTGTTCTATTTGAGGTGGTATCGGTGTAATAACATGCCATTCGGTTCTTAACCGCCTTATCAGAGATAGAACCTTCTCTAACAGAGCAAAGGGGGATTTTAACAAGAAATGGCTCAGGATGTTCATCTGCTAATCGAACAACAGCGCTGCCGATAGGTAAGGTGTTAAGTGACTGCTTCTGTTCATCATTAAGGTTCATCGCACCGGAAATTGTCTGCACATCGCTATGCAGTTTCTGGCTCAAGGCAATTGTTGCATACGAATTGGCAAAGGCAACCTTGCTCAGAAGTGATGCGGATTGATCTACGAATACATAACCCAGTCCATACTGCCTGACCATTCTTATCGAAGTTTCCAGTATGGATTCTTTGGCTTCCGAGGCCTTCTTCAATAACAGGTTATGGGCTTCTTCTATTATGATGATATTGGTAAGTTTCTCCTGCGGGCCCTGTGCGAGACGGTACCGGTACAAATACAGCGTCAACGCCTCAGAGAACATAGTTCTATCCGATGATCCTGATAATCCATCCATTTCCAGAACCACATTATGATCCATAAGCTCAACAACATGGCTGTTGTCCTGGGTATTGAGGACCGATCCGAACTCACCGTAAGTCATCGCTAATAAAATCCTCTCTGCAGAGGCCTGCCACATCGCAGCCCTGCCTCTAAGTTTAACCGTCCTTAGCCATGCCAGAAGATGTTGGATCGTAGGCCAGCATGTTTGTTGTTTATCGAAAACACCCGCCTTTGAATACAAATGATCGAGACCTGCAACTAACAGACTGATAACTCCCTCCCCACCAAAATAGGAACCGGCAATTACATCCACAATCAGCTTTATCCAGATATGAGGCTCACAGCCCGGCGGTGGTATCAAAGGGTTAAATCTAAGCGGAGAAATATCCCTGCCCACAGTATAAACTCGCAATTGCGGATACAGTCCCATCAGGTCCCGGTACCCTCTCTTCCAATCCAGGGCAAGTACCTTAATGCCGCGGGCCATAATACCATCCATCAGTACAAAGGTAAGATTAGTCTTTCCCGAACCGCTTCTGCCGGCTATCAGGATATGTTCTTTTAGACGCTGACTCTTCAAAAAGAACGGATACATCGCTTTATTTGCATACGAGATTGTTCCCAACCTGATATTACCGGAATTGGCGAACTTCATTGCCGGAGGTGGAAAAGGCGAGCGGTCCAATTCGTAATTTGTGCCTAAATGTTTTGCTGCTAATAACTCCAGTGTCTGCTCTATGTCAGCCTTGCCGGCAGGGTCGGATTCAGCTAAATATACAGACCACAGTCTGTCTACCTTTTTGCCCAAAACAGGTTTCAGACTGCGGCATAGTTCCTGAATTCTTGTGATCAAGATGTATCACCCTTGTCGTCTTCCAGGATAGAGACCTTTCTGTAAGCAGACAGATAATTCTGGGCCTGCTCTGGTAGTAGCAGTCTCAATCTTGACACATCACGCCAAAGGTTTGTCCGCTCTTCTCTTTGTTCACTGTAAAGCCCATCCAGTCTTTTATCGACCGAATATTCGATCTTGCTGATTGTCGGACCGTGGTATGCCCTGTGTTGGAAGAGACAGTTTATGGTTGTACATTTGGCCTTCTCAAGCTCGTAGATATTGCTTTGGTATACTTCGTAACGATTGCGTATCTGACCTATGATATCATCCAACCCTAACCAGGATGTGTTCTTCCTGTCGGAAATAATCGCTGTCTCAGGCTCACCCTTAGGTATTGATAAGTAGCCGCTACTGACTATCTGTTCCACTGTCTGAGGCGTAGGCCAGGGGTGTCTGACAGATAGATCTGATGAGAAATCGTATAAAGTAGCCGGCCCGTAATGTGGTCCGGTCAACAGGTCTTTTTGTCGCTGCTGGTATTGGTTGGAGAGCCCCGACTCGTAAAAGTAGACCACATATTCTTTATCCGTTCTTGCTGGAAGTTTTATTCGGTTGTTTTGGTACATTTTACCACCTCGGGTTCTCCCCTTGACAGTGGTAATATGTACTTATATTTAAGCTTTATGGTTTTCGTTGCTACTTGACGGTGATGGAGGGATGAGGATGGGGGGTGCCGGGGGGAAGGAGAAGGGACAGCAAATGGCAACATTTATATAACTGCCGTGATTTCTTCTTACGGGTGATAATCATGGGTGAATTAAAGGATCGTATAATACGCCTTATTGAGCAAAATGCAGCTAAGAAGGTATCTGACTTAGCCGGTGAGTATGTTCGGGCAAAATCAGGGCAGAAAGAGGCTATTATAGCCGCTATAGAGATCGAACGGTGTCTTGCCGAAAGCTGCCGGGAATGCCTGGGTTAATGAAAGCCGCTTATCAATCTCTGCCGCTGGCTTGGCAGGTTCCTGAATCCCGGTTAAAATACCCGCATTCTGAGCAGTCTTTAATGCATCCGGGTATGTTCTCTTCTACAACTATTTCAGTCATCTAAGATACCCCCCAGAAGCTGTTTCTGCTCCTGCAGTTTTTCCTTGAGCTCCTGAATGAATTTGTTGTCCCAGTTCTCAATACAGAACCGGATCAGTCTTTCCTTGAGCAGACTGTTTTCTTTCGCCTTTGCCCGCTCCTGGGGCGTGTCGTCCCTGAAGACGAACTCATTCAGTTCCTCAGTTCCATCATCAGTCTCTTCCCAGACTTCCCAGTTATTGCGATTGCAAAGAGCTAAGGTCTGGCCATCGCTCTCAGTTAAATTGACATAAAACTTCCTGCCACTGTGCAGTATTGTCCAGTCTCTTGATATCTGATTTTTTTCCAATTGCATTTTTAGTACTCCGGCCAGAATGCCTTATTCGTCAGGTAGCGGCTCAATCAAACTCATACACTGCATACATCGAAGGTTCTGCTGCTCAGACGCCTTTGATACAATTACGCTCATACCACATCCAAGGCACCATATAACACCGGTCTGCCTGCACATAAGCCTGCCCTGTTCGCTGTCAAAATTAACATAATTGTGAGGGTTCTCTATATCCCTGAACTGGGCCAGCCGTAAATCGGCAAAATACCTTATCTGCCCGTATTGAACTACAGGCAATACCCTTGGGCCTGTAACAACCTTTTGTTTTACTTTCGCCATTTTTACCACCTCGACTAAAACCGCTCTATGGCGGTTCACCTATTATTTTGTGAACCGCCAGAGCTAAAAGGTGTTTTGAACAAACAAAAATCAGTTCTCTTTCTTTTCTTCGGCCTTTACTATTTCCTCTGTCAGTTGTGGGATAGTGGTTTTACTTCCCCTGTAAAGTCTCACTCGATGAACTTGTGGCCCTTTACACTGTCAGAATTCTTCCGCCAGATGTCTTTGTTTTCCTCTCGCCAGTTGCTCATCAGATTAGAGCCGACAAAGATATAAGTTTTGCACTTGTCACAGGCGACGAAATGACCTCTGCCGATGTTGAACATCCTTACTTGATGGCCAAGCCGGCATTTAACATCTGCGAAAAAGGCACCAAATACAAAGTTATCTGCTTTTGCCATTCTACTCACAGCTTGTCAAGGTCAATGATAAGACCCTGCTTGATGAAAATTACGTGCCTTTTGTGCAGTTTGGTAAAGTCGCTTGGAAAGAACATCCCATCCTTTATCGGCACACTTGCTGGTTGTTTTTTCTTTGCCATTTCAGAACACCTCCATAATCATTTATGATTGGCAGGCAGGGGTTTTAGGGGACGCAAGTCCCCGGCTATTCACCATTCTCGCGAGAGGGGCCGCCAGGCCACTCAGTTGGCCTGCTGCCAGCTTTATATGCTGAAAGCGGCTAAATTATACGCCTTTATCCTTCAGCACCCAGTCAAGGCTCTCTTCAGCGTATTCTGCGTTCTTCCTGCTGCCAAAGCTGCATTTTGCGTTCAGGATGTCGTAGAACTTCATGAGGATGTCTGCTATGGCAGGTCTATTCTCAAGGAAGTCGTAAAGCTCCTGGAACAGTAGGTAGCTGGCTCTGGCCCTGATTCGCTCAATTCTTTTGTGCTGCCGGCTGACAGCACCATCAGATTGTTTTGCAGGCATCTGTTGCTTTACTTGCTGCATCCTGGATACCTCTTAAACCTCGTTCATATGGCCATTTCTTCAAAGTTGTTACTGCTGGTATTGCCGTTGTCGCTATCTTCATGCTGAGTTTCTATTATCTTCTCGAATGCCTTCTGAAGGCAGTGTATCGCTAAAGGGATTTCGTTGCGGCTGAACGACCCGCTTGATTGCCAAGTATTGTTCTTGTCCATGTACCTGCGTTGGACGGTTGCCTTAAGAACCGTTATAGCTTTTCCTTTTACCTGTATGGTGTTTTGCCATACGGCACTTGAAATCTGGCCGGCCCTGAATTTTGCAACCGGCATTTGTTGTCCTGTCATTTTGTTTACCTCCGAACCAATCGTTAATACGATAGGCTCTCTTCGTACTCAAGGAAGAGAGCCTTCGTAGGATATAAAGCTTTTGTCAAATCGCACCTGAGCTTATGCCCAATGTGCTGCCTAGGCCTCCGTGTGTATCAGGATTTGCCCTGCTTGACATTATAAATAGCTGCTTCAATCTCTTGTTGCCAGACCCACTCAAGCCAATGAATACACCAGTCTTCTTTACCGGTAGTTTTCATGTTCAGCACTTTTTCAGCTAAGGCAAGTATTGCATGTTTATCGGCATACATTTTAATACCTCGGTGAAGACACCCTGCGAGGGCGGTTCACGCAATTTAATAGTGAACCGCCAAATGGCCCAGCCGGATGGTAGCAAACCACCCTACAGCGTCTTCACACATCGCTGGTGTCTTCTCGCCAGCCGGCTTCACGCAGTTCTGCGATTTCCTTACGCATCCGCCGTATTCGCAGATAGAGCCTGCCTAAAGCCTGCATATCGCTATCAACTATGTGCTCCAACTCAATGATACCCTTCTTCAGATATTTAAGAACCGTGTACTTTGCCTTTGGCTCAAGTCTTTCATTGACTATACTGAACATAATCAAAACATTCTTAAGCTGCTCACGTAGTTTATCTGCCTTGTACAATACCTTGTTAAAAGGATACATCTGCTCAAAATCAACTGTACCGAATGCTCCCCAGTCAAGCCTGCCGTCCTCGTCTATGGCAGGTCTTATAGAGTACTTTTTGCCCTGTATAGGCAAAGCCAGGATAGGAGCCAGTTCCTGTTTGTAAACCTGCCGTTCAAGCTCATCAGGATTAGCTAATTCGCTGTCATCCAGACCGGCAACACTGCCGTATCTATCCTTATGCACTCTCTGTAACAGCCCCGACTCAGCCACAACCACATCTTCATATAAAACCATTTTTGCTTGTTCATACATACTAAACACCTCCGTCTTTCGACGGATTGTTCGAAAGACGGGGGGACGGCTTCTTTTGAGACCATACCACTATTCCCGCTCATTAAATTTTTAGGGGTATCGCCCCCGACCGGTGGCCCTCGGGCGAAGACCGAGCTGGACGCCGGGAAAAATTTAAGAGTGGAATAGAAACGGGCTCAAAACTCGGCCGTGCCTTTATATTGAGAAGCCGAGCCGTTAAGAATTTGTCCTCTGGGCGGGAAAGCCCGAAGGGGTAAGAGGGCAAATTTAGGCTCGGACTCGAGAGAATAAAGGCTGAAAAGGCCGAGCATTGCTTTGGAACAAAGCAACAGGAAATCAACCACTCACTAAGCATTCTCACCCTCAACCAACTCAATCAAAACATCACCATGACAAGCCAAAGGCTTGCAATAACATCCTAAAACCTTATCCTTCAACTCATCCAAACAACTCAATAAATAATCATTCTTCATAATCCAATCTCTATACTTTCTAATCACCTCTTCTCTATCACCATCCTTACCAATCACAAACTTATTACCCCACTTACTACCTCTACCAATATACACATCATATTTTTCTTTCCTTAAATTAACTACTTTACAAACCATTCTTAACACCTCCGTCTTTTTGATAGCTTATATGAAAAGACGGGCCAGGGAAACCACGACCGGCCAGAGCGGAGGCCCTTTAAGCAGACCTCTCGATAAACTTTTAGGCCCGTAGGCCGACCCGCTAGGGGAAAAGTTTACGATAAGAGGTCTGCGTGGGCCGGAGCGGAAAAACATCCGATGCAAAACACAAACGATAAACCTTTATTATCGCATTACCGAATATTCCTGCTCCAACTGTTTTATTCTTTCAACTGCCAACTCTGCTTCAATTATTCCTTTCAGCTCTCTTTCGATATACGATTGCTCATCAACAGTCAAACAATCACTCAATCCAAACCATCCCATCAAGTCATAAACAGGTAGAATTTGACCAAACTGATCTGCAGGCAACCTGCCCTGACTGCGAATCCAATCGATGATCTTTCTCAATTTATATACATTCATCTTGACAACTTCATGTCTCATTTTTGCAACTCCGAATGAACCTTTTCTTTTAGTGGTTCACCCACTTTATAGTGAACCACGATGTTCTCATCACGAGGCTCAAGAGGTTCACTAAGTCTGCCGATTTTATCAAAACAGACAAGGCTATCCCATACGTAAGAACAGAATTCTTCTAACCAGTTAGTGTATTTCAATGTCAATTCATCACGGTATAATCGCACAAAGCTTCTCCATCGCTCGAAGAACTCAAGAAGTTCCCTGTCAAACGCGTCTGTTTTTGTTTTAGATTCGTCTTTTTCACACATTTCAGTACCTCCGGTGAACACACCCTAAGGGCGATTCGTCTATTTTATAATGAACCATGATCTGCTATAGCGGAGGCCCTTTAAGCAGACCTCTCGATAAACTTTTAGGCCCGCTGGCCGACCCGCTAGGGGAAAAGTTTACGATAAGAGGTCTGCGGGGGCCTCCGCGGCGCATCGTGGCCGACGCCGCTTGGCGTCCAAGATGGCTTTAGTAATTTCATTACGCCAGCGTTGCTCAAGTAATTCAATGTGCCACTCCTTTTGAACGGCGACTTTTATATTTAGTACCTGCTCAGGCAGAACAAGTAATGCTTGTGTGTTCATGTTAAACACCTCCGTCTTTCGACGGATTGTTCGAAAGACGGGGGGTGCCGCCCCAGCGAAGACGAAGGTCCGCAGGCCGATCCGCGAAGGCGAAGGTCCGCAGGCCGATCCGCGAGGGCGGAGGCCCGCAGGCCGGTCCGCCAGGGGAAAGTCTACAAAAAGAGGACCACATAGATCTGAGCGTAAAACTCCCACGGGATCTGAAGATAATTATTAAAGCATGCTTTACAGGAAAATGGTACAGAGCACATCTTAACACCCTTGCCCGCCCCAGCGGCAGCTTCATGTGCTCAGCAAACAACCCGTCGTACCAAAAAATCAATTTCGATAGTCAGATATTTCAATAAAACTCTATCTTGAGAAATCAACTCTACAGAAAACTCTTATGTCAATATTACGCATGGCCCTGGATATACAACCTGCAAAAAGAACCTTATGCTTCATTAATAATTGCCACCAAGCTAAAAACCCCAACCGCTCAATATTCCACTATCATCAGACTCCGATACCAACTACCAAATCGCCAATACAGAAATCGAGCACAAAACCAAAACATGCACCTATGAAAGCAACACATCTCAAAAATACTACCTGAAAGCATCAGTTAAATAAGGAACCAATGAAAAAAAAAGAACCAAACAAACAGTCAGGTGCGAGCGTAGCGTCACCTTTATATTTGGTTCTTAAAACGGCCAGGACAAATAGAGTGACATCAACAAACTCATTCTCATTCTTTTGAAAAAACCTCCAGGCAATTTCAATTGATTAAAGACTATCGTTCGTAATTAGACTATGCCTTCATTGCCCAACATGAAGAACAAAATCTTCAAATACCTTCTCTCCCTATCCCCTTAATTTGAGCTTGACCTACAGAATACTATATAAGTCGGATTAGTGTACGCCTCTTAATCCCATGCGGCATAAGAGATTACGGCGATTTTTAAAATTAATTAGTAGACAATTTAACGGCCTCCGATCCCGAATTAGTAGACAATTCAGCGGTCTTCGGCCTGAATTAGTAGACAATTCGGCGATCTTCACCTTGAATTAGTAGACAATTTAAGCATTTAGTAGACAATTTAGAAACCGCTATTTTGGGGGGAAACACGCTCGGCCTCAGGTCAAAGAGAGGGAGTTCGCTTCCACTGGAACGTTGGTTAGTAGTAGTAGAGGTATGTATTACTTTTTACTACTACTACTACTACTACTACATAAAGACGACGTTTATAAATCTATATGAAACGGACTTTGCCAAAGATGATGTCACTGACCAATAGCTACAAAATCAAAGCAAAAAAACGAACACCTACCAAGATTATTTTTTAATTCTCCATGCGAAATCTACTCTCCCTCTTTGAAGCCTAAAAAGCGCAACATTAATATAGTTGCACTTCCAGTGAAGACATATGGAGGGGATTTTCGCATGGAACCAACCAAAGTCCGCACTAAAATAGTCAACCAGATACAGCACATGGTCATCAGTGCAATTATCAAAGACAGACGTTTCCTTGATGATGAACAGCTGATCAAATCGGAACAATTAGCGCTACTTGAAGAAATCTTCAATGCTAATGTCCGTGACACAGAAATAAAAGAGCTAAGCAGTCATTTTGCCGCGATACTGCGGGATGACCATCCCTGCCACATGGCAATCTGGGGCAAAACCGGAACTGGAAAGACACTTACGCTGAGCTATTTTTTAAACCTGCTCTCTGAGATGTGCCTTGCCAGGGAAATACCAATCCGTTATGAACATCTTGACCTGTCCAATCCAAGACCATGCTTTCGGGCACTAAATGACTTGGCATGTCTTCTCAATGCAAGCAAGAGATATCAAAAAGGAATATCTCTGGAAGAGATGATGACACGCATTGAAGCCAAACTTTCAGATTATCAGGGTTACCTGATACTTTTCATTGATGAGGTAGATAATGTCCGCAGAGATAAAGATAACTTTATGACATTTCTTGTACGAAGACTTCCCCAGAGAATCTCCGCTAAACTGATCCTTATCTTTGTTTCCAACCGTCTGGACTGGCCCGACCATCTTGACCCAAGGGTAAAGTCATTCCTGAAGCTCAATGAACTGATCTTCAAGCCATATAATGCAATTGACCTGCAGCATATTCTTCGTATCCGTGTTGAAAAAGCAATTAACCCAAAGATGATTGAATCTGGTGTCATCGAAAAAATTGCGGCAATGGCAAGCCGGGAACATGGAGATGCCCGTAAGGCAATCGCATTGCTGGCAAAGAGTGCTTATCTGGCAGAGAAGGCGGGGACAAAAATCACCATTACAATGGTCGATGAAGCGGCGATGGAGTTAGATAAAGATCGTTACCTTACATTGGTACGTTCAGCACCGCCGCAATTGCAAGCCGCCATGGCCGGTATTATTGAAGCCACGAAAAAGACTAAAAATGCCTCAATTGGAACCGGCCAGGCTTATGATGCCTATAACAGATTCTGTCAAAAAGTTGATCTGAGGCCATTAACCGGCAGGGCATTTGGCGATCTTGTTTCCGAACTGGACATTTACTCGTTAATTCGCAGCCGGGTTCTTTCCCGGGGCAGATACGGCCGTACCCGTGAGATTATACTGGACCTATCACAGGTGTTGACAGAAAAAATATACAACTGTGTCCTGCTGAACTTTGAAATACATAGCTGATGGGATTGGAAAGCGAACTATCCGGCCGAAGCAAGGCAAATGCTTGACTCAATATACCAAGCGGGATATGATTTTAGTGAAGTTATTAGAACTCGCCTCTCGCTCTGGTATATCTTTTTGCAAAGGTAATCAAAATGGAAAAGAAAACCAACATGTATAATTTGTCAGTCAACCAATGGAGTCCTTTTGCTGGCTGTGAACACGACTGTCTTTATTGCAAAAGCTCTTTTCAACGACAACTTAAAAGATGGGCCAAGAAAAAATGCCCCGGATGTTATGAATTTACGCCACATACACATCCTGAAAGATTGAGCCAAAAACTGCCAAAGACAAGACACATGCAGTTCATATTCACCTGTTCAAGCGGGGATATAGCATTTTGTCACACTGAATACTTGGAAAAAATAATAGCCAGGATACAAAGCGAGCCGGACAAAACGTTTTTGATACAATCAAAAGATCCTCAAACTTTCAATAAGGCCATTTTTCCTAAAAATGTTATTCTCGGTACAACCCTGGAAACCAACAAAGATGAACTGTGTGAAGGTACTTCGAAAGCACCTAAGCCTTCTCAGCGATACAAGGATTTTGCAAAAGTGGACCATATGCTCAAAATGGTGACAATTGAACCGGTAATAGACTTTGACTTGGATGTAATGATTGATTGGATCGAGAATATCAATCCCTGCATGGTGTGGCTGGGATACGACTCGGGGGAAAACAAGTTGCCTGAGCCTGAACTTGAAAAAGTCAAAAGTCTGCATTGGCAGTTGGCAAAGAAGGGGTTTGTGGTTATTCTCAAAACAATAAGAAAAGCATGGCACGAGCAGTAAACGGTAAAATGGTAAAGACAAAATCCGTGTATGACCCTGCTGAAGAATCAGATGGCCAAAGAATATTAGTGAGTCGGTACTGGCCCCGCGGTCTTTCCAGAGAGCGGTTGTCTCTGACAGAGCATCTAAAAGAGGTGGCTCCCAGTGTTGAGTTGCTGCACGATTGGAAAGCCGGCAATATATCCTGGGACGAATATAAGGAACGCTACCATCAAGAAATGGCACAGCAATACGAGACGATTAGTAAACTGGCAAAAATGGCAAGCGATAAAACAATAACCTTATTGTGCTTTGAGCGTGAAGACAATCCTCATTGCCACAGACATTTATTAAAGAACCTGATTGAAAGGTCCAAATAGATCAAAGAACTAAGGCAACGGTGCCTTGCAGCAAAGACTGCCAAGTATAGAGCCTTGAGGACCGTCAAGATCGCCGCCTTTTATCCAGATTTTAGCTGAAACACCTTCAGGAAATAAGCGACTGCATTCTGTCAGGTACACAAAATTTGTGGGAAACATCTCACGGGTTAACTTACATAACGCTACCAACCGGCCATAAGTGGTTGTCAGAAAAAGCAGGCGAAATCCAAGCAAATTACGTTTGAACACTTCTTCATAACGCTTATAGCCCTCGCTTTCAAAATACCACTGGTAGTTAATGATCTTCTGCCGAATATCACTCATATCACGTTTTGGACTAGCCAGCGTCTCAGTGCCGCAATCCACCTCAAGAAAGGACAGACATGTCTTTTTCTCAATTGAATCGCACGTGCCCAATACCCCATCGGGCGTAAATTTGACTCCCTGTTCGCCAGAATCCGGCACTGGTGAATAATCGGTTATGAATAAACGATCATTGGGGCCTTTGGGCAAAAACGGGGAGTTATGGGCCAAAAACTTAACGGTCATTCTGGGAAGCACCCTCCCGATTTGATTCAGATGAATCCTGAACCAATTCATTAAAAGCTGATGGTCAATACAAAAAGGTCTATCAACAAGGATGTTCTCGTATGGTATATCTTTACCAATAAGTTTTTTTTCTATGAGGCTGTCAATTCCGTGCCCAGTCAGCCCTAATAAACTTTCAGGTCGGCCGCGGCCTCGGCCAAATTCATGCCTGATCGTCTGTATCAACCCTTCTTTTTCAAGAATATGCAAGCGCCGCCAGACCACCTGCCGGCTCTTTTGATAAAAGGTTGTGATTTGAATTGGTGTTAATATCCTGTATTCCGCAAAGGACTTAAGAACCTCGCCGTCATTATGGTTCATTCTAAATGCCATTGTAACCTCCGGTAATCAAGCATTACTATTATTTTACACTTCTTCTCTCCCCCCATTAGTGAAGAGGAAGCAAAGCAGGAATAATTTCAGATAATTGTCAAAAAAATCAAAATAATGATCAGCGACAATCATTCTTACCTTCCGGCGACAGTTAAAAGTTCCGGATATTAGTCGAAGACAATAGACTATCTGAATTTCCTTAAGTTAGGAGATTTCAGATGGTTGCCGATGAACAGGTAAGG
>Ga0210003_1002030_pt1 | contig 17351 bp, 15 predicted proteins | sample LantaG_FD_182804 | JGI IMG/M metagenome (GOLD analysis project Ga0210003, IMG submission 182804) | Deep subsurface microbial communities from Baltic Sea to uncover new lineages of life (NeLLi) - Landsort_02402 metaG (SPAdes) (version 2) | ecosystem: Environmental > Aquatic > Marine > Oceanic >...
GGGGGGGGGGGGGGGGGCGGTCCTTTTTCCGCGGTGGCCGAGGAAACCCTTTTTCAAAACTCACCCCTCTCCCCTTTTTTCTCCCTTCTTTGACAAAATGTCTTCTTCTTCTTCGAACCCCGCAGGCTCATCAAGTACTGGAAGGGCGACCACATCATCAGCGTCACCCCGCGCGTCATCGAGGAGCACCTGCGGCTCGCGGCGGCCGCGGACCGGGGGGGCGCGGGCGGCGCGGGCGGCAGCGGCGGGAGCGGGAGCGGCGGCGGGAGGAGGGCGCTCGGGGTCGACGCCTCGAGGCTGCACTGGACTCCGTTCGTGGCCCCGGGGAACAAAAAATGATAGAGATTCAGCGAGGTGACGGAGAGAGAGAGGGAGAGAGAAGAGAGAGCGAGAGTAGAGAGACAAGCGTTTTTAATCCTTGAGCTTTTTCCTTTTTTAGTTTTGCAAAAAAAAGTTTCAGTCTGCGTTTCGCAAAGCATCAACGATCAGGGAAGGTGTTTTTCTTGAGATCTCTCTGTGTTTTGTTTTCTTAATCTGTCTTTATATCTATCTCTCTGGTTTCTTATCGCTCGGGAAAAAGTGGCGGCGACGACGAAAAGTGTTTCGGTTTTTTTTCTTCTCGAAAAAGCAACAGAAAGAGTCACGGCCTTTTCCTCACGAAAGTGCTGCGCCTTTTTCCCGAATCCCCCTTCTCTCTCTACAGGCCAGGGAGCCTTTTGGAGACGTCCTTGACGAGCTCCTCGGCGTCCTCGTACCACGACTTCTTGTCGAGCACGTAGCGCGTCACGACGAGCGGCAGCACCGCCGCGCCGAGCGCCTCGAGCGGGAAGCCGACGAAGAAACTGCCGAGGATGCCCTTGCCCGCGATGATCAGCAGGTGGAAGTAGACGAAGGAGGCAGCGGACGCCCAGCCGGCGACGGCCACCTTGTTGTCGGATTTCTCGAAAGCTTCGGCGCCCTTGGCGAGCAGCTCGTCGAAGGAGGGGGTCGCGGCGACGATGGCGGAGGGGGTCGACTTTTTCGACGACGAAATCGAGCGACGGAGAGGCAGGGAAAGGGCGACGCGAGGGGCGACGCGAGGAGCGGCCCCGATCTTGCTCACCGCCGATCGCGAGGCGACGGGGCGGACGGCGGAGGCGCGCACGGCGATGGCGGACATGGCGATGGAGCGGAGGAAGGAGAAGAGGAGGCGGACGAAGGAATGGAGGAAGAAGAGAGCCGTTTTTTTCTTTTTCGATATTGTGCGATTGCCCATCGATCGAAGACCGAGTTTTCGCCACTTCCATGTCTTCGGGGAAAGAACGATGATCAAGTTCGTCCTGCTCGTCAACAAGCAGGGCCAGACCCGCCTGTCGCGATACGCCGTGGGGGCGAGGCCCCCTCCGGCGCTGCGGGCGGCATTCGAAGGCGAGGTGGTGCGCAAGTGCCTGACCCGGTCGGACAAGCAGGTGAGAGGGGGGAGAGAAGAAGAAAAGAGGGTCGATGGCAAAGGGCAAGAAGGAAAGGGAGCAAGCGAGAGAGAGAGAGTCCATCGAGCGTCTCGCGCTCTGAGCGCGTCTGGACCTTTTTTTTCTTCTGCCCTCCCGGCTGAAGCGCGTTAACATCGTTTTCGAACGATTGGCAGAGAGAAAGCGATAGAAAAATGAGTCGACGCGGCCAAATAGAAGCTCTGTTTTGGGGGGAGGGGGGAGTTGGTCTCGAACGAAGAAAAAAACTCCTCGCTCAAACCCCTCTCGACCCTCGACCTCCTCGCAACTCTCCGCCCTGTCCCTCTCCACCAGTGCTCCTTCGTCGACCACCGCGGCGTCCGCGTCGTCTACCGCCGCTACGCCTCCCTCTTCTTCCTCGTGGGAGTCGACAGGGGCAGCGTCGCCGAGGAAGGAGGAGGCAGCGGCGACGGAGACGGAAGTGACGAAACAGGAGAAAACGGCCTCGCGACACTCGAGCTGATCCACGCCTTGGTCGAGACGCTCGACCGCCACTTCGGCAACGTCTGCGAGCTCGACATCATGTTTAATTTGGAATCGGCCCACTACGTGCTCGACGAGATGGTCTGTGCCGCCAGCGGGGAGGTGGTCGAGACGAACAAGGCCAATGTCTTGCAGCCGCTGCAGCTGCTCGAGCGCGCCGCAGCGCAGGGGGGGTGAGACTTTCTGGGTTCTTTTTTTTTCCTTTTTTTAATTTCATTGTAAAATTACTGTCTTTCCTTTTTCACTCCGGTCCCGAACCGAGAGTCACGCCCCTCTTTTTCGCTGGAAGCGCACAAGCGAGAGAGTCCGCAGCAGCAGCAGGTGCAAAAATGGCAGCGGCGACGGCGACGGGCGGAGGACGGGGGCTCGTGGGGGCCGCCGCTGCCGCCCCCTTTGGCGGCCGCCCCCTCCCTCTCCTTTGAGACGCCCCGCCCCCCGGCTCCTCCTCCTCCTCCTCGCGATGCTCCCGCTTTTGCTGCTGCTGCTGCTGCTGCTGTCGCCGCTCCTGCGCCCCTCCCGCCGCGACCCCGGCCCTCGCTACCATCCTCGCGAGCGAGCTCCGCGTCCGGTACGGCCACCGCCGCAGCCCCGCGGCGCGGCAGACCTTTTTGAGCGTCGTGATCCCGACGCCGAGGCGCTCGGAGGCGGCGCTGATCGTCGTGTCGAAGAATCCCCCGGCCTCCAATGTAGCCGCAGAGACTCTGGCGCCCGAACCGGGACCGGAGAGAGGGGGGCGAGGGGGAGGAGGACGGGGAGGGGCGGGAGCGGCGAAAGCGGCAGGGAGGGGCGCCGCGGCTGGTGCTGCTTCTGCTGCCTCCCTCCTCGCCTTCACCCCTCCCTCTCCACCGAGGAGCCCGCCGCCGCCGCCGCTGGTGCTTCTCCTGGTGGCAGTACCCGGACGCGGGGACCGGTTTCCCGGAGGCGGGGAGTGCGACTGCGGGATCGGGAGAGAGAAAGTGGAGGCGGCGAGGAAGGGACGCGGCGGCGGCGGCGGCCTCCGCTGCTTTCCGTCGCCGCCGGTCTTCTTCTTCGAGGCTCCTCCTCCTCCTCCTCCCCCTCCTTCGGCGGGGAAGGGCAGAGACGAGGAGGTGCCCGTGCTCTCCCCGAGGCCCTCTTTCTCCGCTTCCGGATGCCTTGGCAGCCGCCGCCGCTGCTGCTGCTGCTGCTGCTGCTGCTGCTGCCGCTGCTGCTGCTGTGGGCGGGAGCTGCCGCCCCTCGAGAGGCCTGCCTCTGCTGTCTCTGCTGTCTCTGCTGCCTCTGATGCTGCTGCTGCTGCTGCTTTCGCCGCCGCTGCTGTTCCAGCGGCAGCTCCCGCGGCCTCGGCTGCCTCTTGCCGCCGCCGCCCTTCCTCCTCTTCCGCCGCCGCGGCCGCAGCCTCGGCCTCCCTCTCCCTCAGAAACGCGTGAGCCCTGTCGACGGCCGCGCGTAGCATCGCACAGTCGCAGTGGGGAGCAGTTCTCCGAGCGGGAGAAGAGGAGGAAGGGTTTGGTGGGGCGCAGGCGACGGCAGCGAGGGTCGCCGCGGCGGCGGTTTCGGCCTCGCGCTCCTCTCGGCCGCCTTCCCTCCTCTTCTTGCGCGCCCTCCCTTCCTCCTCGCCGCCCTCCACTCCTTCCTCTCCCTCCGTCGGAGCGGGAGCGGCGACGGCCCGAAGCGTCTGCAGAAAGCGGACCCGGGACTCTGGCCGCGGGGGGGCCGAGGCGCGGCCTCTCCCCCTCGCTGCCCCGCCGCCGCCGCCGCCGCCGCCGCCGGCCGCCCCCCTCCCGGCCGCCCCGGCGCCCCGCCCGCCCCCCTCGCCGCCCTCCTCCGCGGCCCCCGCTGGCCCCGGGGGCGGGAGCCCCGCCGGGCCCAGGGACGCGACGACCTGTCCCAGGAGCCAGGGGCGAAGGTCCCTCTTTCTGCTCAGGCCGGAGGGGAGCGGGAGGCGGAGGAAGGGCGGCGGCGGGCGAGGGGGCGGGCCCAAGGCGGAGGCGGGAGGGGGGGGGCGCTGCGGCGGCGGCGCCGCCGCCGGCGCCTTCGTCGTCGCCGGCGCCGCCGCCGCCGAAGCCAGGGGCCTGCCCAGCGACGGCGGCCCCGCTGCTCCTCCCCCTTTCTCCTCCTCCGCCGCCTCTTCTTGCCCCTCTTCCTCTCTCCCTGCCCTCGAGGCGGAGAACAATGTAGGAGGCGGAGACTGCGGAGGAGGAGCGCAGCAGAGGGTCAACGACGGGGGAGGCGTCGGGGCGACGGCCGCCGCGGCGGCGGCGAGAGCGCTCGCCGGCGTCGGCCAGCAGCAGGCGTCGCTGCCGCCGCCGCCGTTTCCGTTTCGAAGGTTCCCCGGGGCAGCCCCTCCTCCTCCGAGTCCTCCGAGGCCGCGGCCTCCGCCGCCGCCGCCGCCGCCGCCGCAGCTCCCGAGCGAGGCGCAGCAGGAGAGGGGCTGGAGGCCCGTCCAGGGGCTCGCACCCGCTTGGTCGTAGGCCATCTTTTTTCTTTTTCTTTTTCTTTCCTGTCTTCGAGGGGGGGAAATGTTGGAGAGCGATGCACGCGGCAGTTTTTCTTTGTCTCTCTCTCTTTTTTTTGCGTTTTTTCCTCTCTCCCTGATTTTTGCTCTCTTACACACCGAATGACTCCCCCTCGTTTCCCTTCTCTTTCTCTTTCTCCCCTGTCGTTGCGTTTATATTCATTTTGAAATACCAAATCAGAAAAAAAGGGGGAAAAGGCAAATTCGCGGGCGCGGTTGCGCGTCGTTGTTGTTGTCGTTCGCTCAGGTTTTTGCCGTTTCCAACTCTCTCGCTCCCCTTGGTTTCTCCCTCTCCCCCCCTCCCTTCAAACTCTCAGCGACCTCTCCTCGTCGTCCTCCTTCCTCCTCCTCCTTCCTCCTCCTTCCTCAGGAGCGAAGCGACACCCTCTGTTCGCCGTCCACCTCGAAGTCCTCCCTGCCCGACAGGAACGCGGTCAGCTTCGTCGGGGGGAGCCCCGCCGGCTTCTTGACGGCGGCGCCGAGCGCGCCGAGCTTGGTCGGGCCGTGCGCCTCGAGGAAGTCGCGCAGGGCGCGGGCGTAGGCCTCCGCCGTGGCAGAGGCGGAGGCGGCGGCGGAGGAGGCGCCTCCGCCTCCCTGCTTGACCTTTTTGGTCGCCGGGGGGGCGGCGGCGGCGGCGGGCCGCTCGCCGCCCTCGTCGTCGTCGTCGTCGTCGTCGTCGTCGTCGCTGCTCTCCTCGGCGCCGCCGCCGAGCGGCCTCTTGCCCCCCGCCGGGGTCCCCGGAGGAGCGACAAGCGCCCCCCTCCCGCCGCCGCCGTCGCCGCCTTCTCCCTCGTCCTCCGACCCGGACTCTTCGTCCTCGTCGCTCTCGTCGTCGTCGCTCTCGTCGTCGTCGCTCTCGTCGTCCGAGGAAGAGAAGTCGCCGCCGTCCTTGCGCCCCGCCAGCGGAACACCCAGCGGCGCCTCGTCTTCCTCGTCGTCGCTCTCTTCCTCCTCGTCGCTGCTGAAATCATCGCTGAAATTCTCCTCGTCTTCGCCGCTGCTGTACCCTCCCTCGCCGTCCAGCAGCGTCGTTACCGTCTTGTAGCCCGTGATGTACACGTCGGACTTGCCCGTGTGCATGAACGAGATGTCGCCGTCGAAGCCGCCGTCGATTCTGCGGTCTCCCCCGTCGGCTCCCTCACCTCTGAGCATGGACCACATCAGGTCGATGGAGAACTGCTCGGTCTTGCCGGCCTCGAGCGTGCCGATGGGGAACGCCCTTCCTTTACCCGACCCGCCCAGGGACCTGACCGCCATGACGGTGTGCCTCCCGGGGGCAGGATTGGGGCCCAGCGCGACCTGCGTGGCGTGGACGAGGGCGACGCCGTCGACGAGCGGCATGGCTTCGTCGGCAGCGGCGTCGTCTTCGCTGTCGCTGTCGTCGGGCGACGACGACGAAGGAGGGGAATCGTCCCTCTTGTCCTTGTCTCCGAACGAGACGGTGGCATTGGGCGGGATGCGGATGCCGACAAAGTCGACATCAGGCTCCATCGCTGCGGCCATTGTGAGGAGGGGGAGGGGAAACGGTGAGCGTCTGTGGCGGGGACGCTTGCAGAGGAGAAGAACGAGATTTGTGGAAGCAGATAAATTCTAGCCGCTCGAAAATACACTCTTTTTTTCTTTTCGTCCCCCATTTGTCCCCCAACTCTCACACGAGGAAGAAAACTATGGGCGGAAGCAACAAGCGCTCGTTCCGCGGCGGCGGTGCAGGAGGCTCCTCCGGAGACGCCAACAAGAGAGCCAAGTATCTCCCCAAGGGCTCGGTGAGTTTCGAAGCGGCAAAAGAAGAGAGGAAGAGAGAGAGAGGGGAGACAAAGGCAACGGATGATCGGCGGCCTTTCGAAGAAAAAACTCACCCTCGACCCCTTCAAAAAAAAAAAACAGGGCAACTCCATCCCGCTAGGCTCCCGCGGCTTCCTCGTCTCGTGCGTGGCCGGCAAGGAGACCGAGGCCGGAAGGGAGATCGTCGACGCCCTCGAGGAGGAGTACGAGAGGATGGCGAAGAAGGAGAGCAGCGAAGGCTCGAAGAAGACGCCGGAAGCCAAGGCGGCGGCAGCGGCGGCGGCGGCGGCTGCTCCTGCTGGAGGCGCTGCTGCCCCTGCCGCTTCCGCCGACGGCGAGGACGAGGGGGAAAAAGAGGCAGCCGCAGCCGACGGAGAGCAAGAAGCAGAGGCGGCCAGCGGCGCAGGCCTGGCCTCCGCCCTGGCGGCGGAGCTCTCGGGCCTCCAGGAGGACGGCGCCGCCGGCGCTGCGGTCAAGGGGGCGGCGAGGAGGAGGAGGAGGGGCCTGCGCTTCCACGCCCTGGGCCTCCCCGGCCTCGTGTTCGTCTCCGGGGCCGGTTCCGCTGCGATCGCAGCCCGCGACGCTGCCGCCGCCGAAGATGAAAGAAAAGGAGGAGCCGGAGGGACCGCGGCGGCGGCAGCAGGGGCGGCAGCAGGGGCAGAAGGGGCAGCAGCAGCGGAGTCCTCCTCCTTCAACCCGTCGCCCTCGGAGGTCGCGCAGTCGCTCTGCGGCCGCGTGCGCGACGAGAGGGCCGGCACGACGCGCTTCTGCCTCAGGCTGCTCCCCGCAGACGACGTCGTCTTCGTCGGCGGCGGAAGTATCAAAGCGGACGGCGAAAAGGAGGAGGACGCGGCGGCGGCGTCGAGGGCGGCGGTGGAGGCGGCGGCGAGGGCGATCACGCAGGGGCTCAGGCCGCTGCTCGCGCCGCACTTTGCCGCCCCCCCCCCTCCTCCTCCTCCGGGAGGAGAAAAAGCCAAGGGTCTTCCTCCGCCGGCGAGGACTTTCGCCGTCTCGTACGAGAAGCGCGCGTCGACCGCGACGCTCGAGAGGCAGATCGTCATCGACGCCGCGATGGCCGCGCTCCCGCAAAGGAAAGAAGGGAAAGAACAGGAAATCAAGGTCGACCTCGACGCGCCCGACGCGACGGCGCTGATCCAAGTGGTGAAGGGCGCGGCGACGCTCGGGGTAGTCAGGGACTACCGCGGCCTGCTGAAGCTGAACCTGAGGGAGCTGGCGGCTCCCGGGTCGACCGCCGCGGCGGACAATGCGAGGAAGAGGGTGAACTGTGGTTCGGCGGGGAAGAAAGAGAAAGAGGAGGAGAAAGAGGAAGGAGAGAAGAAAGAGAAAGAGGAGGGGAAGAAAGAGGCCGAGTAAAAAGAAAGTCGAGAGTAACGTCAGAGATTGATCGGTTCGGGTCTCCGTTCAAACGGACGGACGACTAGTAGAGGCTTTTTGTCCTCGTCGGCGATAATTTTTCGCAACCATGCACGGTCAGATCCCTCACCGCTTGCCCGAGTCCCCCCCGTGGGACGACGGACAGGGTGAGGGAGCCGTGGAAACGGCGTCGGGGCGCGGCGGAAGCATCGATGCTGGTATCGACGACGCTGCAAGCGAATTCCGATCGGACTTTGTCGGCCTCGATTCCGGGGAAGGCAGCAGCAGCGGCACCGCCTCTTCTTTGAGCTCCAGCGAGAGCGAGAACTTAGCGGAAGCATCGTTAAGCGGTGACGGCGAAGAACAAATAGCTGGAAAAGGAGCAGAGGCGACCAACGCAGGAGCACGAGCACGAGAAGAAGGAGAAGAGCGAGCAACGGCGACGCCGACGACGGCGGCCGACACCGGTGCGTCACCCTCGACGCCCTCGACCCCGACCCCGACGAAGACGCCGCGCCCCTCCTGGCCGCCGCCCCGCAGGCCCAAGAAGACCTACCCGCAGCTCCAACTGCCGTCTCCGGAACAGATGGCCCAGGAAGACGCCATGAACAACTGCGGCGTGAGGACGGTGCTGTCGGGCGTGATGGGCGCCGGCCTCGGCGTCGTCTTCGGGATCTTTATGGGCACCATGGACATGGCTGGAGTGAGTTCTTCTGGTTCTAGGGGTGTTTCCCTCTTTATTGTGGCTTTCTTGATTCGTTCGCAACACGAGGGAGCCGGGTGAATCGGAGAAGGGAAGTCTGTCAGTCGTCGCGTTTTTGTTTCGACACACTCGGGCTCATATCTTCTTCTTCCTCAAAAAAAAAAAAAAAAAAAAGCCTCAGGCCGGAGGGCCCCTCCCGCCGCCCCCTCCGGCAGCGAGTCCTCCGGTGGCAGCGACAGGGGCAGCAGCAGCAGCAGCACCAGCACCAGCACCAGCGACGACAGCGGCAGCAGCGACGACAAGAGGAACGGCCCCACCTCCGCCGACGCCGCCTCCTTCGCCGCCGAAGCAGTCGGTGCGAGAGGTCCTGCGCGCGACGGCGCTCTCGACGAAGCAGCGCTGCGTGTCCTACTCGAAAGGGTTCGGCGCGATGGGGGCGCTGTTCGCCGGGTCCGAGTGCGTGATCGAGAAGGCGAGGGCGAAGCACGACATCTACAACGCCGTCTACGCCGGGTGCGCCGCCGGCGGGGCTCTCGCCGCCTCTGGCGGGATCAAGGCCGCGGGCTTCGGCTGTGTCTCTTTCGCGGCGTTCTCGGCCTTTATCGAAAAGGTGATGCAGCACGATTAGGAGGAAGTTCTCTTTGTTCGTAAATCCCCATTTTGTAAAATTGAAAGAAAGGAGAAAGAGGTTATGAGAAAGGGTTTTGTTTTTCCATTGTCCTGTCTCGAAGGTCGAACTTCGATCTCGTTTTCCTCGCTCTCTCTCAGCTGGCCGATGCCGGGCCTCGTCCCGGGCAGCGGCGCTGCGGCGGCGGCGGCGGGCCCACGGCTGCTCAGCCGCCTCGCGGTCCTGTTCTCGAGGCAGATGGCCGCGGCGGGACTCGGAGAAGGAGAAGGAGGCGGATTCGAAGAGGAGGCGGCGGCAATCGGAGCCTCATCGTCGCCTTTGTCTCGACCTCGACCGCCCCTGCCGAAACAGCAGCAGCATCGCCGCCGCCGCCGCCTCGCCGTCGCCTTCTCCGGCGGGCCCGACAGCGCCGCCCTGGGGATGCTCGCCGGGTGGTGGGCTGGCACGGCGCGGCCCCCCTTTGCCGCCGTCGAGGAGGCACTGCGAGCGGAGAGGGAGAGGGCCGCTTCCTCTTCCTCTCGCCCCCCTCTGCCGCCGCCTCTCCCGCTGTCGCTCGCCCTCGAGAGGTGGTGGCGGCGGAGAGAGAGCCACCTCCCCGGGACGAAGAGCTGCTACTTCTCCGCCTCCTTCCTCGAGAGCGAAGGCTGGAGCGAGGGCGAGAACGGCGGCAAAGGAGACGAGGAGGAAGGGAGAGAAGGCGAGGGCCGGCGCCCTCCGCTCCTGCCGCCGCTCGCGCTCGTCGTCGACCACGGGCTGAGGCCCGGGTCCCGCGAGACCGCCCTGCGGGCCGCGCTCCTCGCTCGCTCCTTGGGGCTCGAGCCCCTAGTCCTGGAGGCGCCTTGGCCCCCCGAAGAGGACGAGGAAGGGGGAGGGGGAGGTGGAGGGAGGCATAAAAAGAAGAGGACGACGCTCGAGGCCGCCCGCGACGCGCGCTTTGCCGCTCTCCGCTCGGCGGCCGCTGCGGCGGCAACGAGTTCCGGCTCGTCGTCGCCGTCCTTGATCTCCGTCCTGCTCTTGGGCCACCACGCCGACGATCAGGCGGAGACGGTTGCGCTCAGGCTGCTCAGGGCGAGCGGGCCCGCCGGGCTGAGCGGGATACCGCCCCGGTCCTGGCTGCAGCTGCCTCCGCCGGGGACGACGACGGCGTCTGAAACGGCGGCGCCCCTTCCCCCGCCCCCTCCTCTGCTCCTCTGCCTCCGCCCGCTCCTCTCCGTGCCGAAGGCCGCTCTCCTCGGGGCTCTGAGCGCGGCCGGAGTCACCGGGTGGGCGCGAGACCCCTCCAACGGCGACCTGGGCCCCCCGAGGAACAGGCTCCGCGCGCTGCTCGCCGGGGCGGCGGCCGCGGAGGCCGCCGCCGCAGGCGGGGGCGGCGGCGGAGGGGGGGCGCCCTCGCCCGCGCCCCCGCCCATCCTGACGAAGCTCCAGGAGCGCGAGTCCAGGCGCGCTGCCGCGGCGGCCAACAGGCTCGCGGCGGCGCTGCGGGCGCGGAGGCGGCGGGTGGAGAGCGGGGCGGCGAGGGCGCTCGAGGCGGCGAAGCTCCAGGTGGCTCCGTCGGCGCTCGCCGACGTGCCTTCTCCCCCTTCTTCTTCTTCTCGCTCTTCTTCTTCCTCCTCTCTTTCGTCGCCGCGTTTCCTGCTCAGGCTCGCCCCGGTGCTCTCCGCGGGAGAGGCGGCCGGGAAGGCCGCGCTGGCCGCGACGCTCGACGCGGCCGCTGCCGCAGATGCGGCGACGAGGGCGGCGACGACGACCCCCTGCTCCTCCTCCGAGGCCGCCGCCGCTCGGCTGTGGGGCTCGGTCTCGGCGAGCAGCGGCGAGATCGGCGGCGGCCGCCTCCGCGGGGCCTTCACCGGGGCGAGGTGCGTCGTCAGGCCCGTGCCGGGGAGCAAAGGGAGGGAACTGGTCGTGCGCTCCGTCGAGAGCGACGAGAGGGAAAGGGGGGCTAAAAAAAGGGGGGGGGACGAGAGGCGAGGGAAGAGAGAGAGCAGCGACTTGGAAACTCGCAAAAACTTGAAACTGTAAAATTGTAAAATGCAGATATTGTAGAAAGCAGTCGCTTTTTTTTTATTCTCGAAGAGAAAGAAAAACTTACACAAGCAGAAAAGGCGAATGCCCTTTTTATTCTTAAGTGGGAAGTGGTTGGGAAGTGGTATTGTTTTTTGGTGTGGCAAGTTTGTTTTTTGTTTTTTGTTTTTGCTGTGGGGAAAAGGTGGGTTATTGTTTCTTTCCCTCTCTCTCTGCTTTCTCCCTCGTTCTCCCTCAACTCTCCCCAAAATCTTTGAAGTGCGTGTTTTTGTTGTTATTGCTGGAAAATTTTGGGGGGTTATCAGAAAAAGGAAAAAGAGAAAAACTATTTTTATTGGCACATTTTTTTTCCTCTCAGACTCTCTCTCTCCCCAACTCTCCTCTCCTCTCCTCTCTCCCTCTCTCTTATCACCGCCTCGAGGCCCCGATCCTCTTCCCGTCGGGCGTCGCCCACGTGGCGGCCCCTGGAGCGGCGTGCTCCCCCTCGGCAGTGCCCTCCTCGTCCGCGGCGTAGGCCGCGAGCGCGTCGGGCGTCGCGAGCAGCGCCGAGGGCACCTTGCGCGGCTGGCCGTTGGGGGCGAGCGTGCGCGTGACGGCCGACGGCGACGGCGAGGAATGAGAAACCGACGACGCCATCGGGGACTTGCCCGCAACGGGCGAGAGCGTGTTCGTCGCCGCCGCCTTGCGGTCGTCGGTCGAGCCGAGGAGGTTGCGCGCCGAGCCCGCGGGGGAAGGGGCCGGGGTCTCGGGCAGCGAAGCCGAGGACGAGGACGAGGCGAGCGACGCCGACGACGGCGACCGCAGCGACGAGCCCGCTGCCGCGGCGACGCCGCGGAGCAGAGACGCGAGCCGCGAGGCGCGCGTCTGCGGTTGCTGAGGCTGCTGCTGCTGCTGCTGGGCCTGCTCCTGGAAAGAGGAGGAGGAGGCGGCCGCGGCGGCGGAAGAAGCGGCAGCCGGAGCCCTCGGCGCCTCGACGGCCGGGCCCGCGACCGCAAACAGGTCGATCGACCTCCTCGCCCGCGAGGGGCCGGCAGCAGCAGAAACCGCCGCCACCTCCGCCGTCGCCTTCCTCGAGGCCCTGAACGCCACCCCCTCCTCCCGCAGCCTCGCCTGGTGTGCAAGCAGGTAGTTCTGCTGCAGCCCGATGACGGAGCCCGGCCTGACGACGCGGATGTAGCCGATCGCCTCCTCGGCGGAGAAGCCGTGGTGCTTGATGAGGTATGAGCAGATCAGCACGCCCGTCCTGCCGAGGCCGGCCTTGCAGTGGATCGCCAGCGCCCCGGGCTCGCTCTCTGCGAGCTCCAAGAAGCGGGCGAGCAGGGGCTCGGGCGGGCAGGAGCCGTCGGGGAAGTAGAGCTCGTGCATCGAGAACCCGCCGTCGGCGAAGCGGCGGCCGTCGTACAGGGCGCGGTTGAGCCTGACGACCGCCGAGACCCCCTTCGCCTTGAAGTACGCCCAGTAGTCCTCGGGGACGTGGGCGCGGTAGCCGTAGACGACGCGCGGCGTGGGGCTGGGCCCGGAGAAGGCCAGCAGCTTGCCCGGCAGGATCCAGTTGAGGTCGCCGTTCTCGACGGCCTCGTAGTGGTCGTACTCGTCGGCGTCGAAGGTCGAGCTCGGTTCGCTCCAGTCGTCGAGGATTCCGGCCACTTTCGCCCTGTGGATTCCGGCGACGACGTGCCTGGCCGTGAGGTGGAACGTCGATGGCCCCGAGGAGGGGTCTCGGAAGGGCACGAGCGGCTCGAGCGCCGCGAGCGGCGCGTACGCGCGCTCGGCGTCGCGCCCGAGCAGGATGACGGAGAAGATCCCGCAGAGCACGGCGGCGTTGGCGTGGGCGTTGGGGTGCGGGCCGGCGACGAGGACGAGGCTCTTCTTGGTCGTGGAGGCCTCCTGTGGAGAAGGGTGGAGGGGGCGGGGGGGGGAGGTTCGAGAGAGGGCGGGAGGTAAAAAAGACGAGTGAGCGCGGGAGGAGAAGAGGGGGAGAGAGGAGGAGAACCCTAGAAGAACGAGGCCGATGGAGGTGTCGAGAGCGAGAGAGAAAGAAAAGCGCCGAGGCCGCTTCCGAGGACTCGAAAATTCGACCCCTCTGCATTCTCCTGCTTCTAGACGGGATCGGGCTGAATGATGATACAGTCTCCAGATCCGGGGAAGGCGGGGCTCGGGAGTGCCCCGTTTGGTCGGCGGCGCTGATTGGGGGAGGGGGCTAGATTCGCTTCTCGACACGCGAGGACCGACCGGCATGCCGTTTTTTCTCTCTCTCGTTTTCGGAGAAAAACAACGGCAAAGGGAGGAAATTTTTCAATCTTACCTCGAGCAGCTCCGCCGTCCTGGCGCAGAAGCGGTAGGTCTTTCCCAGGTTGAGGGGCCCGAAATCCGCGTAAAACGGCTCATAGACCTATGAAAGGAGTTTGGAAGAGTGGTCCGGGGGGGGAGGGGGGGAGGGAGGAAAGAAGAAAGGAGGTGGTGAGCGGAGAGACCGAGGGGAAGAGAGGGAAGAGGAAGAAAAGAAAAAAGACGAGGACGAAAAAACGGTGAATCAAAACAAAAGTCGATTTTTTTCTTTCTCACCAGCTCCCTGTCGATCGAGTAGGTCAGGCTCTCCTTCGCGAGCTTGGAGCAGGCGAAAGCGGCCTCGTCGTGGACGCAGGCGAGCAGGAAGCGGTTCTTGAGGATATCGACGACCTGTTTTTCGATGACGATGAATCGGTCTCGGGTTTTTTGTTCGTGGTGAGCCGGGGTGAGAAATCGAGGGGAGCGAGATCTCGCTCGCGCTCTCTCTCGCTCTCGCTGGTATGCCGACCCCTCCATTCGCGGCCACGGTGTCGTTCGTTCAAACTTCCAACGCCCTGGGCGCACCTGAGCACTCCCATCGACATTCATGACTGGCAAAGTTCGGGGGGGGAAGCAGAGGAAGGGGACAAAGGTCGGGCTAGTAAAAGAATCGAAGTGGCACGAAAGGCTTTCGAATTTCGACGTCGGCCCTTTTTCTCTCTCGAGAATCGGCGACGGGGGAGGAACGACAACAAGCTCAGAAGGCAGAGAGGGCAGAGCGTTGCTTCTGTTCCAAGAAACTGTAAGCAAGCAAAGCACACGCGATCGAGAGAGAGCGGGCGAGCGGGCGGGGCAGCCGTGAGAGAAACAAGGGGGGGGGGCAGAGAAGAGCCTCGAAAGAGAAAAAAGAAAAGAGCCCGAGAGAGAGAGGGAGGGACGAATTGCAGATGTCAGAGAAGTGATTTTTCCTTGGAGACGGAGAGCAGATTTCAGTCTTATTTTACAGCAGTGGCAGCAACGTCTCCTCCGCGGCGGCGGAGACAACAATCTCGCCCCGCTCCTGCGCCGCCCTCCCTCGAAGCGCGACAGCGACAGCGAAAGAGACCGCGACGGCGGCGATCGCAAAGAGGCGGAAGAGAGCGGAGGCGGAGGGGGAGGACGAGGGCGGGGGCGAGAGAGCGAGACCCCGAGGGCCTCGCACCGAGCCGCTCTGCGGCGGAGGCGCCCTCGCTTCCCGCCGGCCTCCCTCCTGCTCTGCCTCCTCCTGCCCCTCCCCCGCCCGAGCCCGAGCCCGAGGCGCGGCAGGCGCCACTGGCGTCTCTGGCCTCGGCGGGGGAGGTGACGCGGGGCCAGAGACGGCAGCAGGGGCAGCGGCAGCAGCGGCGGCGGCGGCGGCGGCAGCTCTCCTCCTCGGAGCAGGGACGACGGCCTCCTCTCCTCCTCGCTCGGCCCGTCGCCGCTCCCCTTTTCCTCCCGGCCCGCGCCCTCCCCCTCCTCCCTCCCCCCGCTCGAGCCTCCTCAGCGCCTCCGCCGCGGCCTCGTCCCCGTCGAGGACGATCTTCACGACCCTGCCCCGCACGCTCCACCGCGACGCGGAGGTGATCTCGACGTCCACGACGTCCCCCAGCGACGCGCCGAGGCAGGCCTCGCCGGCGGAGCCCCCCTCCTCCTCCGCCCCCCGCCCCCGCGCCGCGTCCTGCCCCCTCCGACCTTCCCGCCGCCGCCGCGGCAGCAGCACCTGCGCGTAGTCCCTCGTGTGGCCCACCAGCCTCTCGCCGTCGGCGGCGACGTCGACGACCCAGACCCGCCGCACGGCGCCGACGAGGTGGTCCCACGCGCCAGCCAGCCCGTCGACGGCGGCGGCGACGGCCCGCGAGCGCGCCGCGACCTCCCTCGCCGGCGGGCGCTCCCACCTGGCCGCCGGCGTCCCCGGCCGCGGGTAAAACTTCGAGACGTGCGTCGCCCGCGGGCGCCACTTGTTCAGCAGGTCCACGGTGGCCCGCGCGTCGTCGGCGGTCTCCCCGGGGAAGCCGACGATGACGTCGGTCGCGAGCGTCGCGCCGGCGGCGCGCACGGCCGCGGCGACGGCCTCGAAGTCGGCGACGGAGTACTCGCGGCGCATCCTGCCCAGGACCGCGTCGGACCCGGACTGCACGGGGACGTGTAGGAACCGGAAGATGGGGAGCAGAGGGGCCCCCTGGGAGTCGCCGGACCCGCCGCCGCCGCCCTCGCGCTCCTCTCTGCCGCCTCCCAGGAGCTCGCCGAGCTCGGCCAGATGGGAGAGGACGTAGGGAGGGTTGGTCATCCCGACGCGGAGCATCGTCCTGCCGTCCCGCGGCAGCACAGCGACCAGCGCTCGCAGCAGCGTCGGGAGGTCGGTTCCTAGGTCGCGCCCGTAGGCCCCCGTGTCCTCCGACGAGAGCCAGACCTCGCGCACGCGCGGGTCCGCGGCGGCGGAGGCGACGCGCGCGACGATGGCGGCGAGGGGGTAGGAGCCGAGCTTGCCGCGGGCGTGGACGGTCTTGCAGTAGGTGCAGCGTCCCAGGCAGCTGCGAGAGGAGAGAGGAGAGAGAAGAAGAAGAAAGAGGAAGGAGGGAGAAGGGGGTGAGAGGACGTTTCATTTGAGAACCGCCGCCGCCGACGCCGCCGCCGCGGTGGAGAGACTGGCTCTGCGTGGAGGAGAAGAGAGGAGACAGAAGAGGCAAAAACATGGAGAAAACGAAGGGGGGGGGGGACTCACCCCGTGCTCAAGGGAACGATCTCGACGTGCGCGTTCCTCCGCACCCGGGGCAGGTCCAGCGCCGGCAACTCCCTCACAGCGGAGATCAGCTTCACGACGTTTCCTTTCAGGGCTTCGGAGACGACGTCTGCGACTCTGTCGAGCTGCCTCACGCCGAGCAGCGACGCGCCCTCCAAGGTTTTCGATCGCGGCTCGCCCTGCGGCACGCAGCCGGCGACGACGATCGGTTTCCCCCGTGCCTTGGCCTGAGCCACGAGCTTCTCGACGGCTGCCTGCGAGGGCCCCTTGACCGTGCAGGAGTTGACTACCCAGGCGTCCGCGGAGGCGGAAGGGGATTCGTTTTCGGTTTCGTTTTCGTCGCCGTGGCCTCCGCCGTCGGCCCCGTCGCCGACCCTGACCTCGAAGCCCGCCTCCTTGAGGACCCCGGCCATCGTCTCGCTGTCCGCGACGTTATGAGCGCAGCCAAAGGTGCGGAGCCAGACGCGAGGGGTGGCGGCAGCGAACCCGCCGAGGCCGGAGCTGTCGAGCTTGAACGAGCGAGTCGGGGTCGAGAGGGTGTCGTCAGCGGCAGCGGCGGCGGTGTCGTCGGCCGCCAGAGCCGGAGCGGGCGATCGACGGCCGGCGCGGCTGAATCGGACGAAGCCTGCTCCGCCGCCGCCGACTCCGCCACCGCCGCCGCCGCCTCTGCTCGTGCCCGCGTCTCCTCCCCCAAGGAGTTCCGCATCGGCAGAGCGCGCGATGTCCTCGAGGTCTTCCATGGTTTGAAGAGCAAGACGACGAAGAAGAAAGAGAAAGCGAAAAGTGAAAAAAACTAGATTCGATTTTGAAAAAGGTAAAAAAAAGGCGTGTCCTTTTCTCTTCCGCCGTTGCCTCACTCACTCTCCCTCTGCGTCTTTTCCCCCTTCGAGGTCGAGAGGGAAAACCCTCCCCCTCTCTCCTCGTCACCCACCTCCCCTGTTTGCTCCCAACCTCCTTCATGCCCCTCCTCGCTTCAGCCCTCCAGCGGGCGAAGAAGAGGAAGGCCGAGGCTGCCGCCGCGAAAGAGGCGGCCGCGGCCGCGGCGGCGGCAGTGACCGCCGCCTCTGGAGACGCCGCCTCCTGCTCTCCCTCTTCTGCTTCTTCCCCTTCCACTGCTTCCGACGCAGCCACGGCGGTGGCTGCATCGGGCTCTTCTTCAAGGGAAAGCGCTGCTGCTGCCTCGAAAGCGGGAGCAAAGAGCGCCGCCGTCGCCGTCGTCGCGTCGTCGTCGTCCTCGGCCTACGCTCCCCCTGCTCTGCCGCCGCTGCCGCCGCCGCCGCTGAGTCTCAGGGGCTCCACGCTCTCGTCCTTCGACCTCGGCGCCGTCCTCGGTGAGGGCCCCCCCCCCCCCC
>Ga0210003_1002033_pt1 | contig 17330 bp, 12 predicted proteins | sample LantaG_FD_182804 | JGI IMG/M metagenome (GOLD analysis project Ga0210003, IMG submission 182804) | Deep subsurface microbial communities from Baltic Sea to uncover new lineages of life (NeLLi) - Landsort_02402 metaG (SPAdes) (version 2) | ecosystem: Environmental > Aquatic > Marine > Oceanic >...
GGGGGGGGGGGGGGGGAGAGGAGGAGGAGGAGGAGGGAGGAGGGAGCGGAGAAGAAGAAGAAAAAAGAGCGGCGGCGGCGGCGGTAGCGTCTCAGCGGAACCGCACTTGGCCAAATCAATCACTCTTTTTCCATTTTTATCTCTTCTTTCTCTCTCTTTCTCTTCTCTCTTTCATCTTTCGTCTCTCTCTCTCTCTCTCTTTGCTGTCTCTCAACCCCAGAAGAAAGGAAGTTACGGAAAAAGATGTCAAGGAGGAGCCCCCAAGGTGTTGTCGAAGGGGCCGGGCGCGATGAGTTCGGGTTTTGGCTTTTGTTTTTCTGTGAAGGAGGAGAATCTAAGGGAGAAAAAAAAACGCCAGGATCTAAAAAAGAAGGAGGAGAAAACGTACAGTCTGAGAGGATAGAGAAAAGGGACACTGTTGAAACTAGAAGTAGCAGAGCCGGGAAGGAGAGAGGCCGCCGCAGGGCTACCCAAAGAATATCGAGGGGAGAGGGAGGGAGAAAGGTGGTTGTTGAAGTTGAGTTTTTTTTGTTTGATTTGTTTTTTTTTTAATCGAAAGCGCCGAGCGACACGGCCCTCCTTATTTGCGGCGGCGCGCGCAACCCTCGCGCGCGCTTTCGCTCGCATTTGTTTTGTTAATAGAAAGGGGGCGCGTCGTCGTCGTCGTCGTCGTCGTCATCTCGTAAATCGCAGACCAGTGTGCTTTTAATGGGTGGGTCGAGTCAGCGCGGCTCTAGGGGTCGAGTCAGCGCGGCTCTAGGGGTCGAGTCGGCGCGCGAAACGAAATTTGAGTTTTTTTTTGATCGAAAAAAGAAAAGAGTTTTTTGAGGTCAACCAATTCCCCTCTCAGCTCTCTCTCAATTCATTTTGTGGTGATGGTGTAGCTATATGTATGTAAAAAGACTGCGCAGACAAAAGAAGGGGGTGTTGTGCGTGTTTGAAATGTGGTGGGCAAAGGCAGGTCTCTTTTTTGTTTTTGGTGAAAAGTCCCTCGGCGGCCGCTCGCGCGCGCGCCGCTTCGCAGGAGAAGGAAGAAGAAGAAGGAGGAAAAAAGAAAAGAGAGAACAAGGTTTCGGCGGAGGAGCCCCTTCCAAATCCGCAATGCGAAACTCACGCTTTCTCTCTCTCTCTCATCCCTCTCTCTCTCTTTCCCGCGGTGGCGGCGGCGGGTTGAAGGGCTTTCAGGGTAAGAAGGCAAGGGCGAGATATAGGTAATAGGAAAGAAGAAGAGCGCGCGCCTGCGCTTTTTTCCCTTTTCCCTTTGCTTCGTATATTTATGCGTAAAAAGAAAAAAGCCCAAAAAGATTTTTTCTTTTTCTTCAAGCGCAGCAGGTCGACGACGACGCGCCCAGCGATGACGACGCGGCCCCGCGGGACGCGCTGCTGCTGTTGAGCCGGCAAAACTGCTCGGCGTTCTTGTTGGTGTTGTTGTTCTTGTTGAGCTTGTTGTCGGACAGCGGAGGAACAGCGACGACGACGACCGAAGCCGAAGAGGTCGAGGTCGAGGTCGAGGTCGGAGTCAGCGGGTGCAACGGAGGAAGCGAAGCCGCGACAGCAGCCACAGCCGCCGCCGCCGCCGCAGCGACCGCTTCCTCCTCGTTGCTCGCGGAGGACGAGGAGGAGGCCTCCGCGGCCGCCCTGGCCCTCTCCTCGTCCGAGTAGAAGGGCCCCAGCCTCCACTCGAGCGCTACCAGCACGTCGAGCTCGAGCGCCGCCGACGCCGCCGGAGGCAGCTCGCGCGCGGCCAGCGCCTGCAGCAGCGTCGGCAGCAGGCGCCTGTAAGGGACGCGCTCGAGGTTCTTGGCCGCGAGGAGCACGCAGGCCATGAGGACGGCGAGGAGGTGCCTGGCGTCGCCGGCCGTCGCGGCGCGGCGCAGCGGGCCCGAAGCAGGAGGGGAAGAAGAGGTCGGCGTCGAGGGCGAGCAAAGGACGCTGCCGCTGCCGACGGCAACGGCGAGTTTCTCCGCTTCGACCCTGGCCTCCTCGGCGGCCGCGGCGGCCAAGGGCCCGAAATCGGGGAGCCTCGACGCCGCAGCGAGCATCGCCGCCGCCTCTTCCGACCCGGCACGGCTCAGCAGCCTCCTGAAGTAGGACGCACCGACGGCCAGCGCCGTGGGCGAGAAGCCGTAGCGGAGGGCCAGCGAGCGGGCGGCGCGCGGGACGGGGACGGCCTCTGCGGCGGCGGCGTCGGCGGCGGCCCTCGCCGTGACCTCGGCCTTGCGCGCTGCCGCGGCGGTGGAGGCGCAGGAGGCCGCGGACGACGATGACGACGAGACTGCGGACGAGCAGCAGCCGGGGGGGAGCGCTCCGAACGACGGCGCTCTGACGACCGTTGCCGCAGCCGTTGCGTGGCGGCGAGCGAGGGCAGCGCCGGCAGGAGGCAGCGGCGGGAGAGCGGCAGCAGCCGTTGCGGTAACGACGCCGACGGGGCTGCTGCTGCCTCTGCAGAGCAGGGCCGAAGCCGGGGCGGCAGGAGAAGCAGCAGGAGCAGGGGCAGCAGCAGCGGCATTAGCAACGACGACAAAAGCTTTCGTCGTCGCCTTAACCTTTTTCGTTGTCGTCGCTTCGGGGCTCGGGCGCAGGATAATCGCCGTCTCCTCATTGCCGAGGCTGCTGCTGTTGACGTTGTTGTTGCTGTTCTCCAGCTCGTCGCCCCCGAGCTCCTCGCAGAGCAGACGGCTCTCGAGCGCGGCCTTGGAAGAGGCGAAAGCCTCCTCGAAGGCGGCGGCGGCGGCGGCCGTGGCAGCAGCGGCCGCGGCGGCGGCAGAGGCGGCGGCGGCGGCTTCCTCGAAACAGGAGGCGTTCCCGCGGCAGAGCCGGCGCGTGCTTCTCCTCGGTAGGAGGAGCGAGCAGGTGTCTTCCTCGGCAGTTGCGGAGGAGGACGAGGAGAGGACGGTCGAAGGAGCAGCAGCAGCAGGAACACGGGCTCGCTTTTTCGAAGGAGGAGGAAAAACAAGCGCAGCGGAGGGAGCGTTTTTAACGTCGACGTCAACCTGCTGCGGCTGACGCCTCGCGCCTTGACTCAAAGTCGCGGCGATCATGTTTTTCCGGAACTTTTTCTTTTTCGAAAAAAGAACAAAAAGAGAGGGCCTGCGAGAGAAAGAGAAAGAGAGAGTGAGAGAGAGAATAAGAGAATGAGAGAGAGCGAGAGGGAGGTGAAAGTGAGAAGAGAGAGAGGAAGAGAGAGAGAGAGAAAAGAGGTTTCGTCGTTTCGACCGCAGGAGCGAGAAGGGTCGCTCCTTTTTTTTTTTTTTTTTTTTTCCCGTCTCGATCTCTATCTTTTCCCTCGGTCCACCGGACCCCAAAAAGCCCCCCGCATGGCCTTCAAACCCGCCTCTAGACCTCGCTCGTCGACGCCCTCGAACGACTACGGCGGCGGAAGCGCAATTAGGAGCCATCGGGGCGGCGACGCAGGCCGGTAAACGGATTTCGGTGCTTTCTCTGTCGCCTCAGCCAAGCGCACGCCGAGCGAGAGAGGCTTCGGATCGCGGCCGCCCTCAAGCACCGTCTGAAGAATTGAAGAGCAAGAGCTTCCCAAAACCCCATCGCCCTCCAACGTCCCCGCTCCCTCTCCCTGCCCCTCCGCCCGGGGCCCGATCCATCCGACGCGACCGGGGTCTCGTTTGCACCCTCTTGGGGCGGCAATTAAGCCAGATTTGCGGCAGGAAGGAGGCGCGCAGGAAGAGAGACGTTGAGAGAGAAAAAATACGACGAACGCTGCCGAAAAAAAAACAAATATCGACATCGAAAAAGGCAAACGCACCCCTCTCCGTTTCACGACCGTTCGCGCCGCGCCCTAGAGCAGCTGGGCGACGGCGAAGGTGATGTCCGCGCCTATCTCTGCGAGAATGGGGGCAAAAAGGCGGGCGGAAGCGTGCGAGCGCCGGGGTAGGTGCGGGGGGGGGTTGGGAAAAAAGACCCTCGACCAACGAGAACAGAGGAAGAGAAGAAGAGAGAGGGAAAGTGATGAAAAAAATCGGGTACGCCCTCGTTGGAGAGAAAACAAGAGGACAGCGAGGCAGTGAGCAAGAGCAGTCTTCGAAAAAGTGAATACTCAAGCGAGAGCTCACCCGATAGAACCGTTTGTGGACGTCGAAAGTTGTTGCGATTGATGAATATTCAATATAAGATTCAATCGCGGCGTGTCGAATCGTTTTGGCTTTTAACTTTTCTTCCTTCCCTTTTTGGAAACTTCACCTGCTTTCTCTCTTTCACCCTCTCTCCCTCTCTCTGAAGGACATCACGTGGTGGCGCCGTGGAAAAGAGATTCCTTCCTGCTGAAAAAGAGAGGGCAAAGAGGCCTTTTTTCTTCTTTTTTTCTCTATACAGATATTTTTTTTCGGGTTTTTATCTTTCTCTTCTCTCTCTCTCTCTCTCTCTCTCTCTCTCTCTCAACCTCCGCCGCCTCCCCGCCGCCGCGACGCCAGGGCCGCCGAGAGCATCCGCACCATCCGCAGCGCCGGCTCCGGCGGGAACGCGCCCCCGTCCGGGAGCAGGAACCCGGAGACGAGCGAGGCCTCCGCGGCGCCGCTCTCGGGTTCGTCTTCGGCGTCTTCGGCGGCGTCGGCGTCGGCGGCGTCGTCTCCTCTCTGCTGCTGCTCCCCTCCTCTTCTCACCTCCTCTTCTTCTTCCTCATCCTCCTCCTCCATCTCCTCTCCTTCCTCCGCCTCCCTGCCAAACTCCCTGTCCGACGCCGAGTCGTCCGCGGCGGCGACCAGCGCCTCCGCGAGCGCGCGCGTGCCGGCGCGGGACCGCTCGCAGAGCTCCTCGCCGGGCAGCGAAAACAGCCCTCGGGCCGTCTCGAGCGCCCGCCGCCGGCGCTCGGCGCGCGTGCCGGCCCTGCCCCTCTCCGAGACCGCGGAGAGTCCTCCTGGGACCAGGTCGAAGAGCGGGTCCCTTCCCTCCGGGATGCGGACGAGCACGGGGACGAGAGAGGAAGCGGGAGAAGCGGGAGCAGGGTTTGGCGCTGTTGTTGTTGCGGCGGCAGCAGCAGCAGCGGCAGCAGCGCCGTTGCAGTCGTTCTCTTCGCCGCCTCTGCCTTTGCCGCCGCCGCTCTTTTCCGCCTCGGCGGCGGCGGCCCGGAACTCCACCCGCAGCCCCCGCACCGCGAAGCCCTCGACCGCGACGTAGCTCAGGCAGGTGTAGAACAGGTCGTCGACGTGGCGCTGCGTCTGCGTGCGCCCTCGGAGGACCAGGCGGGCGTGGCCTCCCGTCATGAGGAGCCCTGCTCCTCCTCCTCCTCCGCCGCCGCCGCCGCCGCTGCTCCTTCGCCGCTGCCGCTGCTGCCGCGAATAAGAAGCAGAAGAAGCTCGACCTCCTCCCTCTCCCTCTCCCTCTCCCTCCGATTCTTCTTGTCCCTCTTCGTCGATCAGGGACAGCCGCTGCGCCCTCCCGGACTTGCGCACGGGCATCGGAGGCGTCGCCGCGGCCCAGGCGCCGCTCCCGCTGTCGTTGTCGTCGTCCCTCCCTTCGTCTTCTCCGTCGCCGTTCCCGCCTCCGCCGCCGTTTCCGCCGCCGTTTTCGCCGCTGTTATCCCGCAAGAACGCGCCGTCGAACAGCGGGTACGCGCGCGGGTGCGCGCGCCTGCGCTCCGCGATCACGCCCTCCGTGCGGGCCACGGAGAGGCCCCGCGCGTCCGTGGTGATGAACCGCTGCTGTCTTCCTTCTTCGCCTTCTTCGATTTCGCCTTCGCCTTCTCCGCCTTCGCCTTCTCCGTCGTCGTCGTCGTCGTCGTCGTCGTCGCTGCTTCGACGGCCGCCCAACAGCCGGAGCAGCCTCCCGCCGACGCCGCCGCCGCCTCTTCCTCTCCTCCTCGCAGCCGCCTGTCCTCCTCTTCCTCCCCTCTCCCACTCGCCAACCACCCCCTCCTCGCTCCAGCAGTCGCTCCTCCCGCTCGCCAGCTGCACCGTCCGAGGGGCGTACACCGGCCTGCCCGGCTGGAAATGCGCGGCAAAGGGCCTGACGACCAGAGCCGTCGCTACGCAGAGCGGGTGCGCGAGCCGAAACGACAGGCGCTCGTCGCTGGCCGCGTCGGCGCTTCCCGCCGAGCTCCAGTAGCTGCACGCCTCCCAGCGCCTGCGAGGGTGCGAGCGCGGGGAGAGCAGGTTGGAGACGTGCTCCTCGGGCTGGTCCGTGGAGGAGGCCGCGAGCGCGTCGGCGATGAGGGAGAGGGAAGAAGAAGAAGCGGTGGATGAAGAAGATGAAGAGGAGCGTGAAGAACGAAAGCGCAAAGAAGAGTTTCGCCGCTTTGCCTCTTCTGCTGCTGCTTCTCTCTTGGCCTTCTCGAAGCCCGCAGAGAAAGCCAGCCCCAGCCTCTTCCACAGCAGGGAGGACTCCCTGGGGCTCGAGGCGCCGTCGGAGAGGGGAAGGCCCTGGACCGGCTGTCGCGGGGCCTCGCCGGGGGCAGGGAAAGGTTCTTCTTGTTCTTCTTCGTCGTTTTCTTCTTCTTCGTTTTCATCTTCGTCGCCGTTTTCATTCTTCCGCCTCCTCCTCCCTCGACCTCCGCTCCCGTAACGCCTCAAGACCGTCCTCTTGAACACCTCCCTCTCCCTGACCAGATCCCTGAGCCTGCGCGACGCGGCCTCCACGCTCGCGATCGACCGGAGATCGAGGAAGCGGAGGAGGACCTCGTCGGCGAGCACGTCGTCCTGTTCGAAGTTTTTTTTTGTTCGAAAGAGGTGGTCGGGGTCGAGAGGTCGAGGTTGAGAAAGAAAGGCATCAATCGAAAAACGACTTTCTCTCTCTCTTTCGTCCACCCTCTCTCCTCACCGGGATTTCGTGAAACCCCGCCGCGGGGGCCTCTTCCATAGCAGTATCCATATCTCGCTGAAGCAAAGAGAAGGAAAGAAACGGAGCAGAAACGGGGAGAGAGAGAGAAAAGAGAGAAGCGAGATGCGAGAGAAAGGTCGAGCGATGCTCTCCAGCAAGCCGCTCTCTCGCTCTCTCGAAAATGACAAAAAAAGAAGAAAAACTTCAACCTCTTCAAAACTCCCGAAAATTACACCTCTTCTCTCTCTTCTCTCTTTTCTCTCTTTTCCTCTTTTATTCATCACGCATCCCCGACCGCGCCCCCGGGCTTCAGGGCCTCGATCAGCTCGGCGTGGATCTCCGGAGACGCGGCAGTGACGATCCCGCGGTCCAGGTCCAGCCACCTCCCCTGGCCGAAGTCGAGCTCGCTCCCGCTCGCGTCGCTGACGCTGCCGCCGGCCTCGATGACGAGCAGGGCGCCCGGGGCGTGGTCCCAGATCTTCTCGCGGTAGCCCTGGGAAAGAGTAAAAGGGAGGGGGGGGGGGAAGATAGAAACAAGTGAGTATTCGAGGCCCTCGAAAAAGAAGAAAAAGAAAAGGAAAAAAAACCTCGAAAATGAAAAACTTCAAAAAAAAAGAAAAAAAAGAAAGAAGAAAAGAAAACCTCCTCCTCTCCTCTCACCTTCCTCGGGAACCGCAGGTTGATCGCCGCGTCCCCGCGCGCCAGGCACCCGTATTTGGCCTGCGAATCCAGCCGCAGCGGAGGCGACGTCACCCGCAGCGCGGCAGCGAGCCTCGCCGCCGTCGAAAAGTCCGAGTGCCTCGAGTCGAACGACTCCATGAAGCGGATTTTCGACCGGTCTGCCTTTTTTGTCTCTCCTCCTCCTCCTCCTCCGACCGAAAGCCTGTTGCTCTCGTCGAGAGCTTCGTCCTTCGAGCCGTGCAGCGGCTGGACGTAGGCCCCGCCGCCGCGCGTGCCCCAGAACAGCGCCCCGACGCCAGGCCGCCGCTCGCCCAGCCCTTCCTGAGGCCCGCCGTCGCCGTCGGCGAGCGCGCGCGCGCTCGGCACGTTTGGACATCCCAAAACCCCGACCGCAAGCTTCCCCGCGTCCAAAAGCGCCAAGCAGACGGCGTACTGCCTCTTCCCCACGAAGCCTCGCGTGCCGTCGATGGGGTCGAGGACCCAGTGGCGGCCGTCGCTGCCCCCGGGGGAGCTGCCGAGGTCGATAAGGGCGAGGACCTCCTCGGGCGTCAGCGGCGACGGCAGCGTTTTCTCGTTTTCGCCGTTTCCGCCACCGTTGCCGTCGTCGGAGATCAGCCCTTCGTCTTTCAGAACCTCGTTCACCAGCTGCGTGATCCTCCGCGTCATCGCGGGCCCGTTCTTGGCCGGGTCGCGCAGGTCCGCCGAGTCCTCCTCGGCGACCATCGAGAAAGGAACGGACGAGCTAGCTTCTTTACCAGGAGAGTCCTTAGAGTTCTCACTGGCTAAGTTGCTGCCGCTCCGCGTCAGCGAAAAGGCGACGAGTGCCTGCGCGCCGTAGTCGGCGACCGTCACGGGAGAGTCGTCCTCCTTGTCCGACTTCTCCCCGCTGCCCAGCGTGGCCTGGACGCGCTCGCAGAGCTTGGAGGCGAGGCGGACGGCGGCGGCCGCGGCGGCGGCCTCGGCGCGGTAAGGGAGAGGGGGGGCGGGCGAGGAGGAGGCAGCAGCGGCCGTAGCGGCGGCGGCGGTTGAAGAGGTCGACATTGTTCGGAGAATCGACGACGATCGAGAGGCGATCAAGGTCGCTGCGATTGCTGCTGCTGCTGCCGCTGCCGCTGCCGCTGCCGCTGCCGCAGGGAACGCGAGCCTGCGGACGCGCAGGAGGGACGGGGGCTGAGAGGCGCAGCTCGCGCTTCTCGATGTGGAGGCTGCTGCTGCGGCGGCTGTGGTGGCAGAAGAGCGCGGCAGCGGCTTCGAGCGGAGCATAAAGAGAGAGAGAGAGAAGGAAGGAGGAGGAGCGCGAGAGAGGAAAGAAAAAAAACGGAAATGGAAAAAAAAATGGAGGTCGAGGCTCTGTGGCCATTAAAACAAAAAACTCTTCTCTCTCTCTCTCTCTCTTCCTCGTTCCGCATCGTCTCCCGACGCGATGTCCGCACGGCACCTGCGACGCTTGCGAGAGGAAGCAGCGCTGCTGCAGGGGGACGACGACCTGAAGAAGGGGAGCGGCGACGCCAAGACAAAGGAGAAGAAGAAGGAATCGACGTCGATCGACGAGCAAGGCGATGAAAACGACGCAACCTCTTCGACCTCGACTTCCTCGTCCGACTCCGAGAGCGGGCCCGCCGCCGCGGCCTCGGCCAAGCCCTTCAACCCTTTCAACTTGTTGAACAATGGCGACGGAGATGATGACGATGACGAAGAGCAAGCCAGCGACGACGACGAGGAGCGGCCTCGCGCCTCGATCCCACCTCCTGGAACCTCTGCTGCTTCGACGGTGACGACGAAGAAAAAGCGCAAAAAGAAAAAGGGCAAGGGAGGAGCAGGAGCAGGAGCGAACGGCGACGAGCAGCCCCTCGACGAGGTCGACGCCGCGATGAAGGAGCTCGGGATGAAGCTCCTGGCTAAGCGAGAGCAAAACGAAGAAGGAGGAGAAGGTTCCGCTTCTTCTTCCTCTTCTCACCTCCCCCCTCTGCTCGCGCTCGACCCGAGAGCGCTCCGCGGCGACGACGAGCGCAGAAGGCTCTTCGGCTCCGGAGGGGGGACGGGAAGCAGCAGCAGAGGAGGCCCTTCTTCTTCTTCGTCTTCGACGACCAACCCGGCGCTGCTCCGCAACCTTTTAGGAGGTCGAGTGCCCCAAGGCTTCTCGAAGGCCGTCGCCGCCGGCGGGCTCTCGATGAGCGCCGTCGCCCCCGCTCCAGATGAAGAAGAAGACGAAGCTCTTCTCGGCAACAATGCTTCTTACTTCTCCTATGAGGCCGGCGCGGCCTACGAGGCCGGATGCACCGCCCTGGAAGCGGCGCAGGCGGCGCACGACCCGCAATTAGTCGCTGCCTTACTGCGCTCGCGCCCTTTCCACGCGGGCACGCTGCTGGTGGTTTACGATCTGTGCCGCCTCACCGCGCAGCACGAGCAGGCGGACGACGCCTTGGGCGCCGCGGTGGGCGCGCTGGAGGCGGCGTGGCATCCGGGGTTCGCGGCAGCTGCGGTGGCGGCGAGGGCGAGGTTGGTTGCTCCTTCGGGTTCTTCTTCGTCTTCTTCGTCGTCGTCACCGGCGGCGCTCAACAGGCTCTTCCTCACGGCGCTCTTCCGCCGCGCGGCCTCCCTCTCCCGCAGATCGCTCCACGGGGCAGCCCTCGAGACGGCGAAGATGGGCCTGTCGCTGGACCCTCGGGGCGACCCCATGGGCTTCGCGCTGTGCCTCGACTACTTTGCTCTGCGCGCCGGGGCCGACGCGTTCGTCGTCCGCGCCGCCGCGGCGAGCGACCTCCTGCTCGGCGGCGGCGGGAAAGGAAACGCTTCTTCTTCGAGCTCTTCTGCTGCTCCGGTCTCTTCCTTGCCGAACTGGGCCTTCTCAGTCCCTCTGGCGAGGCTTCGGCTCGCCGCCACGGCGGAGAAGGAGCAGGAGGAGGAGGCGAAGAGGAGGAAGAAGGAGGAGAGGAAGAAAGACAAGGAAACGAAAGGGAAGAAATCGAAGAACAGAGACGACGACGGAAAAGCTGCTTCTTCTCCGCCACCTCTCGACTTTGAGAGCGAGCGCGCGCAAGCGAAAGCGGGCCTCGTCCGAGCCGCCTCCCTGTACCCTCTCGCCGTCGTCAGGCTCTGCGCCAGGCTGGCCGAAGCCGGGGTGCCGCCGGGGACGCGCCTCTCGGCCGCCCTCGCCAAGCCCCCGTTCAGCTCCGCCGCCGAAGAGGAAGATGACGACGACGGAGCTTCTTCGAGCGCTTCCCTCTCCCGCCTCTGCGACCTCTTCGCCGAGCGCCACCACCCGATCTGGAAGCAGGGGGACGCGGCCCAGGCCCTGGTCGAGGCCTGCGAGGCCGCGGCGGAGCAGCACGGCGCCGCGGCGGGAGAGGCGACGGCGGCGGCGTTCAAGGCGGCGCGCGATGCCCTGTGGCCTCCTTCTTCGGGGGCAGAAAGCGGCGGCGGCCTCTACTCTCACCTCACACCGCTCGACTTCTCCGACAGCGTGGCCCCGCTCCCGGAGGACGAGCTGAACGCGATGAACGCCGCCGGGCAGCTTGGAGGGGGGGAAGGAGGAGGAGGAGGCGGAGGGAATGGAGGAGGGAGAATGGCGCAGGCGATCGCCGAGCACCTCCGAAACCCCGGCGCCGGGCTTGCGGCGGCGGCGGCAGCGGTAGCCGCAGCAGCGCGAAACGGCGACAACGATGACGGAGATGGCTGGCGCATCGAAGAGGAAGAAGACTACGAGGAGCTGGAACGGAGGGAGGTCGCCGAGGCGCTCGCGGCCGTGGCGGCGTTCGAGGAGGCCGGGAACAACAACAACAACAACATCGGCGCCGTCGCCGAAGCCGAGGCAGCAGAAGCGCGCCTCCGGCAGCTGAGAGAGCGCGGTCCGCTCGCGGCGCTGCTGCAGACGCTGGCGCCGTGGAACGACGTGGGAGAAGGGGGATCGAACGAGCAAGGGGAAGAAGGAGGGGAAGAACAGGAGGAGTGAAAAAAAAAAATGAAAGAACTGCTTTCTGATCTTTTTGCTTTTTTGAATTCCATTTTTTTTCTCCGTCTCTCTCTCTTCTCTTTTCTCTCTCTTTTCTCTCTCTCCCAACTTTTTCCCTCCTTCTTCACTCCAGCGCCTCCGCCACCGCCCGCAGCCACGTCGCCACCCCCACGGCCCCGGGGTCAGCGTGGCCGATTAAGGCCTCGGAACGGACGTAAGCCGACCTCCCTGCGCCGGCCGTCGCCATCGCCGCCGTCGCCGCCGCGCCTTCCTCGGCCGCGGCCGCGGCCGCCCGCGCGACAGAGAGGCCGGTTGCGTTTTCCGCCTTTGCCGCTTCCTCTACGGCGGCCCTCCCTGCCGGCAGGAGCGCATCCAGCAGCGTCCTGTCCCCCTCAACGGCCCCGCCGTGCAGCGAGACCGCGGCGGCGGCGCTGTTCAGAGCCCCGGCGAGAGCGGAGGGCAACGACGAGAGGAGGTCTTTCTTCTCTCCTCCTTCTTCCTCGCTCGCCCGCAGCGACGCCGCCGCGGCGGAGAAGAAGATGTCGTATACTCCTCCCGAGGTCCCTCCGGCCCTGGCGACGAGCGCGCCGATCGCCGAGGCCGCCGCTGCGAGGCCGCCGCCGTCGGTCCCATCAGAAGAAGAAGAAAGGCAAGGGAGCGCCCCTGCGGCGACGGCCGTGGCGACGTCCTTCGCCGCGCCCTCGAGCGTCGCGCCGCAGTCGCCGTCTCCCGCCCTGCCGTCGAGCTCGTCCAGCCTGGCGCGCGCAGCGACGACGGCCTGGGAGGCGGCGGCGAGGCACTTGGCGACGAGGGCGGCGTCGAACGGGAGCCGGGAAGGAGAAAAAGTGGTGGTGGTGGCAGAAGAAGGAGGAGAAGAGTTCACGGCATCGGAACTCGCCTCGAGCTTCACTACTCGCTCCTCCCTCTCGCTGCTGCAGACCCCCGCGCCGCTCGACGGCCACGCCGGAACCGCCACGGCCGCGTCCACAAACTCCAGGAGCCTGTCGTCGACAGGCAGCACGGAGACCGAAGCCCCCCGCATGTCCAGCGAGGTGCAGAAGGGCCCGACCAGCAATCTCACGACGTCGAAGGAGGCGCGCGCGAGCGGCAAGGTGGCGGCGGCCAGGGCCGAGGTCTCGAGGACGGCGCATCCTCCGAGGGAGTTGACCAGGAGCACCGCGCGGGGCTTATTCGATGAGTTTGTAGTCGCTTTCGTTCCCGACGAATGAGAAGAATCAGAGGAGGAAAGAAGCATTCGAGCTCTCCTGGCCGCGTGAGGCTCGATCCTCCGCCACAGAGCCCTGGCCAGCTCCGGCGCGGGCACGGGCCCGTCCACCACCTCCGCGCCGGCCTCTCCGTGGAGGCCCATGCCCAGCTCGACCGCCCCGGGGCGGCAGCGGCCCGCGGGGGGCGGCAAGCCCGGCAAAGCGCAGGCAGAGGTGGCGAGCCCCATGGTCGCGAGGGCGTCGGCGGCCCTCCTGGCCGTCGCCGCCACTTGGTCCAGCGGCAGGCCGGCCGCCGCGGCGGCGCCGGCGACCTTGAAGACGAGCACGCAGCCGGCGAGCCCGCGGGCGCGGCGCCTCGAGAGGGCGAACGCTGCCTCTTCTGCCTTGTCTTTTTCGTCGTCGGCGAGGGTTTTCTCACCTCCTCCTTCTTTCTTTCCGCTTTCCCCCTTCTCTTCTCCTTCCTCTCCTTCCTTCTGCAGCAGCGCCACGTCGTCGCTCACGAAGACGACCTCGACTTTCTGCCCCTCGGCCCGCGCGGCCTCGGCGGCTGCCCCGAAGCAGAGGCGGTCACCGGTGTAATTGTTGACGAGCAGCAGCACTCCGGCCGCGTTGCCCTTGAAAGCGCGGAGAGCTGCCCGCACTGCCTGCGTCGAAGGGGACGCGAAGACGTCCCCGGCGATGGCGCCGGCGAGGCAGCCCGGGCCGACGTAGCCCGCTGCCATGGGCTCGTGGCCGCTGCCCCCGCCGGCGAGGACGGAAACGAGTTGCTGTTTCTGTTTTTCGGGATCACCCTTTGGAGCTCCGGGAGCGTCATCGAAGGACCGGGCGTCCAGGACGACCTTGATCGTCTCGTCCCCGGCGTCGAGGCGGACGAGGTTGGGGCTCGCCGCGACGAGGACGTCGAGGGCCTCGGAGGCGACCCTGGAGGGGTCGCCGTAGAGCTGGGCCGGGGAAGGAGCGGTGTCCGTCATTTTTTTTTTTTTTTTTTTTTTTGGTCGAGGTCGAGGAGAAAAAAAAAGAGAAGCCGATCGAGAGAGCTATTGATGATGCGAATTCAGCAACCTCGAAGCGCCCTTTCAACGGCGCCGCGGTTCACGAGCTCTCCCTTCCTTGGAGCGCTGAATGAGCGGCTCGTGGTTAAGCGCTGTGAAGAGAGCGGAGAGAGCGAGCGAGAGAGGGAGAAGGGAAAGCAATTGTGTTTCTCGATAAACTGTGCTTTGATTTTAAAAGCGAAAAAGAGAGAAAGAGGCGAAGCTGCCGAATTTGTCATTCGAGTTTTTCTTCTTCTCTCAACCTCTTCCTCTTCTCTCTCTCTCTCTTCTCCCGCTTTCCTCTTTTTTTTTTCGAAAAGAATGTTGGTTTCAGTTGAGTTCTTGTTGTTTACTAATTTTCAAATGTGTGATTGTGTTTTAAGGAATTCAAAAACAAAAAGAATGGGGCGGCGGAGATAAGGACGAAGAAGAACAAGACTCTCTCTATCTCTCTCTCTCTCATTTTCAAAAAAAAAAAAACCAAAAAAGAAAACTTTTTTCCCTTTCTTTCTCAAACCGCCACCCCCCCGAGCCCAAACGGCAGCACCCCTTTCGCCCTCCTCAGCCCCTCCGCCGCCACCTCCGCGGGCCTGCCGCCCACGACCAGCGCCACGAAGCACGCCAGCGCCGTCAAAACCACGGCGAAGGCGGCCCTCGAAAGAACCACCTTCCACCACAGCTTGCGCTCGAGGACCCGCTTGCCGAATCGCACGATGGCGCGGCTGTAGGGGCCCTCCCTCACGGACCGCACGCTGGGCAGCCAGCCCATCGACTCGACGTGCCGCCTCGCGTTGGCTCCGACGCGGTCGCGCTCCTCCTTCGATTCCACGAGCTTGGAGACGATCTTCTGTAAGGTTTCGTAGTCGTTGGCGGGGTAGAGGAACCCGATATCTCCGTCGCGAGTGACGATGTCGCGGAGCCCCCCCGCGGCGACGCACACGGCCGGCAATTTCGACGCCATTGCCTCGAGCGCCACGAAGCCCAGCGTCTCGGTCTCCGACGGCATCACGAAGACGTCGGCCGAGGAATAAGCAGAGGCGAGCTCCTCGCCGCGGAGCATGCCCGTAAAGTGGAAGCGGGACGAGACGCGCGGGTCGAGGGAGAACTCGCGCTCGAGCTCGGCGCGCGCCGGCCCGTCGCCGACGAACGAGATCCGGGCCTTGGCCGGGAGAGACGCCAGCAGCTCCCTGAGCACTCCCAGGTTCTTCTCGGCGCCGATGCGTCCGACGTAGGTGAGGACGACGTCGTCGTCGCTGGTGGCGCCGATCAGCTTGCGGCCCTCGGCGGAGCGGAACCTGGAAATGGGGAGGGGGAAAGGTCGTCGAAGAGCTTGAGTTTCTTTTTCAACTTTTTCTCTTTCTTTCTCTTCTCTTTCTCCTTCTCTTTTCTCTTCTTCTCCCCATCCTCTCTCTCTCTCTCTCTCACACACACACACACACCTGGGGTTGAAGAACTCAGTGTCGACCGCCTGGCGCCACACGTCGATCGGCTGCCCGCACCCCTCGCCTGTTTTTTTTTTTTTTTTTTTTTTGTGGTTTTTGGTTTTGGAAGAAAGAAAGTTTGTTAGAGAGAGTTTTGCTTTTTTTTCTTCCCTTTTTCTTGTCAACAGAAGACGAAGAAAAGAGAAAAAGAGAAAAAAACGCTACTCTCACCGGACAGCGTCGCCTTCATCGTCGCGCTCGGGACCAGCGTCAGGTCGGCGGCCCTCGTGAACGCTCGGATGACTGACCACATCGGCTTGACGAGGCCCTTCCAGGTGTACTTGGGGATGTACCTTTTGAAAGCAGGAAAGAGAAAGAAGAGAAAAGAGAGGAGAAGAAAAGAAAAAGTGAGAAGAGTTTTTTGATCGAGAGAGAGAAAAAAATCGACTTTCGAAAAAAAAAAAAAAGTTCGAAAAAAAAACTCACTCCGGGATGTGCGTGTGGTACGACACGACCAGCGGGATCCTCAGCAGGCGCGCGTACAGGATCGCGGCGAACACCATCATGCCCGGCGCGCTGACGTGGATCACATCGGGCCTGCGCGCGACCAGGCGGGCAAGGACGCGGAGCGACACCCCGAGCGACAGCAGCAGCGTCGGCGAGTTGTACAGCGGGAGCGGGAAGCCCAAAACCTTGTGGACTTTGGCGCCGTGGAAGGTCGCCGGGGGGTCGACGCAGGGGGTGAAGACGTCGACGTCGTCGCCGAGCTCGCGGAGGCCCTTGATGAGGTTGGCGAAGCGGATCTTCATGCCCGAGACGTGCGAGAAGGGGGAGGGCTCTGTTGTTTGGTATTTTGAGTTTTTTTTTTGAGATTTGTTTGATTTTTCTCATAGCGGTCGAAAGGATGAGAGAGAGAATCTTTCTTTCTCTTCTTTCTTTCTCTTTTTCTCTTCTTTTCTCTTCTTTCTGCTCTTGAACTCCTCGCGCCTTTCCAATTCCCACTCACCGACGAAGATGGCGACCTTACGGGCCGGGGAAGAGACCTCGATGGCGGGCTCGATGGGCGCCGGGGCCTCGGCGTTGAGGGCGACGGCCTGAGGTGTTGTTGAGGTTTTGAAGAAAGAAGAAGCACGAGGTCGAAAAAAGTCCAAGAAAAAAAGAAAAAGAGCGAGCGTGAGTGCGAAGAAGATCGAGAGAGAGCGAATCTGTTTCTCTTCTTCTTCTTCTTTCCTCCAGTTTCTCCTTCCCCATATGAACTCACCTTGATTGCTTCGGACGCACGCCTCTTGGTGGCCAGAGAGCGCGTGCCCATGGTGTGCACCGAGAAGGCCGCCGGGGCCCCGCCGTGCGCCGCGGCGATGAATCCCTGCGCCGAGCGGAACCCGGCAGACTTGGTCGTCTTGGAGATGCACATCCTGGGGCTGCCTGTGTGGTCAGAGAGCCGAGATCGGAGGGTTGGTCGTGGTGGGGTGCGTGAGGAGAGGGGGGAGGGCATCGGGGTCGCGCTGGAGGTGGCGACGGAGGCCCTCATCACCGCAACGTCTGCGGAAAAAGGAAAGAAACGACAAGTGAAGGAAGAAGGAACGAAGAGCAGCGAATTGGCCGCGCGTCGCCGAGAGAGAACCGAAACTGCAAAACTTCCAATGCAGGCGGTCCCGTCCAGCGCTCTCCCCGACCGCTAACGCACCTTCCTATTGCCTGGACGTGTCGAGTCTTCGAAGCGGACGAGCTAGGAGATTGGAGAGGGAGGAGGGAGAGGGCTTGGGGACGACAGAGAGGGAGAGACAGGGATGAGTTTTTTTTGTGGCAAATTGCTCGGTTGTGAGGCGTCAAACTTCGGGGTATCTTCGCTTCCCTCACAACGATGAAAAGAAACAATTCGACGTCTTTCTCTTTCTCTCTTTTCTTTTACACTCTGGCGACTCTCTGGTTTTATTGCCTGGGAGTAATTCCAGGCAGCAGCCCCCAGCCAGCCAGCACGAAAAAACAGAAACCGAAAAACAAACAAACGGATTCAACGACTCAAGCAGCGGCAGCCCTGGAGGAAGAAGAGGGCGGCGGCGGAAGAGGATTCGGCCGCTGCTGCGAGCTCGGAGGCGGAGGCGGAGACGGAGGCGGCGGAGGCGCCGACGCCTTGGCAAGCAGCTCGCTCGCCGGCCGGAGCAGAGGCCCCGTGCTTCCTCCTCCTCCTCCATTACCATCTCCTCCGAACACCCGCCGCCGCGCCTCCATCCCCTCCCAGACACCCTCC